>ERZ1048068.731-NODE-731-length-27919-cov-10.306632_pt1 | contig 27919 bp, 21 predicted proteins | sample MGYA00383098_ERZ1048068 | MGnify/ENA primary metagenome ERZ1048068 (study PRJEB29581, sample SAMEA5548368) | metagenome | biome: marine; feature: coastal; material: water | depth 1 m | study: Short-term variability in the microbial, nano- and picoplankton... | reverse complement strand
AACTCTTAAATTGCATTACTACTACCATTAACCTTAATGAGAATCGTTATTATTAGCATTAATAGTGTAAAGTCAAGCTTTTACCTGAATTTTTCCTCCAGCGCATTGATCCCGCGCGGTTTGGGTCTTCCCGAGCAACTCTATTGCAAGGGATGGGTATTTCTCTGCTTAGCCGGCGACACTAATGCCACCGAATCGCAGGATCAGCCCGCCCTGCTCTGAATTTGCTCGGGCTTCATCCAGCAAGCATGAAAGCCCGGAGGAATGCGTGTCGGCATTTGTACCCGAGCGATGGGGCCCTGATTCAGGTCTTTGGCATCAAAAACCTGCAGTTCCTGACTGTGGGTTTTATCGTTGAAAGCAAAGACGACCACATAACCATGGTCCTCAGCGTTTTGATGATCAGCAGGTGCAAACCAAGGCTCGCTGTACCAGCAGTGATCAAGGTCATCTGACCACGCGCCCAAACGCTCTCCGGTATCGGTGTTGTATTTACAAATACCCATCCAGCGTAAAATTTTTGGATCGTGGTCTACCAGATAAGCAAACTCGCTTTTCCTTCCTGTCAGACGTGAATCGTAGCTGGGGAACTCCACATTGAAATCGGGGTCGAGACACGCCTCGCTGCACTCACCGGTTTTCAGGTTCATGCGATAACGCCATAGCCGTGCATCCATGACTAGGCGCGAAATCATTTTTGCGGTACCCACATCATTGAAGCTGCCGTCGGCATTCTTTGCCGGTTGATAGCGACAGGCAACCATGATGACCTCATCGCCCTCTTCCCAGGCGTTTATCACGTGGTAAATAAAGGCGCCTGAAAATTCAAACCAACGAATGGACGCTGCATCGCCTTTGCGTGGAATAACCCCAAGGCGACTTGCCATTGTGGAATCGAAGACAATCTTATGTCGGCCCGCGGCTCTAGCGTCTTCATCATGAAATACCGGATGATCATGTAAAATTGAGTAATGCTCAGTAATGGCCATATCGTGGGGCAATCGGTTTCCCGGCAATTCAATAGGTACTCGATGCGTTATTTCACCTTGGGCATCGGCTACGCCGTACCACATGTAAGGCCAGTGATCTCCGTAGTCAAAGTACATGAGCTCTCCGGTAACCTCATCTACCTTGCAGTGGGCAGACATGCCGGACTCCGGGCTATCTAAATAATCATAGCGAGGACCCAGCGTTTCCAGCGTAATGGGGTCAACCGCGTAAGGCACTCCAGCCAAATACCAAGTTGTCAAAGCAGCTCCTGCATGACCTATCACATCGGTGTTGGCCGAGTCTTTAATAGGCTGATCTTCCCGCCCCTTGAGCGTTTGGCGAATTCCCCAATATTCAGCACCTTGTGCTGAATCTTCACGCTGCCATGCGTCGGTTCTGACCCACTTATTTCTCACAACCAAACGGCCGTTTTCAAAATGTGCGCTGTGCAACATACCGTCGCCATCAAAGGGGTGGTATTCACCCTTGGGCTCGAAACGTGGATTGGGGCCGTTGCGCAAATAAACGCCGTTTAAATCCGCTGGAATCTCGCCAATAACCGGCAGGTCCTCATAGGTCTCTTCTTGAGTAAGCGGCGCAAACACGTCAGTAACAAAGGGACCGTATTTATGGCCAAAGGGCGCATCGGGATCTTTAATCGGCTGGTTCATTTAGCCACTCCTTGAAAACCTTTATCAAAATATTTCGGGGCCATCGTCAATAAAACCCCCGACACCACTCAATCAGCTTATCCCTGATCCACTACAAAGCTGCACACAGTTGCGCAGGAACCACCAATATTGAGGGTGGCAATTTGCTTTGCACCGTCGATCTGGGCGTCTCCCGCGCGCTGCGTCACCTGCTTTGTTGCATCTAAAAGCATACGAGCACCGGTCGCACCCACTGGGTGACCGCAACCGATAAGTCCGCCGCTGGCATTAATGGGTAGACGCCCACCCAAACTAATTGAGCCGTCTTCTACAGCCCTCCATGATTCGCCGGGAGCCGTAATACCAAAATGATCAATAGCCATGTATTCGGTCATAGAAAAGCAGTCGTGGGTCTCTATGCCATCGAGTTGGTGCACTTCTGCGATCCCTGCACGGCGAAAACTATCCTCGATCGCCTCTCTCACATGAGGAAATACAAAGGTTGAATCCTTGCTGCGCTCAACTTTGTCTCGATATCGGATGCCAGCGTTGCGATGACCCCAGCCCTTTATCCGCGCGACTGAGCCCGTCTGTTTGCGCGTTTTTCGATATTGTGCGGCAAATTTCTCAGAGGCCAACACGATGGCACAGGCGCCATCGGTTATCTGGCCGCAGTGCAAACGCCGAACACCCGGCTCAATCACGGGATTCAGCGTATCGTCTTCGTGAAAACTATTTTCAGCGAACTGCCACTGTCGCGTTTGAGCCAAAGGATTACGTTTGGCATGGCCATAATTGATCTCAGCTATTTGGTTGAGAACCTGCCGGTCTAGCCCGTAACGCTGGTCATACTCATCAGCCAGCAAGCCAAAAACCGCTGGCCACATAAATTTACAGTCAATGTCTTCCCGGTCGCGCCATGCCGCTGAATTTTGATTTTGTGAAGCTTGATCGCCGGGCAAATTTTTGAATTCTTCGGCACCCAGCACCAAAACGCAGTCGTAACGACCCGCCTCGATTTCCGCCATTGCAGTAAGCACCGCCAGGGAAGAGGATGCACAAGCCCCCTCATGGCGCATTGCAGGTATACCCCACAGCTCTGGCACCACCTGAGCAACCATGGCACCTAAGTGTCCTTGTTGACGCTGAGCCTCGGCGAAAGCGTTGCCAACATGAATGGACTCGATAGCGGAGGCCGGAAGATCGCAGTCTTCCAAAGCCCCCAAACAGGACTCTCTAATCATGTCCGAAATATCCAAACCCTCCCGGGACCACACCCGAGAAAAATCTGTTTGGACACCCCCAAGAATGTAAACCGACTGTGTCATTAGTTGACGGCTCCTATGTGCCCCTTCGAACGGGACTGTGACCCCTGACGCGCGCACAAAGACAAAGCTACGCCCTCTACGCATTGCTCAGAATATACACTTGCACAATAAGACTGACTAGGGCCTAACAGAGGAGTCTGCCCAAATACGGCACCTAAAGTTTACATAGGCAACCCGTGTGCTGGTGGGCCTGAAGATTCACCCAGCAGGGAACCCGGTTCGAATAACACTGGATTGGCCCCCGGGCCATCTAAAGTGTTTAGCAGCGGCACCCTCATCACTTGCGCCAGCACTACTACTTCAGACGCTCAACCAATATCGCAGTGCCAGACCCAGCCGCACCACTGGTTGCCACCAGACCCAAGGTCAAATCACGACGATCCATCTCATCCAGCAACATACCCATCATGATAGATCCAGTGGCCCCAAGAGGATGGCCCATGGCAATAACCCCTCCGTTCACGTTGAGTTTTTCTAACGGTATGCCTAGGTCAGCCCGCACCTTCAATACGGTGGCCGCAAACGCCTCGTGAATTTCAAATAAATCGATATCGTCAATCGAGAGTTTTTGGGATTTGAGCAACTTTTCCGTTGCCGCAACACAACCCGTGAGAACTTGAAGTGGGTCGTCGCTGGCATTAACCATCGCTCGAATCACTGCACGGGGTCTGGCCTGTATTTTTTCACCGAGGCTTGCCGCTCCAACCAAAACCAATGCAGCGGCATCTGCCATAGCCGGAGAATTGCCTGCTGTGTGGACGTGAGAAATAGCCCCTAGATGACCATACTCTGCGAGTTGGAGGGCATCTGCGCCAGCTTTACCGACACCCTCAAAACTTGCAGGGAGCTTTCCCAATGATTCTAAGGTGATCTCGCCACGTATACATTCATCCTGATAAAGGGTCCGCGCCTTCACCGGGTTATCAATAGGAATAATGGAAGTAAAAAAACCTGAATCTCGAGCCAGTGCCGCCCGCTGCTGACTCATCAGGGCCACTTCATCGACATCCTGCCGAGAAGCTCCGTACAGAGAGGCAATGAGGTCAGCACCGCTGCCCATGAGCAGAATCCGTGCTGACAGGGCGACTTCGGGATCCTGAAAAATGGCGGCCTGGTCGCTCATCATTGGAATTCGCGACATCATCTCAATGCCACCCGCAACCGCCACCTCCTCCTGACCGGCGTTCACCTTCAAGGCGGCAATGTTGATCGCATCAAGTCCTGACGAGCAAAACCGCGTTAGGGTTAAACCGGAAACCTGACTCGGCCAGCCAGCATATAGCGCCGAACTTTTGGCAATGTTGCCGGCCTGCTCTCCATACTGAGTGACACAGCCCAGCACGACTTCACCCACTAGCTCGGCAGTTAAGCCGGTACGATGGCAAAGTGCGTCATAGAGTGGGGCCAGCAGTTCAAACGGCGATAAATCATGCAACCCGCCATCGGGTTTAGCCTTGCCCCGGGGGCTGCGTATGGCATCGTAGATATACGCCTCAACCACAACAGCTTCCTCCTTTAGTTCCGACGACTACACCATGCAGTCACTGGCTTTAATCATAGAACTTTGCCTCATTAGGGTCTATTGCAGGCAGTGGACGGCTAGGTGTCAGACCGCTCCCGCCGGATGATGTTTTAGCCGCATCGCAAGCACTATTCGTTGATCTGAGGGTATCACTAGGACGTGTGCAAGCAGTCTTTGTTGGGTGCGGCAGTTGTATTGTCGGAAAGGCAGCATCGACAGCCAAGGTTTTGCCGCTAATGAATAGACGACAAAAGTGTCACACAATGAACTACCCCCCCGGGGCACAACAGAGTCCAAGATGCATAGCCTTGGTGACGCACAAACTCTATGACTTTAGCTAGTGACGGAGAAGGGTTTCAATACCCACCAAGCCTGCTAAAAATTGGGAAAGGCCCCAAGAAGGGAAGGTTAAAAGTGATACCTCATAAAAAGGCTTACGGGTTTGCCAACGGCTGGAACGCAGACACTCAATTGGGCAATGGCCGATTATTTATTAGATTAAAAGAACCTTTGGGGTGCTAGCACCGCCTCCTCCATATTAGAATGGCAAGCGTTATGGTCTCAACGGAGTGTCAGTTTGGAGCTAGATCGACCTTTCCTACAACTCCCCTATACCTTTGATGCCTCAGCCTTGCATGACGAGGTGGCGGCACTGGACGGTGAGTCATGGCTGCCACACCCCTCGGGGCTTGAGGGTAATAGCGCCGTGCCCCTTGTTTCGATTAACGGTGTTGCCAAAGACGGGTTTGATGGGGCAATGGCCCCCACCCCTTGGCTGCTACAGTCCCCTTATATGCTTCAGGTCGTCGCCAGCTTCAAGGAGGTGGTAGCGCGAAGCCGGCTGATGCGACTTGCGCCGGGAGCCGTAGTTCAGGAACACGTCGATTTTAATTACCACTGGTATAGCCGGGTCAGAATTCATGTGCCCATTGTGACCGACCCCGCCGTTCGTTTTTTTTGCGGGCCTGAGGAAGTTCACATGGCAGCCGGTGAAAGCTGGCTGTTTGATTCGTGGCAAAGGCACCGGGTGATCAACAATAGTTCACAAGATCGAATCCATCTCGTTATCGACATCGCGGGGTCTGCGAATTTTTGGCGAGAAGTTCGTCAGTTGCAGCGTGGCAAGGCGGCTGTGCCCGCTCAGGCCATCGCCTTCGACTCTCGAGAGCAACCCAAACTGGTTACCGAACAATTTCCCTGCGCACCGATTATGGCGCCGGGGGAAATGTCGGCGATCGTGGCTGAGCTCATGGCTGACTGTACGGCCAACGCAGACAACGATCGAGAAATACTCGAGTACTACCATGACCTGCTATTCGATTTAGTCCACGATTGGCGGCAACAGTGGTCTTTGTATGGCTTTGCGCCCGAAGGTATCACCGGCTTTCAAGAACTTTTAGCGAGAACGCGATCTGCGTTAAAACAAGGCCCAAGGGTCTTGGTGACAAGCTCCAACAATGTTGGCATCAACCCCGTCATAATGCAGCGCATTCTGGGTGCCGCTTTACAGCCACATCGAGCTGAGGAATTTGCTACGGGTCGTAGTTAAAGGCCTCAAAATCATCGGCATACATCTGTAGCAAGGCTTGCCTAAGGTCATCATCCAGCACTTCGGTATAAGTCTTGTGCTCGGAGCTGTTTTTAAGGGACAGGGGCTCTGTGGGAATCGAGAGCACGCTACAAATATGATCGCAATCACGCTGCAGCGATTCGTAGCGGCCCACAAAGTCCATAGCAACGGCGTTTGATAGCCCGTCTATTAGTAGCGAAGTTTGCGACGCCACGAGCACTCGCTTGCGAAATTGGGGCCGAGTCAGTGCTCGCTTCATCCACACAGTGGGGTCTTGCCGATAAGTTGGATCAGACCGCCCAAGGAAAGCACAAACTGACACAAACCGATCGTAGGGATGGCGAACGAAGGCAAACTTGAATTGGCGGCCTAGCTGTTCTTCAGGCACGACCTTCGCGAGCTGTCGGTACGCCACGTGCCCATGATTCACCGCGGCAATTTCTGGCAGAGGGGCGAGCTGTTGGCCATATCGCAACTGCTGTTCCCAATCGCCCACACCAAGATGGGGCCGCAGCAACTCGCGCACCGCATGGGTGCCCGTCTTTGGCACTGCAAAAAAAACAAACTGCCGACTTGAAGAAAAAATCATTCGTTAAGAGTGACGCCGTAGGTTGCCCGTAGCTCGCTGCCCAAGGCCTGTTTAAGCGGGTCCAAATGCTGCTCAAAATTTCGCCATTGGTCCAACCCGGACCGATAAATTGGCTGTCGCACCTGCTCCGCACTCGGCGTCCTAATGGTTCGCTCGGTTTTGTGGAAGTCTAAGCAAGCGTCTTCGAAAGGCAAGCCGCAGAAATCAAGCATTCGACGAACCTCCTCTTCGAGGTTGTCGACAACATTCTCATGATGAACCCTTAAAACGAAGCCTGGCAGCACCTCGTCCCAGTGATCCATGAGCCGTGTGTATTGCTTGTAATAGCTGCCAATCTCATCCAGGCCATAGGAAAACTCTTGCCCTTCCCCCCACAGCTGCTTAAAACCACTAAAGCAACAGGACATGGGGTGGCGCCTAGCGTCGATGACTTTGGCATTGGGAAGTATCAGTTTAATGAGGCCAATATGAAAAAAATTATTGGGCATCTTGTCGATAAACAACGGGGCGTCGCCGCGATAAACACGGGTCTGCTCAATAAATTGCTGACCAAATTTTTCAAATAATGAGGTGTCTAGCTCCGACAGTATTTTGGGGTAACGCGGATCCTCTTGACCTGCCTCATCGCGACCACGCAGCCGCTTGGCAAGGTCGAGAACGTTATGGAGCTCCATCGTGCCATCTACCTGGGAGTGCGAGGCAAGAATCTGCTCAAGGAGCGTTGACCCTGCTCGAGGCAGTCCAACAATAAAAATGGGGTCCTTAGCCGCTACACCCACATCCCCTACCTGCTCAAATAACGCTTTCGTGCACACCTCTATTTGCGCCTCAATACGCTTTGACAGCTGTTTTGCATTGAAGTGCGTGGTTGGTAATTTCAGAGCATTGCCCCGAGCGTAAAACTCGAAAGCCGCATCAAATTGGTGTTTGTCCTCCAAGGCCTTACCCAAAGCAAAACAAATCTGAATCCGATCGACGCTCCCTATGGTGGCGTCTTGCTCCAAATCTTTCATTTGCAGAATTTGGTCGTCATCAAACTTGTAGGACTTTGTATTGGCAAGGCTCCAGTAGGCGTCTCCATGATCGGGTTTTATCGCCGCACTGGCTTTAAACGCATTGATCGCCGAGGCCCTATCACCGCTAGCGTTATAAATATGGCCCTGACTGATAGGGATTTGGTGATCGGTGGGGTGTACCTGCTGCAGTTTTTCGTACAACACACCAGCTTCGTCAGTTTGGCCCACTGCGAAGCAAGCCGCAGCGTATGCCTTGGCAATTTGATCATCGTCGTGGGGCTGCTGGGCTCGAAGCTCTCCCGCCAGCTCATAAGCTGAGTGGAAGCGCTGACGACGCATCATTACGTGAAATAGCTGAATGGACGCCGCTAAGTTCTCAGGCTCTAGCTCATGCAATGTCTCAAGTAAGAACTGAGCTTCATCCAATATATTTTTTCGAGTCAACACCTCAGAGAGCAAACGCATGCCCTCTGTGTGAGTCTTATTGTCTCTTAAAAAATATTTACACAAGCGCTCTGCGTCATTGAGCAAATCCTGAGCCAGATAACTCATAACGGTTCTGAGTTCTTGCGGCAGCGACTTTAGAAAGGCAATTTGCTGGTCGGCCCCATCACGTTTTTCAGGGGCAAAACGCGCATAAAGCGGAATGAGCAACTCCCAACATGTCATCAAGGACCCGTCCAAAGCCACAGCCCTTTCGGCCGCCTCGAGGGCCTGCTCGGGTAAATTCAGGCTAAGTGAATTAACAGCGACCTCTTGGTGGGCTCTCGCCATTGCTGGGAAGTTGGCCGTCAGATCAGACAAGCTCGCCATCGCACGGGCAGGATCGCCAGCAAGGCGATAGCGCAAGGCACTCAGGTAGGCCAGATTAGGATCGCCTGAAAACTCTGGTAACAGCTTGTCTATCATGTCGCCCGCAGCAGGTAGGTCACCGCTGGCGAGTTTTCTTTGAATATCTTCAAGTGATTGCTGTGGTGCAGTAGTACTGGTCATCAAATTATGTCCCAAAAAAAAGGCGATCAGATGATCGCCCTTTGATCTCAGATGCTGGCTTCCTCAGAAGGAATAACCGAACCGCAAGCCCATGGTTCGTGGACGCATCATACTGGACTCCGGCGTAAATTTACCGGCTGTTTGCACCACGTAGCCCTCTTCTGAGGTCAGGTTGTTAACAAACACTTCAGCTGTCCAGTTATCACGAGCATAGCCTAAGCCCATATTCAGGGTTGTGGCCGCTTCGTTCACGTAGCGTGAGTTTGAGGGCACGCTACCGTTAGAAGTGGCGACGGTACCGAAGGTTCCACCTTCATCCTGAATAGCCACGCCGGGATCATTTCCGTAAGCGAGCTGGTGAGTGTCAGTCATGAACTCAGCGCTGCCCACGATACCGGTCACACTTTCACCGCGATAGACCAGAGCTGCATTCACCCAAGCGTTACCCTTCATGAAATCGAAGTCATATCGAGCGCGGATGTTGCCTGAGAAACTGGGTGCCAGAGGCAGCTCAGATCCCTGAGGCACACTTACTCCCTGTAGCTGCTGGTTAATGCGTGTCAGCTCGGTGTCGAGGAAACTCGCAGCACCGCTCAGAGTCAGCCTACCCGTTGCCGCCCACATGAAATCGATATCTAAACCCCGCGTCTCAGCATCACCTACGTTCTCAAGGAATACGAGGAAGGCAACGTTCGATGGGTCGAATCGCGCCACCTGTAAGTCGGTGATTTCGGTGCTGTAGAGACTGGCGTTGAGTCGCAGAGTATTATCGAAAAGCTCCGATTTAATACCTAGCTCCATGTTCTCCAGTTCATCTGTCGTCGCGACAGCGGGTACCACATAGCCCTCGTAAATTCCCGACTGATTACTTGCCAATTGACCGGCGTTGCGGTTTTGGGCTGCGGGTCGATAGCCTTCTGAATACACACCGTAGAGCATGATGTTGTCATTAATTCTCCAATCTAGGGAGAACCTGATGATGGTGTCGTCTTCTTCGGTAACACCCTCGTTGTTGATGCTAGAGATATCAAGACGGCCCTCTTTAATCGCCTGAAGGGTTGCCGCGTTGTTACCACCGCCTCTGAACATTTCTTTCGCCGAACCGCCGTAAGTTGCTGCCGCGCCAGGATAGTTGAGCAGCGCTAAGAACTGGTCGTCGGTCATGTTGCCGTTGTTGTAGGCACCAAGGGCAGTAAATCGATCGGTGGGGCTGTTACTAAAGCGGTGACTGTTACAGAAACCATCTGCTGCACCGCCGCCGCCATTACCGCCGTAGCGGCATCCGAATGAGAAGTTGGAAGCGCCCGTCAACTGGGTCTCAAGATCGTACTTTCTAGCGCCAATCGTTGCGGTCAGGTTATCGGTAATATCGAAGGCTAACTGGCCAAAAAAGGCAATTTCTTCTTCGGTTCGAGTGTAATCGTTGTAGAAGGTCGTTAAGGGTCCAGCAGGCCCAATTTGATTGGTTCCAGCGACTCCAGGAATCGTCTCGTTCGCCAGATCATAAGGTGATTGGGCCGCAGCACCATAGTAATTCACCTGAAAATCGCTAAAGGCGTCTCCTGTTGAGTAATACTGGAACTCACCCAATGTCTTGGTTTCTACATCGCTGAAGTAAACTCCAGCCATAACACGCCACCGTCGATCGGGATCAGTGCTGATGCGCAGCTCGTGGGTGGTGCGCTCGTTGCTGGTTTTGTCTCGGTATGCCTTTCTTGGATCGAAACAGGTGTTTTGGTTGTTGGGTCCGGGTGCGGCATAAATGTTACCGCTACACAGGTAGTAAGTAATGTATCCACCACCATTGTTGTAGTGAGTGTAATCAATCAGAGAGTCGATTTCTCTGTCGAGGTAACCACCGGCATAAACAATATCGAGACCAGCAATGCGCCCTTCGATAGTCAGAGTCGTCAAATCAAATTCATCAACGTTGCTCTCTGGTTGAAATTTGGCCGATTTATCATCGCCCAAGCTTGGGTCGATTAGAAACGATCCTTCGACGTCGAGCTTCTGCGACGAGTGCTGTACCAGCGCACTCCAGTCGTCAGAGATGTCCCACTTTACGCCGACTCGATAGCCTGTGTAGGTCGCCTCGTTCCAATCTTCTTTCACTTCGTCGGTATTGCTGACGCTGTTGACGACAGTGTCAGGGAAGTTTCTGAAATAAGGTCCATAACCGATCGAGTTACGGTCAATAACCGGGCCTGACGGCGTAAAGGTAGACGGGGTGTTGTCGATCCATCCACCCTGACGGTTGTTATAGCCGACAGCTCGAATGGCCAGGCTGTCACCGATTGGAATATTGATCATGCCTTCGATGTTGCTGCTGTTGTCGCCACCATGAGTCGACGACATGCCCACATCTACCCGGCCCTGCATCTCACCCATTACGGGCTTATTGGTGATCATCCGCATGTTGCCGGCCTGAGAGCTGGCACCAAATAACGTTCCCTGGGGCCCAGCAAGCACTTCGATGCGCTCAAGGTCAGAGGCATAAACATCGAGGTTACGTCCACCAAAAGAAACGGGGGTCTCATCTAAATACAGTGCTACACCGGGAGCTGATCCCTGTGCTGATGACACAGTGACCGAGCCTTGCTCGGTTGCTGAGCCGCGAATATAAATTTCTCTCATGCCCGGCGCGTTACCGGCGTCGATGACATTGGGCAGAAAGTCTACGTATTCGTCAAAAGTCATAATGCCCTGAGAACGCATTGAGTCGCCTGAGAGGGCGTTCACAGAAATTGGGACATCCTGCAGACTCTCAGCTTGCTTTGTCGCTGTAACGACGACTTCCTCTAGCTGAGCGAAAGCGGGACTTGAGACCATGGGAAGAAGTACAAAACCGAGTGCTGCGGCTAGCGGCGTGCGTTGGAAACCTGATGAATCAGACATACGAGCTACCTTTTTTAATGAGTAAAATTCAACTCTTGAGAGATAAAGCCAATTTTTTATTGTTGGTTGAAAAAAGCGTACCTTTTCTGTGCGCTGCGTGCAAACGGCGAATTTCTTGAATTTGCCCGGGAAAAAGGTGTAGCGGCCCGCGTCAGCAGCCGCATTAATTGGCTGCCTGTGCAAGGCCTCGAATACCCGGAGGTCAAAATTAGCGGCGGTCTATCCTAGCCATCACTCATTCGAATAGACCCGTTGCCCATCAATAAACGTTTGTTCTACCTGCACTGTGCTAATGCGCTGCGGCGGAATCGCAAACAGATCCTCCGAGAGAATGACTATGTCAGCCCGCTTGCCAGCCGTCAGACTGCCCGTCACCGCCTCTTGGTGCATCGACCAAGCCGCATTAATGGTATAGGCCCTGAGCATTGTGTCGAGGCCCACGCGCTCTGATCGATTCAGAACATCTAGCTGGAGGAGTTCCTCGGTGGTCAGCGCGTCGTTTTTCATCCAGTCCTGTCGCAAAATGGCGACTTCAATGGCATCCAATGGGTTGAGAGAGCTCACATTCCAATCACTGCCACCCACAATCGTTGCTCCTGATTCAACAACACTCGCTATCGGATACATCCGGTGCACGCGATCCAAACCGACCACTGGCAAGTTGAGATTGATGATCCACTCGTCGGGGAGTGCCCACAGCGCTTGAAAATTGGCCGCCACATTGAGTTCGGCAAAACGACCTTGGTCGTCAGGGTGAATTAACTGCATGTGGGAAATCTGGTGGCGCAGGTCTTTCGGTCCATGAGTTTGCTGAGCGAACTCAAAAGCATCCAATATGGCGCGCACACCTCCGTCGCCCAGCGCATGGGTGTAAACCTGTACATCTTTGCTGACCAAATCAGAGACGATTTGGTTCAGCTCGTCTTGAGGGTACGTCAGCTCGCCAAGATACCCGGGCTTATTGAGATAAGGCGCGAGCAGAACTGCTGTTTCCCCCTCTAAAACTCCATCAATGAATAGCTTTACCGCCCCCAACTTGAAACGATCCGTGCTCAGCGCTTCCCGTTCATTTAAGTTGGATTCGTAAACAGCTGTCGTGTCGGTGGTAAATAGATCGCCGTGGCCATAAGCCAACGCCCCCCTTACTCGGAGTGTCAGTTGATCTTCTGCCTCGAGAGCGCGATACGCAGCCACATCGCTGGCGCTTACCCAAGCGTCAAAGGCGCTGGTAATACCAAATTGATTAATGGCCTTTATCGCAGCGCGCATCGTCTCAATACGATCTTGCTCGGTCATCGTCGGGACGTATCGCTCTAACAAATCCATTGCCGACTCGCGAAAGGTGCCGCTAGGTACACCCAGCTCATCGCGCTCAATAATACCTGCCGGTGGGTCTTCGGTTTCAACGGAGATTTGAGCCATCGCCAGCCCTAAAGTATTGGCAGAGACCGAATGTCCATCGGACGCCCTGAGGAGCATGGGCACGCGATCAGTAACGCCATCTAACCAGCTCAGCTCGGGCCCAGACTGACCAAAAAAACCCAGATTTAGGCCCTCAGCAACCAGCCACTGCTGCTGTCGTTTTTCAAGGCATAAACTGAGAATCGCCTCAACCGCTTGAAGATCGGGAGCCTCTGCAAGATCACAGCCTAATAAACTGCGCCCACCCATAAAGGTATGCAGATGTGCATCGTGAAATCCGGGCATTACCATTTTGCCCTCTGTATCTATCGTTCGGGTAGACGGTTTGCGGTAAGCCTCAGCCTCTTTTCTAGAGCCAACAAAAACAATCGTGTCGTCGGAAACGACCAGCGCCTCAGCACTTAGCTTGCTGGCGTCAGCGGTATAAATATGCCCGCCAACAAACATCAAATCAGCAGCCTCGGTTAGGGCCGTCGTGCCGATAAACAGCGCACAAGAAAGTAAACCTTTACCGGTGAACGCCCTCAACCACAGCATCCAGTTTATTGTTGTTTGCCATCGCATCGCTCGCACTCCTCATTAAAACCGGTCAATCAATACATTGAATAGGATGCACAACCCTCTACCAGTAGCCACCGAATCAGGCGTAGATAAAAGAAACAGCAATCTATGTACCCACGCAAAAACGATCTAGGGTGAAATTTCAATGGCCAGCTGATCTTCCTCGACAGCATCGCCTTCGGCAATGTGTGTGGCAATCACCTCACCTGCAACGGGTGCTGGGTAAGGGACCTCCATCTTCATCACCTCTAAAATAAATAAGGTATCGCCTTGGGCCACATGATCTCCGGGCTGCACCAGCATCTTCCAGACCGAACCCCCGGTTTCTAGCTCAACTTTTGTCATGACAATATTCCTCAACAATGGCTATGGCCTGATAGAAAAAGCCGTTGGACCCAATAGTGATGGCAGCAGCGGCTGGACCCGATCTAGCCAGCGACACAGTTCGGGGCGCGTCTGACGCGGATCGATGAGGTCGTGGACGCCCAAAGCTTCAGCTCTGGGGAAGGGCGACTGCTTAGCTGCTAGCTGCTCCTCGAGCTCCCGTCGCCGCGCATCCGGATCAGGCGCCGCCTCAATCTCTCGCCGAAACGCCACCGCTACGCCTCCCTCAACCGGCAGCGGCCCACTCTCTGCCGAGGGCCAGGCAATGACATAACCATCAGGTCCATAGTGAGCAGCCTGAGCAACACCAAAGGATCGTCGAATCATGACCGAGATCCAAGGCACCGTCGTTAAAGCTGCTGTCAGCACGGCCGAGGCGCCATGGCGAATAGTCGCCTCACGCTCTGCCTGACTGCCTATCATGAAACCGGGTTCGTCAACGAGACTCACAATGGGGAAGCTGAAGGTTTCACAAAGCTCCATGAAACGTCTTGCTTTGTGGGCACCATCGGCCGTCATAGAGCCAGCAAGGAACTTGCCATCGTTTGCCCAAACACCCACGGTTTGACCATTAAGGCGTGCAAGCCCCGTGATTTGCGATCGACCATAACCGCGACCCATTTCAAAGAAGCTGTCCCGATCAACAACCGATGCAATGACCGAGCGCATCTCAAAAGCTTGCCTGCGATTGCGGGGTACAATTTCTAAGAGATGCTCATCGCATCGGTCAACAGGATCGTCACAGTCAATGACCGGGGCCAGCTGATAAATATTGTCGGGCATGTACGAGAGAAAGCGCCGAATCTCGGCGATGCACGCCCCTTCATCCTCGGCCCCGTTATCAACGGTGCCATTTTTCGTATGTACCTTCCAACCTCCCAGCTCATCCTTGCTTTTTTGTTCCCCCATGGCCCGCGCCACCACCGCAGGCCCAGCCGTCAAAATCTGCGCTGTGCTTTTGGACATGACTGAAAAATGCGAAGCCACAAGACGACCAGCAGGTAGCCCCGCGACTGCCCCCAGAGCTGCGCTGGCCACTGGCACGGTCGCCATAGCCTGCGCTACTGAACGAAACCGCGCCGGCGCATTAACTGGCCCAGGCAAGCTAGGGCCTTTTCCACCGGTCCCCCCAACGCTTCCTCCTGAACCCTCATGCAATCGCACAAGCGGCAGCCGGTATTGCACCGCCAATTCCTCTGCATAGACGCTCTTTCTAAGCCCTGCTGCGGAGGGCGAGCCTCCTCGCAGCGTAAAATCCTCACCACCTACCACGATTCTGCGCCCGTTCACTTTGCCAAAGCCCAGCACAAAGTTGGCAGGGTCCATCCCGGTCAGCACGCCGTTTTCGTCGTAGTGCGGAGTACCCGCCGCTGGCCCAACTTCCTCGAGGCTTCCCGGATCTATCAGTTTTTCAATGCGCTCACGGATCGTTAGGCGGTTTTGGCTGTGCTGCTTGGCGATCGCCTCTTCCCCACCCTGACTCAGTGCCAATTCCCGCCTGCGTTCTATTTCGTCGGTTTCTAGTTTCCAGGTCATGGGTGAGCAAGTGCCTCTTCATTAACTCAGCAAAGCTTATCTCACTTAGCTGTTATGTGCTGGTTTAGAGGACCGCCGCAAGCCTGCTGATCGCAAACACCCAACAGATTCAGTAGTGACCCTGCAGCCCTAGGTGAAGCACCGCCAAACATATTGCCCTCTGATGGGTAAGCGCTACACTCCACCCTCTGCTCGGCAACAATAGATCACCCAAAGTGGACAATCCGATTCAAAAAAAATTGCGACAGCTACCCGCTGTTGGCGTCATCCTCGACTCGATGCCAGACGCAATCGCCCACTGGGGCCACGCGCAGGTTACTCAGGCAGTACGCAAGCAGCTATCGCAATTGCGACAAGAAATAAGCCTGGGAGGTTCGCCACCAATTGATCTGGAAAAAATAAAACAATCGGTTGTCGAAGGGGTGGCCTCTGCCCATGACGCCACACTTGTCTCCGTCTTTAACCTGACCGGAATTGTTCTGCACAGCAACCTAGGCCGAGCGCAACTGTGCGAATCAGCCATTCGGGCAGTCACGGACGTGGCAAGCAACGCCAGCAACCTTGAGTTCGATTTAACCAGTGGCAAACGCGGTGATCGAGAAGCCCATATCGAAACCATGATCTGCGAACAGACGGGGGCCGAGGCGGCCACCGCGGTCAATAACAACGCCGCCGCGGTGCTACTCGCACTCAACACTTTGGCCATGGGTCGAAAAGTGGCAGTGTCCCGTGGAGAGCTGGTCGAGATTGGCGGCTCTTTCCGCATCCCCGACATTATGAGCCGCGCTGGCTGCTCGCTCACCGAGGTAGGCACCACCAACCGCACTCACCTTAAAGATTATGCCGAGGGTGTTGATGCCAATACGGCGCTACTCATGAAAGTTCATACCAGTAACTATCGGATTGAGGGTTATACGAGCAACCCCACCGAATCTGAGCTGGCAAAGCTGGCCTCAGGCCTTGGCATTCCTTTTATGATTGATTTGGGCAGTGGCAACCTGCTCGATTTTGCGGCGCTTAATCTTCCCAATGAACCCACCGTCGCCGACGCCATCGGCCATGGCGCCGACCTGGTGACTTTCAGCGGTGACAAATTGCTTGGAGGGCCTCAGGCTGGGCTGATCGCTGGCCGCGAAGACCTGATAGCACAGATTAAGTCCAACCCCCTAAAGCGAGCCCTGCGTTTGGATAAGATGACGCTGGCAGCTCTGGCGGAAACACTGAAGCTTTATAACCACCCGGAAAAACTCCACGAAAACTTGCCCACTTTGCGGCTCATTACCCGGCCCACGGCAGTTATTGAAAAGCTTGCGACCTCGCTGCTACCCGCATTTAAATCGGCACTGGGACCGCAGTATTCCGTAAGTGTCGAGGAATCATTAAGCCAGATTGGCAGCGGCTCCTTGCCTGTAGAAACGCTGCCCAGCTCGGCATTAAAGATTGCGTCAATTTCTGGCGCTGACAGTGACTTGCGCGCCTTGAGCACGGCTTTTCGTCAGTTGCCCCGGCCGGTGATTGGCCGTATTCATCAGGGGGCGCTGTGGCTTGATCTGCGTTGCCTAGAGGATGATCAGAAAACCGCACTTACCCAACAGTTGAGCGGACTAGCACTTTGATCATAGCGACCGCGGGGCACGTTGATCACGGCAAGACTTCGCTCATTCGCGCACTGACCGGGGTCGAAACCGATACTCTCGCCGAAGAAGTCGAACGCGGACTGTCGATTAATTTAGGTTACGCCTTTATGTCCCAAGAGTCCGACGAGACCCTCGGGTTTATTGATGTCCCCGGCCATAGAAAATTCATAAACACCATGATTTCCGGTATCAGCGGTGTCGATATGGGGCTATTAGTTGTTGCTGCCGATGACGGCCCAATGCCCCAAACCCTTGAGCATATTGACGTACTCGAAATTTTGGGCGTAGCGCGCGTATGCGTTGTGGTCAATAAGGTCGACAGGGTTGACCCATCGCGAGTTCATGAGGTGCTGCAGCAAGTCGATGCGCTGATCCAGCCGCGCCGCTGGCCAGCACATCGATCCTTTGGGGTATCTAGCGTGTCCGGCGACGGCTTGGATGACCTCAAGGATCATTTGATCAGCACCGCAGTAGCTCATCAACGGCTGCGCAATTCAGGGGGCTTTCGTCTCTCGATAGACCGAAGCTTCAACGTTAAGGGTGTCGGGCTTGTCGTCACCGGAACCGCAAGTGCCGGTGAGGCACGAAAAGGTGACCCGCTCGAGTTGTTGCCCGGAGGACAGTCGGTTCGTATTCGACACTTGAGGGCCAACAGCCAGGAGGTTGAGCACGCATCAGCCGGCCAACGAGTCGCACTCGCCATCGCCGGTAAAGTCTCCTTAAAAGAAATAACCCGCGGGGACTGGCTGGTAGCACCCAAAGCACCGCCCCCCGCGTTGCGCCTCGACGTTGAGGTCAGTTTGCTGAGCAATGCTCCCTTCCCTCTGAAGCATATGGCGCCAGTAAAGCTTTATATCGGTGCCAAACGCTTGGCCGCACGCCTAGCTCATATCGACACACCAGAGGGCCCCTTAAAACCTGGCGAATCCTGCCTTGCGCAGCTGATACTCGAACACCCGATCAGCAGCATCTGGGGAGAGCCCTTTTTAGTTCAGGATCATGCAGAAACCCGTATTCTTGGCGGTGGCAAGGTACTCGATCCGGAAGGGCCCAAGTTTGGTAAAGCACGCCGGGCACGTCTGTGTTGGCTGCGTGCTTTGCAAACATCCGATGCACAATCTGCGCTGTTGCAATTGCTAGAAGCCCAGCTAACCGTCAACCTCTCGAGATTTTGGGCGATTCGTAACCATCGGCAGGTGCCAGAAAATGTATTTCCAATCGATGAGGTTCGCGAATTTCAACGGGACGGAACGACCTGGGCTGTTGCAGAGAAACAGTGGCAATCTGCTAGTCGATGGCTGAGGCATTACGTCGACGAATGGCACCGGGAGCAACCAAAGTCTCCAGGCGTAAAAATGACTTCCCTAGAACGAGCACTGGCGCATAGCTTTGACCTACCCCTTGGACTTGCGGTTGTGGAAGTTTTGCTGCGGTCAGGCAGTCTGGCACACAAAGAGGGGCACATCAGTCGAAAAGACTTTCAGCCAGCTAAATCTCAGCAAACGCTGGATCATTGGGAGAAACTAAAAGCGCAGTTGCAACGAGCCGGTACTGCCCTGCCGCTACTGACTGAGTTACTAGCGCAAGCACAGGTACCTGAGTCGCTTGCCAAACAGGCAATACGCCTCGGCATGGGCCGCGGTGAACTCCATGAACTTAACAATCATCGCTACGCCCTCCCGTCACAGCTCCTACATTATTACGAGCACCTCTCTTTGGCCCATGATCAAGGTGAAGCCTTATCCGTCGTTGTATTAAAAGCCAGATTTGGGACGGGCCGCAATCTGACCGTTGAGATTCTTGAGCACTTTGATCGCCTGCACCTTACTCGCCGGGAGGGTAACGTGCGTGTACTTTTGGCCCGTGCTAATGTGCAGCGAGCGCTGGGTGTTGAGCCCTGAAATATTGGAAGAGCGACGTCCCCGGTGGGGTGCCTGGTCTTCAAAACCAGTGAGGGGCTGAGAAAGCGCCTGGTGGGTTCGACTCCTACCTCTTCCGCCAACTATTTACTTAGTTCACCATTCCCTAAGAAGACAAACACATATTAAAGCGTTGTTTTATTCAATGTGGCAATCTGAAACTAGGGATCATCAAGCTCAATCAAACAATGGGTCCCAGAACCCGCCTCAAAGCCTGTCAGTCATCGAGAACGCGCGACGCTGAATCGCACCGTTAAATTTGGTCTTACACCGGCAGTTTTTGGCGTGAAAGACCCCTGAGCGATCAATGGGCTGACAGAAACACGCACATCTCGCAGTTCCAATCCTTTGCCCGGTGCGCCCATTTTGGCAATCGCTTGCTGCGGCAAGCTCACTATGCCTGTCATACGGTGTCGCTAACCATCATGTTTTTGGCGGGGAAACCCTCACCTCAATAGACAAAAACACTCACAATCTGTGCGTAAACATATGAAAAAGCAGAGAAAGAAACCAATCACCGGACAACAACACAATGCGACCAATAAATCGAAAAACTTTTTATGTGAAGGTTTTTTGCCTCTCTTAATAAAAAGTATCTTAATTTTTAAATTTGTGTTAATCCGTAGGAGTGGTGGGCATTAGTGGAGCAACAACAATGATCAATGCTTACAACACCTCCGAAATCATTTTGTATGCATTTGCCGGAGCTGTTTTACTCCACACACTTTTAGTGCTGCAAATGGGGGGCGCTGAAGTCATTACAGTTTCCCCTGTCGCCTATCAAATGGCCCAAGATCTAGTGCATTATCGGGCCGCTATAACCGGTGGCCTAATCGTTCTCTACACGTACTTGCGTCTTTCGAAACGGCCGGTCGCTAAAGTTCTCGCTATCGTTTCCATAATTTCATGGATTACGTTCGTAGAAGACTACCTAGCTCTCGACAACATATTTTTTGTCTCTGAGTCTACAACCGGATTGATCGTCCAGACGCTGCGCCCTTTATATCTCATGTCCATCGTGTATATGGCTGTTGAGGCATATCGACGGGAGGGAAGTCATGGCTGACAATAAACTCGACGAACGACCTACACTTTCCAAAGAAGAGTTACAGGCGCTGCTGGAGCCTCAAATACTGAGCCTCTCCAATATTCAGGAAGCGCTTTCAGGTAAAACACGGCTGTTCAAGGCCTGTCTTTTTGCTGCGACCGCTATGTCTGCCGCCTATCTTGGAATGTACAGCACCGGCTTGCTTGACAACTTCGTCTCCCACGGGTGGACAAAGCATTACGGAGACTACCGGCTACATCAGATCCGCTTTGGGGTAGGTTTTCTAATGTTGGTTTCTCTGTATGTTTGGATTTTGTTGAAGAAACCACTAGGCACCATACTCGCGTGTTATGCCGGCGTGCTCTCTTATTTTCTTGTTTCGGGCACTGCAAGGCTTTTCGTCGTTTTAAATCCGCCCAATGACACCTCGTTTTTAACGATCTACATCTTGTTGAACAGTTCGTTTGTCGCTCTTGTTCTCATATTGATGCGAGAAGACCGACGCTCTACCTGGTAGGCTACCGTGGCCCAAAAAGCGGATGAGACGCTTTACCTTGAAAATGGGTTTACCGCCTATTGGCTAAATCCTCCGGTCCATTATGCGCCGCTGCCAGAGGCAAAACGTAATGGCGTATCACAGGGGTTGAACAGCTTATTTTTAACGTTTTAGTGCGGGAACGTCCTTGAGTAAACATCATCAAAAGGATCAACCATGAAAACTATTGCACTCTATTTATCACTGCTCGTCTCAAGCTTTGTCTACGCCGGCCATCATGAAGATAGCGAAGTTTCAAAGAATATCGCGACCGCCAAGGCAGGATATGATGCCTTTAATTCTGGAGACATGGAGGCTTGGCGCGCAGTCCAAGCAGAAAATGCCATTTGGACGATTCAAGTCGGCTTACCTTACACCGGTACCTACATAGGGCCGGCTGCTGTTGAGGCCGGCATTTTTGCCCCCATCGGCAAGATGTGGCCCGAATTCCACGTTGATCCCATCGGTTTTTATGAATCTGGCGACACCGTCTTTGTTCACGTACACATGACTGCAGAGGGCCTTGATACCCAGTCAATCCACATGATTAAGATCAAAGATGGTAAGTATGTGGCCTTCCAACCCTTCGATGATTCAGCCGCCATGTTAGAAGCGGCAAAACCCTAGCTTTTGCCTGCAATTGCGCGACACTTCTCTCAAGCAAGGGACTCGCCTAACATGTCACAGAGATTAGGCATTGCAGCAGGGTAAATAATCATGGAACGAGATAGTCTCGGCTTCGATGCTCCCGCCCCGGTAGGGCACCCCGTGCGAGCAAGCCTGCCTGCAGGAGCATGCACTGGCCCTGCTATCGGAGAACGGCTTCCCGATTTTGAACTTCCCGACGCGTTTGGCAGGCAAGTTCGTTTTCATGAAGATCGCGGTCACTCGAGGGCAGCACTGGTCTTTTATCGATCTGCAGTTTGGTGACCCCCCTGCTGGACGCAGCTCGGGGAGCTGCGAAATGCTCACGCCAAGTTTGAAGCCAACGGCATCAAGCTCTACGCAGTTTCTTACGACGACCCGAAAGCCCTTCGGGAGTTTTCGCAGGCTCAGGGTATAAACTATCCGCTGTTATCCGACGAAAATTCAGCGGTCATAGCGCAGTACGGTATTTTAAATACACAAGTATCCAAAGACGATGCCTTTATTTATGGCATTCCCTACCCAGGGGTCTTTGTCTGCGACGAAGACGGCCTCGTGATTTCAAAATTCTTCCATGACTCGTATAAAAAACGGGAAAGCCCAGAGGCGCTCATTGATGCTGCCCTTGGGTTCATCCAGCTTGAAGATGAGGTGCCAACAGCTACCGGGGGTGATGAGGATATTACGATTACAGCCGCCGTCCGGGGCGGCAATGGCAGTCTTCGCCAAGGCATCATCCGTCAACTGATCGTGCGTTTTACCCTTAGAGAGGGACTACACCTTTACGGCACCCCCGCCCCCAAGGGGTTAACCCCCACACAGGTAAAAATTGTGGGCCCTCAAGATTTGCAGTGCCTGCCGGTAAAGTACCCACCCACAACGTCGTACCACCATAAATTAATGGCCGTTGATCTCAACGTCTGGAGCGATCAAGTAGATATTGTGGTGCCCTTTTTCCCAGCTGGCGATCTCGCGACCGAGGCAGCCATTCCAGCAGCATCTGCCTCCATAGACTTCGAAGTCTGCTATCAAGCCTGCAGCGATGAGGAATGCCTACTCCCCCGAACCGAGCGCTTTACCATTGAACTACCCCTCGATGTGGTCGATGTACCCAATCTTTCCGTGCACAGGGGGCATGGTCAGCGCGAAGGTGATTATGACAGCACCCCAGCTATGCGCAGGCTCCTATGGCGAAAGATCCGATCGAACCCGCTGCGGCTGTTGAAGCTTATCTGGAAAACCCGACGGCTAAAACGCAAGGCCCGACAGCACCACGACACCTAAGTAGGGGTAACATTGGTACCGCAACGATCTTAGCGGGCAATTGGACCCTTCACGACCTGCCCCAACCTACGAATCAAAATGCGCCCGCATTGCAGCCAGAACCACCGACGGATCAGATCGCCGCTGGTAATCTTTTGATAGATCCAACCAAAGAACCTTGCCCTCACGATCAATCAGTAGCGTGGCCGGTACCGGTAAGGCCACCGATTCATGGGCTAGGGGAGCAGAGTGGAACCCGGTATTTCGCAATCCGAAGGCATCAGTCACCGCCAGTTGCACATCGGATAGCATCCGTGCCTGCAAACCGTGAAGGTGTCGTTCTGCCAAAATATCTTCGGGCGGGTCCGTACTGATAGTGACCACCCTGACATCGCGCTGATCAAACTCTGCGCGCAATTCCTCGAGTCGACGCAACTCGCCGACACAGTAAGGTCACCAGTGGGCTCTGAAAAACTTAATCAACACCAAGTGCCCCTGCAGCGCTTCTGAATCGAAAACCTGCCCCTCGTCGTCTACTGCGGAGAAATGTGGAATCTCATCACCAACCGCAATCACTTTCTTGGTGTCAACGCTCTGAGAGCTTACCGAGATAGTAAAGGTCAGGAATGCGCTGATCAGAATGGCCACTGCAGGTGGAAGACCGCCCACCCAGCTTGTGCCTTTGATATAGGCTGTGACACCTAGGGCAGCCGCGAAAACAAAGGCCACTACAAAACCGGTTCGATCGTCGGGTAGATTTACCTGGCGAACAAAATAAAACCATAAGGTTGCGGTACAGGCCGCGAGCGTAAAAGCTGTGATACCGAATTTAGTTCCTGCTTTCAATCGACGAACCCTCAGCTGGCCGTCCTTGAACAATACAAAAAACACCCGTTGATCTCAATACCGCTAAACAGTGTGGGGAGTTGAGCGAGCTTGATAAGCCTTTGCGCCAAGCCATACCCATCTCCGATAACACATTATCAAAAAATTAGCGGCTCCATGAATGAATGGCCGCATAGATGCAGCCACCACCTCCTCGCAAACGGAGAGATTCACGACCAGTGAATTTGAACCTCCCTGCCGGAACCTTCCTTGGATACAGAAGGTCCGATCTAATCGTCGCTGAGTAGGCTCACTGACGCTTTGATTCTTTCAAGGGGTGACAGCTTGTTTTTGTACCAAATAGGCGATGACCACACCCGCTCCTGAAGCGTCTTGGGTAAATCTGGGCGAGGCTCAACTCCAGCCTTCACTGCATCCCACGTTGACCAGCGACACGTTGGATTTTCCAGCACTCGTACATAGTAAAAGGCTTCCTGACCAGCCTCAAAATCAGGGTCCTGCCAGACGGCCTTAAGTTCGGCAGCACCCACATCCGGTGTAATCGAGCAATCAGCTAGATTGACTCGAGCGCCGTTATCGGGGCACCGGTGAGTCGTTGGATCGACGGAGAGTCCGTCACTGCAAGCCACATCATAGACCTGCTCTGCATGCTCTCCACCTTTTACAAAGCCCTTGATTACCTGCACGCGCTGCAGCGGCACGCCACCAACTGCGTCACTGACAGCCCACACTAGAAACTGTGGTGCACTGTCACCCGAGGCGATCAGGTCAGACCCCATACTGACACCCTGGGCATACGCTTTTTTGGCCATTTGAGGGTCATCAATAATGGCAGGATCAAACTCATAGCCGCCAAAAAAGCGCACCTTCATTCGCGGTCCGCTGGTCGCAAAGGTCTCCTTACGCCGAAAGGCATCGTAAATAGCCTCGCGAGTATTTTCTTCAGCCCACACCCCTGCAATCCCTGAGGCACCCCAAGTCGCAAATGTTGATAGGGTCAAATAGTCTTTGCCCTCGACTTCCTTCAGTAGATTCGGTGCGCTGTACTTAACGATAGTACGCATCAAAAATGAGGCGGGTACCGAACCCCGCATTTCCGGAGTGCCGTCGAGTAAACCCACCTTAGAATAAAAATTTTCCTCATCATCCGAGATAGCCCCTGTATGGGTATCGCTGGCGCCCACGAAACCAAACTTGTAAGGGTTTTTGGTGCCCGACTCAGACAACGCCATGCCACGCAGTAACCCATCTCGGACGTAACTCCCCGGAGCGACACTGTCTAGCGTCGTGGCAACCCGAAAAGGCATGAGTTCAAAGTTAGCCCATTCGTCGGTTTCAGATAGCAACGGGTGCGTTTCAGAGGTGCCTTTCACTTGAGTGATTTCTACCAGGGGTTCATTGCGCATACGCAGGTCGGCGTAGTCGTCGTCCATGGGGTCACCCGCCCAATCGGCCAAAGCAAACATGGCACCATTGGATCCATTGGAATTATGCGGTATCGCTAGACTCTCAACGCCCTGGTCGCGCAAGTCGTCCATCCAGTTCCAAAGGCCTTCAGGGTTCTGGGAGTGAAAGCGTGAGAAGGGGACCTCGGGTAACCGATCGGTTCCCTGGAAGATCACGTTTCGATGCAAGTTGCCCATTTCATCCGTCGAAGAGGTGTACTCATAAGCCGCAAAAGTCGTGAACTTACCCGGTTGGTTGTACTGGTCAGCCGCATTAATACTGTCAGCCCAGGCCGACCGGGTGACTGCCTCTATTTCCACCTCATCAAGATTACCGGCAATTAATTCGCCCACCACATCAGGTAAAAATGTTGCAAACGCCGTTTGCCTGCCAAAAAAGCTGTAGGCCCCGTAATTATCCGGAGCGTTTATATTATGTATAGGCTGCGCCGCGCTAGTTTTAGAGAACTTAGTGGTGGTATCCGCAGCCTCCTTCAATAAGCCCATAAACATGGCGTGATCGGTCACGGCATAAAAATCTAGGGGCTGACGCAGCTGCATTTCATAGCCCGATGGGTGGGCAAGAGGTTCGCCTTTGGCATATCGATAAGCATCATAAGGCGTAGCTACGGTTCCAAAGGCATAAGCATCGAAGGAGTAACCGGTGTGAACATGTAAGTCACCGAAATAGGCATTCCTTTCAGCACTGTACTGGCGACGATCGACTATCGTGTTATTGATCTCAAGCACCTGGCTGGGAATATTTGCGCGGGCGGACATGGTCTCACTGATATCGGGGCCCTGCTCCATACAAGCAGTCAGGCTGATCAAAACAGGTGTCACCAGCCACATATATCCAGCATGCATTTTGATTCGATTCATTTACCCATCCCACTGACTAATTATGATTATTTGGCCTTTCCAAACGTGACGTTGCTTAGAGCCTGCAAAGCACAGACCCAACGCCCTCAATTAACTAAGGGTCAAAGCAATCACCCGATATATTGGGCCACATGCGGCGAGCTAACACCATAGATCAATGCCGTACTTTTAGCAGTACAGAGAAGCTAAGAATTTCACGAAAACACACCGCTAATGCGGCTTTTTTTTGAGGGTGGCAACACATTCTACCAACTCACAGAGCACTACTTAGGCAAGTTTTGTAGGGAAATACAGGGGCCACTCCGAGGCATGAGCAGTGTTAGTAGTGGCCACTCCACGCCAAAGGCTCACTCGCCCAGCGCTCCTCCTCGTTGAGAATGGTCAAGCCATGCTCGTGCCGCAGTTCGTTAATCGGTTTGTCTAACCAGGGCTCTGGAAATTGATAGGGCCATTTTTTTGACATTGATCGGGATCGCTTAATTACGCGCCATTTGAGCTTGCGCGTCCTCCACAATAGTCGGGGAAAGAAGGCCCAACCCAACTCTTTCACAAACGCTCGATACAACGCTTTAATCTCGGGGAGCTTCCCATATTTTCGAATGTAGGACAGGCGCCACTGGCACCCCCAAAGCAGCCAGCTATCAAGGCCAGCTTCTTGCTCGAGGCTAGTATCCATACCAAAAATAACATGGGTCGCATCGTGCTCTAGCAGGAGTCTCGATGTGCTGCTATCCATCATGACTTTACGGTCAAGGGCCATCAGGTAATTGTGAAATTCCTCAATACCCTCTCTCAAGGTCATCGTACAATGTTGTTGCTGATATTTTAAAAGCACGTCACCCTCCAAAACTTTTTCTGGCAGTCGCACACCTCACCCTACGCCAAATCTAGACCTCGAGTCACTGCTGCAATAGCTCCTCGAGCAATGTTTCTCGCCGAACCGCCACAAACTCCTTGATGGAAGCGCGGCTCGGAGAACAAAACGTCATTGAATCACCGTCGATTTCTTCAGGATTATAGATTTGGGAGCACTCTGAATCACCGAGTACAGTTTCAGCGTCTGCCGCGTCGGTTGATCTAATCGCAGCGTCAAGGCGTTCACGGCGCTCCTCTAAGGTGGGTGCGAGAAGCGTCCAGTCAAAGTGCTGATCCAAAATGCGCTCAATTTCTTGGTATAGCTGCTGGCGAGAATTATCGTTGGGGCTGCTGTCCGAACCAAAAATAATTTCCCATAAAATAGGTGGGTAATTGGGGTAAAAAAACCGCCCCGCCCAGTGGGGGGAGACACCATTATCAAACGCCGTCGTTGACGCCAGGTCGGTAAATGCCTCAACGTTTAAGATCTGATTGCAGATTGGGAGAAAAGCATTCACCGCACAGTTTGGGCCGGTAACGTCAATGAGGGTGTAATCAAAATCCGTGGGGATATAAATCCAGCGGCCCGATGGTGAGTTGTAATACAAATAATAATTGTTGGCGACCCGAACGTAATGATCAACCGCCCCTAAAACGATCTCCATCGCCTGAGCCTTAATAAATCCAGCCACATCAAACCGCTCAGACAAGGCCTCTGCAGTCGGCCTGCCCTGCACAAAACTTGCGAAATCTTGCAAAGCCGCCCGCGCCTCATCAAGGGATTTTTTCTTGGTCTTTAAGTCGTAAGTCGGTTTGTAGGGCACAAACTGGGAGACGTTGCCCGCACTGCCATCGCCATTGATATTGGAATTTACAAAGTCTGGATTTAAGTAATTGTCCTCCCCCAACCACTCCAGCGCTGAATCGGGGTCAGATTTTTCGACACCCACAACGCAGAAATTTTCATTGAAAAAAACCGTCGATGCCTCATAGGGATCGCAGTCGCGATTAGCCGCATCGGGTTCTGCTAAATTGCCAGGCGCTCCTGTCTTGAACAAATACCCATTTTTGTCGAAGTAAAGCTTCAAAAAGGGCTTATCGATTTGCTCCATCATGGTAAACACGCCCATATTGAACGTTTGGGGCAAGGCCGCGTTATACAGTGTTTGATCTTCTGTACCGGTTATCACGAGATTTACTTGAGCATGTGTGGCTCGGGCCGCTGGCACACCGGCTGCGTTCAACAATTCATGGGCGAGCACTTCGCGCTGATAGGTCGGGTCGTCTCGATTAAAACGGAATCGAAGCTTTTCAACATCCATAAACTCTCGACCGTCAGCCTCGGGGTATTCAACGAGGTCTTGACCGACAATATCGTAGCAGGGCTC
>ERZ1048068.729-NODE-729-length-27954-cov-10.290010_pt1 | contig 27954 bp, 30 predicted proteins | sample MGYA00383098_ERZ1048068 | MGnify/ENA primary metagenome ERZ1048068 (study PRJEB29581, sample SAMEA5548368) | metagenome | biome: marine; feature: coastal; material: water | depth 1 m | study: Short-term variability in the microbial, nano- and picoplankton... | reverse complement strand
CAAAACTAATGCTATTTAATAAACCCCCAAAGAAGTTTTAAAAAAAATTAGTGTGCGCAAAACAGGATTTTAAAACTCTGAATTTACGCATCAAATAACATGCAAATCAAACCTTAAACACCTTTGTCTTGGCATTCAAAGAACATATCTCTCTGCCAAAGCGGCTGCAAATTTAACAGCAATTGTTTTAATCGCAAGCACTATCTTTTAAAATATTAGAACTTTTAGTGTACCCACACCTAAAATGCTGACTTTCAGAACAAAAGAATTAATGCTTAAAATGCCTAACTCCAGTAAATACCATCGAAATGCCTAATTCATTCGCTTTGTCAATAGACAGTTGATCCTTAATACTCCCCCCTGGTTGTATAACAGCAGAAACACCTACAGAAGCTCCAATCTCCACGCAATCCGGAAAAGGAAAAAATGCATCAGAAGCTAGAACAGCGTCTGCCAGATCAAATCCAAATGTTTTTGCCTTATGAATTGCTTGATTTAATGCATCCACTCTAGATGTTTGGCCCGTCCCACTAGATATAAGTGATCTATTCTTTACCAAAATTATGGCATTTGATTTTGTGTTTTTTACAAGTTTCTCTGCAAACAGTAAGTCGTCAACCTGAGCACTACTTGGCTGAAGCTTTGTGGCACAAGTCAGATCACTTGCAACAGCATTTAAAGAATCTCTTTCTTGGACTAGCACGCCATTCAAACATGAACGAACTATTGGCTGTGTGAAATCTTCTCTATTCCACTTTAACAGAATACGTTTTGATTTTTTAAGTAATAATTCGGATGCCTCTTCGGTAAATGATGGAGCTATACATACCTCGTAGAATATTTTATCGATTTCTTTGGCAGTTTCAATACCTATTTCTTTGTCAGATATAAGAATCCCACCAAATGCAGATACTGGATCTGAAGCTAAGGCATCTTGAAATGCTCTATGTACGGTATCTCGCTGAGAACAACCGCAAGCATTATTATGTTTTAGAATAGCGAAAGCAGCCATATCACTTTCTGATATGTCTGAAATTAATGCAACGGCTGCATCAATGTCAAGTAAATTATTATATGACAACTCTTTACCTCCAAGCTTTTCAAATATCTTGCTTAGTGAACCTGTAAAGTGGGCTTTCTGGTGAGGATTCTCCCCATAACGTAGAGGTAGTAAATCTTCTCCAATAAAATAACTAGAAATAGCGGTATCATAATCTCTTGTCACCTGAAACGCCTCAAGAGCAAGCTGCTTTCGAAACTCAAGAGTAGTATCTCCTGATTCTTTATAGTGCTTTGTGAAGGCAGAATACTGAGATCTTGAACTTATAATGCTTGTGAACTCATAATTTTTTGCAGCTGCTCGAATAAGAGAAATCCCCCCTATATCGATCTTTTCTATAATATCGGCATGGCTAGCTCCTGAACTTACGGTATCTTCAAATGGATAAAGGTCTACCACAATTAGATCAATAGAGGGTATACTGTGCTTCTCTAATTCTATCAGATCGTTTTCGTTTTCTCTTCGATATAATATGCCTCCAAATATTGCAGGGTGTAACGTTTTCACTCTACCTCCGAAAACTTCCGGATAATTGGTTTCATTTTCAACGGCGTGGACTTCTAACCCTAGCTTTTCTAGATGACTTTTCGTTCCTCCTGTCGAGTAGATCTTAACATTGTTCTTTGCAAGCTCTAAGGCTAACTCATCAATTCCATCTTTATGAAAGACTGAAATTAAAGCTGATTTAATTGACATAGTGTTCTGGCTGTAATATTAAAACAAAGGTAAAATTTGGCTTATTTACGTCTTAAGAAGTAGATTTTAAATTCGTACAAATTGTAAACATTTAAAATCTATGACCGAGCCCTATGTGTAATACGGGCTCTTTGAAGGTTTGATCCTCGTAACCCCAAGCATAATCTACTGATAAGTTATAACCATAAAATCGAGAGCTTAATCCTAAGCCCGTAGAGAAAATAAATGGATTTTTAAACGCTCTGACTTCTGTCCGTATTACTTCGGTACTTGATGAGATATTTCTAATGTTTAATAGATTTGGCCTATCGTATATAGATTTACCATAGAAAGAAGTTCCCATATCTATGGATGTATTTAGGGATAAGTTAGAGAACACTTCAGAAGCTATAGGCCTTTGGAATATATATTCTAATAACTTTACGGAAAATTCTGTAGTATGCAAAAAGAAGGTATTGCCATTCCTATAGTTCAGATTAAATCCCCGAATTCCATAAATAGAGTGATATTGAATAGGGTTTTTATAATCTGCAAAATCACGATCAAAAAAATCAGTTCTAAGATCCGTGTGATGCCCACCAAGGACAAAATACACCGGAGATGTGCCTTGAGAACTCCCTAATCTAGTCTTGGAGATTAAGCCTAATTTTTCGTTAATTGAATTTCTATAAGTGAGGCTAAAAAGACCTGTAATATTCCAATTATCTACCCCGTTCTGAATCATAGGCTTGAAGGAGGCTTGCAGATCAAACTTATGTCTACCTTTTTCTGGTCTATAATTAAAAGTGGTGCTAGCAGAAATTGTGGTACTCTCTAATAAAGGGCGAGTAAGAGACTCTGAGGAAACCAAGAGTGGAGAATTTAAGTCATATCTGCCTTGCATGCCGAGACTTAACCAAAGCCGTTTACCAAGAAAACGTCTTTGAGCTATGGACAAAACCGTGCTATTGAAAGCTGTGCGAGAAGATGTCCTAAACTCTGTTCGCTTTCTATTCAAAAAATTGACATCTGTTTGGCACCTCGCTCTAGTCGAGTATTTAAATAACAGATCTCTAGTCCCTTGTTGCAACAGTCCTCCATATTGAAATCCAAATTTTCTACTTTCAGACATATTGGCCATTGATCCACCAAGATTCAGAATTAAACGATTTGGGGTTAAAAGTCTTATATTATCTTCAAAGACAACTTCATCTCTATAAATGGGATTGTTACTCAACTTTAGATGTACTGAGTATGGTTTGTAAATATCTTTGGCTATTAAATCCACATCAATACTATCAGGATTACTCCTTTGATTAGCACTTAATGAATCGTAGTCAATAGCAGTAAAATCGATAACAGGTGACACCGGAGAGATGAAAGTGTAATCTTGCAGTGAATCATTTACACTTGTATTTGATTTTTCCTTCATAGCGTTTATTTCGAATCGCTGTGAGTAAAAAAAAGAAGGACTTATGGTGTCGTATATAAAAAACTCTGAAACGGGAATATGCTCTGTGATAAACAAACCCGAATTCAAACCTTGATCTAAGTACTCTACAAAAACGCTATCGCTATATTGATGAAAGAGAATATTTGATCGATAATTAGTTAGACTTTTCTCTTTACCCTCAGACTCGGACCATAGTTTTCCGTTCCAAATACCGCTGGACATAGAATTATAAAGATATGTATCATCATCTGCTATGATAACCTGTCGCAGCTTAGTCTGAGATCTAAATAAAATCCGAGTAGTAGAACTATCTCCTAACATAAAAGAGCATAGGTTACTAGTATCTTTGTAATCAACAATAAATGCAATTTTCTCATTCTCAATATCAAGACTGTTTATATGACCCTCTACCTGAACTAGCTTCTTAACTTCTCCGTTTTGCACGGAGTATATACTACTCTCATCAATTCTTGGAGAAACAATTAAAATCTGTGATGCTGAAACAGTGAAGGAATTTGAATAAAATGGAAAATCGTATTTGCTCACTTTTCCACCAGCCTTTATCTCAATAAGTCGTGAATATTCACCTATCTGACACAAGAAGTAAACCGTTTCGTTCTGAACTATTAATCCTTGGTGAAATCTCAAATCGAATGCCTCTTCTGAACTTAAGGAGTATATGAGCTTCCTTTTGTTTTTGTTATCGTACCTAAAGATTCCCACGCCCAAAAAATATTCTTCCACAGTAAAGTGATTTTCAGCAGAAACAACGTACAATTCTCTTAGTGCAGACCTATTTTTTGTTATCCCTTGAATGGGATTAGGTATTTTTTGATCATTTTGATATGCACTTTCGTAGTAATCCTTCCAATCTCTGTAAATATCTAACAATGGAGCCTGATACGAATAGTATATAGCTGCATTAAATTTGGGAGAGATTCTCGCATTATAAAGCAAAACCGAAATCGCATTTGGTCCATATGCAGATTCAATATATTTCCAAAATGAAGCTCCTTTGATAGCAGAATATGCCAGCGGGATACTATTGAAGTCTGTGAGACCATAGTTGTCATATACTTGTCTCAACTGATTATCGCTGTACACATCCCAATCCCGGGATAGATAATGGTAAAGCCCGCTCAAAAACCAATTTGGCAAATTGATCATATTTGAGCTTTTAATTTTGTCTTGAAGTGCTGAGCCATACATAAGCTGCTCCACCAATATCTTGGCAACTTGATCCTTGAATTGTAATCGCAAATCTGTAAGGCTACTATTGGTATTTATTATCACTCGAGAGTTAGATATCAATACTTCCCCCGGTTGATCATCTTGTGGTGTTTGAAAATCTTCTCTCCTACTTTCTGCTGCACTGAGAAAAATCTGTAACCTGTTATTGGTGTAGTAATTTATTTTCTTTTGTAAGTAGTTTAGTTCACTTAAAAACAGGGAGTCTAACTCAAGAATAAACTTACCTCGATCTTCGGTTGAAAAGAATTCAAAATCCGCTGTGTGATAAACCCTCTCGTATTTAGAATAGGCAGGTCTTACTAATACTATTAATAATAAAGAGATTACTATTTTAATGAGACTATTCAATCTTAACGCAATATACAACTAAACAACAACCCCTAGGTAAAAGTTGTAAGGCCTGTTTATGATCTAAGAAACGTGTTTAACGATTGGTTGTCAATCTAAATAAATACTCCGTATGCTATCTGGTTTATTATCACTCATATTTTAATTAGGTTTGCGGCAATGAGTCATTCACAAGATTATTATATAGAGTTAGAAGATAAATATGGAGCCCATAACTACCATCCGCTTGAAGTAGTTTTAGCTAAAGGAGAAGGAATACACGTATGGGATACTGACGGTAAAAAGTACTTTGATTTTCTGAGTGCATATAGTGCGGTAAATCAGGGGCACTGCCACCCGAAAATTGTCAATGCGTTGACCGATCAAGCAAAGACCTTGACTCTAACTTCCAGAGCATTTTATAATGACTCGCTCGGCGAATACGAAAAGTATATGTCGGACTATTTCCATTTTGATAAAGTGCTACCTATGAATACCGGAGCTGAGGCGGTGGAAACAGCCCTGAAATTATGTCGAAAGTGGGCATACGAGAAAAAAGGAACTCCAGAAAATCAAGCTGTTATTCTATTTGCTACTGAGAATTTCCATGGAAGAACACTTGGTATTATTTCCGCAAGTACGGACCCAGACAGTAAAGGCGGATTTGGACCTTACCTTCCGGGTATAGAAGTTATTGAATATAATAATACGGATGCATTAGAGACTGCACTAAAGGCGAACCTAAATATTGCTGGTTTTATTGTGGAGCCAATTCAAGGCGAAGCTGGCGTAATGGTACCGGATGAGGGATACCTAAAAAAAGCAAGTGAACTATGTAAAGAGCACAACGCCCTGTTTATTGCTGATGAGGTGCAAACTGGGATAGCTCGTACTGGTAGACTACTAGCTACTTGTGGTAACTGTACTTGTGAAGACAAGAACTGCTCTGGCACCCCAGAAGTTAAGCCTGATATACTTATTCTCGGAAAAGCATTGAGTGGCGGTGTATTCCCAGTAAGTGCAGTACTAGCAGATGATGACATTATGCTTTGTATCAAACCAGGAGAACACGGAAGTACTTTCGGCGGGAATCCTCTTGCAAATAAGGTAGCAATGGCTGCACTAGAAGTGGTTAGAGAAGAAAAGCTTGCAATAAATGCTGATCATCTAGGAAATATATTCCGTGAAAGGATGAGTAAAATAGACTCTCCAATCGTAGAAACTTACAGAGGAAAAGGACTACTGAATGCTGTGGTAATCGCTCCATTCAACTATAAAGGTGAAAGAAAAACAGCAATGGACGTGTGCTATGCTTTAAGGGACAACGGTCTTTTGGCTAAACCTACTCACGATCATATTATACGTTTTGCTCCGCCATTAGTGATCAATGAAGAAGAGCTGAATGCTGCTTGTGATATTATAGAGGCGACGATTTTAAGCTTCGCATAGTGAAGCATTGAGATTTGAGATTAAGAGTATTGATACTTTTGCTCTCACTTCAGATAGTACAAATCCCTTTGACGAAAGTTGGAGGGATTTTTTATTGATGTTCCTATAGCAGCGAAAGTGATTTGACATTGAAATTCTCTCATCAAATTGAATTCCCTTAGGACACCCCAACCCCTATCAAACTAGTAATGGTGCTTCGTCCAATTTTCACATCTACGTAGTCACCCATCTTATAATGCTCCTTCGGGAAGATGACTTTGATGTTTTGCTCATTGCGGCCCATCCACTCATCCTTATTTTTCTTACTCTGCATCTCTATCAACACTCGATGTACTTTCCCCTCTTGTGCAGCATTCTTCCTTCTAGCTACATCATGTTGCACTTCTATCACTTCAGTTAGTCTGCGTTTCTTAATCTCTTCATGAATATCATCTTCATATTTACGAGCGGCAAGAGTACCTGGCCTTTCACTGTAGAAATACATATAGCTAAACTCAAATGGACAGACTTTCATTAGATCCAAAGTAGCCTGATGATCTTCTTCCGTTTCTGAGCAAAAACCAGTAATAATATCACAACTTACACTGCAATTTGGCAAGACCTCTTTGATACGATTATATTTCATCTCGTACCATTCTCTGGTATAAGTACGATTCATTTTCTCCAAGATACGCGTACTCCCACTTTGAGCTGGCAAATGAATATGCTTAGCCACATTATCGTATTTTTTCATCACAAAAAGCACTTCATCAAGTATGTCTTTTGGGTGTGAAGTTGAGAATCTAACTCTTAAATTTGGGTCTACTTGTGCTACTAATTCCAGTAGATTTGCAAATGACACGCTACTTTCCTGCTCTTCGGGTGTGAGTTTATTGAAATCTTTTCGAGCTCCTCCTCCATACCATAGATAGGAGTCTACGTTTTGGCCTAGAAGGGTAACCTCTTTGTAGCCTTTAGCTACTAGGTCCCTTACTTCATTCGCAATACTTTTAGGATCTCGACTACGCTCTCTTCCTCGTGTGAATGGAACCACACAAAAGCTACACATATTATCACATCCACGAGTGATACTTACCAGAGCTGTCACTCCGTTGCTATTCAACCTTGTGGGTTGTATCTCTGCATATGTCTCTTCGAGGCTTAGTGCCACATTAATAGCTTTATGACCTTCCTCTACCTCTTGAAGGAGAATCGGAAGTTCTTTATATGCATCTGGACCTGCTACGATATCTACCAACTTTTCTTCCTCCAAAAGTTGTTTCTTTAGCCTTTCTGCCATACAACCTAAGACTCCGATTGTTAATTCCTTATTTTGCTTCTTATTGTGTCGAAGATGCTTTAAACGGTGCCTGATCTTCTGCTCAGCATTATCTCTAATGGAGCACGTATTAATAAATATAATATCAGCCTCTTCAACATTTCTAGTAGTATCTACTCCTACATCTGCCATTATAGAAGCTACAACCTCACTGTCTGCAAAATTCATAGCACATCCATAGCTTTCAATAAACAACTTTCTATTTCCTTTCTCTTTTACTGGTATCGTCAAAGCGGTGCAAATTTATACTTCCTATTAATTACTATGTCATGATAATTTTTTGTAACCATTAAGCGACATTTGTCGGTCTAATTATTAACCTAAAAAAAGAAATATGAAAAACACTTTTAAAATGATGTGGGTGCTTATGCTAGGAGCTGGGCTATTCACAATGAGTTCGTGTACTGATGATAACGAGGATCCAGAGCCAAACGGTAATGGTGAAACTACCGAGACTACTTGCTATGCGACAAAAGTAGTATCAACAGATGAAGATGGTGATGATACATATGAGTATGAATATAATGCTGATGATCAAGTCGTAAAATCAACGAATACATATGAAGGAGATTCTTATGTAACGGTGTTTGAATATAAAGATGGTAAACTTGACAAAACCATAGGAGATGACACTGATGTTTCTCAATTTATATATGAAAACGGAGGAGATATTCCTTCAAGAATTAATACCACAATTGATGGAGAAGATGCTTATTTTACCGTAATCACTACAGAAAATGGAAACATCTCAAAAATTGAAAACAGCTATTATGATGACAATGGAGATGCGGTACTAGAGGATGTCACTACTCTAACATATGAAAACGGAGTAATCACTAGGTCTCTAACTGAAACTTACGACCCAGAATTTGACACTTTTGAAACTGAAATTGATTTACAGGACATCGTTTTAGACGGTAAGAAAACTCCATACAACGGTCAAATAGCATTTGCTTTTGAAGATGGCTTTAACGTATTAGCAATTTTATCTTCTAACGTAATATCCGCTAACTTAGTGAGTGACGATGGAGATGGAGGTGAAATTAAAATTCCATACACCAGCACATTTACGTATAATGACAATGATTATCCTACTGAATTCAATGTATCGTTATTCACCTTTACCTCGACTACTAAGGTTACTTACGACTGTAAATAATCAAAGTATATAAACAGTATTTAAAAGCTGCATTCTCTTTGAGGTGCAGCTTTTGTCATTTAAGAAAACTTACTCTAATTAATTAAGTTTGTTCTCCTTTTGAAATTTAAAATTGACTTAAATATTCCAATTAAAAGGCTCAACGAGGATTGGCCTTCATTCTTTATGATTGGTTCGTGCTTCGCAAATGTTCAAGCTCAGCGAATGAAGTCCCTAAGACTAAACGTCGACTCTAATCCTTTTGGAATCATTTATAATCCAAGTAGTGTAAGCACTCTACTAGATAGAATTTCAAATCAGAAACTCTATAAACCTGAAGAGTTTATAAGCTACAATGAAGAGTACTTCTCTTGGGAACATCACGGAAAATTTAAATACGATAGCATAAAGGATGCCATTAGCACATCTAACGCGATACTAGAAAAGAGTCGTGTATTTTTGAAAACCACGAATGCCATAGTAATCACTCTTGGGACATCATTAGTTTTCACTTACGACAATAGTATTGTTGCTAACTGCCATAAACTTTCAAATAAACAATTCAAACGAAAGCAGTTATCCGCTAGAGAGACTTCAGAGCATATCTTAGCTTGTATAAGCCATATTCGAAGCATTAATAAGACTGCTGAAATTATTTTCACGGTAAGTCCTATACGTCATATCAGAAGTGGAATCACGGAAAGCAGCCGTTCAAAAGCCGTTCTTATCTCTAGTATATACGAAGCTCTTGAGAAGGTACAAGATCAGGCTACTAGCTATTTTCCTTCCTATGAAATCTTTATTGATGAATTGCGTGATTACAGGTTTGTTAAGGAAGATTTAGTACACCCAACTGATGTGGCATCTCTATACATTTGGGACAAGTTTAAAAAAACATACTTTACGAAGTCTACACTTGAACTACTAGCAGATATACAAAAACTTAATATTCTTGAATCTCACAGACCTATAAATCAGGAGGAGTATGAAGCCTCCATTCATAAATTCACTCAATCGCTAAAACGTAAATACCCAAACTCCTCCATACTATGAAAAAAGTTCTTATAACCGGTAGTAATGGTCTTCTTGGCCAAAAACTGATATCTCTTTACAAGCAAATTGATGATGTAGAACTCATAGCTACATCTAGAGGTGAGAATAGGTATCCTGATAAAGATGGATATATCTATGAAAGTTTAGATGTGACAAAAGAAGGAGAAGTGCATTCAGTGATCTTGAAGCACACACCTGATACTATTATACATACTGCAGCTATGACTAATGTAGACGCTTGTGAATCTGACAAAATGGGAGCAGAGGCTCTAAATGTTGATGCTGTGTTATACTTAGTAGAGGCGTCAAATAAAGCCGCGTCACACTTTATCCACCTCAGTACAGACTTCATTTTTGACGGTACTAGTGGACCATATTCAGAGACAGATATACCGGAGCCACTTAGCTACTATGGAGAGACTAAGCTCGCAGCTGAAAACATCATCAAAAATCAAAGTAACAAATGGAGTATTGCCCGCACTATTCTTGTATATGGCATAGTACACGATATGAGCAGAAGTAATATTGTTTTATGGGCTAAAGGAGCTTTGGAAAAAGGGCAGTCTATCAATGTTGTCAATGACCAATTTAGAAGTCCTACCCTTGCTGAAGATCTTGCAATGGGCTGCAGACTCATAGAGCTTAGAGAGGCTAAAGGGATATACAATATCAGCGGGAAAGATCTGATGAGTATAGTAGAAATAGTGGAGCGTGTAGCCGATTACTTCGGGCTGGATAAGACTATAATCAGTCAAATAAGTAGCGATACGTTAAATCAAGCTGCGAAAAGACCGTCTAAAACTGGTTTTGACCTCACGAAAAGTAAAAGAATATTGGGCTATGAACCCCACAACTTCGAAGAAGGAATAGCTATTTTGATGGATCAGATTCCGAAAGGATGAAGACTAGAGCCAAATAATTCCTAATATATATAGCAGAATTAGAATCTGCAGTAATCTCTTAGTGAGCTGTTTTTGTTTTTCAATTAAGAATACAGCAAAGAGTTTGCAGATGGCTAGTAAACCGAAGATATAAAAGAAGCTTTCTTTATCACCTAACCACAGAAATCCGGCATCCAAAACAAAGCTTAAAATCAAGATAGACTGAAAAAGTCGTTTGCTAGCTTCTGCACCTATATTGGTGGAAATACTTTTATATCCCGTTATCAAATCTCCTTTAAGCGAGACGATATCTTTAAATATTTCCCTTGCAAAAAGTATTAAAAACATACTCGCTCCATAGATGAAGAATGAAAGTGTGAACATCTTGAAGTATAACACAAGACCAAAAAATGCATATACACTAAGGAAACTCGCTGTCAACTCGCTTATCAAAACCAGTCTGCTTAGCTTGTGAGAATAAAACCATAGAACGAAGGCATAAAACAAAAAGTATAGAAATATACCTGGAGAAGCATAAAGAGCAATACCTAACCCAGCTAAATTCAATAGTAGATAAAAATTCAGTTTAAAACCTCTACTTATTAGATTCTGAAACCTCGTACGATCAGGTCTATTGATTAGGTCTTTTTCTACATCATAAAAATTATTGATGATGTACCCTCCTGCAAGAATCAATGCAGTAGAGAAAATAATCAAATGAACATTAACCTTACTAAGTGATTGGAGGATATTCTGTCTTGTATTGAAGGCAAAAAGAAATGCAATGTATTGTGCTCCAGCAGTGATAAGCACGTTTTTCCAGCGTACAGACGAGAGTAAAGCAACTATTTTGAGATATACCGAATCACGTTTTTGGACTCTCTTGGTACTCAAGATTTTTAAAGATTAAAGGCGTTGTACTAGTTCTAATTCGTACCCTTTGAGTTGTTTTTGAGCGTGAGCATAATCCCGAGTAAAACCAAGAATATAGCCTCCGCCTCCACTACCACATAGTTTGAGGTAATAATCTCCAGTTTCTATACCTTGCTTCCATACATCTTGGAAAGCAGCAGGAATCATTGGGCTAAAGTTCTGAAGCAACAATGCTGAAAGATATTTTAGGTTACCAAAAAGAGGTGTAAAATCTCCTTTCAAGAAAGATTTGATACACTCATCATTGTATTTCTTCAAATCGGTCTTTACCATATTACGAAAGCCTTTCTCTTTCATACGCTCCATAAAAATTTGAACCATAGGTTGAGTTTCACCTGGCTCGTTTGTATTGAGCAAAAATATAGCTCCTTTACTTTCTTTGGTTTCAGCTGGCAGACCTACTGTATTTAGTTCTTCCTTTGATTTGATCACTACAGGAAGATTGAGGTAACATATCAATGGGTCTAAACCTGAGCTTTTACCGTGGAAGTGAGATTCCATTTGACCAAAGATAGCTTTCAACTCGGCGAGTTGATTTTTTTCTATTTTCTCTGGGTCTATTTTATTCAAAGAATATTTATCATAGATAGCCGCTACAAGTGCACCACTACTTCCAACACCAAAGCCTTGAGGTATACTAGAATCGAAGGCAATACCATCTTTCAGGTCCTTTTTGAATCTAGTTAAATCTAACTTTGTTATAGCCTGTCCAGTGGTGTCTAGGTAAGATAGGTAAGTGAAATAAGTACGCAAATGCTCATTAGACTCAGAGTACTTATCCTCTGCAAGATGAAATTTACCCTTATAAAAATCATAAGGTATAGAAAGACCCATGGCATCTTGGATGATACCATACTCTCCGAAGAGAAGTATTTTACTGTAAAAGAGTGATTCTTTGATCATTAGTCTTTTTGGTTATACGAAGGTAAAGAAGTTTTGGTTCTTTGACATCTATTCTAGTAAACACGAAGAACGGATTTTAGTTTCTAGTCAGTAGTTTTTAGGGATTAGTTAGGTAGTAATTTAGTTGAATGGTTGACTAGTTAATTGGTTGAATGGTTAATTCGTAGAAAGAGCATTGAAGATTCTGTCTAATTCAGCTTTCATTGTTTGTGTGCTCTTTTTTGCTCTATAAAAAGGCCAATAAATGAAGCCCATCACATGAGCACTAACTAATATTAATACCATAAAAATTGACATTAGCTACGATGTTTCTTCATTTTGCAACTACCCAAACAGGGCAAGCACTAAAATGATTGAATAAAGTAGAATTAGTAGGATTGAAAATATGATCTGCCTAAATCTCATTCCATTAATTTCCACTTTTACTATCATCTTGCCGCTTGAAATCTCATAACTACCATTCGCCTTTACTAAGCAATAAGGATGCTCCATAAATTCTCTTCTTTTTTTAACCTCAAACCTTTTGTATCCAAAATATCCATAAAGGAGATTCCCATTTGACCAACTAAGCGATTTCATGAACAAAGATTCTGGATCAATATACTTTTCTATTTCTTTTTCAAACTCTTCTTTGGACATATCTAATTGATATTCAAAAGAGTGACGAAGCCCGTGTTTGTTTACGAAATTATTTAGCATCGTTTTCCATTGATCCATAAATCCCCATCAATATATTCAGCAATAAATCTTACTCCGTGAACTCTCTTTGTTGAATTAATAGGCAATGAAGTGATATCTAATGCCCAATCTATAAAACTTGGAATTAACTTAGAATTAACTATCCCCTCAACAGTCTTTCTATTTCTCGATTCTACTACTCCAGATCTAATATAGAACCTATCATATTCCACATTTTGATTTGGCAGCCAAAATTCTAGTTCAAATAAGGGCATTTTACTTGGCGGGCCGCAATAAATAAGATGTAAATCTGTTTCGATATTTGCTTCATTTATAGCTTCCTCAAGTTTACTCGTTTTTAAAGCGTAGCTGAAGCCTTTTGGCAGTTTACCTTTTTCAACAGCACTATATCTTCACAGCTCCTACTCCTACCTCATCGTGTAAATACGCCCCATTTTCGCAGTATTGAGCAAGCTCATTTGAAATGAATGCGTGGGCTGCTTGTTTATCAGATTGAGGGTACAAGAAATGTATATTTGCTCCTGCATCTAGCGTAAAACACCACTTGAAACCATCCTTTTCTCGCTTCGCCCATATAGCCTCTATCAATCGCAGCGTCTCAGGTTTCATAAGAATGAAATACGGATCACTACTCATCATTAAGCTGTGCAAAGTCAAAGCCTCACTTTCTACAAGCTTGATAAAAGCATCTATATCTCCAGACTTCAGTATAGCTTTCATCTTGGTCATATTTTCACCAGCTTGGGCAAAACGAGCTTCAACATACGGATTATTATCCAAGAGTCCGTGACCTACTGTGCTACTCACGGTTTTTTGTCCTTTGTGAACAAGTAGTATGGTATCACAGAAGTCCGAAAATATTGGATGAATATCATCATAAGCTATCGCAAATTGATCACTACTTCCGGCATAGTCGTGGTGTAATCCCCACTCACCCATAGGACCAAACACACTTCTGCTTGCACTACCACTTCCTAGTCTTGCAAGCTCTGAAGCCGTTCTCTTAAAATTATTCTCGGTGAGCTCACCTTTTTCTACAGCTATATCACAAATACACAGAGCCAAGGCACTCATACCACTTGCACTGCTTGCTATACCACTACTGTGTGGAAAGCTATTGGAGGTTTCTATTAGATATATACCAGTAGATGTGAAAGGTAAAATGTGTGCTATACGACTTATAAATTGCTCTATCTTTTCAACGAAAGATGGCTCTTCATTTCCGTCGAGTAATACTTTCACTGCCAGTGACTCGTGTTCCGTGTAGGTAAGTTTGGTTGTAGTAGCACAATTGCTTAATGTAAAACTGATAGAGGCGTTTGCTGGAATCTGCACTGCATTAGGCTTTTTCCCCCAATATTTTACAAGTGCTATATTACTTGGACTTTTCCAAGAAGAGATAAAGGTTTTCATTCCGATTAGTATATAACAAAATTACACGGTGATTGGATTATACAAAAGCAACTTTGTATACGTCCTCTACCTAACGATCTTAAATTTGGATTTTACTTAATCAACTCAGAATAAGCCAACACAGTTTCAAAACCTTTGTCTTTGAAATATTTTGGCGTGTTTGTGTCACCACATACAAGTATAAAATCTCCGCCCCAAGCTCCAAGACTTTTGATAGCATAAGGATAATCGGCAAAGAATTTTTCTTTAACTGTAGTCATTTCTATCGTTTTAAAGATAATCTCTTCGTGTTGGGTTATGAGTTCTTGAAATCTATCAAAATCCGAAGTCCTAATTAATTCTTCTGTAAGATCAGAAATAGAGTCAAGCACATTTTGGCTTACACTCTTGCTTCTGTAAGTAGCTATTCCCTCTCTACTATTTTGCTTTTGATTGAGATGGACAAAGTACAATCGATTAGCAAACTCTGGCTGAAAAACATAGCCTTCCCACATCTCCGGGCTGCGATAGAGCACATCCCCACCCATCATACCTATCGCTACATCTACCCCGCTTCCTCCAAAACTGGCTTCAGATAAATCAAATGCATCTACCTGTGCCCACTTCGCTATATTGCAGATGAGTGTGCTGCTACTTCCTAGCCCCCAGTCACTTGGAAACTCTAAATAAGTGCGTACAATGTAGCTCCCACCTTCTAAAAACCAAGGGTTTCCCTCACAGGCTTTGTTAATGATTTCTAATAGCTTATCGCTAACAGCATTGATATTGCAGAGCATAGAGTCATTGAGGCTCACTCTTCGCGGAGCTTCTGTGCCGCTTTCTTTTATGAGAAATTCTTCTCGATACCACATCTCACCATCACTACCTATGCTATACCATGTAAGTGTGTTATCCGTATCACTTTCGTGAAACTCCACCTCCATACGCTGACCGAATTTTGTGGGCACAGCCAAAGCCAATGCTCCATTAAGGACTGCATACTCGCCCGTTATCAATAGTTTCCCGTGTGAAAAATAGGATTGCACTGATGCGAAGGTAGTAGATTTAGTAAAATCATGTCTATCCTTAGGGTGTTACAATAAAAGGCTCAGTGCTGGTTTCAAAGATATTGTCATCAGAGTCAAAAAATTGAAAGGTAAACTGAAAAGTATCAAGACTAGATGGAGGTCTATTGAAAACCAACTCAAGGTTGTTCTCAATAATAAATGGAGCAAAGGAAGCAAACTTGGTCTGAACAAAATGTGTACCCAAAGTATCTGTGAGGCTACCTCGAAGACTAAATATCTTAGCTTGATTATCCGTCAAACTACCTATATACGACTTAGAACTTCTGATGGTAATGCCCGTAAGGTCTGTCGCATAATAAAATTCGTGTTCGCCACATGCCATAAGTGAAGAATTGGAATTGGATTGCATTGCAACTGCATCCCAATCCATATTTATGCGGACCACTGCTTCTTCAAAACTAAATGAATCATATGCTTTTATGCTTGGGTAAGCTATGGTTCATACCTCATTGGAAATTTCTGAGAGCATATAATCTGTTCTCACACCACAGATATTACACCCCCAGTCTAGGAGTACTAGCCCGATCATAAAAAGTAAGAGGATTAACTTTATCATAGCTACAAATCTTTAATGGTAAAACTATCTGATCTAGCTTGTAGAACATCACCACTAGAAGTATAATATTTTATGAGAATCTTTATTTGGCCATCTTCAGGAGGAGTATTCATTCTGAATAGATGCTCGTACTCACTAGCGTATACCTCATAATTGGCTTCTTTTCTAAATGTATTGTCGTTCGTAATCTCAAATGAATAATTAGTTCTGCGACCTATCTGCAACTTAAATAAATGAGTAATATTTGAACTATCACTGTTGGATACATTCCATACTTGTACAGAATCTAATGGTAGAGTTAAAGCAGGTGGCAAAGCTGGCTCAGCAATGGCAGCATAATTTTGGTTTATAGTGCTCGAGGCATAAGTAACTTCAAACAAATTTACCAATACAAAGGAATCCCAAGCGAATGAGTCTTCCACTATATTATTCAAAAACCCATTTGAATCTATTTGGAATATTGACGTAGTTTCTACTCCAGTGATGATACCATTAGCATATACGCCTCCATAATTGTCATCTCTGCATCCATATTCCAAAAGTACAAGTCATAAAAGCAGAATGCTAAGCCCTGTTACGTTAATGGCACTTTTCATTTTAGATAAATCTTATCTGAGAAAGTTACGAAGGATTCTCCTTCAATATTTTCAACGGTAATTTTCCAACGTACTGAACCCCACAATTCTGGCTTACTATGCATATAAAGACTTAATCCCAATGGAGTGTAGGCAAGGCTTTCTGAAATTTGATTATGAAAAGCAGAATTATTCTTTATTCGTACTCCAGGATACTCCAACTTATTATTATAGCAACTGAAAAGTGAGGAGATATCTTTCAAGACGCCCCTTTGTTCCATCTCTATTTTTAAATTCTTAACTTGAAAGCACGTTTTAGCTATAGGTGCCATTAGTGCATACGCTCCAAAATTACTTTTATGCTCTCCCGATGTAACGTATCGTATGTTAAAACCTGTTTGAAGAATAAAGCTTTCAAATGTTACACTATTTCCTGGATCAATTACGGAATATACTCCACCGCCTCTTTCAAACATATTAGAAATGCAAATATTGGTGATTTTAGCATCTCTATCCTCACAAGTCTGCAGTGTAGTTGGGTCTTTCTGACAGCCATACTCTAGCAATACCAGTCCCATTATTCCGATAATTAAAAAAAGATTTCGTTTCATATAGCAGGTATTTAAGGTTGGACTAAGATTGATTCTGTGACAGTCTTAAGCACTAATCCCGATGCAAGATAGTAGGTGAATTCAAATTGCATCTCAGTCACGCCAGATGGTTTTTTATTTAGAAAATAATTATAACTAAGAGACCAAGTGGAACTAGCATATTTTGTTTCTTGTTTGAATATTGAATCATTTGTGATCATAAATTCATAATCATTGTAGGATCCTACACGGACTGAGAAGGTAGAGGTTACAACTGCAGAGTCAATATCTGCAATATTTCTAATTACGATGGAGTCTAACTCCATACTAATAGATGGTGCTGGCAAAGGTGCAGCAATGGCTGAATTACCTCCAATTTTGAAACCACCATTTACTGTCCTGTATTCATCTATAAATCTTGTTTCTATTTTGAATCTGTTATAGGATATTGTATCCCCTACCTCTCCTATTGAATTTCTGAAAGAGTCTACTTGATAAATATCTGTGCTTTCTATATCGATCACAAAGTACTCCCCATTAGTATTTTGACCATCATTGTCATTGCATCCATACTCAAGGAGTATGATACCAATCACGACAGCTATAAAAAGGATGTTTCGTTTCATGTTTATCGATTTGTTAAATGGTTGAATAGTTAATTAGGGTGTGATGATAATAGGATTTGTAGTGGTTTCGAATGTGTTGCCATCGTCAACCTCTATTTTAAAAATATACTCTCGCCTAATCGGTTCTGAAGGAATATTTTTCAAAATAAAATATCCATCATCAAAATAGTCTTCTGCATAATTCATTTCTCTTAGAAAGTCTTCGCTGTTCAACTCTATACTGTCTGAGGAGTATTCCTGAAAGTATAAAAAATAATTGGTGATGTCTTCTTCAGTACTTTTATCTGTGATCTTAACATATACTATCCGATTCTGATAAACAGATAAGGAAAATCACAATCGTCTGCATAAGCCAAATTTGACCAATGGTATTCATAATTATTAGATACAGCTACAAATGCCACTTTAGCCATTATACCGATTTGGGAAGATCGAAAGGAGTCCTTCACACTCACGGAGTCTGAAATGGGAAATCGAGTTGAAGAATAAATCCATTGGGTAGTGACCCCATTAATCGCAACATCGTATGGACTGCTGTCATGGCAAGGACCACAAGCTATTTCAGCAAACGAAAGTCCTAATAGAAAAGCGAATAAAAGAAACCCGTACTTCATAGTCACTTCGAAGATAGGGTGCTATACAAAAATTAGCGTTTGAGAATTGTCAGATTTTTTGAATGGTGTGTATGATGAAACACTTAGGTCAACACCTCTCCTCCTCTCACCTTCTTGAAGGCTTCTACCACCTCAGCATGATGGGGTGTGTTTTTGATAAAATGTTTTACAATGATTTTCTTTTCTTCTTCTGTCGCTTCTAGTTGATTGAGGATATTGAGCAGGTGCATTTTCATATGGCCTTGCTGTATTCCTGTAGTGGTCAGACTCTTGAGAGCAGCAAAATTTTGTGCTAAACCTACTGCTGCACTTATCATCATGAGCTCTGCCGCACTTGGCTTGCCCATTAACCGATGTGCAAACTTCACCATAGGATGCAGACCTGTAATACCGCCTACTGTACCTAGTGCTAATGGTACTTCTATCCAAAATTTGAACTGTCCATCGCTCATATCTGCGTGGGTTAGACTCGTATATTGACCATCCTTGCTCGCATATGCATGAGCACTCGCTTCTATGGCTCGAAAGTCATTGCCTGTAGCAAGAATCACAGAATCTATTCCATTCATTATACCTTTATTGTGGGTCACCGCACGATAAGGCTGAGTCTCCGCTATTCGCACAGCTGTTGTAAATCTTTCTGCAAATGCTTCAGCAGACATTTCTGTGCCTTCTACCATCTGCTCTATGGGAAAACTCACTTCTACACGTACAATACATTTTGGAGTAAAATTACTTAAGATGCACATCACTATTTCTACCTCATTTGGGCTCAGACTCGTTTGTGCTATTTCTTCTTTGAGTACATCTGCAAATTTTTCTAAGCACGAGTTTATAAAATTGGCACCCATACTATCGCAGGTCTCAAACTCTGCTTCGAGTTGATAGTAATGCGGTACATCAACAGTTTTATCTACGAGTTCTATTCCTAAAATACCACCACCACGATTTCTCATATTTTTGGTTATCCCTTCGGTTTCAGTATAGAACTTATCTTTTATGCCCTCTACAAACTCCGCTAATGCTTTTTTATCCTGCCCTTTCCACAGAAAATGCACGTGACCTATCTTGGTAGTACTTTTTACGGTAGCTTTAAAACCACCCTTATCGGCCCAAAAACCTGCAGACTTGGCGGCGGCAGCTACGACAGAACTTTCTTCTGTCACCATAGGAACAGCATACTCTTTTCCATTGATCAGAAAGTTTGGTGCAACACCCATAGGCAAGTAGAAATTAGTGACTGTATTTTCTGTGAACTCATCGTGAATCTTTTGTAGCTTCTCGTCTGAGTGCCAATAATTTTCTAGTGTTTCCCTAGCTCCAACATCCCCATTAAAGTAGATGTCTATGAGCCATTCTATTTTGGCACTCTTAGAAAGCTTACTAAACCCCTTAACCATGATTCCTTAATTTTAAGAATGTCTTCGCCAAGTGATATCCCTTCAACTGAAGCTCCACATACTCCTCTAGCTCCGCATAACTTCCTCGTGCATGTTTTAGAAATGGAGACGCCATACCATAAATAGCATTAGCATTTATCCGTTCTGTGTGATAATAACCATCCATAAAGTCTCTTACGCCTCCACTTATCAATACATCTGCATTTGCATTTTCAGCTCCTATTTCCTCAGTAAGACAGTTATAAAAACCAACCATCTGCTCCGCTGTATGTCCCCATGCAGCTACTTTATCATATGCTTCGTGACGCATGCTATCACTTCTGTGCATTTCAAGTTTACTAAAGTTGGTACCTCCATGTGCGGCAAAATCGATAGCAGCTAGTGGCAATTTCATTAATGCTTTCAAACTCTCAGGTCCAAAGCCTTGGCCTACCTCCTTTACGATGACTTTTACACCCAAATCCAACGTTTTTTCTATGATTTCCAGTGGTGATACTTTAAAAACATCCCCTTCTGGCTGTAGCCATTCTTGCAATGGATTTACATGAATAATAAGCCCATCACACTCTGTACGTTTTATCAACTCTGACACTAAGTGTTCTTCCTCTGAATCAAATAGTTCATCCAATTGAGCAACACCAAGATTTGCGTACAATGGATAATCTCCAATCTCTTTACGCAGCTGAAAATCAGGAAGATATTCATCATCTCTTAAGATAATTCTACAGCTCCCTAGACCCATACCTAGGCCAAACTGACCACAAGCTTTTGCTAAGTTTTTATTAATAAGGCCTGCTTCTTTAGTACCACCGGTCATACTGCTTACCCATAGAGGTGCTTTCATTTCCTTGCCAGCAAACGACACAGGAGTTAGCTCACCTTGTGGATGTCCACTAAAAAGTGGCTCATAGTAGAAGCGTGAATCTTGATTTTGGACCACAGACTCAAAAGCGAGTTCTATGTGGTCTTTTTTACGGTCAGAAGTTTGTGTGTGTCCCAAAGATGCGAATTTACAAGTTTTGAATAACTGAATGAGTGAATGGTAGAATAACAGAATAATCGAAAGGTTGTTTCCATTTATTATTCATACCATGCCGGGGGTGGAAGAGGTGGAGGCATTCTTCCGCCTAGTGTTAATTCTCTAACAAATCTTAGCTGCAGATTAAAAGGATAATCATCTTGAACTTCTTTAATGTTAGTTAGGATAGAATCACAAAAACATTCCCCATATTTTAAATCGTAAATAGTTTTAATACTGTTTTGGTAGCTTGACATTAGCTCATAAATAATACACTCCACAGTATCTTTTGAAGATTGTATATCCCACTTCAATGAAATTGCACTGTTGCTGGGATTAGTAATATAACCTCGACTATTATTTGGGTTTAAATAAACCAATTGAAATAATGAGTCTATTTGAGAAATGCTAGATAGTCTGCTCTCAACGAGTATATTATTATTACTATTGACTAAAATCTCAAATTTATCCCTCCTTTTCATGGGGTAGCAAAATGGAGGTTGATTGGCACAACTATTTCTTAGATCAGTCAATTCATATTTGATATATCTTTCTTTTACTTTGAGATAAAGCCAGCCATTATTCCCAGCACAAATCACGTCTTGAATAGAATCTGAGTGTACCCATATAGTCCTCATAGGAAGTACCCAACCGTGCTCAGGAGGAGCAGGGAAAAGTACTTTCGACAGATCACATTTACTTTTGGGGTTGCACCTCTAAAGTAATAAAAAAAATAATAATCTTCCAGCAATTCATATCACACTTATTTCAAAAACCAAGCAGGTGAAACATCACCAAATTGATGCTCACGATTTGGTAGGGTTATATTTAGTCTAAATGGAAACTTATTTCTTAATTCATCTCTCATTATTACATAATCGCCACTGTGACCTTCTAAATCTCCAATTTCAGAAACTAAGAACCTCACATATCCTTGAATAAGTTTTTGCAGTACTAATTCAATTTGTTTTGGGGAGGATCCCTCAGTTTTTAATGCGATGAAACAGCTATTAGGAGAACTTGGCAAGCTATGATCTTTTCCATTATTAGAGTAAGCCCGATAGAAAATTGAATCCAAATCAATATCAGGGCATATTGTATTATTAATTTTTATAACACAAGAATCAAATGATATCTTGACTACCTCTCGTCTACGAAAACATATCAATTCGGGGACCACACCTTCACATTCCCAATTAATTGAGACTGGTAAATAATGATTATCCACTTTGATATAATCAATGGGCTTTGTTATCCAAAGCTTACATCTGATAGAATCATAGCTTAAGGGTGAATTAAGGAGGTTCTTTACATCCCAATCCAAAGACCCTAAACCTAGAACACTTGTACGTGAGAAAATTACTTCAGACAAAGTACATTTATTACTTTTTGAACAAGAACTGAGAATAAATACCAAAATCCAATGCCACTTCATCTTTTACGAATAAACGTTCAAATCACTAAAAACACATATAGCAAATGAAGGAGAGGCGTATTCAATTGAGAAATGGGATGACTATTCAGCGAACAACTAAAGAGGCTAGATAAAGAACTTTTTAATTTTTTGTATAAAAGACACTTAAGTTCTTTCTAAACCTCCATCGTCACTCTAGCTCCTGACTGACTTCTAATATTGGTAACGCCATTTTCAAATATGAGATATTGCCCTTTGATCCCTACTAATTTATCTTCTATTCGTTTTACCTTTTCTAGTTTCATACTCTTCACCTTTTCGGGATATTGAAGTACTGGATAGTTAATTTCTACAATGTCACGATTGGTGTTACAGTATCGCTGATATTGAGCGGGTACATTCGCTATCATTTCATTGCGAACTTCATCTATGGTACGCTCATCTTCTACCAAGCCTTTTAGCATTCGTTGCCAGGCTGTTTTGTCACCTATGAACTCCTTGAGAGCTACCTCTATCAATCCCGCCAACTGACGATAAGGAACTTCTGCTATCACTACTGCTTTGGTAGCCCCTTGATCTATCCAACGGTAAGGCATATTGGTAGTCCGTGTGACTCCTACTTTATAATTACTCGTAAGTGATATATACACAAAATGAGGCTGCAGATGATGTTTTACTTCCCACTCATAATCTCTAAGAGCTATCCCGTTGTGTATCTCACTTAGTTCTGGCTTCATAATGCTAGGACTAGCTTGTGGACTTTCCATAAACTCCTTATAGGTCATTCCTTCGCCAAAAGGTTTTGGCATCTTTTCTCCTGACAAAACTGAATTATAGTATCCTTCGTATTCCAGTGATACTTCTTTTCCAACGAAATCATTCATGTGAATCGGTTGAAGTGGATCTAGTACATCTCTCATTTGCATAAAATAATGTGGTGTAGAACCCTCTAGCCTTGTGTTCATCTTCCTAAGATTACCTGTAATTTTCATTGCTATCGCAAAGCAAACATCATTTGGCTCAAGCACCAAACAACCAGAATACAAAAACTACTTTTCTGTTAGCTTTGCTAGATGAAGAATTTCATGTTGCTCTTGTTATTTGTAAGTTACTTATCTTGTCAGAAAGCACCTTTCGCAGATAGTATTACGCTGTTCGAAGAATCTAATGGCATGCAATCTGCACCATATGCAGAAGGCATCACTTGGTGGAAAGATCTATGTAAGCAATCTATCCAACTCCAAATGCAAGAATTTGGGATGACTGATGCTGGCCTTCCTCTTCATACTATAACTCTAAGTAAAGACGGAAAGAAACTTGAAAACTTAGCCAAATCTGATAAAACTATCATACTCATCAATAATGCTATACACCCAGGAGAACCTGACGGTGTCGATGCTAGCATGATGTTGTTCAGAGATTTGGCGGACCAAAACCTTCGGAATACATCAAACAGAAACCTTATGGACAGTTGTATCCTGGTTTGTATTCCCTACTACAACATAGGCGGGGCATTAAATAGAAATAGTACATCTCGAGCCAATCAAGATGGTCCAGAGGAGTATGGTTTTAGAGGAAATGCTCAGAACCTAGACCTCAACCGTGACTTTATAAAATGTGATAGCCGTAATGCTGAAAGCTTCGCAAAACTACTACAATTCATAGATCCAGATATATACATAGAAACTCACGTGAGTAATGGTGCAGATTATCAATACACCTTGACATATCTGAGCACACAACCCGATAAGCTGGGTGGAGATATGGGTAAGCAGCTACGCACTAAAATGATTCCAGGCATAACAAGTAAAATGAAAGCTAAAGACAATGAAATAGTGCCGTATGTGAACCACTGGGGCGGACCACTCAAAGATTCCTATGCTACTTTTTATGATTCCCCAAGATATAGTAGCGGACTAACCACACTACACAATATTTATGGTTTCATCACGGAGACGCATATGCTCAAACCTTTTAAGCAGCGAGTAGAAGCCACCTATGACTATCTATTGAGCTCTGTAGAATATGCTTATGAGCAATCTCCTGAAATACAACATACTCGTGAGGTACAAAAAAATGATGTAGCATCAGCTACGAGCTTACCAATTGATTGGGAAATAGACCGATATGATATCACACAATTCTTGTTCAAAGGCTATGAGTATGGATATAAAAAAAGTGAAGTTACAGGCAGTGATCGATTATACTACGATACGAATAAGCCAGTAACGAAATCTATGTTTTATGCAGGGAGTATGCTCGAAACCAAGCGAGCAGTTAAGCCAAAAGCATACATACTTCGGAGAGGATATACTGAAGTAGAAAACAGACTACGTTGGAATGGGGTAAGACTACAAGAACTAAAAAATGACACCGCTATACACGTAATTTCTTATACAATCGATTCTTTTGAGACTGTGAATCAACCTTATGAAAAGCACTATCTACATTCCAATACTCGTATTTTCTCAGACACCTCTCTTTGGACATTTCGCAAGGGAGACTACCTCATCTCTATGGGAACAGAAAAAGATCGCTTCATCTTAGAAGTCTTAGAACCTGAAGGTCCAGACTCCTATTTCAACTGGAACTTTTTTGATGCTGTGTTGCAGCAGAAAGAGCACTACAGTCCATATGTGTTTGAAGATAAAGCTGCTAAAATACTTAATGAGAATCCTTCACTACGTGCAGCATTAGAACAAAAGAATAAATCCGAAGAAGATTTTAATAATAATCCAGCTTCTCAACTTGAATGGGTTTATAAGCAATCCATGCATTATGAGAAGGAACACAGGAGAGTCCCTATTTTTAAGACTATTTAATGCTTTCAAAAATTGTAACCGTAGTTACTTTACATCAGTGAATCAAGTCTTATCTTTGCGAAATGAAAAAGAATATGGGTAGCATAGATAAACTTATTCGCTTGATCATTGCTGCAGTAATAGGTTCTTTATATGCACTAGGCTATATATCTGGTACTTTAGGAATTGTACTAATTGTAGTGGCTGTGATTTTTGCAGGCACAAGTTTTATCAATTTCTGCCCTATTCACAAAGTATTTGGAATAAACACTTGCAAAGTAAAATGAACACACAAACACTAAACGTAGCAAATATTAAATGTAGTGGATGTGCACATAGCATCACTACTAAGTTAGAAGATATAAAAGGTATATCAAATGTAGCTGTAAGTCCTGAAGAAGGTACTGTGACCCTTTCATACAACAATGAAAGTATGGTAGACGCGGCTTTAACAAAGCTGAGCTCTATGGGTTACCCAGAAGCAACGGAAGAAAACGGCTTACTTATGAAGGCAAAAAGTTATGCCAACTGTATGATAGGAAAAGCTACTAAATAGAAAAAGATATAATTCAATGACAATTCAAGATTTAATAAAGAGCGGAGCTAAAATTATAGATGTAAGAACTCCAGATGAGTTTATGGGTGGCCATGTGGCTGGTTCTACAAATATTCCGTTGAACGAGGTTCCTGAAAGAGTTTCAGAATTTCAAGAGATGGGAGGTCCTTTAGTTCTCTGCTGCCTAAGTGGTGGTCGTAGTGGTCAAGCTACAGGTTATTTGCAATTACAAGGCGTAGAATGCTACAACGGTGGAAGCTGGATGGACGTAAACTTCACAGTAAACTCCTAAGTCTTCTTTTCCCGCTTAAGTCCTTTTGTGACTCCGGTAAAAAGGAGCATCAAAGCCACGGCTCCACAACCTATGACCATTAGCTCAGTTACCTTGGGCAACTTGGCTATTTTGAATAGGGTAGCGAGTAAAATAAGTGCCAAACTAGCGATATTGATTTTAGGTAATAGTTTCAAGTCATTTTCTCCAAGATAGTCTTTTATCAGAAGATGAAACGCACAGTAACTCATAAAAATGATGAAGATCAAAATACTCAAGTTAAGGGGTGAGATGGAATTATTTATTGGTATGTTGAAAACTTGGATGGCTACCGCAATCAATAATAAAGAAATAGGGTAAATCATTCTTCCATCTTTGTAAGGGACTAATAAAGAGTAACCAATGTAAGCTATGGTATGCAACCAAAATGCTCCTAGAGCCACATCTTGGAAACCCTGAATCTGTAAAACTAAGAATAGATATCCAACTACCAATGTAGCTAGTGATGCATATATAAGTGTTACTAAGAACTTTTTCATTTGATTAGTTTAAAAGTTTTGATAGCTCTGCTGCCTGCTTCCTTACCTCTTTTTTACCATAGATGACATTGTATACAAAGTCAAGTATCGGCATATTTACTTTGTATTTATCGTTTAGCTTCTTTATACTTTCTGTAGCGTAGTAACCTTCAGCCACCATCTCCATCTCCATTAAGGCAAACTTTACAGAATATCCTTTACCAAGCATAGCTCCTAGTGTTCTGTTTCGGCTGTATTGTGAGTAAGCCGTAACAAGCAAGTCTCCTAGATATGCACTGTCATCGGCATCTCTATCTATTGGATGTACCACCGCTATAAATCTCTTTATCTCACGGATAGCATTGCTCACTAAAACTGCTTGAAAATTGTCCCCATATCCTAGACTATGGCATATCCCTGAAGCTATGGCATATACATTTTTAAGCACAGCAGATATTTCTGTACCATAGATATCTGCACTAGGTGTTACCCGAATAAAGCTACAATCTAAAGCTGCACACATAGCTTCACAAAATGACGAATTGGTACTAGCAAATGTCAGATAACTCAACTTCTCTTGAGCTACTTCTTCAGCATGACAAGGACCTGTAACTACTCCGAAATCATCTTTCGATATACCTTTTTCATCAAAAAGGTACTCACCTAGGATCTTGAGGCTTTTTGGTTCTACTCCTTTTATAGCTGAGATAATTTGTTTGTCCTTTAACAAAGCATTTTCAATAGGACCTATCACATCCGAAATGAAAGCTGACGGTGTGACTAAGAGAATAGTTTCATTCTCACTAATCATTTTTTCAAAATTATTGCTTGCTGTCAGACGATTAAGATCAAGTTTCACAGATCGTAGATACTTTGGATTTCTTCCGTTTTTATTGATATAGTTAGCAGAATCCTCACTTCTTACCCACCAATCTACTGCAGTTTCTGAGTCTTCAAGTAAAATTTTTACCAAGGCAGTCCCCCAACTTCCACTACCGACTACTAGGATTTTTTTCATCAACATCAAAACAACACTATTTTTTTCTAAAACCAATATTTGTAATGGCATTGATGCTTCCGCTTACCCTGAATATGGACATCTTTATCTCTGATTTGTCATTAATGAACCAAAACTTTACGATAGTTAAAAATCATCAGTACTTTTACATGTTATTTTGACTGAATAGTATTCAATTCAAATTAACTTTTCGTGACCTTATTACTTTAACTCGTCTGAACATACGGGAGTATTTTGTTAGATGATAATATCTCAATATCTATATGAAGATGAAAACTAGACGTGCTTCAAGAAAGCTAAGCACGGCAAGGGAAACAAAATTATTTTTGTTTTTGCTGACAGGTTTTTATTGGAGAATAATGAGCCAATAAGGTATT
>ERZ1048068.724-NODE-724-length-28167-cov-15.684690_pt1 | contig 28167 bp, 30 predicted proteins | sample MGYA00383098_ERZ1048068 | MGnify/ENA primary metagenome ERZ1048068 (study PRJEB29581, sample SAMEA5548368) | metagenome | biome: marine; feature: coastal; material: water | depth 1 m | study: Short-term variability in the microbial, nano- and picoplankton... | reverse complement strand
ACTCAGTGCAGCTACCCATGTTTGAGGAAGGTGTGGCTATAGTAACCCCAGGGTTGGTTAGGGCGATACATCAATTAAATATGCGCGTTGAGATCTGGACAATTAACGATCCGCAGACCATGCAAGAGCTTATGGATATGGGGGTGGATAGTATTATTACTGACAGGCCTGATATTCTGGAACGCCTAGTAAACCCCGTTTTGTAAGAGTTCACATTATTTACTTTCTGTATAATTATTCGCATATATAGTATGAATGATCTAAAAATAATACGAACATAAATAGAAATGAGACGCATAATATCAACATGAAACTCGAAATCAGTAAGCAGCTTGCCAAGTTGATGCGCGAACGGCGTCTTTCTCAGAGCGCCTTATCTCGCGCGACTGGCGTTCCGCAGCCCACCATCAATCGTATTCTTAGCGAGGTTACTCGCGAGCCTAGACGTGATTCGGTGGTGCGCATTGCAAACTACTTTGGTGTCACACCTGAGTCCCTCTATGAGGCCCCAAGTAAGAAGGGAAAGTCTGATGTAAATGCAGAGAGTACCGTTGCAGAGCTTTTCGATCGTATTTCTTCACTTAGTCAAGCCGAGCGTAGTGAACTCTTTGCTAAAGTGGCAGCGACCTTTAATTAACCTGCTTTTCAATCTCGGTGATTAGTCTTTGGCGCTTTCTCTCTGGAAGCTGGTCCAGATAATGTTTAAAGCTCCGAATACCGCCGTTAAAGGCCTTTTCTAGTGAAGTAGCTTTTGAATACTCTTTTCTTATGTCAATGAGTGCAGTTTGACTCGCCATAACAAACTCCTAAGGATTGATCTCAGATTTCCCTTTAGCTGAGATAACCTCTGCTAAAACTCGTAATACAAAAAAATTAGCGTCCTAGTGGCAGCGACTGTCCTGCTACCTCCTCCTGTTCTTCCTTGGGTCTTAAGCGGCATATATATTGCCGATCCCTTTATATTCTAATGATCCTATAAGACTTTTAAATAATTCTTAAGACCTAATACTTTAGTATTATTTTTAGCCGATCTGCCAATGCAATTTAACTTGTTTTATCTTGTCAGGACTGTATAAAACGCATATGGATGTTATTTTTAATAGTAGTATGAGCGGAGCTTTTTGGATCTCTGTGACTCTTGCCTGTTTATTTGGCGCGATGTCGCCTGGGCCCAGTTTGGCAGTCGTTGTTAATCATACCTTGTCGCAGGGTAGAGTTGCCGGCATCTGTGCGGCACTTTCCCACGGTTTAGCCGTAGGGCTTTTTGCTTATGCAACCGCGTCTGGGCTTGTTGTTGCGATTGATAATAATCCAATACTTTTTGATGTAATACAGCTGCTGGGCAGTATTTTCCTCATATTTTTGGCTATTAAGCTGCTATTCTCGCCATTAAAGAAAGATGTGGAGCCTGTTCTGGCGGTGCATTCATCTAATTGGAGGGCTGCCCGGGACGGGTTTCTTGTCGCGCTGGTCAATCCCAAAGTACTGCTGTTTTTCACCGCGCTATTTAGTCAGTTTGTCGGTGTCGAGACTGAGATATGGGAAAAAGTCATGCTCGGCCTGATTGCCGGCGGAGTAGATGCTGTTTGGTATATGTTGATCGCCCTGATTATTAGCCATTATGGCCTGCTTGATCGCTTTCAGCGCGGCAGTTGGTGGCTAGATAAGTTATTTGGCATTGTACTGTTTGTTATCGCCTCGCGGTTTATTCTAGATCTTTTAGAGCGCGCTGGTGTTCTGCCCCCAATATAGGCACCCTATTTGAAGGCTTCAGGCCTTTTTAGAAACCTAGAAACTATTTGAGAAGGACTTTTCTCCAATGACATCCTTTGAGGCCCTTTACCAGCTGGCTGCAGCAAATCGTGGCGGCAGCCAATTGCTCGAGGCCGGCCTTCCCAGCGCGGCTACCCATGCGCAGTTAGCCGAGCAGTCCGATGATCGCTATCTATCGATGATGACTCGCTGCATTTTCCGCGCCGGTTTTGTATGGCGCGTCATTGATAAAAAATGGCCTGGATTTGAAGTGGCTTTTGCCAACTTTAATCCATTGGCTGTAGCCCATTTTAGTGATGAACGTCTTGAGGAATTGGGCCAAGATACCAGTATTGTACGTAACTTCACCAAGATCGCTGCTGTGCGCAACAATGCGGTTTATGTGCTGGACAAACAGCATAGCCATGGTAGCTTTGGTAATTTTATCGCGCAGTGGCCTGAAGACAATATTACGGGGCTCTGGTTAGAATTGAAAAAGCATGGCTGTCGATTGGGCGGCAATACTGGCCCAATGATGTTGCGCAGTATGGGCAAGGATACATTTTTGCTGACGCAGGATGTCTGTGATGCACTGGTGAATCACGGCTTTATGAAAAAATTCAGTCCTACAGCCCAGCGCGATTTAAAACTTGTTGAGCAGGTCTTTGCAAACCTGCGTGCTGAGTCCGGGCGTTCGCTGTGCGAGATAAGCCGGATTCTTGCCTGCACTGTTTAATAGCTTAGTTTAGCCAGCCAATAAGTCGGCAATCCAGGCTTTAACATTGTCTTCAAGAATAGTTAAAGGCACTGAGCCGTCCTTAAGCACCACATCGTGGAATTGACGTATATCAAATTTTTCCCCTAGTGCAACTGTTGCATCGTTGCGCAATTGCTGGATTTTAAGCATCCCAATTTTGTAGGCAGTGGCCTGCGAGGGCATAACAATATACCGCTCAATTTGACGTACATTGTAACCATGGGAATGAGGCACATTGGCCGCCATATAGTCCAACGCTCGCCGGCGGGACCACCGCTTGGAATGAATACCAGTATCTACCACCAGCCGGCAAGCTCGGTAGAGTTCACCTGAGAGGCGACCAAAATCTGAATAGGGGTCTTCATAGAGCCCAATCTCTTTGGGTACCAGTTCAGAATAGAGTCCCCAGCCTTCGATAAACGCGGTGTGCCCGCCGTATAAGCGAAATTTAGGCATATTCTTTAGTTCTTGAGCAATAGATATCTGCATATGGTGGCCTGGAAGCCCCTCATGATAGGCGAGTGCTTCCAACTGATATTTAGCCATATCGCTCATTCGGTAGAGATTGGCAAAGTAGGTGCCTGGACGACTGCCATCTGGCGCAGGGCTTTGATAAAAGGCCTGACCTGCCGAGGCTTCACGAAAGGGTTCAACGGCCTTAACCTGCAGAGGAGCTCTGGGCTTGGTAATAAATAATTCATCGAGGCGACTCTGCATATTGTCTATTACCGCGGTTGCCCGATCGAGATAAGCTTGCTTGCCTGCGGCAGTATCTGGGTAATAGAACTGTTTATCATCGCGAGTAAAGTCAAAAAATGCTTTGAGGTCGCCGTCAAAATTGACCGTCTTCATAATGGCGCGCATTTCGTTTTGAATACGCTGCACCTCTACGATACCAATCTGATGAATGTCATCGGCCGTTAGATCAGTGGTTGTGGTACGTTTTAGGGCGAAGTTATAAAACGCCTCGCCGTCAGGGAACTTCCATACGCCATGCTGGTTATCAGCTTTGATTTGCAGCGCCGACATATACTGATGGAGTTTGCTATAGCCTGGTGCGAGGTGCCTGAGCAAGGCGATTTTAGCATCGTCGATCAGTTGCGCCTGTTCTGTATCAGAGATTTCCAGTGCAGCAACTTTGGCACGGAAATCGGCAAGAATAGTGCTGTCCACACCGCCTTGGTCGAAGGGTGCGCCAGAGGTGATATTTTCAATTGATTTAAGCACGTAAGGAAAAACAAATTGGGGTGGAATAATACCTTTATCCTCACGAATTTTTAGCTGTTCCAGCAGCTGGTCCATGAGTAATGAAGCATTTTTAATTCGCCCTATATAGGCTTGAGCTTCGTCGCGGCTGGCGATTAGATGCTGGTTAATCAGAAAGGACGGCACCATGCTATGCACGCCGCGCATCTGATTGACGGGGTAGTTATGATAGCGCCACTGATGTGCAGCGATAGTTTGCTCGGCCTGTTCAATAAACATTCTGATACTGAGCTTTGCGGATGCATCAAGCACAGAGGTATCAATGGCTTTAACGGTGGCCAGATGTCGGCGAGTCATCTTTAGGCTGCGTTCGGTGGCAGTCTCAGAGATATCGTCCCATTCATCGTAGCGCTCACGCATTCCCAAATAGGTCATAGATTCGGGGCTATGGCTCACCTCTTCCATAAAAAGATTATCTAAAAGGGCAATGGCCTGCGCAGATGCCTGTTCGCTGTCAGCAGTTTTGGAGGTGCAGCCGTTGAGCAGCAAAATGGCTGCGAGTACGAGAAGAGTTGTTTTCACTGAGTAAACCATTATTTGCTCCCTTTTAATCTTTTTTATCATAGCTCTAATTTCAAAATGTGCCCATAACTCTTGATTAAAAAAATCTTTTAATAGTATTTTGTATCTGCTTATTGGCTGATGTTACTATGCGAGCTCCTAAGGGGCGGTCGGCGCAAGTTGACCTGAGAAGCACCCTTTGAACCTGATCCGGATTATGCCGGCGTAGGAATAGGACTGACTATTTTTTGGCCTTCACTTCGTCTTTATCTCCGGGTCTCCTTAACTTACTGTTACTGAGGCTCTTTATGTACAAATCTAATCACAGCGCGACACTGTTAAGCAAAACCCTGAGGCTGCTCGTCCCGGCTTTTATTTCCACAGCCACTTTGGCTGACCATATAATTGAAGAGGTTATTGTCACCTCTGACTTTCGCGATTCAGGACTTTTAAAGACCGCGGCGAGTATTACAGTATTCGATAGTCAGACCATAGCCCAGCGCCAGGCTCGACATCTGGAACAGCTGATTAATCTGGCACCCAATGTCAATTTTTCGAGTGGCGCATCTCGCGGCCGCTTTATTCAGATTCGCGGTATTGGTGAGCGCAGCCAGTTTATTGAGCCGCTAAACCCCTCTGTTGGTATTTTGGTCGACGGTATCGACTTCACTGGCATTGCCGGTGCGGCCACCACCATGGATATAGCGCAGGTTGAGATATTACGGGGCCCTCAGGGTACGATCTATGGCGCAAATGCATTGGCTGGCCTAATTAATTTGCGCTCCAATCAGCCCACTGATCGCACACAGGGCAATCTGGAAGTGACTCTTGGCGATTACAATACACAGACAGTTTCTGCGGCCATGGGTGGGCCCCTAAGTAAAAACCTGGGCTATCGTTTTGCCGCACAGCAGCATAGTAGTGATGGCTATATCCGCAATGATTTTTTAAAGCGTGACGACACCGATAATATTGATGAGCTGAGTCTGAGGTCAATTCTCGATTGGCAGGCCAGCGATAACTTAGACCTCAAGTTGACCGTCTTTCATGTTAATGCTGACAATGGCTACGATGCATTTTCGCTGGATAATACGCGCCATACTTTGTCTGATAATCCCGGCCATGACCGTCAGGAATCCACTGCAGTGGCAGTGCAAAGCAACTGGCAGGCCAATGTTAATTTTACACTGGTTAGCTTAGTGAACTTTGCCGATAACAATCTTGAGTATGGATATGACGAAGACTGGGCCTATGGCGATGACTTATGTGTCGATTTTTTCTGTCCCTACAATGATCCCTATAATTCTGCAGATAATTATATTCGCGATCGCAAAAATGGCAGTATAGATATCAGGCTGGTGTCTGCAGAGTCAGCGCAAATTTTCAATGGCACCACAGACTGGGTTGCCGGTATCTATTGGCGTGAGCAGGACGAAGAATTATTGCGTCAAAACGGACGTGATTTTACAAGCGATTTTGATACCACCAACCAGGCAGTCTATGGTCAGCTGGATACGCAGCTCTCTGGCGTACTGCGCCTGAGCACAGGGGTGCGATTTGAGAATCGTCAAGCCAGTTATAGGGATAGCGACTTGGTAGACCATAGGGTTGATGAAGATATATGGGGTGGTCGTATTGCCCTGCAATATCAGCTACCGTCACAGGCTATGATGTATGGCTTGATCTCGCGAGGTTATAAGGCGGGCGGCGTAAATAGCAACCCAAGTGTGGCTGCAGAAGATCGCGAATTTGACACTGAATTGATGCTCAATTACGAATTGGGGGCCAAAGGTCGCTGGTTGGATGATGCATTGCAAGCACAGGTAGCCGTTTTTTATCAGCAGCGAGATGATATTCAGATTAAACAGACATTGGTTGAGCCTCGAGAAGGGGACAGTGGTCCCCGTTATACAGATTATTTCGGTAATTCAGCAAAGGGCAGCAACTATGGTGTTGAACTCGAATTTAATTGGCTCCCCACCGAGACGCTGGCACTATTTGGCAGCGTTGGCCTGTTAGAGTCCGAATATGATATTCCACTTTCCGCAGACCTTAACAGCCGTGAGCAAGCCCATGCACCGGCCTATCAATTTGCGCTGGGTGCCAGGGCACAGATCACTGACAGCCTAGCGGTCAGTATTGATATTGAGGGTAAGGATGAATTTTATCTATCATCCAGTCATAGCGAGCAGTCACAGTCTTACGAGTTAGTAAATGCCAACCTAACCTATATGTTTGGTGATTGGGAGCTGTCTCTATGGGGCCGCAATCTAACAGATGAAGACGTTATTGTGCGAGGTTTTGGTGGCTTTGGTAATGATCCGCGCAATGGCTGGATCACCGAACCGTACTACCAGCTGGGCGCACCTCGCGTTATTGGCTTTAGTGGAAAATATGATTTCTAATAATTAAGGAACGACGACATGGAAGTAACAATCGATATAAGCATGTATCCCAATCGAGAGGATTTTATTCCACCAATACAGGGTTTTATGGAAAAGATTAATCGTTTTGATAATCTCAAGGTGACTACTTTCCCTACCAGCACAGTGGTGCAGGGAGAATACGAACATGCAATGAAAGCAGTACAGGACACGATTGCTGCCTGCTATAAGGAATTTAATATGGCGATTTATGTGGCCAAAATTATTCCTGGGTATGAGGCGCTGGGGTAATGCTCGATTGGATTAATCTAGAGACGGTGGCGGTAGTCTTATCTATCGCCTATCTAGTTCTTGCTATGAAAGAAAATAGCCTGTGCTGGTACTGTGCTTTTTTTAGTACGGGTATTTACGTGGTAATTTTCGGTGATGTCAGCCTGTATATGGAGTCGGGGCTAAATGTTTACTATATGGCTATGGCTATTTATGGCTGGTATCAATGGCAGCGGGGCGGCTCGGGTAACCAGGGCGTTGCACTGTCGGTTTGGTCTGCTCGTCAGCATGTTTTTGCCATTGGCCTGATTATGCTGGCGACGATTATTTCAGGTTATATCCTGACTGTTACAACGCAGGCTAGGTTGCCTTATATTGATTCGTTTACCACCTGGGCCAGTATACTGACGACGGTGATGGTGGCGCGTAAGGTGCTCGAGAACTGGCTGTACTGGATTGTTATTAATTCGGTGTCTATCTTCCTGTATCTGGATAGAGAGCTCTACCAAACGGCGGCAATGTTTGTTCTTTATCTGGTGCTGGCGACCATTGGTTATTTTGCCTGGAGAAAAAACTATCTCGAACAGAACGCGAAAATTACTGCAGCAAACTCTGTCTGATTGGCAGCAGTGGTCGATTGATATCGAGGAGCCCCTCACAGAGCCTCCAGAGCTAATTCGAGAGTTGACCGGAGGCAGAACCAATGAAACATTCCTAGTTGCCTCAGGCGGCTTTAAGGCGGTGATTAGAGTTAACTCTCCAATCAGCGAGGCGTTGGGAATTGACCGCCAGCGTGAAGCACAGATACTTAAACTACTAGCGCCCAGTGGGATTATTCCGAAGATTTTCTTTATTACCGATGAAGTATTGGTCAGCGAATATATTGAAGGGGAACAGCTTACTCATCAGAGTCTTAAAAATACCGCAACCAAGGAAGCCGTCTCTTTAGCCTTACGGGCTATTCAGGCTGTCGCTATGCCCGATGGTGTGCCTCGCAACTACCTGCAATACTGTCGCAACTATCTCGACCAATTAGGGGACGACTGTGTTTCTCCCGCGGTAAAACAAGAGATCGAAACTATTGCTAGCGCCGTAGATAGCAGTGATTGGCAGCCAGTGATTTGTCATCATGATATGGTGCCGCAAAATATTATAGAAAATGCTCGTGGTGTCATTATTATCGATTGGGAGTATGCGGCGCTGGGGCATCCTAATTTAGACTTTATGCGGCTTGTTGGTGCCGATTTTTCAGCTACTGGCGAACAAGAGAATAATTTTCTGCCATTATTTAAATTACAGCAGGCAATGGATAAACTCTGGTTAGCAGTGCAGCTTTAGTGAGAGAGAATTATGACTGATGGTTACAACACATTAAGTGCTGAAGAAAAATACGTCATTCAGCAGAAGGGTACCGAACGTCCTTTTGTCGGCATTTATACCGACCATTTCGAAGGTGGTCGCTATATTTGCAAACAGTGCGACGCACCGCTCTATGAGTCGCAGCACAAATTCCCATCCCATTGCGGCTGGCCTAGCTTTGATGATGAGATTGCCGGTGCGGTCAGACGCGAGCCAGATGCCGATGGCAGGCGTGTGGAGATTCTCTGTGCTAATTGCGGTGGTCATTTAGGTCATGTATTTGACGGTGAGGGTTTCACCGCCAAAAACACCAGGCACTGCGTCAACAGTATCTCTATGAAGTTTATTGCCTCTGACTAGCCGATTAGAGGCTAGTCTCTAAAGTTTTTAAACTGAAAGGGCTGGCCTAGGTCTGCTTCACGTACCGCGGCCATCACAGTTTGTAAATCATCGCGCTTTTTACCGCTAATCCGCACCTCATCCCCTTGTACCGCAGCCTGCACCTTGAGTTTTTTGTCTTTTACCAATTTGACGAGTTTTTTGCTCACATCCGAGGCAATGCCCTGCTTAAAGCTAACGTGCAGCGTAAAGGTTTTACCGCGGTGCAGAGCCTCGTCATTGCATTCGATAACGGTTGGGTCAATGCCGCGTTTAACCAGCTGAATACGCAAGATATCCAGTAGCTGTTGGCATTGAAAGTCAGCCTCTGACACGAGCGTTACAATATCGTCTTTCAGGCTAATGCTGGCATCGACACCACGAAAGTCGAACCTAGTGGTTAGCTCGCGGCTGGCATTATTAGTGGCATTGAGAATTTCGGCGGAATCGACTTCAGAAACAATATCTAAACTGGGCATACTATGGCTCACCTGCGGCTGAATAAGTTATGATTTTAAACCAGAGTAGCGTTGTTAATCTAATAAGACATGGGCTAAAGAGTGAAAAATTGTATCTGTGGCAGTGGCAAAGCGTTTACCGATTGCTGCGAGCCTCTGCTAAGTGAGAAAGTGCGCGCCAAGTCACCAGAGCAACTGATGCGATCGCGCTTCAGTGCCTATGCTCTGGGTGGCTATGGTGACTATCTGCTCAAAACTTGGTTTGCACCTATGGCAAAGGGTTTAACTGCCGAGGAACTGTCTGAGCAGGGACTGCAATGGGTATCACTTGAGGTGCTTGGCTCCGGCGTGAGAGACAAACAGGGCTGGGTAGAATTTAAAGCGACATATAGGGAAGAGGGCAAAAACCATGTGCTACATGAAAAATCGGTATTTACCCTGAACGGTGACAGCTGGCTTTATATAGGCGGCGAAATAGCGCCTGCATAATACGGCATAAATTATTAGGAATAGCGATGGACTTAAAATTAGTAGACCCAGAACTTGCTGCTGCTCTGGCATTATTTCCGCAAATGGATATTTGGGCCGATTTGCCGCTATCACGCAGACTTATTGGTCAGGCCCGCCATACGCAGATGGGTGGGCTGCCACCGATTAATACTGTTATTAGTAAAGACTATGCCGTAGCCAGCTGTGCCGAATCAGCTTCGCCAGATGTGCCAGTGCGAACCTATCGCCCGCGAGATCAGAGTCAAAAGCTACCTGCATTGCTTTGGATTCATGGGGGTGGTTATTGCCTTGGTAGCATGGAACAAGATGATTACTTGGTAAGACAGTTAGTTAAAGAGGTGGGCTGTGTGGTGGTCTCTGTTGACTATCGCTTGGCACCTGAGCATCCATTTCCTGCACCCTTAGATGACTGTTATAGCGCACTGCGCTGGTTAGCTAGCAATACTGAGATGCTCCAGGTAGATGGTTGTCGCCTGGGTATAGGAGGTATTAGTGCTGGTGCTGGTTTAGCGGCTGGACTGGCTCTGTTGGCCCGCGATCGAGACGAGGTTAGTGCTATTTTTCAAGCGTTGCTGTGCCCAATGATCGATGACCGTAATATCAGCGTCTCCAGTCATAGTATTACCGATGGGCGAGTTTGGAACCGCAATTCAAATATCAATGGCTGGCGGGCCTATCTTAGTGGCAGTATCGAGGCGCCATCGGCCTATGCCGCTGCGACCCGTGCCGAGAACTTGAGTGGCTTGCCGCCCGCCTATATTGCGGTGGGCTCTGTGGATGCCTTTGTGGATGAAAATGCCGACTATGCCGAGCGGCTCAATGCAGCCGGAGTCGATACCCAGTTTGAGATTTTCAGTGGTGGGTTTCATGGGTTTGAATTTACCGTCCCCGGTGCAGAGCTTTCGCGCCGTGCCAGAAATAGTCATTATCAGGCGATCAAAAAGGGGCTTTTCTAGGCGTCCTTTTGTGCGGGGCTGACCAAGCGGCCAAATAAAATACCCACTTCAAATAGCAACCACATAGGAATGGCCAGTAGGGTTTGGGAAATAATATCTGGTGGTGTCAACAGCATACCCAACACAAAGCACAGTACAAAAACATAGGGGCGTTTCTTGGCCAGATTATCTGGTTTTACAACCCCCATCCACGAAAGAATAACTACCGCGATAGGTATTTCAAAACTCAACCCAAAGGCGAAAAAAAGCTTTAGTACAAAGTCCAGATAGCTGCGGATATCGGGCATAACGCTGATGCCTTCAGGTGCAATGCTGGTGAAAAATAAAAACACCAGTGGAAATACAACATAGTAGGCAAAGGCCATACCGGCATAAAATAATAAGACACTCGAGATAAATAGCGGGATAACAATTTTCTTTTCTCGCTGGTACAACCCGGGCGCCAAAAAAGCCCATGCCTGATAGAGGATATAGGGCATAGCCGCAAACATGGATAGCACCAAAGTAAGCTTAAACGGCGTTAAAAACGGCGAGGCAACTTCAGTGGCAATCATGGTCGATGATGCGGGCAGGAACTCGCGAATAGGCTCTGAGATATACATATAGAGCTCATTACTAAAGGAAAATAACCCGGCAAAAATAACCAGTACCGCTGCCACAGAGCGCAGCACACGATCTCTAAATTCGATCAGGTGCTCCATAAAAGGTTGGCTACTGAGGGCTTCTTCTTCAGTCATCTTATTTTTCTTGTGAAGGTTTTAGGCTTGGATCTGAGGCCAATTCTGCTTCTGTTTCAGCAAGAGTGGTTTTAATTTCGTCTTGTGTCTCTGTGACTGAGGCTGAAAATTGTTCTTTGCTGTCATTGAGGTCGCGGAGAATTTTTTCATTGTGCAGCTGGCGACGAATTTCATCCATACCCACTTCATTTTCCAATTCGCGTTTGGCGCTGGAAAATATCTGCTTCATGCGGCCAAGCCATAGGCTAATAGTGCGCACAGTTTCAGGCAGTCGCTCGGGGCCCATCACAATCAGGGTAATCACGGCGATAATTAGAAGCTCAGAGAAACCTATATCGAACATGGTTTATTCGGCAGCGTCTTTTTTCTCAACTGATTCTTCAGACGACTCTTTATTAGTCGCAGATTCCTCGTCTTTGGGATCGCTGGATACGGAGTCTTTAAAGCCCTTAACCGCACCACCTAAATCAGAACCAATACCACGTAATTTTTTAGTGCCAAAAATTAGCGCCACAATTACCAGAATAATTAATAACTCTTGCCATCCAAAACCCACAATAACTCTCCTGTGTTTAAATTAAACCGCTAGTCTTTATTTCGTTGAGCTTTCTCTTTAAGGCCAGATAAATCAAATCTGCGTTCTAGTTCTCTGAGCACTCCACTGGCATCTTCGCCGAGGTGTGACAGCATGACCAGAGTATGAAACCACAGGTCAGCGGTTTCATAAATTAATTTTTCATTGTCGCCACTTATCTCTGCATCACGCGCTGCCAGGATAGTTTCAACGGACTCCTCACCCACTTTTTCGAGAATCTTATTTAAACCTTTTTGGTGCAGGCTGGAAACATAGGAATCGTCGGCCGAGGCTTGCTTGCGCAATTCAAGTACTTTGGTTAGCTGGCTTAACACTGCATCGCTCATTGATAGAGTTCCTTGGGGTTCTTAATAACGGGATCTACGCTGGTCCACTGGCCATCTTTGAGGACTCGATAGAAGCAGGATACGCGGCCAGTGTGACAGGCAATACCACCGACCTGTTCGACCTGCATCATAATGACATCCTTATCACAGTCGATGCGCAGCTCTTTAAGTTGCTGTACATTTCCAGATTCTTCACCTTTACGCCATATCTTTTGGCGCGAGCGCGACCAGTATATGGCGCGATTTTCGATCACTGTCAGTTGCAGTGCCTCGCGATTCATCCAGGCGACCATAAGGATTTTGCCAGTCTTAGCATCCTGCGCTATAGCAGGGGCCAGTCCGTCACTGTTCCATAGAATGTCGTCAACAAAGCTCATGACAGCTTGATCCGTTTTCGATGCGTTATTAGAGACGCACATGATAGCCCAACTAGCGCAGCAGGAGTATCAATAGACCCAGAGTAGCGAGAATTAGACTACTGCCAGGTAACTGTGCCATTGGCTCTGCCCAGTGGGGGAAGGCCAGACCTACCCCAACACCTACTGCTGCGGCGCCAATGCGGCCGGTTAATTTTTTAGATTTGGCTGCCACCGGCTCGGTCGATAGTACGCTGTTATTGCTGGACTGTTTGCTCTGAAGTACATCAAAGATTAACGGCGGTATCTGCGGCAGATATTCCAACCAGTCTGGGATATGGCGCTTCATTTGCTTGATCATGCTCTTGGGAGAATAGCGTTTCTTTAGCCATTTCTCCAAAAATGGTTTTGCGGTGGTCCATAGATCCAGCTGCGGATAGAGCTGCCGTCCCAGGCCTTCGATATTAAGTAGGGTTTTTTGCAGCAATACCAAGGAGGGCTGCACTTCCATATTAAAGCGTCGCGCTGTATCAAATAGGCTGACAAGAATATGACCCAGTGATATTTCATCCAGAGGGCGCTGAAAAATCGGTTCGCAAACTGAACGTATGGCCCCGGTAAACTCATTCACTGGAGTATCTTTAGCCACCCAACCAGAGCGAATGTGCAGCTCGGCTACCTGGCGGTAATCACGATTAAATATGGCCAGCAGATTGCGCGCTATGTAGAACTGATCAGCACTGGATAATGAACCCATAATGGCACAGTCCAGCGCCTGATAAGAGGGCTGCTTGGGGTTGCTGATATCAACAAATACATTGCCGGGATGCATATCGGCATGGAAAAAATTATCGTCAAATACCTGGGTAAAAAAGATTTCAACACCGCGCTCGGCAAGTACCTGCATATCGACACCAGCGGCTTTCATTTCGCTGACGCTGGACACGGGAATGCCGTAAATACGCTCCATAACCAGTACATCTTGGTTGGAGTGAGACCAGAATATTTTTGGTACATACAGCAGTGGTGAATTTTCAAAGTTATTGCGCAGCAGCGAGGCATTGGCGCCTTCTGACTGCAGATTTAGCTCCTCAATAATCACATGGTCGTAGTCTTTGATGACCTCAACTGGGTGCAGGCGACGGCCATCCTCGCTGTATTTAGCTAACAGACGCGCCAAGGTATACAGCAGTGCGATATCTTTGCGGATGGTTTTTTCAATGCCGGGTCGAACCGCTTTAACGACCACCTGAGTGCCATCGGCTAAAACAGCACCATGGACCTGAGCAATAGACGCTGAGGCCAGGGGATCAGCCTCAAAACTTTTAAATAAATCATCGACGCTACCGCCAAGTGCTGCTTCGATATTTTTCTTAAACACGGCAGATGAAAAGGGCGGTACATTATCTTGTAGCTTGGCCAGTTCAGAGCAGATATCGTCGGGAACCAGATCAGGTCGGGTCGATAGCAACTGACCAAATTTAATAAAGATAGGGCCCAGTTCTTCCAGTGCTTTGCGCAGGCGTTCACCGCGGCTGCCTTTATTAGCGCTTGAGCCGAATAGCACTGCTGGAGATAACAGGATGCGTGCGCTCAGCGGTAGCTGGCCTTTATCCAACAGAGCATCGAGGCGATATTTTCCTGCGACACACATTATTTTACCCAGGCGGCGAAGTCTAATCACAGGCTTGGGCCTCCAGAGGGTAATAGTTTACGCAGTCGCTCAATGCGTGCGGCTAGGCGATCTGTGTCTGTGGCTATGCTGCGCACCTGTTGAGTCAGCTGTTCAAAATCTCCGCGATCTGGGGTTAGCTGCCACTGGTTTTGCGCTACATCCACTACTTTGGCTGTGACGCGCTGTGCCGCTTTGGCACGAAACTCTGCAGAGTTGCGAATATTCGAGCAGAAAATATGTGCTGCAACATCGCCTATTAATTCCGCCAGCGCTGCTTCCCAGTCTATTTCTAGGTTGGCCATAATAATATTGAGCTTGCGCAGGGTCTCTAGATCGCCACTAATATTGACGCCAGTGCCGGACAGCGATTTTGTGTCGGTAGAATTAACCGCCATGCTAGCGATAGCAACGAGGGTGCCGTTTATGGTGATGCTGGCACTGTCCTGCCAATTACTGTGTAACATAATGCCGTTGACGGTGGGCTCAACGGCGATAGACAGTGGTGGCATACTGCTTTCCACTAAAATAATCTGACCTTCTAATGCAGCCAAGTCTCGGGCCGAGGCAGGGTCGTATTTCAATGCTGCATTGATTAGGTGTTCAACGCCTTCCAGAGCTGTTGACTGTAAAGCCGCAAATAACACTAGGGCTTTACTCCTCGGTGCAGGGCAACCACACCGCCGGTCATATTATGGAAGTCGGTGTTGGCAAAACCGGCATCATCCATCATGGTTTGCAAGGTCTGCTGATCTGGATGCATACGAATCGATTCAGCCAAATACTGATAGCTATCGGCATCGTCTGCGAACAGTTTGCCCAGCTTGGGCAGTATGCTAAATGAATAGGTGTCGTAGACCTTGGAGAGCAGAGGGTTGCCAGGCTTGGAAAACTCCAATACCAGCAGACGGCCACCGGGTTTCAAAACCCGCAGCATAGAGCGCAGTGCCAAGTCTTTGTCGGTGACATTGCGCAGCCCAAAGGCGATCGTAATGACATCGAAGGTATTGTCGGGAAAGGGCAGATACTGGGCGTCGGCCTGAGAGAAAGTCACATTGTTGACCACGCCGCGATCCATTAATCGGTCACGGCCAACCTTGAGCATCGAATCGTTAATATCAGCCAATACCACCGTGCCCTCGGGGCCGACAATGCGCGAAAATTTGGCAGTGAGATCGCCAGTGCCGCCGGCAATATCTAGCACCTTGTTGCCGCGGCGCACACCAGACATTTCAATGGTGACGCGCTTCCACAGCCGATGTACGCCACCAGACATCAGATCGTTCATAAGGTCATATTTAGCGGCTACGGAGTGAAAGACTTCGGCAACTTTGTCGGCCTTTTCTTCGACATTGACGGTTTTATAACCAAAGTGGGTTGTTTTGTCAGACATTGGTGCAGCTTTCTCTGTAAATTCAGCGACCTATTGTAGCGGCACTGAGGCTATTAAGGGAATTTTTAGGAGAGTTTAACCACCTGAACATCAGGATCCCGCGATGCCCCTGCGGTGTGCAGTTTTTGCAGGTAGTCGGCCCAGTTATCGGTTTGGTTGGACCCCAACTCAAACAGGTAGTCCCAAGAAAAGATCCCGCTATCATGACCGTCGCTAAAGGTAATGCGAATTGCGTAGTTACCAGATTTTTCCAGCGCGCTAATACATATATGGCGCTTGCCGGTCTGCAGTACTTCCTGACCTTTGCCGTGGCCGCGTACCTCCGCGCTAGGGGAAAAAACGCGCAGGTACTCGGCTGGCAGTTGAAAACGCACATCCCCCTGATATTCCATATGCAGGGCATCTTTGGACTCGCTGACGACAATGCGACTGGGAACGGGCATATCAAAGCTCACAAGAAGGCTCTACAGAATAAATCGGGTTAGGTCTTCATTGCTGGCCAGCTCGCCCAGATGCTTTTCAACAAAGGCAGCATCTACTGAGATGGTTTCACCTTTGGCACCAAGATCTGAGGCATCAAAGGAAATTTCTTCAAGCAGGCGTTCCAAAATGGTGTGTAAGCGACGGGCACCAATATTTTCAGTGCCTTCATTGACCTCAAAGGCGATCTCGGCCATGCGCCGTACACCGTCCTCGGTAAACTCGATGGCTAACCCTTCGGTAGCCATTAGGCCTGTGTACTGCTTGGTTAGCGAGGCCTTGGGTTCGGTCAAAATACGCTCCAAATCACCAATCTCGAGGGCGTTAAGCTCCACGCGGATAGGCAGTCGGCCCTGCAGTTCAGGTATAAGGTCAGAAGGCTTGGCAAGGTGAAAGGCGCCAGAGGCAATAAAGAGAATATGGTCAGTTTTGATCATGCCGTATTTGGTTGACACTGTACTGCCTTCAATTAACGGCAATAGATCGCGCTGCACGCCCTCTCGGGAAACATCGGCACCACTGGCCTCACCGCGACGACAGACTTTGTCGATCTCATCGAGAAAGACAATGCCATTTTGCTCAGCGGCTTCTACAGCACCGGCTTTGATCTCTTCTTCATTGACCAGTTTGGCTGCCTCTTCATCCTTCAGGTGTTTAAGCGCTTCGGCGACAGTGATCTTGCGTGGGGCAGTTTTATTCTTGCCCATACTGCTAAACATACCCTGCAGCTGCGACGTCATCTCTTCCATACCTGGGGGTGCCATAATTTCTACCCCGACTGGTGTTTGGCTGAGTTCAATTTCAATTTCCTTGTCATTAAGCGCGCCTTCACGGAGCTTTTTGCGGAAGATCTGTCGCGTACTGGTGTCTTTTTCATCAGCTGAATCAGCACCACGAGCTGCGGGTAATAGCGCATCTAAGACGCGCTCTTCAGCGGCATCCATGGCGCGCTGAGCAACTTTGCCCATCTCCAATTCACGATGCTGTTTTACCGAGGTCTCAACTAGGTCGCGGATAATAGACTCAACATCCTTACCCACATAGCCTACTTCGGTAAATTTAGTGGCTTCGACCTTAACAAAGGGTGCATTGGCTAAACGCGCTAATCGACGTGCAATTTCAGTTTTGCCGACGCCGGTGGGGCCAATCATTAGAATATTTTTGGGAGTCACTTCATTGCGCATCTCGGCATCGAGTTGCGACCGGCGCCAGCGGTTGCGCAGGGCAATCGCCACAGCGCGCTTGGCATCATCTTGACCAATAATATGGCGATTGAGTTCGTGAACAATTTCACGGGGAGTCATTTGAGACATTAGAATTCCTAGCTGCTTTTACTGGGCAGACACTTAAGTAGTAGAGTCGAGTTCTTCGATAGTTCGGTTGTGGTTGGTGTAGATACAGATATCACCAGCGATCTTAAGACCCTGTTCAACAATATCCTTAGCATCCATCTCGGTATTATCCAGCAGCGCACGGGCCGCAGACTGGGCAAAGGGGCCGCCAGAGCCAATCGCAATTAGGTCGTCTTCGGGCTGAATAACATCACCATTGCCGGTAATAATTAGCGAGGCTTCACTGTCGGCGACAGCCAGCAGCGCCTCTAATTTGCGCAGAATACGGTCGGTACGCCAGTCTTTAGCCAGCTCAACCGCAGCTTTGGTGAGATTGCCCTGATGCTGCTCAAGCTTGGCTTCAAAGCGTTCGAAGAGGGTAAATGCGTCGGCGGTACCACCGGCAAAGCCAGCAATCACCTGATCTTTATACAGGCGACGCACCTTGCGCGCGTTGCCCTTCATAATGGTATTGCCCATGCTGACCTGGCCATCACCACCAATGACTACTTTGCCATTGCGTCGCACGGACAAAATAGTTGTTCCACGATATTGTTCCATCTCAGTTACACTCTCTAAAACATTTAATTTGCTTGGGTATGAGATGGGGCCTGTAGTAGAAATTACAATGCCTGTGACTATTTATTTGGCGTAACTAGAAATGCCCATGCTGCTTAAGATCGTCAATGCAGGCGTCAATACTCTCGCGCAATGTACTGACAATAAAGTCGACCTGCTCGCGGTTGATAATGAGCGGGGGTGACATCACATTCAGATTAACAATAGGGCGCACTATCAAACCTTTACTGTCTGCCTGATTGGAAATCCACTTGCCAATATCCAGCTCCTCTGGGAAAAGGGCTTTACTGTCTTTGTCTTTGACAAACTCCACACAGGCCATCAGGCCAATGCCACGCACATCACCAACAATAGGCAGGTCGGCCAAGGTTTTTAATTGCGCCTGAAAATAGGGGCCAATATCTTGCACGTGGGGCAGCAGCTTTTCGCGCTCCATAATTTCAATGTTTTTTAGCGCCGCCGCACAGGCAACGGGATGGCCGGAATAGGTATAACCATGGGTAAAGCACCGACCCTGACCCAGTTCGCTAATCACATCGTGAATCTTGCTCGAGTAGATTGTAGCGCCCAGAGGCTGATAGCCAGAGGTCAGGCCCTTGGCAGAACAGATAATATCCGGCTGAAAATCAAAGACTTCCTTGGAGGCAAACCAGTGGCCTAAGCGACCAAAGGCGCTAACCACTTCGTCTGAGACATAGAGTACATCGTACTTTTGGCAGATTTCCCAGGTGCCACGATGGTAGCCTGTAGGTGGCACAATGACCCCGCCTGCACCAAATACCGGCTCGGCAAAAAAGGCGGCTACCCTATCTGCACCTACCTCAAGAATTTTGTCTTCCAGCTCTTTGAGTTTGGCGGCCAGAAAGTCCGCTTCGCTAATATTGGTCTCTGCGCGGTAAAAATTAGGGCAGGAAATATGATGAATGGTATCCTCAATATAATCGAACTCAGGGGGATGATCACCGGGTTTTCCGCCTATGGACATAGAGGCATAGGTAGAGCCATGGTAGGAATTTACGCGTGAGATAATATGTTTTTTGTCCTGTTTACCACGACAGTTCTGGTAAAAATGGATCATCCGGTAGGCTGTATCTATCGCCGTTGAACCGCCGCAAGACAGGGCCACATGATTGAGATCGCCGGGCGCCAGCTCGGCCAGTTTTGCGGCCAGAGTAGCAGCGGGAATATTGGTCATATCGACAAAGGGGCTAGCGTAGGCCATCTGTCGAACTTGATCGGCAATCGCATCGGCCATTTCTTCGCGGCCCATACCAATATTGGTACACCAGAGGCCGCCCACTGCATCGAGGTAGCGAGTGCCATTGCTGTCGTAAATATAGGCACCTTCAGCGGCAGCTATTGGCAGTGCGCCTCCATTGGCAAAGGTATCGAAAATTTGCCAGGGATGCAGAAAATGTGCCTTATCTTTTTGATTGATTGCATCGGTATCATATTGATCAAAATCAATATCGAAACTGCGGTTTACTGCCGTCATACTGCACCTGGTGAGTTACCATTAAAGAATAAGTATCAGGGTACTGATCGGTAGAAAAAAGGCTAATACCCTCAACTGGGTAAGATTGGTTTAACGCTCTAGCGGGAGGTAGCCATTTTTGCGCACGCTACGCTCTACCTGACCGGGGAATATATTTAATAGCGGATTTAAATTTAGACCAGCAGTGCGCAGGCCATATGAGGTCCAATTATTACAGGTATTGGCAATGGTGTAGATGCCTCGAGATTTAAAAAACTGCTCACCATTGGCTCGTTCTCTGACCCTAGTTAACTGATTGCTACTATCAAACTTAAGGTAGTGGCTGACAAATAGCGCCAACGAAGCCATCAACGTATCGTTAATAGCAATACTGTAAAGCACGGCATTTTCTGCTAGATCTTTTTGCAGGTCATCAATGCCGAGCAAGGCTATAACCGATGATGTAGGTAGTAAGAGGGCGCGCAGTCCCATTAGCTTGGTCTGTCGCTCATTGCCATAATAATGGTAATCACCCCATCCAATTCGCAGCCATTTGTAATTACCAAAATACGCATTTAACTGGGGTACCAGCGCGCATAGGCTTGGAGCCGGTAGCACCAGATGGGTATGAATGCCGGTGCGAATAAAATGTAATGGCGAATCCGGCATAGTAGCGGGGCAAGTTAGACGTTTTAGCTATCTTTATACGTGAAAAGAGGCGTTGATACTACCTAGTCATGGGTATTGCTGATATTGCGCCAAGACCTCTATATTGTTGCAAAAATCGACTATGCTGTGTATCTAAAAAAACAGAGTACTTACGGATAAAACGGGAAGCCCTATGATGCTTAAATTGAAAGACCCCAGTCTACTAAAAACTCAGTCCTATATTGATGGCCAATGGGTGGATGCCGATGGTGGAGAAACAGTTGCCGTGACTAATCCTGCCACCGGTGAAACGGTCGCCGCAGTTGCCAAATGCGGCACCTCAGAAACTCGGCGTATGATTAAAGCCGCTGAGGTTGCGCAAAAGTCTTGGGCCAAAACCACCGTAAAAGAGCGCGCGGCACTCCTGCGCAGCTGGTTTAATCTGATAATGCAACATCAGGAAGATCTGGCCCAGATCCTAACGGCAGAGCAGGGCAAGCCCTTGGCTGAGGCACGTGGCGAAGTCGCCTATGGTGCAAACTATGTCGAGTGGTTTAGCGAAGAGTCTAAGCGTGTGTATGGCGATATTATTCCGCCGCCCGCCAATGACAAGCGAGTGATGGTGATTAAGCAGCCGGTAGGTGTTGTCGCCTGTATTACTCCTTGGAATTTCCCCAATGCCATGCTCACTCGCAAAATTGCGCCGGCAATTGCCGCGGGCTGTGCGGTGGTCTGTAAACCGGCCAATGCCACACCGCTGTCAGCATTGGCACTGATGGAACTCGCTGAGAGAGCTGGGTTTCCGAAAGGTCTGGTCAATATAGTCACCGGTCGCACCGCAGAAATTGGCGCCGAAATTACCAGCAATCCAATCGTGCGCAAAGTCACCTTTACCGGATCTACCCCTGTGGGCAAGCAACTGATGGCCGAGTGCGCGCAAAACGTTAAACGCACCTCTATGGAGCTGGGTGGCAATGCGCCGTTTATTGTGTTCGATGATGCGGATATTGATGCGGCAGTTCAGGGGGCCATGGTATCCAAATATCGCAATGCCGGTCAGACCTGTGTCTGCTCTAACCGCCTTATTATTCAGGCGGGCATCTACGATGAGTTTAGCGCCAAGTTAGCTGACGCAGTGCGTGGGCTAAAAGTTGGCAATGGCACTGCAGAGGACGTCACCATAGGCCCGCTGATTGATGAAAAAGCCGCCAATGGCGTCTGCGAATTTATTGATGATGCCGTGGCCAAAGGAGCGACAGTTACCCTGGGCGGCGGGCGCAGTGAACTGGGTGGTAGTTTTGTTGAGCCGACCATATTGACCAATGTCAGTCCAGATATGCGAGTGTTCTCTGAAGAAATTTTTGGTCCAGTAGCGCCATTGTTTAAGTTTGAAACCGAAGAAGAAGTAGTGCAGATGGCCAATGATACCGAGTTTGGTTTGGCCGCCTATTTCTACTCGCGGGATATAGGCCGTGTGTATCGTGTTTCGGAGCAACTTGAGTACGGCATTATTGGCGTTAACGAAGGCGTTATTTCCAATGAGATGGCACCCTTTGGTGGCATTAAGGAATCAGGCAGTGGCCGCGAAGGTTCCAAATACGGTATGGATGACTATATGGCCATAAAATATATCTGTGTCGGTGGTATCCACAAATAAAATATACATTAGTAGAAGTGATAATAGGAAGCGCAGCTGATGACACACTTAATTTACCCAACCACTAATTTCAAAGCCATCGAACAGATTAGTATCGATCGGGGTGAGGGCTGTTATGTGTGGGACAAAGACGGTAATAAATACCTTGAGGGTTTGGCTGGACTCTGGTGCACAGCGTTGGGCTATGGCAATCAGGAGCTGATTGATACGACTGCCGAGCAGATGAGCAAGCTGACTTTTAGCCATATGTTTGGCGGCAAGACCCATCAGGTTGCCATAGATTTGGCTGACAAACTGGCGGCTATGATTCCCATGCAAGATGCCGTGCTATCTTTTGGTAATTCTGGCAGTGATGCCAACGATACCCATATTAAGCTTTTGCGCTATTATCATGAAGCCATAGGTAAACCGGAGTGCCGAAAAATTATTGCCCGTGAACGCTCATACCATGGCGTGACGGTGGCAGCGGCTTCGCTAACGGGATTGCCCGTCACGCAGAATCATTTTGATCTACCGGTGGATGCGCTGGGTATTTTGCGCACCGATCACCCGCACTATTATCGTGGCAAGCAGGGCGATGAGTCTGAAACAGAATTTGTCGATCGTATTGTTGGCAACCTTGAAGCCATGATTGTGCGCGAGGGCCCAGAGACAATTGCCGCATTTATCGCCGAGCCTATTACCGGCGCCAGCGGCGTTATTGTGCCGCCAGCGGGTTATTACCAGAAGGTTCAGGCAGTACTCAATAAACACGGCATTATGTTCTGGGCCGATGAAGTGATTACCGGTTTTGGTCGCACAGGTAATGACTTTGGCTGCACTACCATGGGTATTGAATCCCCGGCGATGATGACGTTTGCCAAGCAGCTTTCATCGGCCTATATGCCTATCAGTGCCTCGGCAATTCATCGCGAAATGTACGATGCAATGATTGATCAAAGTGCTAATGCTGGTGCCTTTGGTCATGGTTATACCTACTCGGGTCACCCTGTAGCCTGTGCTGTTGCCCTTAAGACATTAGAGATTTATACCCGCGATCATATTTTTGAAAAAGCGGCAGTCACTGGTGAATATCTGCAAAAGCGTCTGGCCGAGTTTAGTGACCATCCATTAGTTGGCGAGGTGCGTGGCAGCGGCTTGATCGGTGCCCTTGAGTTGGTTGCCAACAAAGAAACGGGCGAGCCTTTTGTAGGTGGGGCAGTGGGTGGCTATGCGCAGAGAGCAGCTCAGGATAATGGCCTGTTAATTCGTGCAGTGGCGGGTTCTAGTCTGGGTTTCTGTCCGCCACTTATTATTACCGCTGAACAGATCGATGAAATGATGGCAGCGGTAGCTATCGCATTGGATGTGACGCTCGATCATTGTAGAAAAGAAAATCTTTTGGTGTAGATATTAGACAGTCTACTTTGGGTTGAAGATATCTTTCGTCCCTTCGCTCTATCGAAATTATGAGGTTTAGGCTGCAACGGCCAAAGGTAAGACCAGTGATATTATTACCTACTACAATCAGGTGCAAAATCAGCGGGCCACGTCTGCTGTATAACCGACAAACTTAAATAACTTCACCGAAGTTTTTAACCAGCAAAACCATATTTTAAGCTGGGTAACCTGTTATAGCTCTGATTTTTTCATAGCTCGGCTTTAGGCTGTGATACATTTTGTTATACACCATGGTGTAAAGCTTATTGTAAATCTTTTGGTTTTCCGGTTCCGGCATAAAACAGTCACCACTGTGAGTCATGCTGTCCACTGCAGTCGCAAAGTCTGGATAGATGCCACTACCCACGGCCGCAGCAATAGCCGCACCAAGTGCGGAGGTTTCATAGGTGTGGGGGCGCTCCACGGGCATGCCAAATACATCGGCAGTAATCTGCATAATCTCATCACTCTGTGAGCCACCACCGGATACCATCAGACGTTTTAATGGCTGGCCACTGCATTTTTCCACGCGCTCTTTGCCCTCGCGCAAAGCATAGGTCAGGCCCTCAATCATAGCTCGATACATATGCGCTCTGGTATGAACCTCACCAAATCCAATCATTGCACCTTTGGCCTCGGGGCCTGAGTCGTTCATGCTACCGCCCCAATAGGGTTGCAGCATGAGGCCCATACTACCTGCAGGTACCTGTCTAAGTAGATCATCGAACAGTGATTCTGGCGCCACATTCTGTTCAGTGGCGAGCTGCTGTTCATGCAATCCAAACTCCTGTTTAAACCAGCTAACCATCCAATAGCCGCGCTGTACCATCATCTCTACGTTAAATGTATTGGGAATAACACCCGGGTAGGCGGGATGAAAAGGAATGGCTTCGAGATACTTGTCGCTGGTAATATTAAAGGTCGCAGTAGTGCCATAGCTAAGGCTACCGGTCTCGTTATCGAGACAGCCGGTGCCCAGTACTTCGCAGGCTTTGTCGGACCCGCAGGCAATTAATGGCAGGCCCTCGGGAATACCTGTCTGGTCACTGGCTGCCGCGGTTACATAGCCTAGAGTTTCTCCGGCTGGTAAAAGCTTGGGTAGCATCTCTCGGGTAACCGCCGGTAGTGCACGCCATTTCCAGTCTTTGTTCTGCGCCCATTCCAGCTTCTTAAAATCAAAGGGCACATAGCCGACCTGGCTAGCAATAGAATCTGTATAACAGCCGGTGAGCTGATAGTTATGATACCCGGACAGCAATAAAAACTTATCCACCTGAGCCCATAGCTGAGGTTCTTTTTGTGCAATCCAATTAGCCTCTGCCTGAGCATGAAAAGAGTCGACAGAACCCTTGGCTTTAACCACTCTAAATAGCAGTGATTCAAGAGCACCTAACAGCGGCTTGCTATCTACCTGTCGCTGGTCCAGCCAGCTGATGGCGGCCCGCAGAGGTTTTCCATCTTTGTCCATGGGCACCACAGTGGCGCGTTGGGTAGTGACGGATACGGCTTTAATATTTTGTCGCGAAAAATCCAGCTGCGGCCAAAGTTCTTGGCAGGCTTGACAGAGTGCGGACCAAAAATAGTCTGGCTGTTGCTCTGCATAGCCGGGCTGAGTCGAAAAATAGGGTTCTATATCTACCTTGGTTTTTGCGACTAGCTGGCCATCACTGTCAAAGATCATGGCGCGAACACTCTGGGTGCCATTATCGATGGCCAGTACGTAGTTTGAATTTTGCATAGCTGTTGTTTTTTATTTTCGTTTTATTGTTATCTTTTTATTAGAAAATTTATCTTTTAGGCAAGCTGTAAAAGCGCTGCCAAATAGTTTGGTAGCGCACCAGCTCTTGTTGCCACTGCTGTTTGTTCCAACCCAGTTCAGCCATACACATCTTTTCTAGGGCGGGGAATAGTTCTGCACCTGCATTGACCAATACCATGCCTAGTCTGGTGCGTCGCAATAGCAGGTCATCCAGATGTTGTACTGATTCATGACGCAGCGCCCAGCGACATTCGGCGAGACAAAAGTCAGTGACGCCAATGCGTTGATGCTCTGCTGGAGCAGCATCATCCAATAGCTTTTTTGCCATTGATCCATAGCGACCTAATAGTCGTTGGCCCCACACAGGGTTGCTGGGTACCAGCGCCTCGGCACTAATGGTAGGTTGGCTAAAGACTCTGTCATCGCTAATTGGCTGCGGCTCGGGCAGACGATCACCGGCTGCTATTAAGGCATCTAAGGCAATTAATCTAAAGGTAGTAAGCTTGCCGCCGCTAACGGTAATCAGGCCCTGGTCGGACCATACCGCATGGTCACGACGCTCTTTCGAAGGGTCTTTTGATTTTTCGGATCCGATTATCGGACGCACGCCAGCCCAGGAGGAAATAATATCGTGCTCAGTGATTTGAGCCTCGGGAAACTGCACATTAAAGGCATTGATCAAATAGTCTACTTCGCTTTGAGCGATACTCGCCTCGATATCCAGATCTTCACTGTGATCAAGGTCGGTCGTGCCAATAACTGTAGTACCTTCCCAGGGGTAGATATAGACACCGCGCTGGTCTTCTGGATGCAGAGAGGTCAATACATCGGTGACTGGCATGAGCTGTTTGGCAATAATTAGATGACTGCCACGCAGTGGGCGCACGCGCTTTTCAGAATTGAGCTGGTTGCGCAGTCGATCTGCCCAGGCGCCAGTGGCATTGATCACCACAGGCGCGCGCAGCTCGATAGTCGTATTATGTTCTGGGTCGTCCAGCACCGCGCCAACGACCTGATCCTGTTCAATTAGCAGGCGATTAACTTTGGCGTAATTTAGCGCAAAGGCACCATCGGCAATACTTTCTTGCAGCACTCTTAACACCAGTCGCGAATCATCAACCATGGCATCGGTGTAGGCACTGGCACCTTTTAGATTTTTGTCATTGAGCCCGGGAAAGCGCTCTTGCAATGCTTTATTGCTGTGGTAGCGGTGGTCTCTAATGCCGGCAATAAAATCATAGATCAGCAGGATAACCGACATGGCCAGCCGGCCGGGAAACAGGCCTTTGGTAAGGCTGTAATAAAAGGTAATACGATCGACTAACCCAGGCGCCTCTGCCAGCAGGCGTTCACGTTCAAGCAGTGAATGCTTGGTCAGTTTAAGATCGCCAGCGGCCAGATAACGCAGGCCACCATGGACCATTTTTGATGAGCGGCTAGAGGTACCCCAGGAATAATCCTGCTGCTCTAGCAGCAGTGCGCGGTAACCGCGTCTGGCGGCCTCGCGCAGCACACCGGCGCCGGTAATACCGCCGCCAACCACAATAATATCCCAATCGAGCTGTTCGCCTCTGCGCATTTGGGCGAGTAAATTAGTCCGTGAACTGTCCATAGTTTATTGGCCGTCTGGTAGTAGTTTGCCTGGATTCATTTGACCACTGGGATCAAATAATTTACAGAGCGAGTTAATGGCGGCAATGCCCAGCGAGCCTTTTTCCGCAGCAAGGTAGTTGCGATGGTCTTTGCCTACCCCATGTTGGTGGCTAATAGTGCCACCGCAGGCGACTATTTCACTGGCCCCAGCAGCTTTGAGTTTTTCCCAGCGCTGCATGGCGGTCTGGTAGCTGTCGCCAAAACGGTATAAATAGGTGGTATAGATACTGGAGCCCTGACCATAGACATGACTCAGGTGTGTATATACATGCACCTGTTCACCTTCGTCGGCGAGGCCCGTACGAATGGCGGCTTCGATTTTATCGACTGCTTGGGGTACTTTTGACCAGTCCATAGCGGTTTCCATAGTGTCGGCGGCATAGCCTGCTGTACCCAGTGGATCGCGCAAATAGGGTGCACGAAAGCGTCCATGGGCCCAGTTATCACCCAGACCAACCTGATCGGCCACTCCGCCCAGAACTGTGCACTGGTCAATAGCCATTTCATGGGCAAGCGCGCAGTGCTTGGCTGAACCTGTAACACCAAAGGTCATCATCACTTTGCCTGCGCCTATGCCTTTTGTAGCCAGCATTTCTTCTAGAGCGACGATGCCGCTAGTGTCTTCTCCGGCGCCCATATACAGCAGGCTGGTGGTTTCTATAGGGTTACTTAAACGCACCATAGAAAGTGGCGTGCGCTGTTGAATAAGTTCGCGAGCAGCGGTTAGGCCAACCTCCCAAGAGGGGAAGAACACCACTTGAAACGATTCTGTCTCTGGTAGGGGAGTAACACGCACGGTTACCTCAGTAATAATACCCATACGGCCCTCAGAGCCGAGAATCATTTCACGAATATCTGGGCCAGCAGAGGAGGCGGGAATAGTGGGAATGTCCAATGTGCCAGCCAGAGTCTCGATACTGCCGCCAGCAAACATATTTTCGATCCGGCCATAGTGCAGCGACTGCTGACCACTGGAGCGGCTGGCCACCCAGCCACCCACAGTAGACAACTCCCAAGACTGGGGAAAATGGCCAAGGGTAAAGCCTTCCTTGTTGAGTTGGGCCTCGAGCGCTGGTCCGGGCGTGCCTGCACCAAATGTAGCCAACTGGCTGTCGCGATCGAGCTTGATAAGCTTGTTCATTTTGCCCATATCGATGGTCAGTATCGGCCGGTCGCTGTGATCTGGATTAATATGCCCAACCACCGAGGTGCCGCCGCCATAGGGAATAACATCAATATTATTGGCCTTGGCATAGGCGAGTAATTCGCGCACCTGCTCGGCAGATTCTGGTAGGGCGACACCATCGGGGAAGGTGTCTACATCGCCACTGTGCATGGCCAGCCAGTCGGGTAGGCTCTGGCCGCGGGCATGCCGGACACGGGTTTCCGGATCGAGACTAATTAGGGGGTGTGCTGCCAGTTTGGTGGCCGGAACCTTAGCCGTGACCTGTTCCAAGGTTGCTTCTGGTAGACCTTTTGACTCACCGACTAGTGCTT
>ERZ1048068.720-NODE-720-length-28284-cov-8.784619_pt1 | contig 28284 bp, 21 predicted proteins | sample MGYA00383098_ERZ1048068 | MGnify/ENA primary metagenome ERZ1048068 (study PRJEB29581, sample SAMEA5548368) | metagenome | biome: marine; feature: coastal; material: water | depth 1 m | study: Short-term variability in the microbial, nano- and picoplankton dynamics... | reverse complement strand
TCATACACATGAGTGTTCGCCCAAAAAAATACCTCGGACAGCACTTTTTAACCGACCTAAACATTGCGCAAAACATTGCCGATACGCTCTCTGGAGATGGCTATAAGCATGTGCTTGAAGTTGGTCCAGGTATGGGCGTACTTACCCAATACCTACTGGAAAAGCCATTTACCACGCACGTAATTGAAATCGATACCGAATCTGTAGATTACCTAAAATCTCATTTCAACCAATTAGAAGAGCGTATTTTGGAGGGTGATTTTTTGAAAATGGCACTTGCCGATCATTTTGATACGCAAGTAGCTGTCATTGGAAACTTTCCCTATAATATTTCAAGTCAAATTTTATTCCACGTAATTGAGCAACGAACACTGGTACCCGAATTTGCGGGTATGTTTCAAAAAGAAGTTGCAGCGCGTATCTGTGAAAAACCGGGTAGCAAAGCCTATGGCATTTTGTCGGTATTAACGCAAGCCTTCTTCGAGACAGAATACCTATTTAATGTGTCGCGGTTTGTTTTTGACCCACCCCCAAAAGTAGCTTCCGCTGTTATTCGCCTGAAGCGTAAGGCGGACTATGCTTTGCCTTGTGATGACAAACTCTTTTTTAGGGTTGTCAAAACAGCCTTTCAGCAACGCCGAAAAACCTTACGTAATAGCCTAAAATCCTTTGGGCTTTCGGCTAGTTTAAAAGAAGATAGTATCTTTGATGAACGCCCAGAGCGCTTGGGTGTATCGGAATTTATATTGTTGACACAAAAAATAGCTGATGATACCCTTTCAACTCAATGACGAAATCCTATCGCAATTCAAAAGCGACATTGAGCAGCGCAATGCCAATGCATTAAAAAAACGCGCTGTTGAATACCACTATGCCGATTTAGCCGAAATCGTTGATGAACTCTCCATTGATGAGAGCATTTATTTAATTAAACTGCTCGATTCTGAAAAAACTTCCGACGTATTAACAGAAGTTGACGAAGACATTCGAGAATCCATCCTTGAATTGCTTTCGGTTAAGGAAATTGCCGAAGAAGTAGAAGAGCTGGACACCGATGATGCGGTGGATTTAATTGCAGAACTACCCGAAGAGCGACAAGCCGAGGTAATTGCACAAATAGAAGATGAAGAGCGAGTTCAAGACATCCAAGAACTGCTTACCTATGACGAAAACTCGGCTGGTGGTTTGATGGCAAAAGAATTGGTCAAAGTCAATGAAAATTGGACGGTTACCAAATGTGTGCGTGAAATGCGAACACAAGCTTCAGAGGTCAAAAGAGTACATTCTATTTATGTAGTTACTGATGAAAATAAACTGATAGGCCGCCTATCGCTAAAAGACTTACTTACTGCAAATGATAAGGCCAAGGTCAAAAGCGTTTATATTCCTAAGGTTGATTATGTCAACATCAACGAACAAGGCGAAGAAGTAGCCAAGCTTATGGCTAAATACGATTTGGAAGCAATCCCCGTTGTTGATGACCAAAAGGAATTACTCGGAAGAATTACGATTGATGATATTGTAGATTTTATCAAAGAAGAGGCAGACAAAGACTACCAATTGGCTGCTGGTATTGCTTCTGACGTAGAAGCCGATGACAGCATCGTAGAGCTAACTCGGGCACGTTTGCCATGGCTTATTTTAGGACTTATAGGCGGTTTGGGCAGCGTGTTTATTTTAGAGGGCTTTGAGCAAGTAATGCAACATCCATCCTATAAAACACTTTTCTTCTTTACGCCGCTTATTGCAGCAATGGCAGGAAATGTCGGAGTTCAATCCTCGGCCATTATTGTTCAAGGTTTGGCAAATGATATTGTAAAAGGAAGCTTGTTTAATCGATTGATGAAAGAAGTGGGGCTTAGCCTTATCAACGGAATCGCTTTAAGCACACTCTTGCTGCTATTTGGTTATTTCACTGGGCTTGAAACTTCCATTAGCCTTACCATAGCTTTGTCCATGTTGTGTGTAATTGTGGTCTCTGCACTTGTTGGAACCTTTGTGCCCATCATTCTAGACCGTAACAATATTGACCCAGCCATAGCCACGGGACCTTTTATCACAACAAGCAACGATATTTTTGGCATTTTCCTATTCTTCTATATTGCCAAGGTCATTTTAGGCTTTTAGCATGATGCGTATTTTACACCTAGACGAAAACCACCCCATTCTTGTAGAACAATTGGCAGTTTTAGGATTTGAAAACATTGTAGATACCCAATCTTCAAAAGAAGTCATTGCACAAGACATCGCGCAGTATCACGGCTTAGTGATTAGAAGTCGGTTTCCTATTGACAAGCCCTTTTTACAAAAAGCTAAAAACTTAAGGTTTGTTGCTCGTGTGGGTTCAGGCCTAGAAAATATTGACGTTAATGCAGCAGCGACAATGAACATAGCAGTATTGGCTGCGCCAGAGGGCAACAGCCCTTCTGTTGGAGAACATGCACTAGGCATGCTGTTAAGTCTACTGAACAAATTGCCACAAGGCAATAAAGAAGTACGAACAGGCAAGTGGCAAAGGGAAGCAAATCGCGGCGAGGAATTGGATGGAAAAACAATCGGCATTATTGGCTATGGACATACCGGCAAACAGTTTGCACGTAAGTTGGCTGGTTTTGACGTTCAGGTTTTGTGTCACGACATTCTAAATAATGTGGGAGATGCTTATGCCAAGCAAGTGCCGCTCAAAACAATTCACGACCAAGCAGATGTTGTTAGCATTCACCTGCCCTTGAATGAACGTACGCAACAATATGTCAACCATGTATTTATCGAGAATATGAAAAAGTCATTTTGGCTTATCAATACCGCCCGTGGCAACCAAGTCGTTATTGAACATCTTGTTAATGGGCTCAAAGCCAATAAAGTCAAAGGAGCGTGTCTAGATGTGCTTGATATAGAAACTGCTGCTTTTGATTTAAACATTGAGCAATCTGACGATTGGCAGTTTTTGACAGCGAGTAATCGGGTTATTCTCTCACCTCACGTTGCCGGATGGACCACACAAAGCCACCTTAGGTTGAGCGAAGTAATTCTATCCAAAATCAAACAATTGATGAATAAGGGTCATTTTTTAAGTTAATTTAACTTAGGGAAAACCTTTAATTATTTTAATAACTGTTATTTCGTAGTCTATGAAAAACATCTTAATTCTATGTACCGGAAATTCATGTCGAAGTCAAATGGCACACGGTTATATGCAGTTTTTTGGCGGTCAAAATGTTTCGGTTTACAGTGCAGGTATAGAAACCCACGGATTAAATCCAAGAGCAGTCAGCATCATGCAAGAGGCGGGTATTGATATCAGCGAAAACACGTCAAACCACGTAGACGAATATGCGGAAATATCCTTTGATCATATCATAACGGTTTGTGATCATGCGCAAGAAAACTGCCCGTATATCCCAAGTGAAAAAGCACAACGCTGGCATCATAATTTTACAGATCCTTCTAAGCTTGTCTCGGAAAATGAAGATGAAATCCACGCAGCTTTTACTGCAACAAGAGACGAAATAAAGGCGTATTGCAAAAACTTCGTAGTGACTTATTTATTGTCGTAGGTTTTTTACTCCAATGAAGCCTGAAATTCTTCCAAAACTGGCTTGACTGTACTCGATGGAATGTCTTTGATTTTGATATACATTAAGCCGTCTATGGCGTTGTTAAAAAGCGGGTCTACATTAAACGAAGCTACACGTGCATTTTGTTTGATATACTTTTTAATAAGTACTGGTAATCGCAAGGCTCCAGGTTCAACCTCATCAATTAATTTGTCAAACTTATTAAGATCAGCTGAAGTCTCATCAAATACAAATTCTTTATCCGCATCGTCAAGTTTCACTTTAAACTCCTTTTTTGGAGTTATGTATTGTGCCAAGTAAGGGTCGTAATAATGTGAACGCATGAATTCAATCATAAGCGATTTGGTAAACTTTGAAAACTGATTGCTGATGCTAACACTGCCCATCAAATAATCGTATTCAGGATACCGTAAAGTAGCGTGAATGATCCCTTTCCAAAGTAAGAAAAGTGGCATGGGACGCTGTTGGTATTTTTGTGAGACAAAGGCTCTTCCAAGTTCTATACTGTTGTTAAACATATACATCACTTCAGGTTCAAACCTGAATAGCTCAGACAAATAAAATCCTGAAATACCGTGTGCGTTCATCAACTGTTTGCCCAGCCCTAGCCTGTAGGCACCCACTAAGGCACGGGCTTTATGATCCCATAAAAACAGATGCAAGTAGTCGTTGTCATAATGATCCAGATCAAGGGATTTGTTGGTCCCCTCACCAACAGCCCTAAAAGCAATCTCTCGTTGACGGCCAATTTCTGTTAATATGTTTGGAATCAAGTCTGAAGTCGTCAAAAACAGCTCATAGTCTTTTGAAATCAGTAACGATTTGTTCTTATTTTTAAGATTGATTAGTTCACGTTCTAGTGATGATGTCGACAATGCTGGGGCAATAGGCATCACCTTAGCGTTTTTTCGCTTTAATGTTTTTGGAACACGTTTAAGTATAGACTTGCGCTCATAAATGTTGGAGAGCATGTATAGTTTACGTCTTATAAAATCAGAGTAATCTTCAATGGATTGGTGATTGTCCTGATCCTTTACAGCAATGGGTTTTCCTATGCGAATGTCAATACTTCTGTGGCGTTGCGTCAGTAATTCAGAAGGAAGTCTTGCTGTTCGAAGTAGCGGGTGAATCTTGGCCAACCGATAAAACAACGAGCTATTCCTAGCGTGAAAATAAACGGGTACAACCGGAACTTTAGCGCGTTGAATCAAGCGCATGGTTGCCGCATTCCAAATGGGGTCGATGGGGACTTGCTTTTTTAATTTGGAAGCTACTTCACCAGCAGGAAAAACCGCAAAGAGGCCATCGTTTTTAAGGTGGCGCAAAACCTGTCTAAATCCACCTACACTTGATTTTGAAGTCAAGCTGTCGTCAAACGGGTTAACCCCTATAAACCACTTTTTGAGGAAGATAACCCGTTCCAAAATGAAGTTTGCCATCAATTTAAAATCTGGACGTACATCTTGCAAAAGATGTATAAGCATAATGCCATCCAACCCTCCCAAGGCGTGATTTGAAACAAGCACTACAGGGCCTTTGGTTGGAATACGCTTTAGCTCCGTTGGGCTTATGTGGTAGTTGGCCCTAAATTGATACAATAGAGATGAGGTGAAATGCGCTTCATCACTATTTGCTACACAACGGTCATAAATGGTATTGATTTTATGTAGGCGTAAAAACCACATCACAATGCGGGCAATAAAACGACCAAAAAACCCAATTTTGGACAGTCCAAGGGCAAGTGCTACATCTTTAGGGTATACTAGAGGCATTGGGGTAAGTGTTACCCAAATATAGTTATTTTAACACCAATTGAAGGGTGGACGCTGTTCGTTGTTCCAATACAAGCTCGTGAGTGCTGAGCAGTGTATTTGCTGAATTTTCTTCAAAATGACGGATTGTATAAAGGGATACATCAGGTGTATGTTTTACGTCAAACCGAGATCGCAATGAAAGCAATAAGGCATCCATATTATGATACTTGTCTTCTACACAAACTGAAAAGCTAATGGCCGAATTTTGAATTACATCAACTGACATCTTATGCTCATGTAGAAGCTTAAATATATCACTGATGTTATCTTCCACAACAAAAGAGAAATCGCGCGTTGAAAGGCGCAATAGGGACAAGCCGTTTTTAACAATATAACAGGGGATTTCGGGTTGCATGCGTACTCCTTTACCCACTTTAGTTCCGTTTTGTTTTGGGTTTAAAAAGGACTTTACATAAAGTGGTATTTCTTTTCTTTGAAGGGGCTGTAAGGTTTTCGGGTGAATCACAGATGCCCCATAAAAAGCAAGCTCAATGGCTTCCTGATATGAAATATGTTCAAGTAATTGGGTTTTATCAAAAACACGTGGGTCGGCATTCAAAACGCCTTGTACATCTTTCCATATGGTCACGTCTGTTGCGCCCAGACAATAAGCAAATATGGCAGCAGAGTAATCAGAGCCTTCTCTTCCTAAGGTGGTGGTAAAGTTATTCTCATCGGAGCCAATAAATCCTTGGGTTACTTTTAACACATTGCATTGAATTTGATCTTGAATGGCCGATTGAGTTTGCTCCCAATTGAGGTGTGCACTGCGATAAAAATTGTCTGTTTTGATACAGCTTCGTGCATCAACCCATTCGGCAGCAATACCTACATGGTTCAAATAAGCACAAATAATGGAAGTTGATAATAACTCACCAAAACTAACCACTTGATCGTATACAAACGCCCGGTGTGGCGAGCGGTTATTGGCTAAAAAAGTATCGCATTGTGCGCACAAATTTTTCACCCGCTTGGCAACAGGCCCATGTGCGCCATTAAATAACGCCTCAACAATCTCTTGATGGAACATTTCCAAATCGTGCAAGGCAGCCTTACAAGAATTTGGGTCTTCGAAATAAGCATCAACAACGTCTTCAAAAGCATTGGTAGACTTCCCCATTGCTGAAACAACAACTAGGGTGTCTTCATGCCCCATTTCGGTAAGCACCTTTACCACATTAATCACTCCTTCTGCGTCTTTTACCGACGCTCCTCCAAATTTAAATACCCGCATCTTGTTCTGCTATAAATTTTTGTATGGCGCCTTCTGTCATTTGGGTTATATTCCAGTCAGACAACGTTTTTGCGCCTTGCTTTTCATAAAAATTAATGGCGGGCGTATTCCAATCCAATACCACCCATTGGATTCGACGCACACCTGTATTATGGGCAAAAGAGATAAATTTCTTTAGCAGCGCAAATCCTATTCCTTTTCCTCTATGAGGCTCCGTTACTATCAAATCTTCCAAATGCCAAGACTTGCCTTTCCAAGTAGAATAACAAGGGTAATACAAGGCGATACCAACAACCTTACTTTCAATACTAGCGACAAAGCATCCAAACGCAGGGCTTTCGCCAAAACCATCCTGTAGAAGTTCCGCTTCAGTAACGGCTACAGCATCGGGTTCACGCTCAAATGTTGCCAACTCTTGGATCAGTCCAAGTATGGCAGGCACGTCACTTTCGGTGGCGGTACGTATGATTAGATTATCCATCGGGTGGCAAATGTAATAACTCTAACGAATATTGGGGCGTTATTCCCTCACAGCAAAGAACTAATTTGTTTAAAAAATAACGTTCTTGGGGCTGACACGCCAACTACTTTGTATTTTTGTCAAAAAGCAGTCGTGAACGAACTCCCCGTTCTGTATCAAAACAATCCGCAATTCAGGGCCGTATACCAAAGCGCTTCAGATTATGGTAGCGTGTTTGCTGCTTGTCTGGTTGGATCAAAACACAGCTTTTTAGTCAAATCGCTATACGAACAACACAACGCTACCTTGATTTGGGTACTCAATGACAAAGAAGAAGCAGCCTATTATCTAAACGATTTGGAGGTATTACTCCCCCAAGCGCCCATTTTTTTTCCATCTAGTTACCGACGTCCCTATGCGACTGAAGAAACGGAAAATGCCAACGTATTGTTGCGGGCAGAGGTGCTGCAAAAAATCAAAAATACGCCCCGGCAACTCGTCATTACATATCCCGAGGCACTTTCGGAACAAGTATTGACACCAAAAGAATTACAGCGCAAAACCCTAGCTATAAAAAAAGGGGATGAATTGAGTATTGATTTTGTCAACGAGACGCTGTTTGACTTTGGATTTAAGCGCGTAGACTTTGTTTCTGAACCAGGTGAATTTGCCGTCCGCGGTGGTATTTTAGATGTGCATTCCTACAGCCATGAAGAACCCTTTAGGATAGAGTTTTTTGGTGATGAAATTGATACCATTCGCAGTTTTGATGTGACCAGTCAGCGATCTACCCAAGCCTTGGATGCCATACAAGTATTGGCTAATATTGAGCAAAAAGAAATAGACGAGAAGCGACAATCGCTGTTGTCATTCATAGATGAAGGTAGTTTGATTTGTGTGCAAAATGCCAGTGCCATTCAAGCTTCATTGGACCATTTGTTTGCGCACGCAAAAAAATCTTATGCTGCACTTTCTGGTGAAATAAAGCGGCTGCAGCCCGATGCCCTTTTTGTAGACGGAGAACTGTTTACGCAAGGTTTAGCTGTACACAAGCAAGTACATTTTACTTCTGAAACTAAAGACAATGTTGTGGTTTTTGAATGCCAACCCCAGCCACGTTTTCAGCGTAAATTCGATTGGTTTGTTACCCACCTAAACGAAAACACGGAAAAGCAGGGGGTCAATCACGTTTTTTGTGCTTCTGATGCACAAAAAAAACGACTGGTTCAAATTGTTGAGGAGCTTGCGCCTGAGACGTCTTTCCACTGCTGGGTCGCACCACTATTTCAAGGGTTTGTCGATGTAGATGAAAATATTGTCTGTTACACAGACCATCAGCTTTTTGAAAGATATCACAGGTTTAGATTAAAAAATGGCTACTCCAAAAAACAAGCCTTGTCCCTAAAGGCATTGACTGAATTAGAAGTTGGCGATTACGTTACACATATCGATCATGGCATTGGAACTTTTGGAGGTCTACAGCGCATAGACGTAGAGGGAAAAACACAAGATGCCATCAAGCTTTTTTATGGGGATAGGGATATCCTGTATGTGAGCATTCACTCACTCCATAAAATTTCGAAATACAACGGAAAGGACGGCGCTACGCCCAAAGTATATAAATTAGGTTCTGGGGCTTGGAAAAAAATCAAGCAAAAAACCAAAAAACGGGTTAAGGAAATTGCCTTTAACCTAATTAACGTCTACGCCAAACGGCGTATGAACAAAGGTTTTGCAGCTGGACCTGATACCTATTTACAACACGAGCTTGAAGCTTCATTTGTTTTTGAAGACACTCCAGATCAGCGCACAGCTACGGAAGCAGTTAAACAAGACATGGAAGACCAAAAACCCATGGATCGACTGATTTGTGGTGATGTTGGATTTGGTAAAACGGAAGTAGCCATTAGAGCTGCGTTTAAGGCCGTTGATAACGGGAAGCAAGTAGCCGTATTGGTACCTACAACCATCCTCGCTTTTCAACACCACAATACTTTTGTTAATCGGCTTAAAGATTTTCCTGTAACGGTAGATTACCTAAACCGATTTAGAAGCACAAAACAAAAAAAGGACGTTTTAGGAGGAATTGACAGTGGCGCCATAGATATTGTCATTGGCACCCATCAACTGATAGGGAAGTCGGTTTCTTTTAAAGACTTAGGGCTGCTTATAGTTGACGAAGAGCAGAAGTTTGGGGTTGGCGTTAAAGAAAAACTGCGTGCACTCAAAGAGCATGTAGACGTACTCACACTAACCGCCACACCCATACCAAGAACCCTTCAGTTTAGTCTAATGGCAGCAAGAGACTTGTCCATTATCAATACACCACCGCCTAACCGACACCCCATTGAAAGTCAGGTGCTGTCTTGGAACGAAGTACAAATTCGCGATGCTGTGATTTACGAATTGCAACGCGGGGGCCAGGTGTTTTTTGTACATAATCGCATTGATAATATCAAAGAAGTTTCTGGTGCAATACAACGCCTCGTTCCTGATGCACGCATAGCAACTGCACACGGCCAACTTCCTGGAAACACATTGGAAAAGCTAATGCTTGGTTTTATTGCTGGAGAATTTGATGTGTTGGTAGCCACTACCATTATTGAAAGCGGCTTGGACGTTCCCAATGCTAATACCATATTCATCAACAATGCCAATAATTTTGGGTTGAGCGATTTACACCAAATGCGTGGTCGCGTTGGGCGAAGTAATAAAAAAGCATTCTGTTATTTTATCACCCCTCCTTTTTCGGTACTTACCCCAGATGCCCGAAAGCGCATGGAAGCTATCAGTCAATACACCGCATTAGGGTCAGGTTTCCAAATTGCCATGAAAGATTTAGAAATTAGAGGCGCAGGAGATTTATTGGGTGGCGAACAGAGTGGATTTATCAATGATATTGGATTTGAAACGTACCAAAAAATACTAAAAGACGCCATTGAGGAGTTGCAGCAAAATGAGTTTAAGACATTGTATCCAGATCAAAAGCCAAAGCCAAAGGAACTGGTTTTAGACACTGATGTAGAGGTCTTCTTCCCAACAGATTATATCAACAACGTAAAAGAGCGAATGGCGCAATACCAAGCGTTGTCTACCCTAAAAACAGAAGACGAACTCAAGGCTTTTGGAGATGCCCTTAAGGATAGGTTTGGCAGCTTACCAGAGCCAACGTTAGCCCTTTTTGAAAGTGTCCGTTTCAAATGGCTAGGTGCGTCGTTAGGGTTTGAAAAAATAGTGTTGAAAAAGCAAAAATGCATTTGCACCTTTGAAGCCAGCCCAGAAAGTGACTTTTACCAAACGCCAGCATTTCAATATATGCTTGGTAAACTAGGAAGCTTAAGCAAAGCACAGCTTAAAGAAAAAACCACTAAAGAAAAACACAAATTGGTATTGGTGATTACTGAAGTAGACTCCATAGAAAACGCCATCCAATTATTACAAAAACTACAAGTGCCTACAGTTGCTTAAGATCTTTTACAACTCTAAAAGCCTTATCAACTTGCGCATCATTGACCAGTATGGTAAACTCATTTGAAGTAGATATGACTTCGTAAATATTGATTCCTTCCCACGAAAGCCGCTGAAAAACAAAGTAATAAATGCCTGGAATGGCAACATTTTCTGTTGGTAGTTTTAGGGTAATGGAAGATAAATTTTCTTCTTTATGTAAGCAAAGCTCTAGTGCAAGATGTTTGTCAATCATGGGTGCTAAATGTTGACTTACAACGATATTGCACTCGTGTACGCCTCTAGAAGAGGTATAGAAATTTTCGCTTGATAGTTGCAGTTGGGAAAGCAGTTTGGCTTGGGCTGCAAGCAAGGTGTCTGACACTTTGAAGTTGTAATCAATAAGTGCAGAACGAACCGTTATATCTCCAATATTTTTTAGCGTCTTGATAATTTTGTGCGAATGGCGAAACTCCAAGTCTGTAGACAGGCGTTTAAGGGCCATAACTATCGCACCTGTTCGTACGGGTTTTTGGGTTTGTGTCTGGATCTCTTCTTGCATCATTCGAGATAGAGATGTAAGGTTGATAATCCCTTGGGTAAGTGCGCTAATCAAAAAAGGCTTTGACTTAACATGCGCCTCCACGGCGGCGGCAATGGTTTTCATGTGATAGTATTATTTCACAAAGGTATTAATAATTAAACAAACTGTTATAATTATAACATTCTAAACAAAATAAAATGCTTGATCAATGTGTGTAAGGGTGTGATTTGGAGGTTGACCTACAATACTGATGATATCAAAACGCGTTTCGCCTTCCCAATTAAACTGCTGTACATAGAAATCTGCGGCACGGGCTAATAGCTTACTTTTTTTAGGGGTTACAAACGTTTCTGGAGCACCAAAAAAATCCGTTAAACGCCACTTAACTTCCACAATAGCGAGTGTGTCACCTTTAGAGGCAATGATGTCAATTTCGGCTTTTTGATGATAGAAATTACGATGCCTAATGCAGTAACCCTGCTTTTTTAAATAGGCGCAAGCCATGTCTTCACCTTCCTTGCCTTTGTCAAGGGTATTCATAATTTTAAGATTTGAGATGATTAAAGATAAAAAGCCTTGGGTAAGTTAGGGTATAAAATCCCTATTTTTGTGCGCATAAATTCTTTATGAGCAAACGCCACACCATAACCGCTGCACTTCCATACACAAATGGTCCTATACATATTGGTCATATGGCCGGTGTTTATGTCCCCGCAGATATCTATGCGCGTTACTTACGCATAAAAGGGGAAGAGGTCTTGTTTATTTGTGGCAGTGACGAACACGGCGTTGCTATTTCAATGAAAGCTAAAAAAGATGGTATAACCCCTAAAGAAGTGATTGATAAGTACCACAACATTATCGACCAAGCCTTTAACGATTTTGGTATTTCTTTTGATTACTACGGTAGAACTTCCAGCAAAGTGCATCACCAAACAGCGCAAGAATTCTTCAAAGCGATTCATGACAAAGATGGGTTTGAAACCCAGACTACTGAACAATTATATGACGCCAAAGAAGATCAATTTTTAGCAGACAGATATGTAGTGGGCACTTGCCCAAAATGCCAACACCCAGAAGCTTACGGCGATCAATGTGAGTCTTGTGGAAGTTCGCTTAACGCCAACGACTTGATCAACCCAAAATCAGCGATTTCGGGTGAAACACCAAGTCTTAAAACAACCACACACTGGTATTTACCACTTGATCGATACGAGGCATTTTTACGTTCATGGATACTAGAAGGGCATCAAAAAGATTGGAAGCCAAATGTGCTTGGTCAGGTTAAGTCATGGCTTGACGACGGACTTAAACCAAGAGCCGTAACCCGTGACTTATCGTGGGGTATTCCAGTGCCTGTAGATGGAGGTGAAAACAAAGTATTGTATGTATGGTTTGATGCGCCAATAGGCTATATCTCTGCCACAAAAGAATGGGCGGCAAAAGAAGGTAAAGACTGGGCGCCCTATTGGCAAGATGAAAACACCGAACTGGTTCATTTTATTGGAAAAGACAATATCGTATTTCACTGTATTATTTTTCCAGCGGTACTAAAAGCCATGGGCAGCTATATACTGCCTAAAAATGTACCCGCGAACGAATTTCTAAACCTAGAGGGGCAAAAGCTTTCAACCTCAAAAAATTGGGCGGTGTGGCTACATGAATATCTTGAGGATTTTCCCGACAAACAAGACGTATTGCGCTATGTACTTACGACAAATGCCCCGGAAACCAAAGACAACGACTTCACGTGGCATGATTTTCAAACCCGGAATAACAGCGAGCTGGTAGCCATTTTTGGCAACTTTATCAATCGTGTAATGGTCTTGATGAAAAAATATTATGAAAGCGTGGTTCCTGAGCCCAGTGAATATAGTAGCGTTGATACGGAAGCGCTTGAAACACTTGCAGCAGCCCCTTTAAAAATTGGTCAATTAATTGAGCAATATAAGTTTCGTTCGGCCTGTCAAGAAATGATACAACTGGCGCGGTTGGGCAATAAGTATTTGGCTGACGAAGAGCCTTGGAAGCTTATCAAAACAACCCCAGAGCGTGTGGCTACCATCATGCACACCGCCATGCAAATAGCAGCTGGATTGGCCGTTTTATCTGAGCCCTTTTTGCCGCATACTGCCAAAAAACTACGAGATATGCTGCAATTAGATAAAGCTGTTTGTTGGGATAGCTTAAAAAATGAAATTCCTGTTAAAGGCATCCACACCCTTGGCAATGCCTCCCTCCTTTTTGAAAAAATAGAAGATGATGCAATTGCTGCGCAGCTAGAAAAGCTTACTTCCTAGTGCAGTTCTATCTTTAAAGTGTTAAATAATTTGATTGGAGTTTAAATAAATTTTATATTTGTAATTCCAAATCTTATTAAAATGAGTCATGATTTACACAAGAGACTCTTCATTTTTGGTGGGTTAATAACCATACTTTCCCTTCCGTTGCTTATACTTTTAGAGGTTGATTCTTATTTGTTTTTTGACCATATTTTTAAACTAGATACAGAAAAAGGCGTCGTCAGTTCGCTTTTTACAGTTGGTTTTTTTTTAATGGGTATTGGTTCCATTTTAAAAGTATTTAAAAAAGGCTAAGACCTATATTTGTGGCAATGATTCGCATTGCCCATCATCCTATTTACGCACACCCATTACCAGAGGGGCATCGTTTTCCCATGGCGAAGTATGAATTGTTGCCACAACAACTGCTATTAGAAGGAACATGTAAAAAAGAACAGTTTTTTGCACCTAAGCGAATTACAGATTCACACATTACACGAACACATTGCAAGGACTATTACGAACAACTAAACTCCTTGTCACTTACTAATAAAGAAGTGCGCCGCATTGGCTTTCCGCTGTCTGCTGAGCTCATTGAGCGTGAGTGTATCATCGCCCAAGGCACATTAGAAGGCTGTACTTATGCACTTGAAAATGGCGTTTCCTTTAATATTGCGGGCGGAACCCACCACGCCTTTTATGACCGTGCAGAGGCATTTTGTTTGCTAAATGATCAAGCTATTGCAGCAAATTATCTGCTTGATAATACATTGGTACAAAAAATCTTAATCATCGATTTGGATGTTCATCAAGGGAATGGAACAGCAGCACTCTTTCAAAAAAATCCTGCTGTATTTACATTTTCGGTTCACGGCAAAGCAAACTACCCCTTCCAAAAAGAAAAGAGTGATTTGGATATCGCATTAGCGGATAATACACAAGATTCCGCATACTTAAGCATGTTGAAAGAAACACTCCATAAGTTATTGAACGACTTCCAGCCTGACTTTGTGTTTTACCTATCAGGTGTGGATGTCCTAAAAGAAGACAAACTCGGGCGTTTATCACTTTCATTCGGAGGTGCCAAAAAAAGAGATGAAATAGTCCTATCCGCTTGTTATGATCGCAATATTCCCGTGCAATGTAGCATGGGCGGTGGCTATGCCCCAGATGTAAACATCATCGTTGAGGCACATGCCAACACCTATCGTGTAGCAACAGCTATTTACGACTAATTAAAGCCGCTGCATTTCTTCTAAATGAATTTCTGCAGTTCGTCTTTTTTCGCCTGACTTGGTTTCATATTCGCGATATTCCAAGTGTCCTCGGCATGCGACATGGCTGCCTTTTTTTAGATGTTCTTGGCATATTTCAGCCAACTTATTCCATGCAACAACACGATGCCACTGGGTTTTTTCGACAGCTTCACCGTCTTTGTTTTTAAATCGCAAATTGGTAGCTAAGGAAAAGGTAGTTAACTTTTTATTGGAATCTAATTTTACTTCTTCTGGGTTGTCACCCAAGTGTCCGATTAGCATAACACTATTTTGAATGGTACTCATGATTAGGGGTGTTTACAGTTTATTTATTTCACTTTAGCGCCACCGTTGACTGCGCAACAATAACGCTGCTTTTACAACATCTTGCCTACTTATTTGCCCTACCAGCCTACCCTGTTCCAAGACTGGAAGTCTACGGCGGTTGGTTTTATGAAACACAGTAGCAGCATCAAAAATGGTTTTGTCTGCTTCTATAGTGTCTGGGTTTTCTGTCATACTCTGCGCTACCTTACGGTCAAAGAAAGGCTGATTAAAATACTTGCTTTCAGAAAGGTGCTTAATGCAGTCTGCCTCAGAAATAATCCCAACCAATCTAGACATTTCGTCCAAAACAGGTCCGCCAGAAATTTTATTGCGAATTAGAATACGCATTACTTCAAGGATGGATTGCTGTGGGGAAAACGTAATCAAGTCGCGTGTCATATAGTCTCGAACCAAAAGGGATTTTCTTCGCTTTGGAATGAGCTTTTGACGTGCTGCTTGAAAACTTTTTATAGGCATGTTTATGTTTTATTGAACAAAAGATAAGGAAAATTTTTTAATCTTTGGAATGTCAGCAAAAAAGATACATTTACAACAATGAAAATAACAGCTATAATGGGATGTGGTTGGTTGGGGAAAGTTCTTGCCCAATCGCTCATAGCAAAAGGACATCATGTGCGTGGAAGTGTCACCACCGAGGCCCATTTAGAGGTCCTCCGCAATATGGGCATTGAGCCATTCTTAATTAAGCTTAATAACGAAGCTATAACCGGAAACTTAAATGACTTTCTAGAAGGAGTTGACGCCCTTGTTATTGCATTTCCACCAGGACGTAGAAAAAATCCCGAAGCCAACTATGTAAGTCGCATCAAAATACTTGTAGATGCACTTGCAAAGCATCCTTCTTGTAAGCTATTATTGCTTGGTAGTATAGGCGTGTTTGGTGCTACGCAAGGCGTGGTTAACGAAAAAAGCATCCCTACCCCAGATGGTATTAGCGGGCAACAACTATTGGAAGCTGAAGAATTCATTCAATCTGCTGAAAATCATACAACCATTGTAAGGTTGGGCGGGCTGGTTGGGGGCAATAGGCACCCTGCAAAACAACTTGCCGGCAGAACCAATATACCAGCACCGCAAGCGCCAACAAACCTAGTTCATCGGCAAGACGTAGTGCGTTTTCTTATGGCAATAATTGAGGAAGGGCATTGGGGCAAAACGCTTCATTGTGTAAGTCCTGTTCATCACCAGAGAGCTGATTTTTATACGGAAGCCTCTAAGCGTCTAAACCTAAAACTGCCTTCATTTGCAAAAACAACAAGTAAGCGAAACAAAAAGGTAATGGACAGCCTTAGTGCCAGGCTATTCGACTTTTCTTATCGGTTGGCTGATTGCGGGGTCGAAGGGAGTTAACATAGCGTCACCGCTGATTTGATCAGCAAATATATCCCAGCTTTTTTTCATTTTATTAATAGCGAGGCTTTGTTGTTCAAAAGCAGTATCTCCAAAGCGTTGGTCTGCAGCGATACTCGCATGAGTTACAAACACATTAAAACGCGCGCGAATGGGTTTAGTATCCCAGTCTTCTGGCCAAGGTTGACTATTTAATTTTATGGCTTCTTCTTTGATGTTTTTAAGCGTAATGGCACGTTGATTAGATGGGATTTCGTGCAAAGACTCCATCAATGCCAACAAGCTAGACCAGTTTAATTCCTGACGTGAAGCAGGTGTTATAAGCGGAGTTTTTTGAATAAGGGTATCAACTACAACAGCGTTGTTTGAAGAAAGGGATGGTTGTTGTTGTGTACAACCAACCAACAAGATGCAACAAAACAAATAACAAAAATGCATGCTCAAAGATACGCTTCTTGAGCATTGTCTAAAAGATTATTCATAAGTAAGACCGCTGTTCATTGGAAACAGTATGCCTTTACCGTCATACGTCAAGGCCCAATCAAAGCTAAGTTTTGCTTTGGGTGCGGCATCTCCAAAAAGCACGTCTGCCAAGCCTTCGCCTGCCATACCCGGTAAAAAGGAGGCTACAAAAGCATCCCAATTTTGGAGGTGTTCGTTTATCATAAGCGGTCGGCCAGACAACAGTAATACTACCACTTTATTGCCACTTGCATAGACGCGTTTAAGGATTTCAAGATCTGCCTTATTGAGTCGTAAATCGCCATCGTCACCAATTCCTTCAGCGTATGGATATTCTCCAATCACAGCAAGAACAACATTGTCCTCTGGTATTGTTTTGGCGTTAGGGCTGTATGTTATAGTAGCTTCTGGTGCCACTTGTGAAAGCCCTTCCAAGACTGTAGTACCACTGGGCTGTAATACGCGGTTTGCCATAAATCCAGTAAAATCTGCTGCATTGGCTTTTCCATCGTTATCTAAGTCTATTTCACTAAAATGATCCTCCCAATTGCTTTTTTCAAATTTATTTTCGAAGACTTTTTCGAGTTGACTGTAATACTCTTTGCTGGTCAGTTCCCCATCAGCATTATAATCTAAAAAAGCAAAGTCAGGGGTGAAAATGCCTTGCCAATCGGTTGTCCATCCTCCATTTTGTACACCAAGATTATGTGCTGCTGAGCCAACTACAGTAATGGCTGCGTTTTTAGCCAATGGCAACGCACCTTCGTTTTTAAGTAAAACGGCAGACTTTTGCACTGCTTCACGGGCCAAGGCTCGGTGTGCTGTACTGCCAATTTGATTTAAATAGGCATCATCAATGTATGGGTTGTCAAACAATCCAATTTCCAATTTTACTTTTAAAATACGGCTTACGGCATCGTCTATTCTAGCCATGCTAACGCTACCCTCGTTTACAGCTTCGATAAGGTATTGAATGAAAACTTTGTAGTGCTGCTGGTTTTGGCCTTCCATGATTCCAGGAACCATGACCATGTCAATCCCGGCATTAACACCATTGATTACATCAGACTTGTAGTCGCCAGGAATTTCATCAATTCCAGCCCAATCCGATACCACAAATCCTTCAAAGCCAAGCGCGTCTTTTAAGAGGTCGTTTACCAGATACTTACTGCCATGGCATTTTTCGCCGCGAACGCTATTAAAGCTCACCATAATGGTTTTTACATCTGCAGCAATCGCTGTTTCATAAGGAGGTAAGTACATTTCGCGCAGGGTCTTATCGTCTAACTGAACATCGCCACGGTCAATGTAATAGGTGTGCAAACCGTCTACTCTTGTACCTGTCCCCCAAACCGTTGCGCCGTCACCAATAAAGTGTTTGGCACAGGCGGCTACTTGCTTGCCATTTGTTTCGGTAAGTTGTGCTTGATATCCCTTTACAGCTGCTGCAGTGAGTCCATTGACAAGTTCCGTTGATTGTCCAAAACCCTCGTAGAAACGTCCCCATCGCGGGTCTTGTGGAACGGTAATGCAAGGGGAAAACGTCCAATGGATTCCGGTAGCAGCAACCTCAGTAGCAGTGGCTTTATTTATTCGATATACCAAATCAGCATCGTTGGCAGCGCCTAGTGCAAGATTGTGTGGAAATACCGTTGCGCCCAAAACATTGTTGTGTCCATGTACGGCATCAACACCATAGATTAGGGGAATAGCCAAACGATTTTCCATGGCCACTTTTTGAAATCCATTGACCATCACAAGCCAGCCCAATGGCGTATTGCTTTCTGGAACGGCTCCACCTCCACTTAAAATAGAGCCTATGTGATAGGTTTTGATATCACTCGGGTCGTCCAACAAACGCATATCTATTTGGGTCATTTGCCCAACCTTTTCGGCTAGGGTCATCTGATCTAAGATGTTGGCTACCTTTTTGGCAATGGCCTGCGCGTCTTTCTTATTGGAAGAAAAAGTACAGGCGGTTAAAGACAAAACAATTAATAATACAATGCTAATTTGCTTGGAAGACATGATTATGGTTTAAGTATTAGACGTAAAGTTAAAACTTTACGTTTTCATTTTTATCCCAAAGTCCCCAATAGGCACCTACTTCTCCTTCGGGGCCAACTTTCCAAGACTCATCAAAAGATGAAAAATAGAATACGTCTATGTCAGCTTTTTTAGCCCAGGCCTGTGTATTTACGAAGTATTTTATAGCGTGTTCTTCACCAGGCACGGCTCCTTTTAACGACTCGCCTTTACTTGGCCAGCCTGTTTCGGTTATGATTACTTTTTTGCCCTTAGCAGCGTCCATCGCCTGTCCATACATTTGTTGCATATGATTCAAAGCATATTCTTCAGGGCAGCCTTCCCAAAAAGGATAACAGTTCGACAATATAACATCAGAGTGTTCCACAAGTTCAGGGTGTACCGAAAATTCGTAATAGGCATCTACATAGCCCACTGGAATATGTTCAGGTATGGCAGCGCGAACGCGTTTCATAAAATCTAAAAGCGCATCAAGAGAAAGGTCGTTTCGGTAAAGCACTTCATTACCCACAGCTGCAATATCCACACAACCTTCATTGGCTAAGGCAATAAGCGCATTGATTTCTTCCTCATTTTTTTCGTCGTCATCGCTCAGCCATGCACCTACCATGGTTTTTAAACCTTGTTTGTGTGCCAGCCTTGGAATGTGTTCGTTGCCTTCAATACACGAAAATGAACGTATCCATTTGGTGTAGGGTTTTAAAATATTAATACGTCTTTCGACCTGATTTTCTGTGATAGTGTCTCCTGGCTCTTGACCATCTTCATACATGCTAAAGCAAATACCATGCATGCCTGACTTAAGCGTTTGACGCCACAAATCCTTTAAATCTTTGTTTGTGTATTTGTCAAAATTTACTCCTTCATATGACCTATACTCGAGCGTCTCAAGGTTAAAGTCTATACCTTCTCTATATGACATTAATTAGTGTTTTAATTTATCGTTTTTATCCCAAATACCCCAACGCGCACCTACATCTCCTTCGTGATGAACTTTCCACGACTCATCAAAAGATGAGAAGTAGAATAAAGGGGCTTGTGCTTCTTGGGCCCAAGCATTTACGTTAACAAAGTATTGTGCTGCGTTTGAGGCTTTGGGAATTGCAGCGCCAACACTATCGCCTTGATTTGGCCATCCTGTCTCGGAAATAATGACAGGTTTATTTTTGGCCACATTGCGTGTGGCTTCGTACATTTCTTTTAGGTATGCTGTCGAAGATTCAATTGTAGATCCCTCCCAAAACGGGTAACAGTTTATCAAAATTACATCGCATGCATCAACCAACTTAGGGCGTTGAATAAATTGATAGTAGGCGTCCACAAAACCCACCAGAACCTTTGGGTTTGCCTTTTTCACTTGAGCGATGTAATCAATTATTTGAGTTTCGCTGAGTTCGTCTCTCATCAAGGTCTCATTGCCAACAACCGCTATATCCACTAGGTTATTTTCAACAAGCTTAATCAACGCATTAATTTCATTTTGATTCTCTTTTTGATTTTCCCCAATCCAAGCGCCAACCATTGTACTTAAACCTTTAGCTTTTGCGGCTTTGGGAATAAATTCATTGCCGTTTGTACAAGAGAACGAACGTATCCATTGGGTGTATGGTGCTACAATATCCATACGCTTAATGATTTGGGATTCTGAAAGTTTATCCTCAATATTTTGGTGCTCTCTGTAGGGGCTAAAGCATAATCCGTGAAGTCCTTTCGCTAATGTGTCTTTGAAAAGCTTAGATTGTGCTTTTTTGTGTAGACCACTAAAATCAACATCTCCTTTCAGTGAATTGTTGAAATTAATATCAGTGAATTCCTTAAGTTTTCCCTGTTTATAATATGATGCAAGGGATTTGGGGGCGGCTTTAGACGCTTTTATTTGTTGTCTAATTTCATTTGCACGCGTTTCATCAATGCTGTAATTTCTCATGATGTACATAGCAATAAGCGTACCCACCAAAGGGAAGAAACAAAAGAAGGCATGTAATCCGTTGACGGCAGATTCCTGTTCTGTTGTGGCAAGGTCTGGATTAAAGCCGACAAATGCGATAATAACACCACTTAGTGCGCCAGCAATAGCAAAACCAACCTTGACCATCCACCAATAAATGGCGCCAAAGATTCCTTCTCTACGTAGCCCAGTGTTCAGCTCGTCTAAGTCAATAACATCAGCGGTCATGGACATCATGATGGTAAACAAACTTCCTATTCCAAAAGAGAAAAACGGAAGTGCTATAATATACATCCATGGCTTTCCAGGGATAAATAAAAACCAAAGCATGGCATATCCTATGACTGAAATGGCCTGAGCTAATATAAACGCTCGTTTCTTGCCAAGTTTCTTTGACATCCATGTGATGATGGGTATTACGATGAATGTGGTACCTAAGGCACCCAAGCAGCCAAATAAAGAAACCCAAATACCACTTGCTCCAGCATCTCCATTAAAGAGCTTGTATACAATAACAAAAAAAGTGAGTGCTGCAACGGTATTAAATGCGTTGAAGATCAAAAATGTGGCACCACATAATTTCCTGAATTCTTTGATTTTAAAAGCTTCCACAAAACTGTGATAAATCTTTAGTAGGCTATTGCCTATGTTAGCTATATTGAGGGGTTCATAGTCCTCGTTTAATGTAGACTTGCTCTTTATAAAAATTGCTGGAATCATGGCACAAATTGTACATGGAATAGCGACCCAAATAGCAAGTTCTCTTACAGCGACATCGGCTGATGAAAACCATTCCGGGTCATACATAATTACCCAAAACCATGGGGCAATTACCCAAGCCCACTGACCAATCCATTGGGCAATGGCCATAATGCTTGTACGCTCATGAAAATCGTCACTCATCTCATAGCCCATTGCAACATAAGGAACGCTAAATAGCGTGAGGCCTAGATAGAATAAAACCGACCATAAAATAAAATACCAAAAATTATATTCAAGTGTATTTTCTTTAAAGAGTTGCCACATAAAAATATATGCAACACCCATCACTATTGCGCCTAATAAAACATATTGTCTGCGACGTCCCCATTTTGATTTTGTATTATCAGATATAAAGCCCATAATTGGGTCTGTTATAGAATCAAATATTCTTGGGAAAAAATAAATTAATGACCACATCCGCCCAGTAAAGCCTAAGTCTTGTACCAATACAACCATGAAAATCCCTAATATGGCAGGAAACATTTGATTTGCTAACATCCCGAACCCAAAAGCAATCTTTTGACCCATAGAAACTTTGTTGTGCTGAGCTACATGTAATCCGCTTTTCATAATACTGGATTTGAAAGGATTATTGTCTGTATAGCTTGTGGGCTAATCGAAATGTTTTTTGAAATTCCATCAAGTTTTAAGTCAAAACTCTTGGCCGTTTTACCTTCATTGAATACCACAACAGCAATTCCACCATCTGGATTTTTAACAGCTGTGACCATCAACTCCGCATCTGTATTTTGGGCTTCAATTACTTTGGCGTCTGGGCGAATAAACTTGCTAAAGTGCGCCATAATATAATAGAGTGGCGTAAAGTATACTTCATCCTTCTCGGTATCGACAATAACGGGTGCGATACACCAGTTATTTGCCCAGTTTGGTCCCCCTTTAGTATCCAACACCATGTTCCAATCAACCCAACCGTCAACCCAATTGTTAAGACAACCTATGATGTCTCGGGCATAGCGGTTTGCTGGTGCATATTTTGGGTGTAAATATTTTTTAGAAGCTTCGCGCCAATCGTATCCCCAGTCCGTGGCTTCTTTCTTCCAATACCAGTTGTCATCTTGCCAAACAGGCACTTCTGCATCTATACAAGCTTCTGTTTGAATCAAATACTTGTCTGGTGCTTTTTCGTGCGCATACTGCAATTCCTCTGGAAAATAATCATAAGTGCTTTCATACCAATGCACAGCAGTTCCATGATAATATTTAGATGAAGCTTCGTCTTTATACATCACATCTACCCACTCTCGTAAGCCCTCACGGTTTTGATCATAACCTAAAATGACCAAGTCTCCTTTGCCGTCAGCCTCAAGTTTTGGGCCAAGGAAATGTTGTACAAAGTGAGTCATTTCTTCCGGAGAGTAGTGCATACTTTCCCAATTTTCGCCGTTCCCGTGCGGTTCGTTTTCTACAGTAAAGCCCCATATGTCTATACCCTGATCTTTATAGGCATCAGCATATTTGGAAAAGAACAAAGCCCAAGTATCGTAATATTCCGGCAGAAGTTTTCCACCAACCCAACTGTTGTTGTCTTTCATCCACGGTACCGCAGTCCAAGGGGAGGCAAAAAGCCTAAAGCCGTCTTCAGAAACAGCCATGGCGTCTTTGATCATGGGTATCAAATCATCTTTGTCTTCATCAACAGAAAAATGAACGAGTTCCTTGTCACCCGCTACTGGGGTATATGAGTAATTGTTCAATGAAAAATCACATGAGTTCATGTGAGTACGTGCAAGAGAGTAGCGCGCACCCTCTTTTGCAAAATATGCTTTTAAAATTTTGTCTCTATTCTCTTTGCTAACCTGATTGAGTAGATATGCAGATGATTCTGTAAAAGCACCTCCAAAACCTGAAATGGTTTGGAATTCTTTAGAAGTATCAAGGGTAATGCTTGTGGGATTTTCAAGCGCTTTAAAGTCGGTTACTTGTGCAAGTTTATTCCCACTTTCTGAGGTTTCATAGACCGTTATTTCAGGGGTTTTGTCTGTACAAGAAATTGCCATTATCGTAAGTGTTAAACCTATTAAAAGTGTGTTCGTGTTCATGAGGCTAGTTTGGATTAAGTTCTAAAACATTAGGTGGCAGAACGGAGATGTAAAGATTTTCACTAAGGCCGTTAAAAGTTTTAGTGATGGGTACTCCGTTACGTGTGAGACCATCAAAGGTGCCGTTGTCAACAGCATCCCAAAGTGCATACTTGGCTTTGCCGTCTACAGTGATGAGTCCAAAATGATTTTCAGAACCTTTAACATTATGGGCTTCCTTCCAAGGTTCATCAAAAGCTTCAAAAAAGAAACAGGATATGCCGTTTTCTTTAACCCATGCACGCATCAAATTGTAGTATTTCGCTTGCTTATATTGATCAGCCGCGTGTGAGCCTTTTCTGCCATAATAGCCGTTGGATATTGTGGCCCATCCTGTTTCGCCAATATGTATGGGTTTGTCAACGCCAAGGCTCTCCATATATTTTTTTACATCATTGTATTGGGCAATGGCAAAATCGCGGGCGCGCAACATGGCCTCGTCTATAAGTTCTTTTTGGGTTTTGCCCTTAGCCTCCTCTGTGGTTATCTCCCAAAATGCTGGGCTGTAATGGGTGTTGTGAAACGGATAAGTATGCATGGAGATATAATCCACTGCTGCGATCAAGTCTTCTAAATCCTCATTGTGATACCCCTTATCGCCTCCTCCCCAAGAAGCAAAATCATCAGAGCTAGTGATCCACAAATCTTTAGGAAGCTTGTTTTCCGCTTTTAATGTTTGTAAATAAGAAACCCAGTTAAGGATAATGCCGGGTTGCACATAGTAACTTTCGGCCCATTTTACCATAGCCTCATTTCCAACGGCGAGTACTTTTACAATGCCTGAGAATTTATTGGCCAATTCAACCGCTTTGTCAATTTCAATTTCGTTTCTAGGACTTTCCACGTAGTGATTAACTACTTGATTTGTCCAAGCGTTTAGGCAGTCAATCCACGCGCCAAGCATCACGTACATTTCAAACGAAGCATCTTCTTTTTTAAGTTCTGAGATGGCAAGGAGTATATTTTCGGCTTGTGGCAAATGCACATTATATGTTCTAATAATGCGAATGCCCATTGCGTAAAGGATTTTCATGTCGTCCTTTAACTCCTCAATTGTTGGTTGCACATCCCGTGTGTTTTTTCTGTAACCCCCATAGGAAATAGCTAAGTAATCTGGATTACCTAAGATTTCAGCAGCTGTTTTGTTAGAGTTATTCATTTTTGGATGCGGTGTGTTACATGCGGTCACCATCAACATGATGACCACAATAAAACCATAAGTTCGAATCGTTTTCATCATTCATAAGTTGGCGGTGCCGTGGTTTAATTTGGTTAATTTATATGCATTATGCTTTCAATGTTGATACGATTATTTTGCTAACGGTATTTGTTCGTTGAAAGATTTGTTGGGATGTTTCTTTATCTAAATATTGTCCTGAAAACAATTTAGATTCACCTGAATGCAATACTATTTCTATGGCTGATTCAGTTGATTTTTTATAAATAACAGGTACTTGACAGTAGGTAAATGCCAAGCTGTCTTTTTGCAAAGTAATTGAAGCCGTTTGATTGGCTACATTTATGTAATTGAATTGCTTGGGTTCGGCTAAAAACTCTTCGGAGTGTAAAATGGCAGGGTCAAATCCTAATGCGCCATCCGAAACACGAACACCTAATTCGCCAAATCGACTTATAATATCTTCTTTTACCTGACCTGTCATACCAGGCTGTTGCGCACCTTTTCCAGCAGGTGTGTGCGAATACGGGTCTGTTGGGAAAGCGCCGTATAACTCGGGTGATTTGTGCGCGCCTATGCCTGCATTGATTTCATAGTAGTGGTCAAACAACTTACCTATCAGTGTTGCGTCTTCACTGTTGTCTATTGCCGCTTTGGTAATTTCATAAACGGCTAGTTGCAGCTTTGAAACCATGTGCCAATAAATAGAGCCTAGTCCTTCATACCCAAAGAAAGTCCCTGACCTACCTGTAAATGATTTGTGGTCGAAAACGTCTTCAAAAATTTGCTCGATGTAAGCCTGTTCTTTGGTCACCATACTTTTATACTGGCTTGGTAATGCTGCTAATGCGGCTTGCAAACTTTTCACATTGTTAAAGTTGCCATTGAAGTGGTATTCTCCAGAAATGTCTTGAGATAATACTGACACATCAGCATCTGTCACAAGCTTTTGAAGCAAGGCAGAGTTTGCTATTTTCTCTTCTGGAATGGTGTTTTTGTCTACAAATCTTGGCAGGTCTTTGTTGGGATACAAAATATAACTGTATTGATCTGTCCTAAACAAACTACTGCCTTTGAGGCTATCTAAAACGTCTAGGCTTTCTTGCGCAGAGAGGTAACCAGAGCTCAGCACAGCCACCTGACCTTCAAGCATTTCAGGCAAATGGGCAATACTAACCGCGTCATCGGATTTTAATGTCATCAAATTATAAGCATGATACATGCCATCAGTTCGTTTATTGGCGGCAATCGCGTGCTCCAAATAGGAAGTTGCTGTTTTCAAAAATGAGCGCAATGCTGCTTTGGAAACAATTTCTTTTTCACCAGAAAAGCGCGTGTCATAAATGGTCTCGCGGTATTGGCTTCCAGCTACACCCAATGCATCCATAAGCATTTTTCGTTCTACATCAGTAAAACTACCTCCCAAGAGATTTTTGTGCTGTTCAAGAGCGTCGTTTACTTGGCTAAATAACAAGTATAGCTCTTTTGAAATTGGCGCATCAATTTCAACTGATGTATCAATCATGTTTTCAAAAAAGCATAAAAAACGCCTCAAATAGTAGAGTGTTACCATGGAAACTCCGTTGCCAACCAAGGCATTGTTTGCATCATTCCATTCGGGACGTTGGGTATTCATCCAAATACCGCCTTCAGGGATAAAGTTTGACATTTTTGCCAGTACAGTAGCTAAAATCTTTTCAATAAAGTTGACCTTGTAAATAAAGACGGTCTTGTCGCGGACCAAAGCGCCATCAACGCCAATCTCTTCTCGCTTAAATTGTATGTTCTCTTCACGATCAAAGTCAAAATCAATGGTGTTTTTAGAATCTTTTAAAATGTCTTGATAACTCTTGATTCGATAAGGAACATTAGCGTAGACAAATAAATCTTGGTTGAAATATTCTTTAAGTTTATTTGGATAATGGTCTTCAATAAATTCTAAGAACTTAAGCAGATAAATGATTTGGTGATCACCCCAATAGCCTATGTAAGCCCAAGGGTTGTCAGGTTCGATGGTTTCCCAATCAAAGCCACCTTTGGTAACACGGTATGGATTATAACCATCAAAAGTAGTGGCATTGAGAAACTTGTGAATCATTCCCTCAATAAATTCAGGGTAAGAATGTGCTAAGGCTTCCCAGTTTTGGAATATATCACGCCAATTTCCTTCATAGTCTAATATTTTAGAACCGTCCTCTGCGCGTGTATTGATGGAAAATTTATTCCACGGACGGCTTGGATCGCCGTGACGACGGCTAAACTTAAGTGGTAAGTATTCTAAGCAAAGGCGCTTAAAGTTTTGGTTATCATCGTTATTGGCAATTTCCTTTAGGAGGTTTAAATCAAATTGTTCAGGAAGCACTTCCAAAGCAGTGTCTTTGAGTTTGTAAACCTTTCTATTGGCATTAGCGATGTATTTTATAAAATCAGATTTATCAATCGTATAGTTATCGTCAAAAATACCACCACGCATGATGTTAAACATGGTATTGGCGAAGTGGCGAATATTTCGAAGGCGGTCATTGGTCATCTGAAGTCCGTCGGCAGCACCAACCAGTGCGCGCAAGTGGGCAGAACCCGCTTGAACATCAGCCGTTACCTCCCCAAGCATTGATGTGTTAGACTTGATATTGGCCTTAATGGATACGATATCAGACATGCTTTGATTTACGTTGGCAATTAACATCCATTCTTCGGTTTCACCTGCTGCCAAACTAATGGTATCGTTTAGGAAGTAGGCCCCTTTTTCAGCTTTTATATCAATTTCTTGGGATACGCTTTCTCCTCTTCGAAAGTTATCCAATTGAAGTGAGGAAATAAGCTTTTTGGACTGGGCTAAACCGATTGACCACACCACGTTTGCTTTAAGTGCCTCGCTAGGCTCGGCTTTGTCCACAATAATGGCGCTAAGCGAGTAAATTCCCAAGCCCGTATCTTGTTCTAACTCACATTTTTTATAGGCATCCACCAAATTACTACTTGCATTTTGCAAATCGGGCTCAACGCCTTGTGGCAATAGGTTTTGGACACCATCTATCAATTGAACAGAAATTGGCACATCACCTTGGTTTGTGAAACTAGATTTTCGTACAAATCCATACTTTTCACTAGAATTCCACTCATAAGTAAACGCAACATTTAAGTCGTGGTTTATTTCTTCAAAAACTACTTTGTTTCCTAGTACATTTTTGTACAAATTTTTCGAGACTTTGTATATACCTTCGTGCTTTTTAGAAAAGGGTTCCCACAGGTATTTTTTGTCATTTAAAGCGACTAAAAATATAGATTTGCTGCCTGTTATATCTAAGGCCTCCGTTATTTTATCGTCAGTGTAATATGGAAACAGTGCATAGTTGTTGTTTTTTCTACCAGCCGATAGACTACCATTACTGGAAATAAACATCCAGTGGTCAGAATTGCTAACAATGCTCATAAAAAATGGGCGCATGAGATCAGCGTTCGAAATTTTGTAAAAAG
>ERZ1048068.707-NODE-707-length-28662-cov-9.090957_pt1 | contig 28662 bp, 32 predicted proteins | sample MGYA00383098_ERZ1048068 | MGnify/ENA primary metagenome ERZ1048068 (study PRJEB29581, sample SAMEA5548368) | metagenome | biome: marine; feature: coastal; material: water | depth 1 m | study: Short-term variability in the microbial, nano- and picoplankton dynamics... | reverse complement strand
ATTGCTTCTTATTCCAGAATTGCTTCTTATTCCAGAATTGCTTCTTATTCCAGAATTACTCGATTGATTTTTTTTCATTACTATTTGCCTTCTTATTTTTTCGAGCAATTCCTTTTGTGGATTTTCAAGAGTAAAATTTGTCTTATATTCAATAATTTGTTCTTTTAATTCTTTAGAAATATTATCGGTAGTAGTAAGAATATAATTGTTTATATCTTTCATATTTTCCATTATTGACTTACCTGTTTTATGACTCATTGATAAATCCTTTTGATATTTTTCTATTATTTCCTTTACTTTTTTTTGAAAATCATTTTTTAGTCTAAACTCTTCTATTATTCTTAAAAGTTCTTTATAGGATTTACCAATTAATAGTAAAGATATTTTATTCATTAAATCATCATCAACAGAAATATAATCATTGATAATTATTCCTCTTCCAGAAGTAGATTCTAAAAACCGATTCATTTGATATATTATCAAAGCGCTCATAAATAATTGAGCTAATTCATTTGCTTTTTGATGTATTATACTTCCACCAGTTTGTTTAATAAGTCGTTTTGTGTGTTTCATTGGCTTCGATAATGACGTTGAAGTTGAATATTTTTTAGTATTTTTTTTGGTTTTTGTTTTTAAAGAAGTCTGATTATCATTAATTTTTGGATATATTTCCTTTTTACTTAATTCTTTTTTATAAAAAATTGCTAATTCATCTATAATATACTTAAATCGTATTCCTGTATTTCCAAAACCATAATCGTGAAATGTATCAACTAATACTACCATTTTCCAAGCTAACATATCATAATCATCTGCTGATTTGGGTTGTTTATGTTGATCATCACACCAATATTTAGTATCATTCTCATTATTTAAATACCCACTTATACTTTTATTTATTCTTGGTTTGGTTGGTCCATTCATATGGGATTTAGCTAATGCTCTAAATACACAATCACCTACAAATGCGGGTCTATCTTTATCAACTTTTACAATATTTTTACTATTATCGAAATTAGCAGAATTTGCTTCTAAATATTGCGTAGTATCCCCAGATGTTTTCCCCAAGAAACATCCATAAAATTTATTTAATAAGGATCTTCCTCCAGGTTTCATTATTATGTCTCCTTGTTCATCATAATTCATAAACTCAGTATTTAGAAGCACTTCTATACGTTTAAAGTTTTCACGATTTGTTCTTCTAAACAGTCCAATTATTTCATTAGATTGTCCTTCAATCATAATATGATTAATCTCATCCTCAAATAAAACCTGGAAAGCACGTATGGCTACATTTGCTGCTTCTAAATAATCTGTTTTTATTAACGATGTTTTTATTTCTTCTAATCCTTCTCTAGTTCTGGTTTTTGGATTATACAATTTTAAATTTTTATTATTGAATTTTAAATCTATTTTTATGTTGACATTAGTATTTTTTACATTAAAACTATATTCGTCATCACTATCAAATTTCCAATCATATGATAATACTTGACGACCTTTGATGCTTTCTATTTCTTTATTTAAACAATTTGTATTTGTCCATCCATCTACATAATTACCCCCCGAACATAACGGTTTGAATTTCTTTACTGAATCATTATTATGATAATTAACACCATTATCTATAACATATGTATCATTGGGTTTCAATGGTATTGATTTATTAGTTTGATGTATATTTCCAATATAAATATTTTTAGGTAATGTCATAGCAATAATTTTAAGTAAACTATTCTCCCAATCCGAATCTAAATTTAGTAGTATCTTGGAATTATGATTTAAGTTTTTATAATATTGGCTGTTTTTAAGAAAATTTTTATTGTTTTGTCTAACTTCATTTAAGTCATCAACATAAGAATTTAAATTTATTTTTATATTATTTGAAACGAACCCATAAAGTTTTTTCAAGATTAAACTAATAATTCTTATTGAAGGTTTATCTTTGACCAAGTCATCATCTTTTTTTGATATATTGTAAATTTCTGGATATTCACTTTGAATAGTTTTGATTATATAAAACCCAATACTTCCTAAAAACATATTAGATACTTCTTTTATTGGTTGTGTTAAAATACCACCCTCCTTTTCTGTTATAATGTTATTGATAATAAAAAAATATTCCTTGATTTTCTTTCGTAAACTTATATATTTTCTTAACATATCAAAATACAGTCCTTCATTTTGAAATGGCATAATAGGTTTTCTCGATATTTGTTTTTGTCCTAATTTTTCCAATACATTAATCATATTGGTGTATGCATCATTTAGTTCCTCTATTTGACTTTTGATAAAAAATTCAATATCATTTTCTTTGATTAAGTTAGTATTAAGTGAAATAATATTCTTATTATTAACTTTATAACTATAGTTTAAAAAATCTACTAACTCTATAGGTTCCATTTTTTTCATAGAAGGATACCGATTAAGAATATATTTAGTATCAAATAGGTTTTCATCACTACCGAAGTTAATTAATTCATTATATGTTCTTTCAACATCTTCATAAAATGTCTTCAAATTATTTTTCAGGGTTTCATCTGTATTTTCCAATATAACTAATGATAAAATTTGTCTAAAATTATCTTTATAAAAGTTAATAGTCTTCTTTTCCTTAGTTATCCCTTGTCCGGACTTATATGTTCTAGATTTAGTCAATTGTAATCCCTTTTGGGTCATTAATTCACCGAGTGCTGTACTAGTTCTCTTTAAAGTAGATTTTTTTGCGGTAGAAGTTAAACTTTTGGGAATAGTTAACTTAGAAGTCATTATAATATATATGTTATAATTAATAATTAATAAAAATAAAAATAATTAACAAAGTCTTTCTTTGCGCATTTCTTCTGGACATTGGTCTAGATTATTTTGAAATTTTTCTAAGTCATATACGATACCACGTTTGGGACCACGACAAACTATTCTTTCATTATCTTTATTTATAACTTGTCCCAATTGAGCGCACCCATCTACATATACTTCATCTTGAAAAGTTTCTACAAACATATTTTTTAATAAATATGAAATTAAAGCTAAACTAAATACAATTAAAACGACATTTAATGAGCACATATTATAAAATAAAACAATAAAATAAATATATATAATTTGATGTATTTACAAACAAGGAAAAGCATATCCATCTGTAGAACCACACTGATATTTATTACCATTAGGATCGGTTATAACTTCGCCTTGATTATCACCAGAACATTCCATAATATTAGTAACACCTGTGGCTGATGCGTTACATACGTCTTGAAAACGTTCGCGAACACGTTTTACTAAAAGCCCTAACAATAATACAATTGCTACAACCAATAATACATTATTTACTAAATCAATATTGATTTTAATACCTTTCATAGATTTCATAGATTTACTAACCATTATAGAATACTATTACAAAAAAATTGAATCTATACAATAAAAATATTAATTATTACATACTATTATGATTTACATCTACTCTATAAAAGGTATATGGAAATTGGAACTAGATTCTAATATTCAAACAATTATCGACCTGAAAAACGCATATATTCAAAAATATCCCGAATTCAATCTCGATAATATTCAAATTTACGACGATACACGTACTCTTCTATACGACCAAGACTCACTTAATATTAATATTAATATTAATCCTAAGTATTTTCTCGTAATTCGGCCAATAGTATGTCATCTACATCAATAATGCGAAGTAAATTTAATTACTTTGGAAATATTGAAAAACTTGTAGGTATTCTGAATAAAATTAAATGTAAAAATGAGAACACATTTATGATAAGCGAAAATAATATATTGTTAGAATTAATTTTCAAATATAACACCATCGATGAAAATAACGAACATTATGATAATATATTCACTAAAGAACAACATATTGATTTTATAATTGAAGAAATTAAAAAAATAAATATTAAAGGTACTATTTCATTAAGAAAAACATATGGAAATACATATATATATTAGACTGTAACTATAATTAATGAACCTACTAGTGTTACTAATAGTAATAACATAATAGCCAATATTAATAAACTATAATAATACATTACGTCTCTTCCCCAGGTTCCAGAACATTCACATTTTTTATTTACTAAATTATGGACATATGAAACTACTACACCAATATATACTAAATTTAACAATCCTGCTAATGGTAATACATATTTTACTAATAAAGGTGATTTTTTAGGTACAACTATCATTAAAAGCGAAAAAACTATTAAAACTACACTATAATATTTAATTATATCACGTCTTACATCGCTTGAACATTCACATTGTTTTCTTTCTAGTTTTAATACAAAATTCAAGAAAATACCTTGAATAACTAAAGTCATTAAAAATGGCAAAATTTGTCCTGTATTAATCATTTATAATTTATAGTAATATTTTTTATTCGAAAAATGTAAGATTAAATATGATTATACATAATGCGTGAAGGATTTTTAAAACTTTACCCATGTTAGAAGTTATAGTCATATCACCTAAACCAACAGTTCCATGAATAATAGTTGTCATATAAATATAGTCTAATGGACTAGCTTCATAATTTTCTTTTTGGTTTGTAAAATGTATTTCACTTGATGGTATTAAGAAGTAATATAAACATAAAAATATCAAATATATATATAAATTCATTTCTAAAAGAAATAATTTATTTGGGAGCCTTAATATCATTTTATTTACACTATTGGGGTTCGATAAATAAGAAAACATATAATAATATATATATATTATTTAATATTTTTACATCTTAACATATTTTCGCGTAAATAACATACTAATGATAAACGCGTATAATCTTTAGTTCTAGGGATTTGTTTAGTATTTGCGTGCCATTCGTGAACATCCATAGCCAAAAAATCACCATTTCTTACATCAACCGCAACACCATATTGTGGAAACCCTGTATAACCACCATCATATTTTCCGTTTGTATCTTCAATCACTACCAAGTTACCGAACCCATCTCTATAATCCCCCGCATCTTTATGGAGAGCTGTTTGCCAATTATAATTTATAGTGACCGTACTAAAACTAGTTTCTGGAATTACAAACTTTGTTTCGTTAGCACGTTTATATTGCGCATTATAATTACTTGGCATAAGACGCTTAAATTGTTTATCTATTTTTTGTATTAATGGCACAACATTATCCCATTTTTCTACTTGTTGTGATGTAAACGCAGTTGTTCTACAAGGTGGCGCGGTAGTTCCCAAATTACGGTCTCGTTTATCAAAAAATCCAATAATATTACTATGAGAAATATTACCGAAACTATTATTAATAAACCCACCAGTTGTTTTTGATTTATATCCTTGAATGCGGAATTTACTTACTTTTTTATCATCGAATTGTTTCATTTCGTTCGCATATTTCGGCAATTTCGATAAATCTATCACACCAGCAGAAGCACCTCTATTATCATGAGTTTTCATAGCGGCTTTTTTGAGATTCACCATTCCCTTTTCCGTTAAATTTTTAGGTAATACATTTTTACGATATTTTAATAATAATATCAATTTGCCTTCTGGAGTTTTCCTATATACATCACAATCGCTTTTTACTATGGTATCAAAATCTTTTTCTTCAAAATATTCACCTTCTTTGGATTTCATATATTCATCACTATACTTAGGTTCAACAATAATAGTCTTTACTTTATTTTTTTTTAATGACCGTGTTTTTCTCTTTAATTTTTTAGCGTTATTCTTTTTTGTATAAGGCATTACTTGTAATATCATTAGAAATAATATTCGAAACTTTTGAAAAATAATATAAGTGTTATGATTAATCCAATAAACGCATATATTGGAAACATATGTTTTTTCTCCTTTTCATTTCCATTTTCATTTCCATTTTCATTTCCATTTTCATTTCGTTTCTTTTTGGAGTAGTAATAGTAAATCATAGTAGCATTAACACTAGCAAATATGAACAATGCCACTGTATTTGATACATTAACTAATTGTTCTAAAACATTACCTTTTAATAAAGTCAATGCGAACCCAGAAATAAACAAAGCTATTAACGAATTAATAGGTGTTGATTTATATAATTTTCCAAATAAACTCGGAATTTTATTCATTGAAGCCATTTTCATCATTAATCTTGAACGCGAATACAATATTACTATTAATGATGTTAAACCACTCAAGATTGATATTATATTTAATATATTCTCACCTAAAGTCCCAAATAATTGTTTGTATCCTTCGGCAACAGGGGACACACTATTACTGCTCTTAGTAATACCCAATAATACGATTGTTGCTATAGTGATTAATACATATACAATTCCAGACAATCCTAAAGATCCTACCATACCCTTAGGTATATCTGAAATATTTTTAGCTTCTTCAGTTAGGTTTACTAATGATTGAAAACCATTAAATGGTAACGCTGTTATAAATACCGCTCTAATTAAATCATATATTTCATTTTTATTTTTAGGAACAAGTTGGAGTTGATTATAATTAGTTCCTTTTATTAATGCCCCACCAATAAAGGCAAATAATCCTAAATTTATAAATACGTTTATAATATTGTTTAGTGACGCTGTGCTTTTCCCTCCAGTTATATTTATTAAAGTTGGAATACCTATAAAGACTAAATTTTTAATAATATTTGGAATTTTATTTTTATATAAATTAGCGAAATTTGTTAAACTCAATACAATAAATGAACCTAATGCTATACCTTCAATTAAATGTCCATATAACATTGAAGAAGCAAATATTTCTACACCAGTTTTATTCCATCCCTTAAAAACTTCTTTTATATATTTGTATTCTCCTTCATTTCCTGGAAAAGCGTTATTCAAAACACTATAACTGAAACAAGTACATACACTTATTATTAATCCTATAACAAAAGCTAACCAGGAATAACCTTTTGAATATTTTATTATTAATGGCAATAAAGAAAAAATACCAGCTCCTACAATATAACCATATCCAGCACCTAAAATATCAACTAGATTTAATGTTTTTTTTAATTCAGACATATAATTAATATAAATAAAAATAAAAATAAAAATAAAAATGAAACAATTATAAATAAAAATAATTAATTACAATTCATTTCTAAGTTTCATTAAGATACTAGCAAAATCTTTATTATACAAATATTCAAGAGGTCTTGGTGCTGTTGCTTTTAATTTACTAATAAGTTGTTCATTTTGTTTGAAATATTCGCGTGTAATATCTTCAAGAATATCCTTACTATTTTCTTCAAACTTACTAACCATTTTAACTTTTAGTTTCTTCATATTAGTTTTGGTACCTGTTTTTTTAGCCAAAGAACCATCGTCACCTATATAATTCATATTATTGGGATTAAACAAATCTTTATATATACTATCCGTTGATTTTTGTGCTTGATACGCGTGTTCAATAGTTTTATATGCCGTATCTTTATAATCAAATTGATTGTCGGCATTGTGCATCGTCATAAATTTATTTACTTTGGATTTATTTGTATATTTTAATGCTGGTGCTGATTCTGGTTCTGGTTCTAGTTCTGGCTGAGCCTGGATCTCTAGTTCTGGTTCCTGATAGTCTTCTTGATAACTACTAACTGGTTCTGGCACAGACACTATATCTTGTTCTGGTTCTGGTTCTGCTTCAGTTTTTTGGCCTTTTACATCATAAACTAATTTACCAATAATAGAAATTTGGCTGTCTTGATATTCTTTACGCACACCAATGACTTTAACGTGAATAATATCATTTTCTTGAATATTCGAGAAATTTTCATCTTCCATATGGTGTTGCTTGGCGGCTAATATATTCAACGCATTATTTGCTCCATAAGCAACAATACCCATTTTATTAATATTAAATACCTTACATTCAATAATCATACCTTCTTTAGGATCACATACTTCACATTTGTATGTAACATTGTAAAGAATAGTTCCATTAAAATGGTTCATCATCATTGTTCCCATACTTTTATTTACTATTTCTACACTTCCAGGTTTTACATAACCTTCTCGAATACATTTACCTTCTACTTCCGCTTTTATTTTATTCCTTAGATTTTCATTTATGTTATTATTCATCTCATGAGGGCGAATAGATTTCTGCGTCTTACACTCGTTTGTAAAAAACAACGGTTCCATTTTAATTTAATAATATAATATATTTTTAATGTTTAATTTGTTTCAAATTTAATTATTTTTTTTTTAATTCAAATTCAATAGTTTCAATCACACTATAAAACCATTTTTCATTATTTTTTCTTTCATTATCATTCTTTCTTAATAGTAATTCTAATTCAAAACATAAATTGGGTTTCCCAGGCAATTCAGTTCTACTTAATCCATTATAGAGTTCTTTATTATTAGTTATATATTGAAGGAAATCTATTATTTTACCTTTTTTCATACCTTCATTTCCACATACACTACCAGTTTTAATTTGTGTTCCTTTGGAACCCTGATTAATAGTATCTCTTATTTTTAGTAATATATCATTTTTCTTGAATTCTAAATAACCTATTAACTTATTAGGTTCTTCTATATTTTCATTCTTCAGTATTAGCATTTTCTTTATTTTTCTTAGATCTTCATCATTTACAAGTTTGTGTTTCTTAGTATAATAATTAATATTTTTATTTTCAACTAATTTATATCCATATATTTCATTGGCATCAATATGATTTTTATCTAAATCTCTTTTGGTATATAATAAACTCTTATTTACCATTTTAATATATCTAGAGTCATTCGTTTCCAACGCGTGTTTAATAACAGATAATTTATCCTTACAATAATCATAAATTATTTCATCTTTTAATAAACTATATAGTGACTTAAGTTCCATCTTCTTTTCTTGGCTGAAATTCTTATCATAATCAATTAATGACATTTTTTTCTCATATATCGAATTAAGGACTGTTTCTATATTTTTTATTGTAGCGACTTTCTTAGTTTTTAACATACGAGATTTTGAACTAATTTTAGTATTGCTAATATCCAAAGCACGAAGTTTTTTCTTAGTTTTAATTCTTAAATTACTAAAAGACATAGGTACATCCTTTCTTGATTCGTGTATTTTATAGTAAATATTATTTTTTTTTCTTAATATATTGAATTTATTATCCAAATATTCATCATTTTTTACTAATTTATCTAATGTTATATATAGTAAATCTAAATAATCTTCTTCATAGTTTTTTAGGAATTCTTTTTTGATTGTATTAACATTAATCGTGGTATTATTAGTAAGTAAATTATTTACCATATCCAATATATCATAATAATAATCAATCAAGATATTATAATCGTATGTTGATTCGTCAAACTTCGAAGGTTTAACATCATTTCCACTAATACATTTATAATCACAATCTCTATATAAACATTCTCGTGATTTATCTATATCTTCCAATGTAATACTATGTTTAGTTCCACGCGACGTCTCTATATTTATCGACTTTTTATAGAAATCATTTTTAAATACATTTTCTTCTTTATTTAGATTACAATCAACAGCATTCTTTTTCAATATATATGTTACCTCGGCAATTTTACGAGACTTTTCCTCGGCTGTTCTATAGAGTTTCAAATCAATAGTTTCATTAGAACTTTCCGGATTCATTGACGCATAATAATAAACTAACACATTCCGTTTCTCCAATGGCAAACTTATATGCGAACAATTTCTTATTGCACGTCCAACAACTTGATCCAATTTATTTAAATGATGCCAAGGTTCTAATATATGAACTTCGCGAATATACTTAAAATCTAAGCCTTCTGCTGCGGATGAACTACCTATAATTACCTTCACCTTTTCACCATTCATATTTTCACTTTCTATTTTAAGATATTTCTCATATGCATTAGCGGACAATTCATTATCACCAGTTATCAATAGATATTTTTTATCACTAGTTTCAACATTCTCTAAAAGATTTTCATTGAAATTGTTATAACCATTTTTCTCTAGAGCCAATGCTAATGGCATAATTCCCGCATAAATAAACTGCGAATATATGAAAATTATACCTTCACTATTTTTAATATTTTCTATAATTGTTGCCAATTTCGCCGAATAATTTTTGAATACAGCTAAATCAAACATATTGGAATTTTCTGGTTGATTAAATACATATTTCTTCTTCTTTTTACTAAAAATAGCATCAAAACCCTTCTTACTAGTTTTCTCTAAAATACTAGAAGTTTCCTTCGGGTTAGGATAAACAATGTTAGAAATCATCATACCATTTAAATTAAATGGACCGAAGTCTTGTTCTTCCGATTTTAATTGTAATTTCCTATATGTTTCCAATTGTATTCCCCTCATATTACAACCTAAAATATCTAGAGTTTGAATAGGGTCTATTATATCATCGCCGTTTACATCCTTGGTTGGATATTTAGTAATTAATAATGAATCGTTGTAAATACTTGGAAACAATTTTTTAGGGAATTTAATAGGATGCTCGCCTCTTAAATAAGATATATACCCTCTAGAATATTCATATAACTTTTGATGTCCAGAAAATTTTAGTTTATCTTTTTTATCAAATATATCATTGGTTTTAATTACTTCTCTTTTATCATTCATTAAGAGTAAATTGAGTAAAAACACTATTTCAGATGGTTTATCATACATCGGTGTAGCAGTTAGTAATACTAGTTTCATATTAATTGAATTATGAAGAACTCGTTTGATAATGGGTGGCAACACTTTCATATCCTTGGAAGCGTTCTCTTTTACATTATGAGCTTCATCAATTATCATTACCGTATTAGAAAACATCTTTTGATAACGTTTATGAATGAGTTTATTTTTATAGTCTTGTGAAAGACCTGGTGTTTCTACATTTTCCATTTTTTCAATAGTGTTGGCAAATTCCTGATAACCATAAAAAGAATATGTGTTTTTAATAAGACGTTTAATTCTTTTATTAACACGCTCATAATCTTCTGGTGTTTTTAATGTTTTAATATCAATATTTAGAAGTTTTAAATATTTATCACGAGTACATTGTGATATAGGATCTCCCTGTTTTACTCGCTCAATATTAAATATATTCTTTATAAAGTTGGCTTTTATACTGGGATTAAGTAATATTATCACTTTCTTATTTAATTTATGTAATCGTTCTATAAATTGTTCCGCAATAGAAATACTACTACACGTTTTCCCGACACCTGTTCCGTGATATAGAAGTATACCATTATAGTTAGTATTTTCGGATAAGTATTTCTTTAAGAATTTCTGGTTAGGTGAAAGTTTAAATTTACATAACTTTTTAGTTAATGTTTCTATAGTTTCACTATTATCTATTGTTGGTATTTTATCAATATAGAACTCCTTCTTTTCAAAAATCTTTTTACCAAATTCTTTATTATTCAATAATGGATATGTATTTACCATAGGTTCATTGGGTTTTTCTGATATATGTTTTTTCATTGACTTTAGTTTAATAGTATTTTCTTGGTCTATTTTCTTCTTTTCATAGATTGCTTGTGAAAAGTTGAAAATTTCATCGTCAGTATAATCTTTAATTTCATCCATATACTCAAGCACCTTTTTAGATTCCTCCTTCTCTAATAGAGCCTTAGAAATTCTTATTTTTTTCTTTGACATTTAAATAAAAAATATATAAAAAAAATTATTAAATATTATAAGTTTTGCCAATTACTTTATTTACAATTGATAAAATTTCCTTTTTTTCTAGATTATATGGTCGTATTATATTTAAGCCACTCTTATATTCAAACCAAGATATATTACTAATTTCAGTTACTTGGTCCACATTGCTTTCATCCACCTTAAGATCTAATTCTACATCATCATTCAATAACGCCAAATAATAAATATGTTTGTATCGAATATTATTTGTTCCGAAAAAGGTTTCACAATAATATTTATCACTAATAATACTATATTCTCCATCTTTCATACCTGTTTCCTCTTTGAATTCACGATTCGCACACTCTATATCCGTTTCGTGTAAATTACGGCGTCCTTTAGGAAATCCCCATTCAGGACTATAATATAATAAATTAGTCCTTTTATTAAGCTCGTGAATATCTACGAAGGTTTCTTTATGAATAAAACCCATTTTTAGACTATAGAACTTTTTTTTAGAGTTTTCATATTCATTGAAATACTGCTTTTTCGTTTTATCCATCCATAATTCATTCCACAAATCGTCAAAATCATTTTCTATAATTTTTTGCCGTTCATCATACGTCATTATAGATATCAGTTTTTCTATATAGTCTATATTTTCTATATTGTATTTACCTCTCATAAATTCAACAAACCCTAAAGTATCTTTTCTTTGAACCATCAAATATTCTATTTGATTATTCTCATTTTTTTTGAATAAAATTATACCTAAACTTATAATTGGATATAAACAGTTCTTATAAACGTGCCCTGTTTTACCACAATTGGCACAATAATATTCTTTCATTCTAAATTCACTATTTACGTTGTTTTAAATCTTTTTTTCGTTTGTATATATATAATAATATGGATCCAAAAATATGGGGACCGAAACTATGGTTTATTAGTCATGCGATATCTTTCAACTATCCGGAAAATCCAACACAAGACGATAAAGAAAATCATATTGCTTGGTTTAAACTTTATAAAGATATGATTATGTGTGAAGTATGTAAACAACATTATAGCGAACATTTCGCGAAAGACCCTGTCGATAATCACCTAGAAAGCAGAGAAGATTTAATTAAATGGGTATGGCAATTACATAATAAAGTAAACGAATCTCTTAATAAAACACCTTGGTCATTTGAACAAATGATGGACCACTATTCTAAGATTTTTAGTCAAAAGTGTACCATAAATGCTAATAAATGTACAGCACCAACTGAAACACCTAAACCATCCAAAAATATTTTTAATTGGAATTACGCCATACTTTTTGTAATGAATACTCTAATAATCGGCATTTTATTTCTTATTTACTTCAAAAAAAAAAATAATGTATAATTAAATGAATAAGATATATATAAGTATTATAGTACTATTATTGATAGTTATTATTTCAGGTACGTCTTACTATATTATAAATAATAAGCACAATAATATTATAGGTAATGGTTTTTTTATGAATACAGTAGAATCAGCACAATCAAGTATTACACCAAATAATTCCATAGTTCAACCCAAAGTAAACAATAGTATGACCATACATTTTGGATTAATTGTAAATAATTTCTATATGAACCATTTGAGATGGAAACACCTATTTCATAAAGGAACAAACAAAACATCGACATTTGATTATAAATATTGGTATAATGTCGAACAAGACTTACCAAAACAAACAATTGGCGCATGGCTACATCCAGATAAAAATATGATGCGTATTACTGTCTCTACATTAATCAAATACGACCATAATCCCTTAGATTATCCTTCATATGACACTATTAAGAAATCATTGAAAGCAAATGCTTATAAAGAAACTATCGAAGTTTGTGATATTGATAATATAGAACCCAATACACTTAATTACTATACTATAGTATTAGACGGTCAAACTTTAAGTATATACAAGAATGGTTCTCTAATAAAAACGTGTGGATTAAGGGGAGAAGTTCTATTAAATATGGGAGATATGTATTTCAACTATCATAAAACATATAGTGGGAAATTAATAAACTTCGCATATATTCCTAAATCACATAATCCCAAGAAGGTAAAAAAAATATATAATCAATTAAAATAAATAATCTTTTCTTTTCTTATATTTTCTTAATAATATTTTTCTTATCTATTATTAATGAATACTATTATGTTAGCAAGCATAATTGCTGGTGTTATTTTATTATTATTTATAATTACAGCAGGAACGTATTATACGTTTTTTTCTAACAATTATACAAACATTCTTTGTGGTTCATATTTATTCAAAGATGATTTTAATAGCTATATGAGTAATACCAAATTGCCTTTATCCAAAACAGGTAATAAATATACATATACCTTGTGGATAAATATCCAAAACATACCCGAGAATTCACAGTGGTATGAAAATGTCAATTACAATAAACCCATTTTATATAGATTCGGGTCTCCTAATATTCACTACAATCCAATGGATCATAATTTAATCGTTCAAGTTGCTTATAAAGATAAACTAGATATGATCAATTATTATGATATTAATTTAACCGAACTTCCAAATCAAAAATGGACATTTATAGGTGTTGTTGTAGATAACCTATACGTCGATGTTTATGTAGATAATAAAAGGTTCACTAGCGCTAAATTACCACACGTTCCTTATATTTTTAATAGAAATGTATATTTAGGAGAAAAACAAAATAACTTCAATGGATATATAGCAAATGTCAGATATTACAACGACGCCCTTAAAGAAGAATCAATGGTGGATGTTTTTAATTCATCAAATAGTAAATTACCAAACATAAAATATTAACTTATATTATATAAATGAAATCTAATAAATCAATGAAAGGTGGAGGAACATCCGAATTAATTGTATCAGGTGTTATGATAATATTAGTAGTTTCTATAATTATAGGCCTATACTATTACTTTCAAACTTATAGTGTCCGCGGAAATGTCACGCGGGATTTTTTACCATTTATTCACGATGCTAAAATAGCAAAACGCGTCAATCAAGGCGCTATTCCTTCGTCTTCACAAGGGAACGAATATAATCTTAACTTTTGGGTTTATATAAATGATTATACATATAGATACATTGAAGATAAAGTCATTTTAAATAGAAATAATAATCCTAACGTCATGCTTTCATCTAATACTAATTCATTGAAAGTTTTAATCAATGTTGAAGATAATTTAAACAATATAGAAGGTAATGATGATGATGACAGTCTCATAAATGTATGTGAAGTTAAGGATATACCTTTACAAAGATGGGTTAACGTAAACTTATCATTAAACAATAAAGTTATGGATATATTCATGGATGGGAAATTATCCAAAACTTGTATAATAAATGGATATCCTAAACCAAATATCGGTTCTATGGATATAACTCCTAATGGCGGGTTCAATGGCTTTATTTCAAGTGTTCGTTTTAGCAATTCCTCGCTATCTCTAAATGAAATCGGTAAATTTTATAAAAATGGACCAAGTTTATAAATTATTTTATTTTTATTATTTAAATGACTAACTCCAAAAAAAATGAAGTTAATAAATTAGTTGAGAGTGGAAACCCAAAAAGAAACAATGCTACTTCAAACAAATCTGTAACAAATGCCAGGACCAATTTTCCTAAATTAGAAACCAAAACACCTATTGTCAATAATAATAATACTCCAGCAATGAATAATAATAATAATAATAATAATAATAATAAACCAACTCCTAAGGTGAATAATAAACCAGCAACAGTTGCGAATAATAATAAACCAGCAACAGTTGCGAATAATAATAAACCAGCTCCTGCGAATAATAATAAACAAGCGGTCAAATCAGTAGGATTTGTTGGAAAACTAAAGGAAATTTACTTGGAATCAAGTGATTTAGTATCTAATATAATCAAACTAACAACAGCACTAATAATAATATTAGCCATATTCTTAGCTGTAAACGTATCATTAGCACTTTCAGGCCATATTCAATTAGCAATGATGTATTTAATAATAGCTATCGTTATTTTCATAAGTGGCGAAGTAGTATTACCATCATTATTAAAAAACCCAAACCCAAATGCCAACAATATGGTATTAAATATAGTTAGTACTATATTTTTTGGAACAGGAACCATATTGTTATGCTTATGTGTTAAAAAGGCGTATGATTTCTTTTCATCGCAAAAAACCGAATCACCTATGATACTTAAAAAAAATAAAAGTGCTCGTAGTTCTATGGTAATTCCACAAAATCCAGAAGACCCTGAAACTGTTATTTTATATCGGTCAGATAATGAAGACGAAGGTATAGAATTTACTTATACTTATTGGATGTTAATCGATAACTATGAATACAAAACAAATGAATGGAAACATATTTTACACAAGGGAAACAAAGAAGGAACACCAAATATGTGTCCTGGTTTCTGGCTACACCCAAATAAAAACTCAATGAGAGTTTACTTTAATACAATGAAAAATATGAAAGAATATTTTGATATTGACAATATGCCCCTAAAAAAATGGGTGTGTGTAACATTAACAGTTAAACAAAGAGTTGTAGAATGTTTTATCAATGGTATGTTGAAAAAACGACACACTCTCTCCAGTATTCCAAGACAAAATTTCGGCGAATTATGGTTGAATTTGTTTGGAGGGTTCGATGGTTATTTAAGTAAAGTTCAATATCATCGCCGCGCACTATCATATGATGAAATTGGTAAACTTGTCAAAAATGGTCCTTCAGGTTCATCGTGCATAGATACAGGCGAACTCCCACCATACTTAGATGATGATTGGTGGCTTAACGAATTATGATCAACTTTCTGATTTAAATATATTATATCTTCGGATATATGTTTCAAATTGTTATTGGTATTTTCTTCTAATTCATTAATCCGAGTTTGTAATCGGTCTATTATTTCTTTATTTACTTCGATATTATGCATTATTGTATCACTGTTTTCAATTAATGGAAATGATTCAATTCCAATTGTTGCTTTCAAGCAATTTCCCATATTATATTATTATAATTAATTAATTTTTTATAGGCTTAAATAATATTATTATTTATTGGCGAAATAAAAAATAAATAATATTATTTATTGGTTTATTGAGATTAAGTCATAACTTTAATGCTATTTGAAGCACGGGTAACACCTGTATAGATACATTGTTTTAGTTCTTGTTTATTTATCATTATATTTTTCAAATGTAAATATACGTTTTTATAGGTAGAACCTTGTGATTTATGAACCGTCATCGCATATCCATAACTTATATTCGCAAATATATCAACATATTTATCATAGTAGAAATTCCATAAACTAATCATTAATTGTTTATTGAAATAGTTTCGCGAGCGTTTATATACACTTTTTTTCATTCTACTCAAAATATCAATAAATTTATTCTTTAGAGCATCGTATTCTTCTTGACTATCCTCGTGAAGAACTATTATATCCCGATTATTTTCATTTTCTATATCGATAGTCAAATGATACACTTTCAATAACTTATGTTGTGTCAAAGCGCAAAAATCATTTACCAGTGATGTTAAATGTGTGTCATTTTTAATATGTATTTCTCCATTTGTCTTTATAGTGAATCTACACATAGGACATTGATTGTGATTTTCAAGCCATAATTTTATACACGTAGAACAAAACTTATGACCACAATCCGTTTTTGAACAATCGTCGATATCTTCTTCATAACATATAGGACACGGTTCTTCTAATTTTTTAGTTTTTGTTAATAAATTGTCATCATTATTGTCCTTACTAATTTTAGAATTCATAAGGTGGCGTTTTGGAAATTGTTCAAGTTCCAAATGATTCGTTACTAAATTCGTAATAATACCTATTTGAGAACTATAAAAGTTATTATTGTCGTAATAATAATAATTATTAAATACTATTTTTTCATTTATGTTAAATTTCTGGCCTACATTATCAAACAACGTATTTCTAATTCTATTATTTAAGTTATCTACTTTCTTATTTGTATAAGCTAATATAATGGAATCTTGGTAATTCTTAATATAATCATCCAACCATAATTTTTCGTCTTTTATAAACGATACATCTTCCTCCAATTGTGATTTCTTAATACGAATATTATTTCGTATAGAATTAGCGTATGTCACTATACTATTTTTATAACGCTCAATAATTTTTAGATTCGATTTCGTTTTCACCTTTGAAAACACACTACTAATTTCTTCATTAACAGGTGGTAATTGATGAATATCACCGACAAATATAACTTTTACTAGATTTTTTGTTATTTTAAGTTTTTTTAATAATGTTTCATAAATAGATTGAGAAACCATAGAAGCTTCATCTATAATAACATAATCTACATTTTCTAATGTGTCTCCATTTGATTGAGATTGGGTTTCATTTTCTATAAAATTAATCGACCCATCATCCTCTATTTGACGGGTGATTCCAAGTAATTTATGTGTAGTTATATAGCTTACATTCTTACTAACGATTGGATTAAGTAGTCGTATGATACTAACCGCTTTATTTGTCGGTGCCGTAAAGGCAATTTTCTTGTATTTAAATTTTTCTTCATTAAATAAACGACTAATGACGTATGTTTTTCCAGTTCCAGCAGCACCATTCAATAGAAACAATTGTGCTGGGTTTAATGGACTAAGAAATTTGTGTATTTGCTCAATAGATGCTTCTTGATCTTTATTAAAACTCATGATTGTTTTATATGCTTAAAATGATTTAAGTAAGTAATTTCAATTTTATTATATTTGATTTTATTAAATGGGAGGCGGATTATTACAATTATTAGCCAAAGGTGCTCAAGACCATATATTAGTAGGTAATCCACAAATTTCACACTTTAAAGTTGTTTTTAGAAGACATACTAATTTTAGTATGGAAACTATAAAACTCGACCATATAGGAAATGATATTTCACAAACAAATAATAATGTTATTTCTTGTATCATAAAACGTAATGCGGATATGGTAAGCAATATCTACTTCAATTTTGAATTACCCAATATTTATTCTGGAGCGGATGAAAACCATATTCCATATGAATTCAAATGGGTTGAAAATATAGGTCATAATGTAATACACGAATCACGATTGATTATAGGAAATACTGAAATTGATAAACAAGATAGCAATTATATGACTATACATTCCGAATTAAGGCACAACGAAACACAAAAACATATTCACAATAAATTAATAGGTCATCTACCTGAATTATATGACCCATCATTAGGAACCAATAAGATAGTTCCTGTAATTGATAGCTCTACATTAGGAACATTAAATGCCGCTATAAATGGAAATAATTTATATAATTGTTATAGTTATCCAATTAATACTAAAACAGTCCTTGATGATTCATCGACTACTACATTAACTTTACACGAAGATGAAAAAGACGCAAATACAGACCAATTTTTTACAGATTGTTATATTGAATTAGGAACAGAAATTATAGGACAAATTACTGCTAAAACCGATAATCAAAATTTTGTATTAGATGATAACGCAGCTGCCACAGAAGATTTATATAACAATATGATTATTGAAGTAAATGGCGAACAAAGACACATTGAAGATTATACCGCTGGTAAAACCGTTAAAATTCCTGATACATTTGATTTTACTAGTATTTCTGTAGGCGACAACTATAAAATTTATCCATTAGTAAGAAAAATACTAAAATATGATGCTACCACCAATATCGCAACTGTAGATGCTTTCGCCGACGCGCCAAGTACCGGTTTAAGTTACAAAATATACAGATCAAATGGCTACAATATGAAAGTATCAATTAAAAAAAATTTATCTGATGAATTGAGTTATATTAATATTGAAGATCCAGGTCACAATTATGTTGATGGAGAAAAAATGTATGTAGATATACTTGGAAAAGGCAAAGGAGTAGAAATTACAACCGAACCCGCATTTTTTATAATAAATTCAGATTATCCTCATACTCGCTACATTAATAATACTTCTCAAAGACAATTTAGTGAAACTACCGAAATGTGTAATTCAAGTGTTACTAAAAACAGCGCATTTTCTGGAAGTGAAACCAGTTTAATACCCAGTATACCGAAAAGAAAAATAAAAGTACCATTGAAATTCTTCTTCAATCAAGAATCGGGAATGGCATTACCTTTAGTGGCATTACAATATCACGAGACTTCAGTAGAAGTTACACTAAGAAAAATACCAGATTTGTTTACAATTAATGAAAAATTGTCAGAAACACCCGCGTATGGACCTACAATAGTAAGTATTAATCGCCGTAAAACAACCTCAGATATTATAGCCAATCTATTAAGTACAACTGAATTCAAATTAAACTATTATTTCGAAGCGACCTATATATTCCTCGATAATGATGAAAGAAAACGATTTGCTGAAAGTGCCCATAGTTATTTAATCCAGGAAGTTCAAACAAGAACTAAAAGAAACGTCACCGAAACAAAACGTCATGATATGGCTTTCAATCATCCTGTCAAAGAACTGATTGTTATTGGTCAAAGAACCGATATGAAAAATATAAATCAATGGAACAATTATACAAATTGGACTAATGAATATTACGCTCCATATAGTTATGAATACAATGAATACCTTAGAGGCACTCTAGATAAATCAACAAATGATAAAATATTTTATAATAAAAATTTTACAACGGAAAGAACGGATAATACCAAGTTCTTTGATATGAAATACTTTAGAAAAAATATAATAAATGAAATAGAAATATTATTTAGTGGAAGTGTACGACAACGTTCTAGAGACCACCAATACTACAATTATCAACATCCATATAATTTCCATAAAACTAATCCCAAAGACGGTATTCATGTTTATAGTTTCTCATTGAATCCAAATGAATTCCAACCTTCAGGTGCTTGTAATTTTTCACGTATTGATAACCCACAAATCAATATTGATTTAGGTCTTCAAACCGGAATACACGAAATACCCGATAGTAAATACAGTTATGATTTCACATTATATGCTGTTAGTTATAATATACTCAAAATAGCAGCAGGTATGGCAGGTAAACAATTTGCCAATTAATAATAAATGATAAATAATGATAAATAATGATAAAATGATAAAATATATTTATTCTAATGTTTCTTCAAGGAATTTAAGTTTTTTTTTAGAACTATTCATTAATTTTTCAAACTCTTTAGAAAATGATTTTAATTTCTCAATAATTTCATTTTCCCAAAAATCACTATCCCAGGCTACTTCAATAACATTCATTTGTGTATCTCCACTATTTTTCAATGTTTCTACTAAACGCGAATTGTTCTTTTCCAATAAAAACATATAGGTCATTGTTTGAACCTTTTCATAATCGCGAAGTTTATAGAATAGGCGATTTACACGATTTTTAAACTCTATTATTGTGTCTTCATCTTCATCTAGACCATCAATTTTACCACCAATTAACCATTTATATTTCTTAGTAGTAAATATTTCTTTTTTGAAGAACTTATTTGTAGTTGCTATATTTTTTTGAGTTTTAGTATTATATTTATTCAGAGAATTCTTTTCATTTTTAGTGCCAAAATTTGTGTTAGTAACTTGTTGAACACATTTTTTCAACGTAGTTAAATCTATTTTCGGGTCTTTTTCTTGTATTTTGTTAATAAGTGTGTTTTGTGTAGTTTGGAGTGTCTTTGTATCTTTAGCATTAAGACATTCATTTATATTTACGTTGTGTTTCTTAGATAACTCTAGTAATTTTTCTTCAGGAGTTTGTTGAACTATTTCAACATTGTTTTTATTGCTATATAAATCCAGATGTTCTTGATAATCATATGGAAATGTTTTTTTCCACAATTTCAATATATATTCATTCAAATTTTGGTATTTATTATGACCAGTTATAATGGCCAATTCACTTGCGAAAATACAAATAGACATACTATAGAAAAAAATATAATTAAAATGTTTAAATACTTTGATAAATATACATAGTTCCATTAATAATCAAACACGTGGAACCCAAGAATAAATTCATATGAACGCACTTATCCGGAACTTGATGTTTAGACGCATTAATGAGAGTTTTCATAATTGAACTACCAAAGAAAATCATACTTGAACCAATTAATATTTGATTATATTCCATTTTATTACTATTTATTATAACTACCTAATAATTTCTTCTTTAAGATATTTTATAGGATGTTTTCTGGAATAGTAAAATATTTAAGAATGGATTTGTTTAATAGTGATACAAGTTGTAGTAGCTGTATAAACACTCTACAAAAACAATTAGATTCAGAAAAATCGCCAAAAGAAATATTAGCTCAAGCGAAAATAACTGAAACAATGTGTGATAATACAGGACGAAATTTAATTCATTTCTATAGAGCCACTCTAGAAAACGCAATGGAATTAGATAATAATAAGTATGAAGTGGAAGCGGCTTTATATGAATTAAATAGTTATTTGGAAATATTCAAGAAAAAACATAATATTAATTAATTTTAGATTATTTTCTTTGTATAATATATAAAATGGGAGGAGGTTTAATGCAATTAGTCGCTTACGGAGCTCAAGATATCTATCTTACAGGAAATCCACAAATCACATTCTTCAAGGTCGTCTACAGACGCCACACTAACTTCTCAATGGAAGCCATTGAACAAACTGTATCTGGTTCAACTGCCCTTGGTGGACGTAATACCTCCACTATCTCAAGAAATGGTGACCTTTTAGGACGTATGTACTGGCAATACACTATTGGTGATAATAATAATGGTGCCAATCAATTTATTAATCCTGGACATACTGTTCTTAATGAAGTTAAAGTTGAAATCGGTGGTCAAGAAGTCGATAAACAATATGGACACTGGATGGAAGTTCACGCACAATTAACAGAACCTAATGATGCTGGTATGATTGGTTCTCTTGGTGGTAACAACGGTACTAAATTCCAAAATATGGCTGGTGCAGGAGGTGTAGAAATCGCTACACAAGACGATTCTGCTACAGTTTTTGTTCCACTTCGTTTCTGGTTTTGTCGCAACCCAGGATGCTATTTACCACTTATTGCCCTTCAATACCACGAAGTTAAAATTGTAACAACATTTGCATCACCAACCAATGCATCTTTTTCAAGTCCTAAATTGTGGGCAGACTATGTATACCTTGATACTGATGAACGTCGTAGATTCGCTCAAGTATCACACGAATACCTCATTGAACAAGTTCAACATCAATCATTTAGTGCTGGTACTACCCACGATATTAACTTCAATCATCCAGTAAAAGAACTTATCTGGACTGGTAATTACACGGGAACAACCGGTGTTTTTGACCAATTGGAAACTGGAACATACAAACTTAAACTTAATGGACATGACCGCATGGAAGCACGCCCATTAAATTATTATTCAAAAGTCCAAGTTTACGAATCACATACCGGAACACCTGTTAATATGGAAACATTAAATCCAACTTCTGGGCCCACTAATGCCACAGCAACAGGAATAGCTGTATACTCATTCGCTCTTAAACCAGAAGAACATCAACCATCTGGAACATGCAATTTCTCCAGAATTGATAACGCACAACTTGTTTCAGGTGATAACCAAGACCTTGAAGTATACGCCGTCAACTACAACGTCCTTCGTGTCATGAGTGGTATGGGAGGTCTTGCATACTCTAATTAAGAATTTTATTAAGAGTTTTTTGATATTTTATTAAGAATTTTATTAAGAGTTTTTTATTTTTTATTAAGTAATAATTAAGTAATTAATTAATTGATTTTCGCAAAATTATTTTCTTTGTATAATATATAAAATGGGAGGAGGTTTAATGCAATTAGTCGCTTACGGAGCTCAAGATATCTATCTTACAGGAAATCCACAAATCACATTCTTCAAGGTTGTCTACAGACGCCACACCAACTTCTCAATGGAAGCCATTGAACAAACCGTATCTGGTTCAGTAGCCGAGGGAGGTCGCAACACTGCCACTATTTCAAGAAATGGTGACCTTTTAGGACGTATGTACTGGCAATTAGAATTAGCCGCAGAAGGTGCTGGTGCCTTTAATCCTGGTCATTTATTGATTGATGAAGTTAAAGTAGAAATTGGAGGACAAGAAGTTGATAAACAATTTGGTCATTGGATGGAAGTTAATGCTCAATTAACTGAACCTAATAGTGGAGCTATTGCTGGCACACAAGGTCTTAATACTGGTAGTAAATTCCAAAATATGGCCGGAGCAGGTGGTGTAGTTGGTGCCGATACCGCATCAACTCTTTTTGTTCCACTCAGATTCTGGTTTTGCCGTAACCCAGGTTGCTATTTACCACTCATTGCCCTTCAATATCATGAAGTTAAAATTGTAACTACATTTAATTCAACAGCAAATTTAGATATGACAGGTGGTTCTTGCAAACTCTGGGCAGACTACGTATATCTTGATACTGATGAACGCCGCAGATTTGCTCAAGTTTCACACGAATACCTTATTGAACAAGTTCAACATTCCAATTCATCCTCAACACAATCCCACGACCTCAACTTTAATCATCCAATTAAAGAATTAGTATGGGCTGGAGAATATTCAACAACTACAGGTGCATTTACTGATATCCTCACAGGAAACTGGAAAGTAACATTAAATGGACACGACCGCATGGAAGCACGCCCATTAGCTTATTATACACAAGTCCAAGTATACCAACACCACACAGGAACACCTTTAACTTTAGCAACATTTGCTGCAGGTACTGGTAAAGCTGGTGCAGCATCAGTTGCCGTATACTCATTTGCCCTTAAACCAGAAGAACATCAACCATCTGGAACATGCAATTTCTCCAGAATTGATAACGCTCAACTTAAAACATCTGGTACAGCACAAGCAGTAAATATCTACGCCGTCAACTACAACGTCCTTCGTGTCATGAGTGGTATGGGAGGTCTTGCTTACTCCAATTAAGCGATATAACGCTATTTTTCTTTCTTTTTTCAATAAAAAAATAAATATTTCTTTTTCAATGAAAAAAATAACTAAATTTTTAATAGTTATTTTAAAAACACAAAAACTTTTTGAATGAATATTATATGCCATTAGTAAAGCCCGGAGTTATAAGAGAAAGCATTGTTGTTAAAGGAAATATAGAAGATGTCTATGATTTTATGTATGATTTTTCAAATGCTGTAAAATGGGACCCAGGAGTATTGAAATCAGAGTGTATTAAAGATAAAACATTTGCGTTGACCACAATATTTAATGGAAAAAAAAGTGAAATGACATATAATATAGTTGCCTACAAGAGACCATATTTAGTAACATTAAAGGGAGACGGCCCTAATGTTAGAGCCATAGATACAATTAAATTTAGTAAAATAGATAATAATTATACAAAAATAGAATATGAAGCCGATTTAACATTAAAGGGATTTCGAAGACCCTTCATTGTATTCATTGGCAAATCATTAAAAAAATTGGGCGAAGATGCCATTGAAGGTATCCGTAAATATTTCTTCTACGGTAGTAAGCACGGTATTAAATAATCCGTTATTCCAATGTAGATGTCACAGTATATTCTTTTATTTTACAGAATCCATATATTTTAAATGTGTAAAATTTTGGGCGACTTGTAGAAAATAATTCGTCTTCAATAACTGTGCCATTTTTTTGATATATATTAAGTGTAAATTTAAACAAATAATCTTGTGGAGTGAATTTCAGATCTACACTTATATTAACTTTTTCAATATTCAGTGTATCATATTTTTCCATAAGGTTTTCTTCAATAATGCGAAATGAATTTTGATTTCGAATTAATTCAATCTTATCTATATGCCCTTTAATGTCTAGATTATTCGTTATAATTGCATCGTAAACACAATTTGCCATAGGTGTCATAGCTATACCCAAATCATATTTATGAAGATATAATGTTTTCATTTTATCTATTGGTCTCTGTAATGCCCTAAAACTGGTTGGATTAGGTCGATTTAATTTTTTAAATAATAGATTAGTAAATCCATTAGAATATATTAGTGTATACCAAAATTTATTTATAGTTGAATAACTTATTAGTTCTTTGCCAGCAACATTTTTAAACAAATGTGGTAAAATATTACTATAAAAAATTTCAATCGGTAAATCACAAAGTGTAGTCATTATGATTACTATTAATAAAAAATAATGTATGTAAATACACACTAATCAAATTTATTTTAATTTTTATATGGTCATACTTACCCCGAAAATTTCTTTATAATAATATTGTGACCCTTTCCACAATGTTGAAACTGGTCTATCACGATATTCAAACATAAATAGTTTATCTTTGACAATTCCAGGAAATCTATTATGCTGAAATAAGTCATCTTTTGTTGTAGTTTTTTTATAATCAATAAGTAATTCAAATAAATAAATAACTGCTGCTGTTCTATACATTTTTTCTTTATAATCTTTCATAGGATTACATAGGCTACAGTGTGTCATAAACCCCTTTGGAACATAATCCATATTATTAAGTATAATTTTTAATAAGTGTATCCATGCTTTCTCACCACTCCTTAATCCTTTATTTATTTTAGTAAAATGTGGTTCCATTTTATCAGAAACTAATTTGACAAAATTTCCATAGCAAATTTGCGAACACAATCCACAAGGTGTTTCCATGATAGTCTTTTTGTTTTATGAATAATAATAAAAAATAGATTATATTTATTTTCAAATTTATTTTAAATATCTACTATCTTTAATTCCAGCACCGTGTCTAAGTGTATAAATATTACGACGCTTCCAATCAAACCCTGTGGCCTTCTCACTCATAATATACATATCACCATGTTCTAATTCAAGTATACATGTTTCACTTACTATGTGACTATTTAGATACCATTTCCAATGTAATTCTCTTTTTTCTTTTGATGGATTAGATAGATTTATTCCCAACACTTTTTTTCTTTCACCATCACCATGAAACCCAATACCAGTTTTTTTTATATCATAGTAATAGTTACCTTCACATTCTAAATCAGTTTCATCTAAAATTTTCAAAAGTTTTTTTTTCAAAATTTTCAATAAAATTACTTCGTCGTAACCTACTATTCTACCTTTTTTATTAATGTAGTCTGGTTCTTGTGAATAGACACTAAAACATAGATTATGTCTCGCATTCTTATTTAGAACTTTATTGCGTCGTGTATCAAAATATTTCGTATCCCATTCTAATTCTTCTAATGTTTCCATCAATAAATCACTATCTATATTTAATTTTCGTACTCCATTTTTAATATGTAATACATAGGCTTTAGTTATAGTTTCATCAGCACACGCTAAATAATCGTTTAAACATATTAATTTCGTTTCACAATTCTTAGTTTCAAAACTTGATTGAAATTTAATCATTTCTTCATAGGAATACCCGTTCAATGCTAATCCATTCCCAAGTTTTTCCATATGTACATGATTCTCGGATTGTTCTCCAAAAGTCAAACAAATTGCGGCCATTTTTCATTCATTCATTAACTAATCACCACGATTTTACTTTATTATAATTCAATTTTTTTTTACTATGATAGAAATTATTATCATTATTCCATATATAGAGAATACTATTCATTAATTGCGCGCTCATCATTTTGTTTGCTAACTACTTTGTAGAATAATGCTCCAAGTGAAAAGAAAGAACATCTACTTTCTATTACTCTACGCCAATCATCGCTAGTAGTCATATATTCTCGGACTGTCCACTCCCCATAATCTTTTAGATAACCTACAGTGTAGGAAATATACACAAAATTAAAAGTTTTAGAAAAATCCTTTTCGTACAAGCAGAAAAATTGATTTTTAAAATTATAAAAATACGTATACATATAATAATTGCTTCAATACGATTAAGCATATAAAATGTCTCGCATTGGTGAAAAATGGTCACGAGAAGATGACGAACAAATGGTAATTTCTTATGTGTTAGATAAAGATAATATTTTTACATTATCTAAGAATCTAAAAAGAACGTGTGTTGGCGTGGGTCTTAGACTGATAAAATTAAAAGTAGTAGAAAAATACTACAACATTCGGGGTTTTGACGAGTTAGAGTCATACATTCAGAAAAAATTGATATAATCTTATCAATCTAATAATAAATATAAAAACAAACATATACTAAAACCATGGCTTCTCACGAATGTTCAGTTTGCTTTGATGTACCCGCCGAAGAAGATGTTTACAAGCCGAGTTGTGGACATATATTTCACAATGCTTGTATGACGCAGTGGCTTTCTACGAATAATACTTGTCCAGTATGTAGACACAAAATTGGCGAGCGCAGCGAAGAAGATGAAGAAGAAGAAGAAATTGAAACCGAAGAAAATGTTCTTCTAATTGATTATTCGAAGGCTTACAATGACCAGTTGACATTTAACTTGGAAAACTTCATAGATGATGCGGTTGAATTTGAAGAGTATTGTTGGTTAGACAATGACGATGGATCCAAGTATATTACTGCATTTTCTCAAAGGAAAATCAATGGAAGAAATTCGAGAATTTTTACTATTATAGAAAAATATACCATTGGAACAAAAACCGTGTATATGGCTGAAATCGAAAATATCCAAGACATTTCAATCCATTATTCAAAACAAAATCAAAAACAAAACAAACTAAGAAACCGAAAATACCATAAGAATTTTAATTACCACAGAAATCGTCGCAATTTTGTAGGGAAACGATACTCTCGTACTTGATTGAATAAATTTATTTACTTTTTTTTGTTTTCTTTTTCATATAAACGGGTAGTTTATTATAATGATGTGTTGCTAATTTTTTAATACTTTTATTTTTAGGTGGTGTGCGTCTACGATTTCTTTTAATAGACCTATTATTTTGTTCCTTTTTAGGTGTTGATAATAATGATTTGACTTTTTCAAACAATGATTTTCTTTTACTTTTAATAGACATTATAGTATAGTATAATATAAAAAAGATTTTCGGTGGCTATTCACCAAAAGATTTTCGGTGGCTATTCAC
>ERZ1048068.705-NODE-705-length-28674-cov-12.001398_pt1 | contig 28674 bp, 28 predicted proteins | sample MGYA00383098_ERZ1048068 | MGnify/ENA primary metagenome ERZ1048068 (study PRJEB29581, sample SAMEA5548368) | metagenome | biome: marine; feature: coastal; material: water | depth 1 m | study: Short-term variability in the microbial, nano- and picoplankton... | reverse complement strand
GGCAAAGTTTATGACTTCCGAAGCCTTCGATTTTGATCTCTTTGTCATTGGTGCCGGTTCTGGTGGCGTTCGTGCCGCTCGTGTCGCGGCTTCACTTGGGGCCCGGGTTGCCATTGCCGAAGATCGATATATGGGAGGCACCTGCGTTAATGTTGGGTGCGTGCCCAAAAAACTGTACGTATACGCCAGCGAATTTTCCAAAGGTTTTACCGACAGTGCCGGTTTTGGTTGGCAGGGTGACGCTCCAACGTTTGATTGGCCAACCCTGAGGGACCGTAAAAAAGCCGAAATATCTCGCTTGAATGCGATCTACGAACGGCTGCTGGAAGCCCCGGGCGCCACCATTATTTCGGGTCGCGCGCGACTTTTAGACCCCCATACCGTAACCGTTGAAGGCCAAACTTTTCGCGCCCAGAAGATTTTAATTGCCACAGGCACATGGCCCTACCTTCCAGATTTGCCCGGCAAGGAGCACATGCTGACCTCGAACGAAATTTTTGATCTGGAACACTTCCCAAAACGATTGCTGATTGTTGGTGGTGGTTACATTGCCACCGAGTTTGCAGGAATTTTCAATGGATTGGGCGCCGAGGTTGTGCAAGCCTATCGCGGAGACCTTTTCATGCGTGGGTTTGACGACGATATCCGTCAATTCCTTGCACAGGAGGTTCGGAAAACCGGTGTTGACCTGCGCTTTAATACAAATCCAAAATCTATAGAACCGAGCGCAAATGGCTACAGGGCGGTTTTCGAAGACGATACTGAGGTAGAGGTTGACGCCATTTTGTGCGCCACAGGTAGGCGGCCCAATGTTGCGGACCTCAATCTTGAATGCACATCTGTTGGCTTTAATGAAAATGGCTTTATCGCCGTCAATGATGAATTTCAAACCGCGGAAGCGTCGGTCTACGCTTTAGGTGACTTGATTGGTGGGGAACAACTCACCCCCGTTGCCCTCGCTGAAGGCATGGCTTTTGCTCACCGTGAATTTGGCGCCGGCGGGCACGTGGTCGACTATGACTTCATTCCAACCGCTGTCTTTAGCCAGCCCAATGTTGGTACGGTGGGCTATACCGAGGCGGAAGCAAGGCATTCCTTTGGTCGTCTTGATATTTACCGCTCCGAGTACCGGCCTATGAAGCACACTCTCAGCGGCAGAGACGAACGGTCAATGATGAAGCTTATTGTTGATCAGGCGAGTCAGCGAGTAATAGGCGTCCATATGGTAGGGCCCGATGCCGGAGAAATTCTGCAAGGCATGGCAATTGCCCTGCGAATGGGGGCCACTAAAATAGATTTCGATCGCACGATCGGAATTCATCCCACGGCCGCTGAAGAATTGGTCACGCTACGCGAAGTGGACAGCGACTAAACCATGGAACTCTGGCACTACGGCGCGCTGATTGCCGCAGGCATTGTCGGGGGTGCAATCAATGTCATGGCCGGTGGTGGTTCGGTCATTACTGTGCCGGTTATGGTGTTTTTAGGTGTCCCGGGGCCGATCGCGAATGGCACCAACCGCATCGCAATTCTTGCGCAAAATCTCACCGCCGTCGGCACATTCATGCGCGGTGGCCAAGGGAATTTTCGTCTCAGCATCACCCTCGCTCTTTGCGCACTACCCGGCGCGTTGCTGGGTGCCTGGACTGGCGTGCAGCTCTCTGGGGCACAGTTTAATGCTGCTTTAGCCGCCGTCATGCTCGCCACACTTGTTCTCATGTACCAAGGAGGCGCAACAACACAGGCGGGGGATAGGCAACCTAGAAACCTTTTATGGGGTCATCTTCTCATGGTCCTCGCGGGCTTCTGGGGCGGCTTTATTCAAATCGGCGTAGGCTTCATCTTGATGCCCATTTTAAATCGTGTCATGGGCCTTGATCTGGTGAGCACCAATGCCCACAAGTGCTTCATCGTTGCCGTGTACACGCTGGGAGCACTGGTGGTTTTTAGCCTTCAAAGCGAGGTCTTATGGCTGATAGGCGCAGTTCTGGCTATCGGCAATTCCTTGGGAGGATATCTGGGCGCTAAGCTCACCCTAACCCAAGGAGAGGGTTTAATACGCAAAGTACTTGCTCTGGCTATCATTGGAATGGTGATAAAGCTGTTATTCTTTCCCTAGGGAAGTCACTACAAAATGTTGGAACCCCGGTAGTAAGCTTTCCCACTACATTGACGCGCCAAGGAAAAAACCATGATTGTTCGATCCGTAAACTTCTACCTTTTGGTCACCGGGCTTCTGGCGTTATTGACTCTCGGTGGGTGCTCAAGTGTTCAGGTCGATACAACACCTAATGATCGCTTTGAGGCAGGCAACTACGCGACTTATCACTGGCAAGCTGCAGCCCTTGATCCTTCTGGTGCCGCTGCAGACCCGCTATACGCTCTTGACCCTACCCTACGGGCGTCGGTCGATAACAAGCTTGCAAGTAAAGGATACCAACGCGTAGAAACTGGCGGAGATTTCCAGGTCATCTATCAATTCAAGGCTTCGATCAGTGAAGGGGCCCTTAGCATGACTGCGACAGATGCGAACAACCAAGATATCCCCGTCTCCAGCCAAGACCTCGTCATAAATCGCCGAGCAGACCAGGCGCTCATCGATAATGCTTACGCGCTATCGGGTCCCAGAGAGGTCACCAGTGTCCTTTTGACATTTATAGACGGAAATTCCCAAAGCCCTGTATGGGCAGCGGGAATGAGCAAAGTCGTTGACCATGCCAATTTTGATGCAAAGCGAATGACAGCAAGTATCGACAAAGCCGTCAACCGAGCCTTGGGACGTCTGCCGAAGGCAAACTAACTCGCAGCATAAACCTTTGGATTAGCGCACCACGGTAACGATTTCCCCTCAAGACCTGCTGCCAAGTTCTCAAGAGCGCGCGCCAACATTGCCTGCCGTGTTTTTGCTGTAGCACTCCCCAAATGCGGCATTAAAACAACGTTATCCATGGCTAATAGCGGGCTGTCTTCCGCCAGTGGCTCTTGCTCATAGACATCAAGTCCTGCCCTGATTTTGCCGCTAGATAGAGCGGTAATAAGCGCTGATTCATCAATCACCGAGCCACGAGCCGTATTAATAATCACCGCGCCAGTTTTCATCGACGCAAGCCGCTGAGCATTGACTAGATGATGAGTCTCCGGCGTTGCTGCAGTATGCAGTGACACGATATCAGCCTCAGCAAACAGGTCATCGAGTGCAACATTACGCACACCCGGTATTTCACGTTCAGTTCGATTCCACCCGATGACATTGGCGCCAAACGCACTAACGCGCTTTACAACCGCCAGACCTGTCGGACCCAGCCCTACAATGCCCACCGTGGCACGACTGAGATCCTCACCAAGAAAAAAATCCGTGGTCCAACTGGAGGACCAATGACCCTGACGAATAAAACGATCGGCCTCAACGACTCGGCGCATCGTTGCCAGCATCAAGGCGAGAGCAAGGTCAGCCGTGCTATCGACCAAAACACCCGGGGTATGACCAATCGGCAGGCGAGCTGCTGTAGCGGCGTCCATGTCGATATGATCAACCCCTACTGAGATACTGGAAACTGTGCGCAACTGTGGATTCGATCTTATGAGATCGGCGGTGATAGAAGTACCCAGAGAGCAAAGAATCGCATCGGCTGTCTCAGCCCATCGTTCAATGTGTGCTTGGGGCATTGGACCTTCGTCCCATACCTGAAGATCAAACTGCTCCCCCAAAGTGTCCAGAACAGCGGCGGGCAATGGCAGAGTAATCAAAACGCGCGACTTCATGACAGGGCTTCGCTAGGAACACAGTCTAAATACCTTAGCACCAAAAACTCAGTGATCAAGACACTTTCTGCTGCAAACCTGCAGCGAAAAGACAGCAAAAACATCAGTCTTTATCAGGCAATGGCCAACGTTATATCAAGCGTCTGCTGGCTGCAGCCCACCGTGGCGAGAATAACGAACAGCCCCGGTTCGTGACCACAGCAACACCAAAAAAACGGGAAGTGCGATAACAAACCAAGACACTGGATAATCACTGACCGCCAACACTAAACCCGTGGCTAATGGGCCTATGACACGCCCTATCGATGCCGCCAATGCAGTCACACCCATCATTCGACCACGCTCTTGAGCACCCACAATACTGCTTGCTACGGTATTCAACACCGGCAGACAGCAGGTGGCTCCCGCAAATGCAGTAAAAATAACAAAGCCCCGCGCTAATTCCGTTTCCACAGCAATCGCAGCAATCAGACTGGCCGCAAAAATAGCCGCGCCGCCGGTCAACACGTTGATCAATCCGAAGGTCCGCGTCATCCAATCCATCATGGCGCCTTGAACGACGATCATGGCCACACCCACGAGCCCGAACAAGATACCGACCTCTCTAGGCCCCCAGCCGAGATAAGCCGCTAACCACAGTGGGCTCAGATAAATGGCTGCGCTTACCGCACCTGTATGCAGCGTATATTGCACCGTCAGCAGCAGGGCATGTCGGCGTCGAATGAAGGCCAGCATATTTTCAGGCCCGGACGCTTTTTGGGCTTTTTTAGTGTTCTCAACACTAGGTCGGTCAGCGGGTAGCAGCCACCCAGCCAACCCCACCGAGACCAACGACATAACCGCTGCAAACAAACCAGGCCACAAAAAAGTACCCTCCGGCCCAGCCAGAACACCACCAATTACCGGCCCAAGAATGAGCCCCAGGCCAAAAGCAGTGCCCACTAGGCCCATCGCTTTAGCTCTTCTGTGCGGGGCACTGACGTCGGCCATCAATGCGGACGCCACTGGCAAGCTGCCCGCCATAACACCGCCAACAGCACGTGCCGCGTAGAGCATCCATAGTTCGCTCGCGACACCGATCATGCCGTAGGACAGCGCACCGCCAAACAAACACACCATCAAGACCTGTTTTCGACCAATACGATCGGACAAGCTCCCCCAAAATGGGCCCGCGATGCCGGCGCAAAGGCTGTAAATAGCGATGACCAAAGCGACATCCATCTCGTCACCGCCCAACGCAGGTGACATAAAAGGGAGAATAGGAATGAGGATGCCAAAGCCAATAAGGTCGACGACTATAACGCTAAAGACCAACCACTCCGGGGGAAAGCGCCAGCTTGCTCGACTCACGATTCAGTCCATCGATGAATCTCTGGGATATCGATGGCAAACAAATCAAGCACACGGGCAACACTCTGGGTCACCAAAGCATCGACCGATTCTGGACGGGTGTAAAAGGCAGGAACGGGAGGTGCAATAATGGCGCCCATCTCCGTGGCCGCTACCATATTGCGTAGATGCCCAAGATGGAGGGGGGTTTCTCGTACCATTAACACCAGTGGCCGACGTTCCTTTAACGCAACATCAGCCGATCGGGTCAACAGCGTAGAAGTGACCCCCGAAACAATTTCGCCCAAAGTGCGAATCGAACATGGGGCAATAAGCATACCCATGTTGCGAAAAGACCCGCTGGCTATTGAGGCACCGACATTTTTTATGGGGTGCCACTCGTCAGCTAAAGCACGAAGATCGGCAACAGGCATATCGAGCTCATGGTGAACCGTCAACTCCGCCGATCGCGACATCACCAAATGCGTTTCGATAGGCAACGGAGCCAGAAGCTCAAGGGCTCTAACACCAAATTGAACCCCTGAGGCTCCGCTGATTCCAATTATTAACCGATTCACACTGGCATTGTAACGCCTCAGAACTCCATTCGAACACCCACGTTGAAGGAACGTCCAGGTTCTGGGGCATATTCTCTCAGTACCGAAGTGCTCAGACGGATTTCTTCATCACGAATATTGCGCACCGCCGCAGATAACGTAATGAGGGAGTCACTGAAATCGAACTGCCACTGACCACCAATATCCCAACGTACCCAGCTGTCCGTAGCCTCTTCATTGTCGCCGGGTCGATCTTGCTTATCGGCAGCCGTCAGTCGAGTGAAGTAACGTGCTGAGGATTGCTCCCATACCAGTCCCAAGGCACCTGATAGCGGTGGCAATCGCGGTACATCGCTTCCATCTGCGAGCTCGCCGCGGGTTAAGTCCATCTCAACTTCCAGGTTGAGAAGACCCAAATTGGTCTCTAGGACCTCCCAGTGGGCGTCAAGCTCCAGACCCATAAACTCTGCTGCACCCTGTTCATAACGTCGCACGGGCGTTTCTCCGACTTCCATACCGGTACTGGCGAGGTTAATGAAGTTGTCGAAGTCATTATAGTACGCACCAATGCGCAGAGATTGGGTCTCACCGTGTAATGACAAACCTACGTCAATATTGAGGCTCTCCTCGGTATCAAGGTTAACGTCGCCCACCTCGATCGCCGCAGTCGCCGCGTGGGTCACCCAAGTCGACGGACCCGTATTCCCGTAATTGGAGTACAGCTCTTCAACACTGGGGGCCCGCTCAGATCGGGTCACTGTTGTCGATACATGCCAAGCTTCGGTGAATTCATAAAGTGCACCAAAGGAAGCTGAAAAGGTATCAAACTCCTTTGCGGGTGCCATGTTGCCTTGTGGATCAACTTCATCACGGTCAAATCGCAGGCCGCCCTCAAGTTTCCATGAACCACGGTGCCAATCTTCAACTAGGAATAAACCCAAGCGTGAGGTGTCGGTAGGCAGGATAAATGCCTCCTCTCCCACAGCGCTAAATTCCGTCTCGCTGATTTGCAGCCCCAGCACACCGTGCAGATCGCCGATAGGGCTGTGAACCAACTCTAATCGGCCCTCAACCGCATCGCTGCTGTAGACGGTGCCCACTTCCAAGCCTTCAAACTCGGTGTGCTCGTATTCCGTCAGAGAAACAACACCAGAAAATCGAGCAATACCGGCCATAGGCTGATCGAGCTGCAATCGAATGTCATAGCGGGTCTGTTCCATATCTAGGCGGATATCAACCTCTTCCTCTTCGCCTTCGTGGTCATCATGATCATCGTGATCGTCGTCGTGATCTTCGTCATGGTCGTCGTCGTGATCTTCGTCATGGTCGTCGTCATGATCATCATCGTGGTCGTCGTCATGATCATCATCGTGGTCGTCGTCATGATCGTCGTCGTGGTCGTCGTCATGATCATCATCGTGATCATCACCATGGCCATGGTGACCATGGCTGCCTTCTGGAAGCCCGTACTTATTTTTCTGGCGATTGACCGCGACACCGAAGAAACCTCCGTCAAAGTGAAACGCCGCGCCCAAAGTTCCTGCCGTTGCTTGCGTGTCGGTATTCGGTAGCAGGTCCATGCCATCAGTGCCGGCTCCGTTGGGAACCTCAAGGTTTTCGGTGTCTCTGAACAACGCATCAGCATGCACAGCGAGGGGGCCTAACGCAGTGTCTACACGAAATGTGCCGGCATTGCCGCCGCTGGCTCCGCTGTAACGGTAGTCCAACCCCCATCGCGTTTCTTCAGGTAGCGTGGTTGGAATCCTGTTATCAATGACGTTAACAACACCGCCAATCGCACCGCCGCCATATAGCAGCGTTGCTGGACCGCGCAGTACTTCGATACTGTCAGCAAGCAACGCCTCTACCGCGACAACATGGTCTGCACTAAGAGAGGATGCATCAGCACTGCGGGTGCCATTTTGCAACGTTGTAACACGAGGACCGGATAGCCCTCTGATAACAGGCTGCCCTACACCCGGGCCAAAGCTCGCATTGTGCACACCGGGCAATCTCTCGAGTGTCTCACCAAGCGTCGCCGACGCCTCCCGGGCAAGCTCTTCCCCGGTTAGGACGGTCACCGGCAAACTCGTTTCCGTGGCAGTCTGATGTATTGGCAATGTCACCAGGACATGCTCTAAAGGTTGGGGTTCGTTTATGGCGTGGGCGCCACAAGTGGTGATAGCAATACAAATTGCTACCGAATATTTAAAGACGGTCATGACTCTCTCCAAAAGAATAACACTGGGAGGCCATCGCGATGGCCTCTATTTATGCAGTATTAGGAGAGGTTGGGGGGATCTCGGTTACCCGTTCCCTGCTTTAAACCAGCGGAATAAACCGGAGTATTGCAGGGTGCTATATTCTGTTGATGTCCAAGTAGCTGGGCCTTGCCCGGTTCACCAGAGATAGGCGCGTCATGGGCATGGAGACACATCTCACAATGTTGCGTGTCATCAGCACCGTGCCAATGATCTACAGCGACAACCTGTAGCGACAACATGGCAATAATTGCAGCAACCACCAGCCATCGCCCAGAGCCTTTGTGAGCCCTGTTGATCGCCTTCAATGAGATGCTGTTATTCACTGTATCCGTTAACTCTTATTCTGTTGCAACATGGCCATCATCTTTTGATGCACCATGTTAATTGCCTTTAGAGGTCGAACCATAACCTTAAACTCAACGATAAGATTGTCCCGTAAGATGATGATATCAACTCCATTAACCTTAATACCATCCATCACGCACTCAAACTCAAAAACGCCGTGATCGCCATTAATGACCGTTCTAGTGTAGTGAAAGCCTTCGGAAAAAACCTGTCCCGCCGCCGATAAGTAGGCATATGAAATAGACCTGCCTTCTTGAGGCGTGTGCACAATAGGGGACCAAAAAACACAATCCGGGTCGAGAAGTTCCCACAGTCCCTCGTGGCTCCCCATCTCCATCATTTTAATCCAACTATCAAACGCTGTTGTCATATTGTCCTCCGGCGGCGATGTTATCATCTCCACCAAGGAAAAGAACAACCGCTGGCCTTGCCATAACCAATACGGGATCATCGGATCATGATGGAACTAGATCATTACACGCCGGCTGTAGCGACGTTGGTCTTGGGCGTTATAGGGCTGTTGATTCTCAGCCGCCTAAGCCAGCGTGCCTCAAATATCGATAAACCCTCATTGGTCCTCCAATTGGTATTTTGGGGCGCCGGGCTGGCTGTCGTTGTCGCGTTGGTGGTTGCGCTGCCGCTTGAAGCCAACGTACGAGGGCAAATACTCAGCCTTATCGGTGTTGTTCTCACTGCGATTATCGCCTTGTCCTCAACCACTTTTGTCTCGAACGCAATGGCCGGCATTATGCTTCAGGCGACGCGACCCTTTAAACCGGGGGACTTTATTTTGGTTAATGGTGTCTTTGGCAGAGTCACACGGCGCTCGCTGGTTAGTACCCGCATTCAAACGGAAACCCGTGACTTCACCAACCTCCCCAATCTGTTACTGGTGACGCAACCTGTCACCGTCCAGCATCGTGAAGGCACAATTATCCAGGCCGATGTATCACTGGGGTATGACGTTCACCATAGTTTCGCTGAGCGAGAATTACTGAAGGCCGCGGAAAGTGCTGGCCTCACAGATCCCTACGTATTGGTTGCCGAGTTACTGGATCACGCAGTGGTTTATCGTGCTGCAGGGTTCCTCGAGGATGTTGTGAACCCACTAACCGCCCGCAGTCAGTTGAGACAAAAGATGCTCGACGAACTCCATGGTGCAGGAATAGAGATTGCCTCCCCCAATATTATGGCTCAGCGGCAACAAAGCGGCGACACGCAAACATTTCCTACTGAAGTTCTAAAAAAAGTGACGCGCAGCTCCGCTGACAAACCAGAAGCCAAGATCTTTGATAGCGCACACGCCGCGGCGAATGTCCAAGCTCTGCGCGAGCAAATAGGCGAGATCAGAGTTGAGATTGACGCGCAGGAGGAGAAAATAAAAGCCGCCTCAGATGAGACGCGCGCCTCTGAAACATCAGTTTTAAAAAGCCTAGAGCGGCGACTCAAATGGCTGGAATCTCAAGAAGAGGCGTGAGCGAAATAACACCTCAAACCCCGGTTTGGGTTTGAAGGTCCTGCAGGGCTCTCTCGCGTTGTTCGTAAGCTGCTTGGCCTTTAGTCTTTTCTGAATCCCGAAGGCGTTGGTTGAAGCGACGCTTGCGAAAATGCGCCACCAGGGCCTCAAATCGCTTGGCTTCACGCTCACCTGCGAGCAGTGCATCTATTAATGCAATATCAATCCCCAAGCGATAAGCAATACGTGTAGGCCTGATTCGATAGGCATGAAATTCTGCCACCAGCTCAATTTGTCGTCGCTCAGACAAATGGCAGCTACAGCTATAGCCGTAGGGTGGGCAGGGGGTTCTGGTATCAGCGACAGTCATGGCGGTATTTATAGCAGGGGTCGAGGAGACTGCAAAGTACCAAGGACCGCAAAACCTGAGAGACCTCTTCTAGCTCGATACGCGGTATTATGTTCAGTCGCGGCCCCAGCGAATCGTAGGGTATGCGACGGCCCCGTCTCTTCGCGCTTTTGAACGCAACGGCGTAGGCAACTCGGGCGTTTAATCACAATTTAGGAACAAGGGTTCAAGGCCTGTGAAGCCAATCGTCATCGCACATCGTGGAGCTAGTGCTTACTTACCCGAGCACACCCTACCGTGTGTCACTGCAGCGCATACGCTGGGGGCTGATTACATCGAACAAGACATTGTGCTGTCTCGAGATGGTGTGCCCATGGTTCTGCACGATATTTACCTAGACAGCACCACCGATGTTGCCCAGCAGTTCCCCACTCGAGGCCGCGACGATGGCCGCTTCTACGCCATTGATTTCGATCTCGCTGAGCTTAAATTACTGTCGGTGCACGAGCGTGTCGACCCTCAGGCACACGCTGTATTCAGCGACCGATTTCCGGTTGTTGACTTGGAGTTGCGCATACCAACCCTCCGTGAGGAGATTATTTTAATTGAGGGCTTGAATAAATCACGGGGTATGAGCGCCGGTTATTATATTGAGATGAAGTCACCGGCTTTTCACACTGCCGCGGGTTTAGACATTGCCAGTGCTACCATTGAAGTGCTCGAGGGCGCTGATTTACATCATAAAAAAGCGCCCATTTTTTTTCAGTGCTTTGATCCTGATACCTTGCGCTACCTCAAACATGACTTGCAAAGCCCTCTACCACTAATACAACTGATGGGGGATAACTCTTGGGAGGAGCCTCCCGGGGTTGATTTCGACTTGATGCGCACTGGACATGGCTTGGACGATGTCGCCACTTATGCCGATGGCATAGGCCCGTGGGTGCCTCAGCTATTCGAAGCAGATGGATTAACGCCGTCCCAGCTTGTCAGCGCCGCACACGCTAGAGGTTTATTGGTGCACGCCTACACACTGCGGGCAGACAGCCTGGAAGGCGGGTTTGAAAGCTTTGCTGCGCTGCATGAGGGCGTTTTTCTCAACGCAGGTATCGACGGGGTATTTAGCGATTTTCCAGATATTACACGGGGGTTTATTGACTCCCATTTCAGTACAGAGGGCACCAACAGCTAAGGCTGTTGCATAGGAGTAGGTAACTTTGATTCAGGGGCCAAAAACGCACAGACGCACTAAAATCGTGGCTACGGTCGGTCCCGGCAGTGACAGCGAAAACATGCTCAACCGATTAATTGCCGCTGGGGTAGACGTATTTCGACTCAACTTTAGTCACGGCTCGGCGGAACACCACGCCGAGGTTGCGGCGCGTATCCGACGTCAGGCCGGCTATGCGGGTCGGTATATCGGTGTTCTTGCTGATTTGCAGGGCCCGAAGATTAGAATCAGTGGGTTCGCTAGCGGGTCTGTAGAACTCACAGCAGGTGACCCCTTTTGTCTTGACCTCGATACCGCCCATGACGCCGGAGATCAGAGGCGCGTCGGAATTGAGTACCGCGCACTGCCAGAGCAAGTCGTGGTCGACGACATATTGCTGCTAGACGACGGCAAACTTCGCCTGCGAGTTGACGACGTCAGCGAGCGAACGGTCGACTGCACAATACTCATCGGGGGCCGTTTATCCTCACGCAAAGGCGTGAACAAACTTGGAGGAGGGCTCGCCGCTCCCGCACTGACGGAGAAAGACCGATCCGATATCGCAGGAATGGCCGAAGTTGACCCTGACTTCGTTGCCGTTTCCTTCGTTTCCAGCAGCGAAGATATTAACTTAGCTCGCGCACTACTGGCCGATGTCGGTGTGAGCCCAGCCATTATTGCGAAAATTGAACGCGCGGAAGTAGTAGCCGATTACGATTTACTCGACAGCATTATTAAAACAGCCGAGGGCGTCATGGTGGCTCGAGGTGACTTAGGCGTGGAGGTCGGTGACGCCCAACTCATTGGCATTCAAAAGGATCTCATCAAACGAACTCGCCGCTTAGATCGGCTAGTGATCACCGCCACACAAATGATGGAGTCCATGATCAGCAACAGCATGCCAACCCGGGCAGAGGTATTCGACGTTGCCAATGCGGTGTTAGACGGCACCGATGCGGTCATGCTCTCTGCGGAGACCGCCGTTGGTCAGTACCCTATTGAGGTGGTGACCGCTATGTCAGAAGCCGCGGTCGGCGCTGAGGCTCACCCCGTCGCACGAACTTCTCGCTACCGCCTTGATCGCGAGTTTTCCAGCGCTCAAGAAGCTATCGCGTTATCTGCCATGTACGGCGCCAACCACTTCTCTGAGGTGCGAGGTATTGCCACCCTCACCGAACGAGGCGTCACTCCAACTATGATGTCCAGACTGTCGTCCGGCTTACCCATTTTCGGGCTCAGCCGACAGCACAAAACACTGCAACGGTTGGCGTTGTGCCGTGGTGTGATTCCCCTCTATTTCGACGCTACCGCATTTGCAGCTGAGGATATTGAGAGCCGTGTCATGGAGTTTTTACTGGACGGCGGCTATTTAAGTCGAGGCGATTTCATATTATTGACGATGGGCAGTACGATGGGGAAGACGGGTACAACCGACCTCCTTAAGTTTTTACCTGTCGAATAACCCCAATTATTGCGTAATAAGTGCCATAAATCGCAAATTATTTCGTAAAACAGGGTGCACCTAGTGCTACACTCAGGGTGTTATGTTGTTCGTTCTCTCTCGGGAGGCGGAAGCTAAACACCGGGAAGAACCCGTTCCAACCTCGACGCATGGTGTCATGCCATCGTTCGGGGGTAATTAATGAAACAAAGGTACACTCAATGTCACAAGTTACAGGCACCGTAAAGTGGTTTAACGAAACCAAGGGTTACGGATTTATAGAGCAAGAAGGCGGCCCCGACGTATTCGTCCACTTTAGTGCAATTCAAGGTGATGGTTTTAAGACCCTCACGGATGGCCAAAAAGTTCAGTTTACGGTAGCAACGGGTCAGAAAGGCCCACAAGCTGAGAACGTAGTTCCCGCTTAATCAGCAATAAGATCTATGCAACGCAAAGGGGCTCCTACAGAGCCCCTTTTTTTTATATTCAGAAATGTGAGTAGCTGAGTACGCAGGTACTATTCTGCAGCTATTGTTTAGATGTCTCTAGCCATTTCTTTCTGACGCTCTTCTTCGCTAGCGATGTACCGAATCCACTGCCGGGCGTACTTTTCAGAGCGCTTGTCTTTTGCAGCATCTCTAAACGCCTTCTTCGCACTCTTGTAGTCACCCAGATTGAAGTGGGCCATGCCCAGCACTAACCTCGCCGAGTCGGGCCGCTTAACCCCCCCTTTTGCAAGGCCTTTGCTAACAGCACCAATAGCCTTCTGGTGCTGATCACTATCGAGGTAAACGTTACCCAAACGGGTGTACAGCTCGCCCTTCTCAGAAAGTTCGGCGGCCTTCTCCATGTTGGGAATCGCCTTATCAACCTCTTGAGCCTGACGCCAGGCGCTGCCTGTCAGCTCAAAGTTCTTTGACTTCTCTTCAACAAGTTCATCCTTGAACCCCTGTTCCATGACCTTGGCCGCGGGATAGGGAACTTCAGCATTTAAATAAAGATAGGCGACCTGTACCAGCTCCGAGCTCTTATCAAGCAAACCTTGCAAATAAGCAGTTTCCATCATTGCAAGCTGCCTGGGCTCATCCTTCTTCTCGCCGTACAAATGGGACGCCTGCACCCAGTACTGCTTTTTCGGGTAGTACTCAATCAGCGTGTAAAGAGTCGCCAATGCGTTGTCATGATCATTTTTATCGAAGTAAAGAAAGCGTGCCAGGTTGTACCACTGCTCTTTGGGCAACTTACCTTCAACCTCATACATTGAGATAGCCGTCTCAACGTTATTAAGCGCACTGTCGTAATCCTTAATCTGGTAATAGCCCTGGGCCAACAGAATATAAGCGGTAGCGTTGGGTTTATCGGACAGCTCAAACCACTCTAGCAAGGCGTCAATACCCGGGCGCCACTCCTCCTGCACAAAATACAGTTGCGCCACGGTGAACTTGGTGTTGATTTCCATAGCGAGGGGGATGTCGGGCTGTGCGACAACCTGCTTGTAGTAACCAAGAGCCCCTTTGTAGTCTTCTGCGGAGTAGCGCAAAAACGCATACAAATTATAGACGTTGGCCAACTCGTAGCTGTTGAGTGCTCGCTTACCTTCACCGGCAATCATCTGGTCAAGAACCTGCTGCGCGCTAACGTAGTCTTTCGCTTCAGCAAATGCCTGTGCTTCTGCCAGCTTTTCGTACACTTTGTTACGCAGGGCTGGGGTGCGACGTGTTTCGCGCTCCTTTTTGGCCTGGCTCTTATCTTGCGCGTGAGCTGAAGATACCCAACCCAGAGTGAGGGCTTGATCAACAACAACACCAGCACCCGTCATAGCGACTGCAAGAAAAGCGGTTCCTAAAATTCTCTTCATATTCTAGATGCCCTAACCTTTACGATCTATTGCTCTAGTTCGTAGGTAAACTTATTTTGAACGCCAGCGACTTCGATAGGCTCGCCATCGACCACGCGGGGCTTGTACTTGAACTTGGTAGCCGCCTTTACAGAAGCGCGATCGAAAATACCCGAGGGCTGGCAGTCGACTGCTATCGGATCACGAATTGACCCTGTTTTTGTCACCGTATACTCGACAATGCAGTACCCGGAAATACCGCGAGTCTGCGCGCGACGGGGGTAAATGGGTGCCACCTTTACAATAGGAAGATACTCCCCGTCTCCCGAAGACATTCCCGACGAGTTGAGCTTAAGCGAAATACCCGTGGTTGGCGCATTGTTAACCACGCCCATGTCAACGTCGCTATCAAACTCAATCGGCTCAAGATCGGGCGGTGGCTCTTCTGGGTCTTCAATCTTCTCGGGTAAAACTTCCTTAAGATTGGTCTCAATAACCTTATCAGGGACCACGATGTCGGCGATTTTTCTCGCCTTGGAGTCTTCCTGCTTAAAATCTCTGTCGACTAGGCTCTGCATGATGTAGAACAAACCTATTGCGACAGGTATCGCGAGCAATCCGCCAACAATAATGCGTACTGAACTACCCATCTCTATTAAGCCTCATCATCAGTCGAGATACAGGGAGGGGCGGTTAACACCGGGCGCACGATATCAATAAGCTCCTCAACCGCGTATGCCGGTGTTTCACGATCCACCTGTACAACAATATTTGCCTGCGGAGCTTCTTTCTTTGCCGCCTCAGCAGTTCGCAAAGCTTTGTCTAGCTTCAGCTTGTTCTTGTTGTAATAAATATCGCCCCGTGCATCAACAGCAAAAATGATCGTGCCACGAGCGCATGCCTCCGTGGTAGTTGCCTGCGGTTTGAAAATCTCGACGCCGGGCTCTTTCACGAAGGAGGAGGTCACGATAAAGAAAATCAACATGATGAACACAACGTCCAACATGGGGGTCAAATCAATTTGACCTTCCTGCTCTGATGACTGCCGCCGAGAGGTCTGATCTCGCATACTCATGCCGTACCCCTCACTTACTGCTTGCCCAGTTGACCACGCCCACGCCCGACTCACGGGCTGCGTCAGCAACGTCGACGACCACACCAGCTTCGGCGCCTTTTTCAACTTTTACTGTCACGGGAGCCTCTGGATCCTCGGCAAGCAACCGTTGAATATTGGCTCGAACAGCCCGAACGTCAACTCGGCGGTTTTCCATCCAAATTTGATTATCTGCCGCAACCTCAACAACGATGCTCACAGAGTCGTCTGGATCAGACTGCTGGTTGTCGTCTGGCCGGTTAACCTCGATGCCTGCTTCTTTGATAAACGAAGCAACAACGATGAAAAAGATCAGCATGATAAAAACAACGTCGAGCATCGGAGTTAGATCGATCTCAGCTCCGTCGTCTTCCTGCTGTTTGGCAATTCTGCGCATGGCTAACTACTCCTCCCGAGTACCAACTCAGTGGTCAGACGTGAGTTGATCTTCGAGGAACATCTGCTCGCGGCTAGCAACCCGCTGCAGGTAAGTATTTGCAAATAAACCCGATAGCGCCGCGACCATACCCGCCATGGTTGGGATCGTTGATTTCTCAACACCACCCGCCATTGACTTGGCATCTCCGCCACCGGTCACTGCCATTACGTTAAACACTTCAATCATGCCCGTAACGGTGCCTAACAAGCCGAGAAGCGGACACAAGGCAACGCATGTCGTAATGACATTCATGTTGTTGTTGATCATGTCACGACTACTTGAAAGCATTTTTTGACGAATCTGCTTCGCGTTCCATGATCGTCGTTCACTGCGATTTTCCCAAATGGACACAACCTTCGCCCGGTCATTACGCCAAGTGGCTGAGAAGTACCAAAGCCGCTCGAAGATCAGCGTCCACATGAAAAATACGAGTATCGCGATCAACCAAAGGACGTTACCGCCTTTTTCCATGAACGCGAATATGACATCAAAAACCCCTGGCATCGAAACTCCCCTCAGCCTTTCGCTTAGCGATTGTGCTCGCGCTCAGCGTGCTCTGCCACGATTCCGGTTGCCTGCTCATTGATCACGTGAATGATTCTTTGAGCACGCCCGTTAACAATGGTGTGGAGCAATACTGTGGGAATAGCAACCAACAGACCCAGTACCGTAGTCACCAACGCGCTGGAAATACCGCCCGCCATCGCCTTGGGATCACCGGCACCAAAGATCGTGATGGCTTGGAAGGTTATAATCATGCCTGTAACCGTTCCTAGCAGTCCCATAAGCGGGGCCACCGCAGCAATGATCTTTAGCAGCGTCAGTCCAGCTTCAAGCTGGGGCGTCTCGCGAAGTACACCCTCTGCCATTTTGAGCTCAAGGGTCTCTGGATCCATATCGGGCTTGTCTTCATGAATCTTCAGTACTCGGCCCAATGGGTTGTTAGAGTTAGCCGTGTTGGACTTCAGCTGGCTGGAGACCTTGGTGCTAACCATAGTGAGTACTAGCACGCGATATATCGCGAGCAAGAAGGCAAAAACGCCCACTGCTGTAATCGCGTAACCAACATAGCCACCCTGATGCCACCGCTCTTCTAGCGTAGGACTATCAATAATAGCGGCCAAGAAAGAACCTCCGGTCGGACCCGTAGGGTCAACACCAAACTGGTGCAAACCCGATGACGAACCCGCCAACTCATTGGCTTGGCCACCGAAAGCGCCGCCTGGCTGTCGAGGCAACTCGCTCAACTTACCGTTGGCGTAGGCCAGATAGTTACCGTTCGCGTCGATCACGTTAAACGCGCCGACCCGCACGACTTCACGCTGACTTAGCTCACCTGACGGTGTTGCTACTTCAGCCGTAAACTTGGCAATCGAACCCTGCTCCTTAACTTCACGCAGTAATTCATACCAAACACGCTCAATCTCAGCAACGCTGGGAAGCTTGTCCGATCCGCTCATTTTAGCGATCAGGGCCTTCATGAACACTTCTCGGCCTGGGTACTGGGAAGAGACCAAAGACACGTCCATCTGTGACGCAAGATCGCCTGTTGCAGCAGTCAAGTGTCCAAACAGCTCTGACAGTGTGCCCAAGCGCTCTTTAAGTTGCTCCTGCTTGGCAGCGATGAGCAATTCATTATCTTCAAACTGCTTCTCGAGCCGTGCCGAACGCCGCTCTTCATTAGTGCGCTCTTGCTCCGCGCGACGTAACTCGCCTGCCTGGGTGGCTTTATTTTCAGTAAACCGGCGCTCGCGCGCGGCGTTATCAGAGGAGGCACGCGCCTTGCCCTCTTTAACCAAGCCTAATAATTGATTGAGGTTTTCAGCTGCAACCTCTTGCGGTGTAGGACCTGCAGGGACTACCGGCGCCTCTTCCTGTGCCAAGGCACCTGTCGAAGCTAGGGCTCCCGCAACAATAAGGGCTGATGCTTTAATAAACTGCGCAGTCATCTTAATTCGCCTCCGGCGCCGCTACCGGCATATTCAAGAGTTCTATGGTGGCTTGCTTCTTCGCGATGCGAACCCCTTTTCGTACTGCAGCGGCATAATCGCCGGCAGGCAAAGCCTCCCACGTGCCGCTACCCGTATCCCATGCGCCAGTTTCGGCACCATCGGTTGTTTGATACACCAATGAGATGCGTCCTATGCGCAAAATATCGACCTCGCGGGGCGTGCCGTTAATTTCGATAGTGTCGCTGTAAGATTCAATGCCTCGACCGTATTGCAGCTCGATGGAGTAAAGCTCCAGAACTTGGCGGAAGGCCTCTGCCGCAGTCACATCGGACCGATCGAGGTTATTTCGCACGGCCTCAATGTTGCCTAGGCGCGTATCAAGATCGAAGGGCATATCCAAATTAATGAATTGCTCCAAGCCGTCAAGCATGCGGCCCACCAGAGGCGGTATCTGGCGCTGAATAACAGCTGCCTCTGATATTGAACCATCAATATCAGCGATACGACGGTTCTGGTTAGCGATTTGCCGCTCGAGACGCGCGTTGTAGACGCGCAGGCCATCGACCTGCTTCATCACGGTCTTGTAGTCAGACAATAGGTCTCGGGTTTCGTCAGCAAGCCGATCAATTTTGGCTTGGGACGATTTAGCTTCAGCAGTGCGCTGCTTGCCAACATCGAGAATTTGGTCAATGGACGCGGCGTTTGAGGACGCTGCGACACCCAGGGCGCCGCTGGCGACGCAGGCCGCGAGCAGAACGGTTTTGAATCGGTGCATTGTCATGGGGTCGATACTTCCTCTCAGTAGGCAGTTAATACCTTTGGCCTTGTGAGCCAAAGACGCTGATCTAAGGTTTTTTATTAGCGCATGACGAAGATTTTTACTTATGTACTACGTTCAAGCGACATCTAGACCTCGACTCTACCTGAGCCAAGGCGGCTAAATCAATCCGGAATAACACTTCTCTGTTCCTTCCGGGGGCTGCAGATTAACCACACCGGACGAATTCCACAACACTAAAATCATGGCTGTTTCTCGACCCCCCGGGAAAAAGTTCACGACTCTGCTCTTTCCAGTCACTTAAAACCGAAAGATCAAAGGTCGCGTCACCGTCTACGTTGCCATGTACCAACGTGATAAGGAGGCGATCCGCTTTGGGCAGGCATAGCCGATAAATCTCGGCACCACCAACGACGCAAATCGCTGCAGAACCGTCAATCAACGCCTGAGCCTGAGCTCTAGCTAACGCTTCATCAACGCTGGTGAGTACCGTGACACCCGGCGCCTGCCAAGTAACATCGCGGGTCAACACTAAATTAGTTCTGCCTGGGAGCGGCCGACCGACAGATTCGAAAGTCTTGCGGCCCATCAATATAGGGCAGCCCATTGTCGCTCTTTTAAAGTGCTGTAAATCATCGGGCAGATCCCAGGGCAGGGCATTACCGCGCCCAATCACACCGTTTTCAGAAACCGCCAGCACCAAAACCACAGGAACGTTTTCATCTGTTTCTTGTAAATCCATCATTAAATAGCCACCGGCGCAGAGATATGTGCCTGGGGGTTGTAACCTTCCAGTGCAAAATCCTCGAAATTATATTCAAACAAAGTATCAGGCTGCCTCAATAGCTTCAGCGTAGGCAGCGGGCCGGGAGTTCGTGACAGCTGCATCTCGACCTGATCTGCGTGGTTGCTGTAGATATGGGCGTCGCCTATGGAGACCACCACATCTGCAACCCCCAAGCCCGCCTGTTGTGCAAGCATGTGCGTCAGTAGCGCCACCGAAGCAATATTGAACGGCAACCCCAAAAAAGTATCACTAGAACGGATAAACAACAGTGTCGATAGTTTTCCGTCAACCACATAAAACTGGTAGAGCAGGTGGCACGGAGGCAGCGCCATACGACCGGCACGCACATTGTCTTGAGGTGACAGCGTTTCATCGGGAAGATATTCGACATTCCATCCGTGAAAGAGAATGCGTCGGCTGTCAGGGCGATTTTTGAGGCAATCGAGTACATAAGCCAGCTGATCGATCTCACCACCGTCTCGGGTTGGCCAGCGCCGCCATTGGGCGCCATATAACGGCCCCAACTCACCCTGCTCAGTAGACCATTCGTCCCAAATAGAGACGCCATGTTCCTTTAGCCACGCGGTGTTGGTATCACCCTTGAGAAACCAAATGAGTTCGTTAGCCACGCTTTTAAAGTGCACTTTTTTGGTCGTCAACAATGGAAAACCATGATTGAGGTCAAAGCGAAGTTGCCGCCCAAAAAGTGAGCGCGTTCCAGTGCCAGTGCGATCGGTGCGGACCGCACCGTGGTCACGAATGTCTCTCAGCAAATCTAAATAGGCGTGCATCAGGACCCTCCAGAAAATGAATAGCTTCGTTATTGCTTACGGCTGCGATAGGCATAATGGAGCAGCCACAGGCCCAAAAGAAGCATAGGCAGGCACAACAGCTGGCCTCGGGTGAGCCAACCAAAAGCCTGAAAGCCTAGATGGGCGTCGGGCTCTCGAAAAAACTCTGCAATAAACCTCAGTGCTCCGTAGCCCACAAGAAAGACTCCGGCTACCGACCACTGGGGACGTGGGCGTAAGCTAAAGACCCACACCAAAAGAAACAGCAGGCACCCTTCCAGCGCAAACTGATAGAGCTGCGAGGGGTGACGGGGCAAAGCCAAAGGATCTCTGGGAAAAATCATGGCCCAAGGCACATCAGTAGGGCGCCCCCAAAGCTCTTGCCCAATAAAATTGCCCAAACGCCCCAGAGCGAGCCCTACAGGTGCAAGGGGCGCCACAAAATCTGCAACGCCTGCGAACGCAATATTGTGACGGCGACCAAATACCCAAAGGGCTGTGATCACGCCCAGTAGTCCCCCGTGAAAGGCCATTCCGCCCTCCCAGACGCGAAAAAGCCACATCGGGTCGTCGAGCCAACGGTCAAAGCCATAAAACAAAACGTACCCGAAACGCCCCCCCACGATGATGCCGACGGCAGCGTAAAAAATAAGGTCATCAACCTGAGCGCGGGCTATCGGTGAATCTGCGCGCTCCGCACGACGGCCGGCCATCCACCAGGCAAAGAGCAATCCGCCCAAATAGGTTAAGCCATACCAGTGCACCTTCAGGGGCCCCAGACTCAACGCCACCGGGTCTATTATTGGATAGTCGATCACTCAGTGCGCTCCTGTCCGGGCCTGACGTAGCGCTCCAAGCCTCGACGCTGCATTAACTCGTCGAGCAGGAGTTTGACCTCTTTAACCGAATGTAGTCCTGACAATTGCTCCAGCACCGCTTTAGCCTCGCCAAGTGTCACGGAGCTCAGTACCTTTTTTACCCTTGGTAGGCTCGCAGCATTCATGGAAAGTTGATCGAAGCCCATGGCGATCAACACGGGGGTGGCCCGGGGGTCCCCCGCCAGCTCGCCACAGATACTCACCGGGCAAGACCGCTGGTGGGCATCTCGGCAGATTTTAGCCAAGGCTCCCAACACCGCAGGGTGCAAGCCGTGATACATGTCCGCAACCCGCGCATTGGTGCGGTCCACTGCCAACAGATACTGGGTCAAGTCATTGGACCCCACCGATAAAAAATCGAGTCGATGGGCTAAAGCGTCGGTGAGCCAAACCGCTGAAGGCACCTCTATCATTGCGCCCACAGGAGGGAATTTTTGCGTGTAACCCTCAGCAACCACCTCGTCATGACAGCGCTGAATTAAAGCCAAAGATTCCTCAACTTCCTCAATCGCAGAAATCATAGGTAATAAAATTCTTAAATTACCCAGACCCTCATTGGCTTTCAGCATCGCTCTGATCTGCGCCAAAAATATTTCGGGATGATCAAGGGTGACCCGAACTCCGCGCCAACCCAAAAATGGATTGTCTTCACTGATTGGAAAATACGGCAAGGATTTGTCGCCGCCGATATCGAGGCTGCGCATGGTAACCGGTGCAGGTGCAAAAGCTTCGAGTTGCTCACGGTAAAGCTGCCGCTGCTCTTCTTCACTGGGAAATTTGTCACGCAATAAAAAGGCAACTTCGGTTCTGTAGAGCCCAACGCCATCAGCCCCCGACTCCAAAGCCCTCGGTAAATCGGCCGTCAAGCCAGTGTTCACCCATAACGGCACGTTGTGGCCATCTAGGGTTTGGCTGGGCTCATTGCGTAATACCGACAGCTCTTCTGATAGCGCCAGGTCGTCATCGACTAATTGCTGGAATCTACGCAAAACCTCCTGCGGCGGGTTGATGTAAACCCGGCCGTTGTGACCATCAATCACCAAAGTCCGAGCATCAAGCCGACTGTAGGGCAAATCAGCTGCGCCCATAACGGCGGGCACGCCCATACCCCTAGCAATGATGGCCGCATGACTGTTCGCAGAGCCTCGCAGGGATACTACGCCCACAAGATGATCTCTAGGCACTTCACCCAATGCCGATGCGGTTATCTCTTCAGCAATTAGAATGGTTTTCTCGGGCCAGTCCCGTCGATTTTCTGAGTCATCTTTGAGATAAGTGAGCACCCGAGTGCCAAGATCGCGAACATCAACCGCACGCTCCCTCAAATAACTGTGCTCCATGCGCTCGAAATGCTTGATGTGTTTTAACAGCACCTGACTCAACGCCCCTTGCGCCCACTCGCCAGATTTGATGAGTGAGGCAACCTCACCTCCAAGGGTGGAATCATCGAGAATATTTAAATAAACACCAAACAGCGCATGGTCTTCAGTCGACAGCTCATGCTTTAAATTGTCAGACACTATTTCGATGTCATCGCGAACACGAGCCAACGCCGCGCGGAAAGCACGTAACTCCGCTTTACGATTTACCGCCTTGCGTGAGGGTACCGCGGCCAGGTCAGCAGTTGGCGAGACAAATACCCCCTCACCAATGCCAATACCAGGGGAGCCAGCCACGCCCACAATGCGGGTGATTGTTTTTGAGCTGGTGTCTGACAATGCAGCCAAGCCTGACACTTCAGCGTGAGCAATAATGCCTGCCAATTGTGCAGAAATAGTGATTAGAAAAGCTTCTTCGTCGTCACTAAAGCGTCGCGAGTCGGCTTGCTGAACAATCAGCACTCCCAGCAGGTCTCGCTGGTGAATGATGGGGGCGCCCATGAAGCTGTTAAAACGCTCCTCTCCCAACCCGGGCACCAGTTGAAAGCTGGGATGGGCGCTGGCGTCTTCGAGATTAAGCATTTCTCCACGAGTCGCTACCCACCCCACAAGGCCCTCGGTTCTTGCGAGAGAAAATGCTCCAATTTTGTCGCGATTCAGGCCTTCCGTCGCTCGGAAAACCAAGCGCGTGGTCGCCCTGTCAGACAGGTAGACCGTACACACATCAGTGGCCATCGCCTGTCGAACCTCATGGACAATAAGCGATAATGCCTGCTCGAGGTCATCAGCCTCACTAACCGCCTGAACAATTTTGCGTAGGGTTTCAATCACCGCTTGCCACCCCGACGAGCTCGGCGGCGAGGTAGCAAGGCGGGCAACAAGGCTCCCAGAGCTTCGCGATAAACCTCGCGCTTAAAATCAACCACGCCAGTCAACGGATACCAATAACTCACCCAACGCCAGTCGTCGAACTCGGGCTTGGGGTAAGCGTCGAGTTTGACAGCGGCATCTCCAGCCAAGAGGCGCAGCAAAAACCAGCGTTGTTTCTGACCAATGCACACCGGTCGCTCGCGACGACGCACGTAACGCTCCGGCAGGCGGTAGCGCAACCAATCGGAGGTCTGTCCTAAGATGCTAACGTCGTCGGGCTGGAGCCCCACTTCCTCATCGAGCTCGCGATACATCGCCTGCTCGGGGCTCTCACCACCGTGAATGCCGCCCTGAGGAAATTGCCATGAATCGCGCCCGCCAACGCGCCGACCCCAAAGCACATCACCATCCTCGTTGACTACGATAATGCCAACGTTGGGGCGAAACCCTTGTTTGTCTATGACACGCTCTTTATCAGAACCGGCCAATGCGGTGCTCCTGTTTTGGGTTTGTGGGACCTCTGCGATCAGGATATTCTTCCACAAAGCGGCGGTCCTCGCCTTAGCAACTTGAGAAAACTCAAACTGGAGCCCAATTGGCCCTCGCAATCTTCGACCTCGACAATACCCTAATTGCCGGTGACTCAGACCACCGCTGGGGGGAATTTATTTGTGCCATTGGCTTAGTCGAAGCCACTCAGCATTCCGCCCAGAACGACAGCTTTTTACAAGCTTATCAGGATGGCACCCTCGATATATTTGCCTATCTAGACTTTGCCTTGGGCCCGCTCGCAGGCCTCAAAACCCATGAAGTCGCCGTTTTGCAGCAAGAATTTATGGATGACTGGGTCGAACCTCTGATTCTATCCGCCGCTGAGGACCTGCTAGAAAAACACCGAAGGCGGGGTGATACCCTGCTGATCATCACAGCAACCAATACCGTTGTGACCCGGCCCATCGCCGACCGCCTAAACGTTAAGCATCTTATTGGCTGCGAGGCCGAGTGCCTCGATGGCGTCTATACTGGGCGCCCCACTGGCATTCCCTCGTTTCAGGAGGGCAAAATAACCCGCCTGAAAGAGTGGCTTAAAACCCAAGACACCCCGTGGGAAACCAGCCACTTTTACAGTGACAGCCATAATGACCTGCCCCTGCTACAGTGGGTGGACCAACCCTACGCCGTTGACCCCGACTCCAAGCTACATGCGATTGCCACAGCCCGAAGCTGGCCAATTCTCTCTTTGCGATGACGTTTATTGTTTAACGCTGGCAATTGCCAGCGATTCGGTCAAGCCAGATTAGTCTTCGCCAGTACAGGCATCGGCATAATCATCGGCCGTCAACATGCCCTCTAACTCGCTGAGATCCTCTACCTTTACCCTAAAAAACCATCCATCGTTATAAGGGTCACTGTTGATTAGCTCGGGCTCGTCCTCGAGGTTCTCATTAAGCGCAACCACCTCACCCGTTACAGGAGAATAAATGTCTGATGCGGCCTTAACCGACTCAACAAGCCCCGCTTGATCTCCACCCGCGAGCTGGTCACCGATGCCGGGCAACTCAACATACACCACGTCACCTAAACTCTCCTGCGCATGTTCGGATATGCCCACGGTTACCGTGCCATCCTCTTCAATACGGGCCCATTCGTGGCTTTTGGCATACTTCAGTTCCGACGGATTATTACTCATCACTTCATCTCACTACTGCTTGGTTAAATTCGATCACTTGTGATCGGTTCTTCAGAAACGTCCTGACACTGCAAAGCAAATACTCACTGGCAAAACACCAGAGGTCGCCGCAACCGAAATTACGTCAAAGCCTGTCGGGCGAGCCAGTTCTTAAGGGGCGTTGCTGCATCAGTCCAAGATAAGCCCATGTTACGGGCCACTCTGATGGCTGGATGCGTGGAACCAAATCCACGTTTGAACGCTTCCATGGCTGACATCATTAATAGGTTATCGGTTTTTCTGCGGCGCTGATAGCGACGCAATGTCCGCTCGCTTCCCAGCGCGACTCCCTGTTGCCACGCCCGTCCCACCTCCTCTGACAGCACGGCAACGTCCTTGAGGCCAAGATTAATACCCTGCCCCGCCAAAGGGTGAATACTGTGTGCCGCATCACCCACCAAGGCAACCCCTTGATGCACATAATCTACAGCGTGGCACTGGCGAAGCGGGAACACCCCTCGTCGGCCGATAGCCTCTACAGCAAGACCATTAGAGGCGAGTGCGAGATTCAGTTGAGCCATAAATGCGTCGTCATCCAAGCTCTGCAGCGGCTCCCACTGATGGTCATCTAGAGACCAAACAATGGAACACAGCCGGGAATCAGACAAGGGAAGCAATGCAAGAGGCCCGGTATCTAAAAATGCTTGATAGCAGGTTTTTTTATGTTCTTCGGTGAGCCTCACCGTAGCGACAATAGCGTGCTGATGATACGACCATGTCCGAACAGCAAAACCCGCGAGGTCCCGGGTGCGTGATTTTGCGCCATCGGCACCCACGAGCAAGGCTGTCGTTAAGTGTCGCCCCTGATGTGTCTCCATAGTGACCGCGTCATGCTGCGAAAAATCTGCGGCCTCTAAACTGTCCTCCCAGTACACCCGAATGTTGGTCTGTTCATCAATTTTTTTCAGCAGCGCTTGAACCGTAACGCGGTTTTCAACGATATGGCCTAGCAGCGGCACCTCTAGAGACTCTGCAGAAAAAGCGATGCGACCCGTACCTGCACCATCCCAAACCGCCATATCGGTATAGGGGCCAACCCGGTGCCGTTCCATTTCCTGCCAAACACCTCGCTCAGCCAACCATGCAGTCGATGAAGGTGTGAGCGCGCTGACCCTTGCGTCCCAACCCGCAAGATCTGAGACGCGAGGAGGCGCCGAGGGCTGACTGCCCGCCTCAATAATTGTGACCTTCATACCCTGCTGGGCCAACCCTAGTGCCAGAGACAACCCCGCGATTCCCGCACCCACAATCACTATATCGCTACTTTCAGCGGCAGCCATCAGTGACGCCCCTCATGCACTAGATCCATACCCTTGCCCGTACCACGCCGAGCGATAGTCCTACGTAACGGCACCAGCAGATCTAATCCTACGAGCGCGGCATCCCTCGGGAGGTCTAAAAAGACACCTCGAGACCGGAAGAGGGTGGCAAGAAAATCCGTAGCGCGGGTGGTCTCTTGCTGGTCCTTGGCAACTGCAGATTCGTACTGTCTTAGCGCCGGGAGTGACAGAGAGTCCTCGCCGCGACCTCGAGTCACAGCCAGTGTCTGGGCTAAACGGCTGGCATCGCGCAAGGACAGGTTGAACCCCTGGCCAGCAACAGGATGCAAAGTATGTGCTGCATTTCCCGCTATCACGATGCCTGCGCGGACCTGTTCTCGGACCGAAATTCTGGATAAGTCCCAAGCGGTGCGGCGACCCACATCAGTCAATCGCCCCAACCGCCAGCCTACAGCTCGCTGCAAAGCCTGCAAAAATTCGGCGTCGTCAGCGCCCTCGAGAGCACGGGATTCATCAGGGTGCATGGACCAGATTAGGTTGTAACGCTGGCTACCGGAAACGTCATCGGGCAGCGGCAGTAGCGCTATCGGCCCATGCTCAGTAAAGCGCTCCCAAGCGGTACCCTCTGACACGCCTTCAAAACGAACGTTGGCGGCCACCGCCCTCTGTTTTACATCCCGCCTCACCATATTTACGCCTAAGTGATGGCATAACGATGAATCGGCGCCATCGGCGATCACCACCAAATCAGCAACAATAGGGGCCTCTTCACCTCTCAAGATTGCAGGACTAGCGCCGCTGACATCGACACCGGTTACGCCAGCGGGGGCTTGCAGTACAACACCACTGTCAGCAGCAAGTTTGAGGAGCGCAGCGCCAACAAAGTGGTTCTCTACAACATAACCGAGGGCCGCTTCCCCAACGTCACTCGCCTCCATAACAGCGCTGCCAAAACGACCGCGACTTGAGACATGAATGGCCTTAATAGCCGCTCCAACAGCCTCAATTTGCGGCCAAATACCCCAAGACGTCAGGATATCTCGACTTGCTAGATTTAGTGCTGTCGCTCGAGAATCGAGGGCACTGGGCGCGCCAGAGGGTAGAGCTCGGGCCTCCAGCACTCGCACCGCAGCCGATGGCAGGCTGCGCTTGAGGGCTATTGCAAAGGCAAGCCCCACCATACCTCCGCCGACAATTTCGACTCGCACGGGGGCGTGCTTAGCTCGCTGCCATGAGCTTTTCAATGCCTTCAATGGTTTTAGGCACGCCATCGGTGAGCACTTCGCAGCCCTCGGCAGTTACCGCAACATCATCTTCAATACGCACCCCAATACCCCGCCACTTCTTGGCCACTTTGTTGTTAGTGGGCGATACATAGATGCCGGGCTCAATGGTGAGAACCATTCCAGGCTCGAGCTGTCGCCATCTGCCATCGATTCGATAGTCACCGACATCATGCACATCCATACCCAGCCAATGGCCCGCGCGATGCATGTAGAAGTCTTTGTACGCCTCTGCCTTTATCAGGTCTTTTTCGTTACCTTTTAACAGGCCAAGCTCAACGAGGCCTCGGGTAATCACACGAACCGTTGCATCGTGAGGTTGATTCCAAGTATTCCCCGGCTTCACCTTGGCGATCGCGGCCAGTTGCGCCTTGAGGACAACCTCATATAACGCTCGTTGCTCAGGGCTGAAGCGCCCGTTGACCGGAAACGTCCGCGTAATGTCTGCGGCATATCCCTGGTATTCGCAGCCCGCATCAATCAAGACAAGGTCTCCGTCTCGCAGCTTGTCGCGGTTCTCGGTGTAGTGCAGCACGCAGGCATTCTGTCCGCCGCCAACAATACTGTTGTAGGCGGCCGCCCTCGCACCATTTTCGACAAACTCATGGAGAATGGCGCCCTCAAGGTGATACTCGTACCGGCCTTCACGGCTTTCGCGCATGGCTCGGCAATGCGCCTCTGCTGAGATCGCGCCCGCGCGTCGCATTATTTTCAACTCTTGAGCTGTTTTAAACAGCCGCTGCTCATGCAACAGAAAAGCCAAGTCGGTGAAGTCGCCCGGAGGCTTCGCACCCGTTCTGATCTGGCGTCGAATCTGATTAACCCAGCCCATAACTCGACGATCAAAGTCATCGTTGTGACCCAT
>ERZ1048068.704-NODE-704-length-28684-cov-10.984945_pt1 | contig 28684 bp, 26 predicted proteins | sample MGYA00383098_ERZ1048068 | MGnify/ENA primary metagenome ERZ1048068 (study PRJEB29581, sample SAMEA5548368) | metagenome | biome: marine; feature: coastal; material: water | depth 1 m | study: Short-term variability in the microbial, nano- and picoplankton... | reverse complement strand
ATTTTGTTTATTTCTTCTTCAATTCAGCAATTAGTTTTTCGTTGCTAGCAACATATCCATAATCTCCCGCCTCATTTTCGGAAGCCATTTTCATAGATGTCTCAGCAGAAGCTATAGCACCTTTCGTGTCACCTAGTTTAGCTTGGATTTTCGCTTTCTGATGCATGTACCAAAATGCATTTGGACGTTTTTCTATAGCCACATTAATCCAGGTCAGGGCTTGATTCATGTCTTTATCGTTATCCAAGTAGAAACGAACAGCATTGTAGTATGTTCCGGCTCCAGGACCATCTACTAGCAACTCTTTTATTTGCTTTTCAACATTGGCTATTGCACCTGTTTCTATAGGAATAGCCACAAGTGTATTTTCCCACCTAAGATTCATATGACCATTGGCACCTACAAGGTGGCTAAAGTCTATCGTAAAAGTTTCATATACATCCTTGGTTGATGTTGGCTTGATCGTAAACTTTGCTATTTCTTTAGCCTCGTCATAATCACCAGCACCCCAAAGCTCAGTTTCAGAATTTAGCAGTATAGTCCATTCTTCTTTTCCTGGTATAGTAAATAGAGAGTAAGTACCCGCTTTCACCTCAGCTCCGCCTATGGTCACATCTGTGCTAAATGAAATACTAGTCGCTTTGTTGGCACCTGTTCTCCAAATTTTATCATATGAAACTAGTTCACCAAAAATTGTACGACCTTTCATTCCTGGCTTGCTGTAACTTACCTCTACATCTGTCAATCCAACAACTTGGCTAACTGAAGCAGCTGGACTGGGTTGAGGAGTTTTTAATTGAGCTTGAGCACTGAAAAATGCCAAGACTGTAAGACTAAGTAAAAATGTTTTAACTGTATTCATTGTTTATGTTATGTATTTAGTGATGACAAAAATATCCTTGAAATGTTCATTATTTACTTCTTTCCTTCTCCTTTAAAATGCTGTTCTTTATCTCTAAAAAGCACATTGAATGTAGTGAGTGAGCCGTATATGCGTGTAATGTATTGCTGCAGGTTTACCTTGTCTTGGTCGTCTAGAACTTTGTGACTATTTATGTTTTGTTCTAAGACACGTAGCCTATCACGTACCATTACTATTTTATGAAAGAAAGTTTCCATTGGGATTTCTTTGACTGCAAGGTTTTCGTCTTTAGGTTCTAATACGAGAATGCCACCTTTCCATTTATCTGCCAAGTGAACACGTTCAGTAGCATCTGTATACCTAGACATCATGTTGTAGAATATATCTTCTACTTCATCCATGGTGACCATATTATTTGCAGACTCCATTACTTCCACGATTTCTATATCATCTTTTCGGTCTATCTCTTCTGAGCCACCTTCAAAAAAACTTACCGTAATCGTTTCTAAGCCTACACGAGATATAATACCTTCTCCGTGTTCAGTATGTTTTATTCTACTACCAATGGTTAATTCCTGATTCATTTGGGCTCAAAAATACCCAAAAATTGTACATTCGTTGGAAGTCCTTCAACAACTAAATGAGTCTAGATATTTCCAAGATTGTTGCTTTTCTAGAATCTGCTACTACGGCAGAAGCAGATAGGAAAAGAGCATTGTCAGAGTTGAACCTCAACGGTATGCCTTCTGCAGAAATAGAAGAACATGCCTGTAGCTATTGGCAAGAGTATTTTGCCCACAATATGGAAGATATATTGTCAAAAAGACTTGTAATTATTAGCCACCTTCTGGAAGACGACGTTATAAATCAATGTTTTAAAGACACCTTTCAAGAATACCAAGACAAGCGAAAGCAGATGGGAATAGACGATATACAAAAGTTTTGGGCCCCATAAAACGAATAAAAAAATGACAGTATTAATAACAGGAGCTGATTCGATTTGGAGACGTTCAGAATTGTTCTTTAAGCCTATGAAGAGACAAGTTTTAGCAGCACTTTCTTCCAAACTTAAAAAAATCGGTTTTTATGAAAAGGCCACAGAATATTATACTTTAAAGTCTCAACTGGAAAGTGAGTTGTATTCAAGCCAACTTTCAGAGTCTATCTTGGACTTAACCTCTAAAATTGAGTTTCAAAACAAAGATTTGGAAATCCAACAGTTGGAAAATGAAAAACAACGCAGTTATATAACTTCTATCATTCTAGCTTATTTATCTCTTGTTATTTTGTTGGTTACAGCATTTCGTTTTTGGATTATCAAGAAGAGAAAATCTCTTAATCAGATAAGCCAAGAGAGTCTAGTGGAGCTCACAGACACCAAAAAGTAGTTCTACAGTCATATGGCTCAGTAATTGGACACTTCTTTAGCAGGTATAGAATCTGGGGTGAAAGATTTAATTGATTCATAAGGAGATCAGCCGAATGCACAGTCACAGGCAGCTATCAAGTTCACCTAACACAATGTATCTAGAATTCGGGAGAAAGCAGATGAAATTTTGGTCTTAGCAGAGCTTGAAAACGATAATGTCACATTATCTCCGACACGGGTATTCCTTACTCCTTTTATGAAAGATGTGTCGGTCCAGTTCAATCAGGAAGCCAAACTAAAAGGGGTTAATGTTCAATTGGAAACTCAGTTTAACGATGGTGATTCGTTCATAACAGACAAGAGGCTGCTTAAAATAGTATTGAGAAATACACTATACCAAGCTGTGAAAAATAGCCCAATAAATAGTGAGATTCATATCAAATATTTTATCCCTAATGGGCAACTTTCAGTAGAGATATTAGAAAACAGCAAATACACCAAGGGTAAGTTTCCGCACGAGAACAAAGACAAAAAGACCCATGATCATTCTGGCGAAGTGACAAACATAGCCTTGTCCTTTAATTTGGTAAAGTCCATTAGCGGGAACATCGGGATTTATAGTTCTGAAGGCGACACTACAACCTATATTGTTCAAGTGAACGAGCTTTAACTTCTTCAATTGTTCAGATCCTATTGTTTGAATTAAATAAGTATAAAGTATCCTTTACTTCGTTGCTGATTGAGGACTTTATAAAATCGAATTGAAGAATGAACTGATCTTAGAGTCTTTCTTCAGTCCTTTTATGAAACAAGCCGCAGCAACTTCGTGTGTAGAACAATTTTGACTACTCCCTGCTTGTACATAATAAGAGTCATAAGCATATGAAATTTGGAATTTGTCAAATTGAATACCGGCACTAGCTAACAACCAACCATTGTTCTTGTATTCTCCAAAAACTTGCCTATAACCAACACCAATTCGAGCAAACTTGTATTGACTCGTAACTTGTGTTGTCAAAAGCGTAGACTGACTCTGAAATTGTGAAGTTAATAAGCCAGAAAAGTTGACTTCTTTAACCTTTTTGGTATAGCCTAAAGTAGAAACCCATCTTGTTGGTAATATTGTGTTACCATTATGAGTGAGTATTGACACATTCGGCTGGTTGAACTGCATAGCTGAAACTCCAAAAATTATGTTTTTGTACTCACTGACGAATCCAAAGTCAAGTAGTATTGCTTGGGATGGATTTTCAGTTATTTGCTCAGCTGTTGAGTTTGAAAAACCTCGACTAGGATCTATTTGGTCTTCAAACTTAAGTGTTTGCCAGTTGATATTGGATTCTCTATAGCCAAAATTTAAACCCACTCTAGTTTTGACTTCCTTTTTAATGAAAGAATAATTAATATTTCCCTTTATTACCGTTGTTTGGTAAAGTCCTTCTCCACCTCTCTCTTCAGACAGTTCTAACCCAAAGCCAAGTTTATTCTTGAGATTGTAGTTTGTGAGTATAGAAGCAGTTGAGTTTTGCCCTGAAAGCATAGATGATTGATCTCGATACGCAAGATTTACGGCAAGATCACTTTGCACACCTACCAGTGCAGGATTAAAGTGATTCACGTTTCCTGTTTTTAGAGAGTATAGGTTGTCTTGTGCTTGGGACACGGATAGGAGAAGAAAGGATACGAAAAGAAATTGAAACAGACGCATATTGTCAAATTTAGAGATTTATCAATCTTCTATCATCCTCGATAGACTAAAAATACGATGTAGCAACCGTATGCGAGTAAAAATAGGACACCTGCAGGTCTTCCAAGCTGTTTTCTGTATTTATCCATTCCTAGCCCAAAAATAATCAAGCAACTAGCAATGAGCAATACAAAAATATCTATGTTGATCTGTGGGTCAAAATTTAAGGGATTGATAATGGCACTTAAACCTAGTACCCATAGAAGATTGAAAATATTAGAACCTACCACATTGGCAATCGCTATATCTGTATTTTTCTTGTAAGCCGCTACCGCGGAGGTCACCAATTCTGGTAGAGAAGTTCCTATGGCCACTATGGTTAGCCCAATTAGTTTTTCACTAAGTTCGAATTCAGTTGCTATAGCCACCGCACCATCTACTACCCATTTCCCACCAAAGAATAAACCCAACATCCCTAAACAGATAAAGACAATGGATTTGCCCATAGGCAGTAATTCATCTGGTGCATCTTCTATTAGTTCAGACCTGCCGGCCTTTGCAAGTTTCAGAATGTAAACTAGAAATAGGGCAAAAAATACCATCAATATGGCACCGTCACCTCTACTTATTGAGTGGTCATGAGAAGTAGAAAACAACGTGGCATTTCCTACAAAAGCAACCAGAAGTAAAGCTACTATTGAGTATGGAATTTCAGAATATGTAGTGCTACGCTGTATAGACAAAGGATAAATCACAGCAGCAATTCCAAGTATGAGAAGTATGTTAGAAATATTGGAACCGATAACGTTTCCAATTGCAATATCACAAGCTCCAGAGTTGCTTGCCAAAATATTTACAATAAGCTCTGGCATACTTGTACCCATAGATACGATCGTCAGACCTATGACAATATCAGATACATTGTATTTTTTAGCAACTGACGCGGATCCAGCTACAAGTAAGTCTGCACCTTTTATTAGAACCACAAAGCCTACAGCAAAAAGTATATATACTATCATGAAATTCTGCTGCAAATATGGTAAATATCTAAGTCATACACTGATAGCATTTAGTATTCTTTGATTCATCTTGGTCTTATTTTAAATGAACTTGGGAACTTTATGACTTCACATTTGTTGAAATGACATAAGATTCAATGGTATGAGTTTGAGATTTTTCATCCGTTATTCAGATTTTTTAAACTAATAACTAGGGGAAGAAAAGAGAACAAAATCTACTATTGTCTGTGATTATAGACTCATGAGAAAAGCTTTTCAATTAATTCTTTTGCTGCTTACAACAAGTGTGTTTGCACAGACCTTCACTATATCCGGTAGGGTAAAAGATGCCTCAAACGGGGAGACCTTGTTAGGAGCCACCGTTATCATAAGTTCTGGTGGAGGTACAGTCACCAACGAATACGGGTTTTACTCTGTATCTCTTGAAAAAGGTACATATGAAGTAACGTATAAATATCTCGGATATGAAGATGAAGTTAAGACTGTAATCTTGGATGACAATAAGACGATCAATGTCGAATTAGGTACTGCTTCAAACGTCATTGGTCCTGCAGTAATCAGTGCGAAAGCCTTGGCCAAAAAAGTTGAGAACAAAAAAATCAGTGTTGTTAAAATGGAGACTGCCAAAATCAAGGAAATCCCTGTGATTTTCGGAGAGGTAGACATTTTGAAAACAATTACACTTTTACCAGGAATACAGTCAGCTGGTGAAGGGAATTCAGGCTTCAATGTGCGAGGTGGGTCACAAGATCAGAACCTCATTCTGCTTGATGAGGCAACTGTATATAACGCTTCACACTTGTTGGGCTTTTTTAGTGTGTTTAATGGCGATGCTGTAAAAGATTTAGAAGTGTACAAAGGAGGCATACCTGCAAAATATGGGGGCAGATTATCATCAATCGTAGATATCAAGATGCGAGATGGAAATGCAAAGAAATTTTCTGGAATAGGGGGAATTGGAACAATATCAAGTAGACTTACTTTAGAAGGACCAATTGTTAAAGATAAATCAAGCTTTATGATTGCCGGAAGAAGAAGCTATGCAGATGTATTTCTTCCTTTAGCTCCGGATGAGAGTATCCAAGAAAGTCAGTTGTTCTTTTACGACTTAAATTTAAAAGCAAATTATGAGCTAAGTGATAAGAACCGATTATACGTCAGTGCTTATTTTGGAAGAGACGTATTGGGTCTCAGTGAACTCTTTAGTCTGAATTGGGGAAATGCAACTGCTACATTGAGATGGAACCACCTTGTAAACGACAAAATGTTCGTGAATACATCCCTGGTATATAGTGACTTCAATTATGGTTTTGACGTGAAGTTTGCCGAAAACGCAAATTTCGGATTAGACCAAGCTATAAATGATGTTTATATTAAATCTGATTGGACCAATTTCATAAATCAAAAAAGCAAATTGAATTTTGGAACGCAAGTAACTTATCACAGGTTTAATCCAGGACTTTTTTCAGCTAATAATGAGGAATCAAGTAAGATTTTTCAAGATGTTCAGATTGAAGAAAGAAAAGCTATAGAGACTGGGTGGTATATTGATCACGAGTATAAACCAAGCAAAAGACTAAACATGAGGTACGGTGTACGTCTTTCTACTTTTAGTAATCTTGGAGGTACAGAATACACTTACTCAAAGAATCCTGTGACTTTTGAGTCTATTGATAGTTTACTGCAAACTACTGTATATGGAGACGGCGAGATTTACAATACATATTTCGGTTTAGAGCCACGAGCATCTATTAGTTACAATCTGACTACAGATATGGCTTTAAAAGGTTCATATAATAGGACTTTTCAATACATCCAACAAGCCACAAATACAGCATCCGCATTTCCAACAGACCAATGGTTCAGTGCTAATGGTAATATAGAACCCCAACGTGCGGATCAAGTAGCTATCGGTATATTCAAAAACTTTGACATTGGATTAGAAACCTCCGCAGAATTATACTACAAGTGGATGGACAATCAGATAGACTACCGAGATAACGCACAGATTGCTTTCAACGAACAGTTAGACGGAGAGCTGTTGACAGGAACTGGATGGGCTTACGGAGCAGAGTTTTATGTAGGAAAAACAGAAGGAAAATCTTCTGGGTTTATCTCATATACCTGGGCAAGAACAATGCGTCAGATCGAAGGAATTAGTGGAGGAAATCCTTACGTCGCAAACTTTGACAGAAGACACAACCTTTCAGTTGTTTTTACACAGAAGTTTAGTAAGAGATTGTTAGCTACAGCTTCTTTTGTGTTTTCAAGTGGTCAGCCTCTTACTACACCTGTAAGTAAGTACTTTTTTGATGGAGAATGGAATAGTAACTACAACGAGCAAAAAAGAAATAATTTTAGAGTTCCAGCTTATCATAGAGCAGACATCGGGGTAACATTGAAAGGCAAAGAGAGACCAGATAAAACATTCCGCAGCAATTGGAACTTCTCGATATACAACCTCTACAATAGAGAAAACCCATACGCAATTTACTTTAGACCAGTTAATGCTGATGATGTAGAGAAATTTCCAGGAGCGGTGGAAGGAAACACAGCTGCGTTTCAAACTACTCTCTTCAAAATTATACCAGCTGTAACTTGGAACTTTGAATTTTAATTAGGAACGAACTATGAAAAAACTAGCATACTTATTAATAGCTTCACTTGCCTTTGTAGCTTGTGAAAAAATAGTAGAAATAGATCTTCCTTCTGAGAGTCCTAGACTTGTAATAGAAGGTCAAATTACGAATGAAAGAGCTCCTTGGCAAGTGAAACTGACCTTGAGTCAGCCTTATTTTGACCAAGCGCAAGTGGATATTATATCTCAAGCAGTAGTTAGAATCATAGGAACAGATGGTTCTGACGTATTGCTATCCCACGTGGATTCAGGAAACTTTGTTTCAGCAGATACTCAGCAGTGTGTTACAGGAGAATCCTACACGTTAAATGTAGAATATAATGGTGAAGAATATCAGGCTACAGAGCAAATGAAAAATGCATTTCCACTTGACACGATTGCCTCGTTTTTACTTCCTGACAACAACGGCTTCATTCCATCAGGATATTACGTTTTCATACAGGGTAAAGAAAATCCGGAATCGGGAGACTACTACCTGTTTAAAGCTTACAGAGGAGATACGCTAAAAACAAGAGAATTGGATAATGATGAATTTGGGTCGGTTTCTTACTTGAACGAGAATTTTGATGCTGACAGAATATTACAGGAACTAGCACTAGGTAAAACACCAAGACCTTTTCCGTTTTTAGTAGAACCAGGAGATTCAATATTAGTTGAACAATTTGCTATTACGCAGCAGTACTACCAATTCATTATAGATCTAGAAGCTCAGCGATCAAGAAGCGGTACTCCGTTTGATCCTCCACCAGCCAATCCAAACAATAATTTGGGTAATGGGGCCTTAGGTTACTTCAGTGTAGCTCACAAGGAAGTAGGCAGAATGGTGGTCCAAGAGTAGAGATATATTTTTAGTGAAGGACTACTTATCGCTTTCGTCGTTTCTCACTTTATCTAGTAGCTGATTTAATTTTTGAAACTCTTCCAAACTGAGAAGAGTGTTATGTGATTTAATTACCTCATCTATAGAAGTATTTAATCCCTTCAACACCTCTTTTCCAAAAACGGTAATTCCTACGTTGACTTGACGTTTGTCAGATTCGCTCTGAGAACGAATAGCTAATCCCTTTAAACAAAGTTTATCTACCAATCGAGATGCATTTGACATGCGATCAATCATTCGTTCAGAGATTTCGTTTATAGAAATAGATTCGGGATCTTTACCCTTTAGAATTCTCAGGACGTTAAACTGTTGGCTTGATATTTTATAAGGTTTCAATGCATTGTGTACCAGACCTGAGAAGTAGCTTTGGGTAAAATGGATATTAACAATTGCCTTTTGAACTTCGCTTTCAAATTCCTTTTGCTGTATTTTTTCGTTAATTCCCATTTAGTGCACTGATGGACTTAAAACATGCAATGTTCATAAAAGTTCAGCGATATAATTTGTCACTCCGTCCATTTTTCTACAAATCGTTGCTAGTCTATGGTAGAACCTTTCGAACATTGTGTACGTTAAGTGCTTAAATGTCAAGGTTAATAACATTTCTTGTTTTCATTGGATTCTTTTTTCTTATGGACCTCTATGTGTTCCAAGGATATAAAGTTCTCATTAAAAAGTGGGCTCCTAGCTATGCTTTATTGTTCAATATTGTTTACTGGGCTGTACCGATAGCTTTGGTATTAACTATTGTTGGGATAATGGTTTGGTCTCCTGCTCCTACAAAAAGCAAGGTTTTGATGTGGTCAAGTTCTATTCTTTTTGGACTATTTATTGCCAAAACGGCTTGGTTAGTATTTATGATTATCGATGACCTTTGGAGACTAGTTCAGTTTTCAGGCCAGAAGTTAGATTCAAATAGCAACTCTAAAACGATTAGTCGTTCAGAGTTTTTAGTCACTACTGGAGCGTTAGCAGCCGGGACTCTGTTTGGCACTATGATGTTTGGAATCTTAAAGGGAGCACATAATTACCAAGTACACGTTAGAAAACTAAAGTTGAAAAATTTGCCAAAAGCATTTCAAGGATTTAAAATAGTTCAAATTTCTGATGTGCATTCTGGAAGTTTTTGGAGTAAAGATGGAGTTTCAAGAGGTATTCAGAAAATTTTAGATCAAAAACCAGATGCCATATTTTTCACAGGTGACTTGGTTAATAACACTTCAGATGAATTTGATAACTTCAAGGACATTTTTGGTCGATTGCAAGCACCTTTCGGGGTGTATTCTGTGTTAGGAAACCACGATTATGGAGACTATTACCGCTGGCCTTCTAAGTCTGGTATGACCAAAGAACAAAACCTAGATAAGCTAAAGAATCATCATAAAGATATGGGCTGGAACCTTCTTATGAATGAACATAAGGTTATAGAGAAAGAAGGTGAAAAGTTAGCTGTACTCGGTGTTGAAAACTGGAGTGCACACAAACGATTTCCTAAATACGGAAGTCTTTCAAAAGCGTATGAAGGAGCAAAGGACATAGAGAATAAACTGTTACTCTCACACGACCCAAGTCACTGGCGAGCAGAAGTTTTGACTAGTTACCCTACTATAGACGCTATGTTTGCTGGACACACACATGGTATGCAGTTTGGGATAGACACCAAGTATTACAGATGGAGCCCGGTGAAGTATCAATATCCGGAGTGGGCAGACCTTTACGAAGAAAATGGACAGTATCTTTACGTGAATAGAGGGTTTGGGTATCTAGGATATCCTGGAAGAGTAGGCTTTCTGCCTGAGATTACGGTTTTTGAACTAGAAACGGGATAATAAAAATATTTTGAGAAAAATAGTAATAATTTTTCTGTTGAGTTGCCTTTGGAGATTTACGTTGGCTACTACAAATCAAGACTCTTTATATACTGTTTGGCAAAATGATTCTCTAAATGATTCTGTTAGAGTAGATGCGTACAACAAATATGTTTGGCAAGGTTTCTTGTTTTCTAAACCAGATTCTGCATTTTTCTTAGCCAAAAATCTTATAACTTTTGGAGCTGAATTTGGCTGCCCTAGAGCTACTGCTTTAGGATACAATACCCAAGGAGTGTCGCGGTCACTTAGAGGAAACTTTGTAGAGGCTCTTCATTATTATATCAAATATGAAGGCATATACGCTAGAATAGAGGATAAACGTGGTTTAGCAAAGTCACACAACAATATAGCTAATGTATATTATAGTCAGGGAGAGTACCCCAAGGCTCTAAAGTACTATACAAAAAGTCTAGAAGCATATCAATATTTGAACGACGAAAAAGGTATAGCGACAGTCTTGAATAACATAGGCAACATATATTCAGAGCAAGGAGATCTTAAAATGCATTGTTGTATCATAATCGGAGCCTAACTACACACGAAAAATATGGTAGTAAAAAAGGTATTGCTGCTTCTTTGGGAAACATTGGGAATATTCACAGAGAGAAAGGGGACTATGACAAAGCTTTAGCAGCCTTTGAAAAGGGTCTAGAGGTAAAAATGAAACTAGATGACCAATGGGGAATCGCTACTTCTCTAAATAACATTGGTTCACTTTACTTTGATAAACAAGACCATAACAAAGCGCTATTGTTTCAGCAGGAAGGGTTAAAAATCCGTGAAAGAATAGGAGATCAGAGGGGCGTTGCAAAATCATATTTGAGTTTAGATGAAAGCTCTAGAAAGAAAGAAAACATTGACCTTTCAATTCAAAAATGCCTATGATACAGAAGAAGAAATAGGTGAAACCAAGAATCAGCGAGACGCTTGCCAGTGTTTGTACAAGAACTACAGGATAAAAGACAGTTACCAAAAATCCATACAGTATATGGAACAAATGCAGCGTCTTGATTCTCAGCTAGACATAAAAAACACCTCAAAGACTCTACAACATATGGAGTTTCAAAAAGCTATTCTGCTGAAAACATAGCAAATGCCAAGGAAGCAAAAATGATGCAATTGTCCCAAGAGGTAGAATTCAGTCGTGAAGAAAAAAAGCGAAACATAAGCATTGGAATCGGTTTGCTTACATTGCTTTTCGCGGGAGGACTTTACAGTCGTTTGAGTTATGTACGAAAATCTAAAAGAACGTTACAGGCTGAGAAAGATCGTTCTGAAAATCTCCTACTCAACATTCTTCCTGAGGAAATCGCACAAGAACTCAAGGAAAATGGTCGAGCAAAGGCACAAAGTTTCAGTGAGGTGTCTGTTCTTTTTACAGATTTCAAAGGGTTTACAAAGCACAGTGCTAGTATGAGTCCTGTTGACCTAGTAGATGAGATTGGAAAGTGTTTCGAGGCGTTTGACAACATCGTAGATAAATATCAGATTGAAAAGATTAAAACAATTGGAGATGCTTATGTGGCTGCAGGAGGATTGCCTTTGCAAAATAAGGATTCTGTTAGAAACACAGTTTTAGCAGCACTCGAGATGCAGGAATTTATGATGAAACGTAAATCTGAACGCGAAAATTTAGGATTGCCAGTATTTAAAATGAGGGCGGGTGTGCATACTGGGGATTTAGTAGCTGGTATAGTTGGAATTAAGAAATTTCAGTATGATGTATGGGGAGACACAGTGAATACTGCAAGTAGAATAGAAAGCTCAGGTGAAGTTTCACAGGTAAATATTAGTGAGTCCACTTATCACAAAATCAAAAGTGAGCAGGAATTTGAATTTATAGATAGAGGAATGGTGGAAAGCAAAGGAAAAGGGGCAATTCGCATGTTTTTTGTTAAGAGAAGGTAGTTAAGGTTTGGAGATTTTCTTAAGCATTCTTAGCTCAAACTAAATCTCCCACCAAACTTGGATTTTCTTCTAGTTTATTTCCGACTACAACTATATATGCTCCTGCAGCCCACACCCTTTGTAAGTCTTGAGCGTTTTTAATTCCCCCACCTACAATGAGTGGTCCACTGATTTGACTTTTTACTGCCTCGATTATTTCTTCAGAGACTTGACTATTAGCTCCACTGCCGCAGTCGAGATATGTAAGGCCAAGTCCAAGTTGATTTCCAGCCAATGCTGTGGCAGCTGCTATGCCAGGTTTGTCTTGTGGAATAGGAGTAGTGCTACTAATATAGCTTACTGTAGTGGTCCTTCCGCCGTCAATGAGGATATAACCTGTAGGCAATATTTCCAAACCAGACATTTTAAGTTTGAATGAAGACTCCACATGCCTTCCGATGAGAAGCTCAGGGTTTCGCCCACTGATTAAGCTCAAAAGCAAAATAGCGTCTGCTTGCTCATCAATCTGATTTGGGCTGCCTGGGAAAATGATAGTTGGCTTATCAGTCTTCTTTTTAATGTTGGAGAGACAGCTTTTCATGCTTCCGTCAGTAACCAAACTACCTCCTACAAAAATGAAGTCAATTTCATCAAAATATTTCTGCTTTATTAAGCTATCTAATTGATGCTCAATGCTTTTATCTGAATCGATTAAAATCGCCAGCATTTAGATTTTTTGGAGGTTAATTCCGATATGTTTTGTAAAATGCTAATAATCTTCTGTTTGTAAAATGTACGAGTAATAGTGCTATCTTTTTGTGTCGAAAAAAAATAAAAACATTTTTTTTTGTTATCAACATCGAAAATCTCTTAAAAATTGGGCAACCGAAAAACTTTATTGTGAGTCTGTGGAAAACACACCCAACTTTTCATCTCATATGAATGTAGTTTTGTCTTAAAACTCGCTATAAATTTTTGTCTTCACAGCAAGATTTACTGAGTGTGATTTTTTGATTTTTTTACAATAGAACCAAGAACCTTATTAATCCATGAGCAAAAAGCCAAAGTACAATAAAAACGCCCTAAAGTTTAAGCGTTTTAACACCAAAAACGGAGTCCCAGCTACGGACCTTTATGAATACGAATACAGAACTTCTGTAATTAAAAATCCAGCAGGTGATGATGTGTTTAAAATGGAAAATGTTGAAGTACCTAAAGATTGGTCTCAGGTTGCAACAGATATTCTTGCTCAAAAGTATTTTAGAAAGGCTGGCGTGCCACAAGAAGATAGCACTACAGGCTCTGAGACTTCTGTAAAGCAAGTTGCACATAGACTAGCTGATTGCTGGAAAACGTGGGGTGAACGTTACGGATACTTTGCTTCTAAAAAAGACGCTCAAGTTTTTTATGATGAATTGGTTTATAGTATCTTGGGGCAAATGGCTGCTCCTAATAGTCCGCAATGGTTTAATACAGGATTACATAACACTTACGGTATAACAGGAAAACCACAAGGGCATTACTGTGCTGATCCTGACACAGGTAATGTGAAAAAATCTACTTCGGCATATGAACGCCCTCAACCACACGCATGTTTCATACTTTCTGTGGATGACGACTTGGTGAATGAAGGTGGTATTATGGATCTTTGGGTTCGTGAAGCACGTATCTTTAAGTATGGTTCAGGTGTTGGTACTAACTTCTCTTCAATAAGAGGAGCAAATGAGAAATTAAGTGGTGGTGGAAACTCTTCTGGATTGATGAGCTTCTTAAAAATTGGAGATAGAGCTGCTGGAGCTATAAAATCTGGTGGTACTACTCGTAGAGCTGCTAAAATGGTGTGTCTAGATTTAGATCATCCAGAAATATTATCTTTTATCAATTGGAAAAAAGATGAAGAGAAAAAGGTAAAGGCTTTAATAGACGGTGGTTACGATTCTAGTTATGAAGGAGAAGCTTACGCTACTGTTTCTGGACAGAATTCAAATAACTCTGTTCGTATCCCAAACAAATTCTTTGAGGCATTGAAAAATGAAGGAGAATGGGAATTAATATCTAGAACTAATGGTGATGCAATAAAAAGCGTACCAGCTAAGCAAGTTTGGGATGATATCTCATTTGCAGCTTGGGCTTGTGCGGATCCAGGTGTACAGTATGATACTACAATAAATGAGTGGCATACTTGCCCAGAGGGTGGAAGAATAAACGCTTCTAACCCGTGCTCTGAGTACATGTTCTTAGACAACACAGCTTGTAACCTGGCTTCATTAAACTTAAGAAAGTACTATGATGAAGAGACAAAAACTTTTGATGTAGAAGCTATTGAATATGCATCTAGGTTATGGACAGTAGTACTTGAGATATCTGTACTTATGGCCCAGTTCCCAAGTAAAGATGTTGCTAGACTTTCTTATCAATACAGAACTTTAGGTCTTGGATATGCAAATTTAGGATCTGTGTTAATGGTAAGCGGAATTCCATATGATAGTGAGGAAGCTACAGCTATTGGTGGTGCTGTCACAGCGATACTTACAGGAACCTCATACGCTACATCAGCAGAAATGGCTAGTTTCCTTGGTACATTTGATCAGTACGAGAAGAATAAAGAGCATATGCTACGTGTGATGAAAAATCACCGTTATGCAGCGTACAACTTAGACGAGTATGATGGCCTTAGCATTAAGCCAGTAGGAATAGACCCTGCTACTTGCCCAGAATATTTATTAAGTAGAGCCACTGGAGCATGGGATAAAGCTGTGCAGTGGGGAGAGAAGTTTGGCTACAGAAATGCACAGACGACGGTAATCGCACCTACAGGAACTATTGGTCTAGTAATGGATTGTGATACTACAGGTATAGAGCCTGATTTTGCACTTGTGAAATTCAAGAAGCTTTCAGGTGGTGGATATTTCAAAATAGTAAATCAGTCAGTTCCTTTAGCTTTAAGAAACCTTGAGTATTCTGAGGAAGATATCGAGGCTATTGTAAATTACGCAAAGGGTCACGCTACATTAAAAGGTGCTCCAGCAATAAACCACGATACTCTTGCGGCAAAAGGGTTTAGTACATCTGATATAGAGAAAGTAGAATCTGGCTTAGCGTCTGCATTCGAAATTAGCTTTGCTTTTAACCATTGGGTATTAGGCGATGAAGCTATGGAAAGACTTGGTTTCAGTGCAGATCAGTACAATGCTGAAGGATTTAGTTTACTAAGAGCATTAGGCTTTAGTAAAAAGGAAATATCTGAAGCAAACGACTATGTGTGTGGTACTATGACAGTAGAAGGAGCTCCAAACTTGAAAGAAGAGCATCTTCCTGTTTTTGACTGTGCCAATAAGTGTGGTGAGAAAGGTGAAAGATACATTCACGCACACGGTCACATTCGTATGATGGCAGCTGCACAACCATTCTTGTCAGGAGCAATCTCTAAGACGATTAATCTTCCAAACGAAGCTACAGAAGAAGATATCAAATCTTGCTACCAGTTAAGCTGGGAATTAGGCACGAAGGCAAATGCACTTTATAGAGACGGTTCTAAACTATCTCAGCCTTTAAGTAATAAGTCTGATGTAGAAGATACTGAAGAAGAGGATGTAATCTCGGCAGTAGATAGTGCTGTAGGAGAAGCTGCTAATATGAATGTTGCAGAACTCACACAAGAGCAGGTTTTAGATGCTGCTCAACGTATCTTAGATGACTCTAAGAGTACTGAGTTTATGCGTCAACTTTCTGGTATCGTAGAACGTAAAAAATTACCTTGGAAACGAAGAGGTTTTACTCAAAAGGCGAAAGTTGGTGGTCAAACATTATTTGTGAGAACAGGTGAATACAACGACGGAACATTAGGAGAAATATTTATAGATATGCATCGTGAGGGAGCTACTTTCCGTTCATTGATGAACTGTTTCTCAATTGCGGTTTCTATCGGTCTTCAGTATGGTGTCCCACTAGACGAATATGTAAGCAAGTTTACTTTCACTCGATTCGAGCCAAGTGGTATGGTAGAAGGTCATCCGAATATCAAGAATTCTACTTCTATAATTGATTATATATTTAGATTATTAGGATTCGAATACTTGAACAGAAGCGACCTCGTTCATATCAAACCTACCAAAGAAGAGTCTCAGGCTAAAGTAGAAGCACCAGTAGCTAAAACTTCTCAGCCTACAGCGACAGTTCAAATGCCACAATCAAAGCCAGTGGGTCAAGTACAAAAAGCAGCAGCTGCTACATCAAAAGCTTCTGCGGTTCAATCTAGCGGCACTTCATCAGATGCTCTACCGTGTACGAACTGTGGTAGCCTCGCCCTTATTAGAAACGGCACTTGTCACTTATGTACTAATTGTGGAACAACTACAGGTTGTAGTTAATTTTTACTAGCAATATTAAAAAGGGATACTATTTATAGTGTCCCTTTTTTTGTTCTACTAAGTTGACAAATAGCATAAAGTGTGGATAAGTTTGGCAAATCGCTTTTTATTGGCTTATTTTGACAAACAAAAATTGAGTCCATCAGCAGTAAATATCTCTTCTAAATTTCAAAAAACAGAAAAGGTACTGCTATGCGAAGACCAACCATACAGCGGCACTTTAGAAAGCATTGAGGAGAACGGTTCTGTAATAAGTAACTATCGGGAAGGTAAGCTTCACGGGATTCAAAAGACTTATTATAGTACAGGAGAACTCAAAAGAGCCTCTATGTTTACTAAAGGTTTAGAAAATGGGCGACGGTTAGAATATTATCCTTGTGGTTGTAAGCGATTAAATGCAAATTTCTCAAATGGACAACAAAATGGAATTGCTGAAGAATGGAAAAGAAACGGAAAGATAAAGTCAAGAAAAACCTATTTCAAAGGCAAACTTATAGCTATCAAGGCTAATCCTTAGGGTTTAGAAACTCTTTAACGGCTGTTTCTAAGGTAGAGTACCATTCCGTACCAAATTTTCTTTCTAGAGCGTTTTGGGCAAACTGATACACCATTATGTTTTCATCACGACCTTTTGTACACGCATCTGAGCATATACTCCATCTATGATAGTTTAGTGCATAGTACTCGTTGTATTTATCTAGCCTTACAGGATACAAATGACAACTAATGGGTTTCGGAAAATTAAAGTTATTCTTCTTATTTGCTATTTCAATTGCACAATTAAGTATTCCGTCTTTCCTTACGACAAAGACACACTCTTTGTTTTCCTTACAAGTGGTAACATCCATCATGTCAAAAGGATCCTTCTCAGCAAAACCTTCCTTTTCCAAAAGAGCAAGACCTGTTTCGTCCATTTCCGTTTTTATGGACTCTAAGTTTTTCTCGATAATATCAATCTCATCTGGATCTAATGGTGCTCCAGCATCACCTTCGATACAACACACACCTTTACAAGCAAGCACATTGCATGCAAATGCTTGATCCACTACGTCCTCGGAAACAAGACAGTTACCTACTTTGATCATTTCTTGTTTTCTAAATAGGTTTTAAAACCAATGTCTTCTAGTTTTTCAGCTTTATTTAAAACGGATTCTTCCATATTAGTAATGTATTCTGCCACATTTTTTTCAACCTTCTCGTCATGTGCTCCTATCATTCGAGCAGCCAATAAGCCAGCATTCTTGGCACCATTTATAGCCATAGTGGCTACTGGAATACCTGGAGGCATTTGGACAATACTGTACAAAGAATCTATCCCACTCATGTTACTAGATTTTACCGGGACACCTATAACAGGTAAAGTAGTCAAAGAAGCTACCATACCAGGAAGGTGAGCTGCACCGCCGGCTCCAGCTATAATTGATTTATACCCTTGAGTAGCTGCTTTTTTAGCATATTCATACATTCTATCGGGAGTACGATGTGCTGAAACCACCGTTAAATTGTAACTTATTCCTATTTCATCTAACACTTTAGCAGATTCTGACATTACAGGAAGGTCAGAATCAGAGCCCATTATGATTAATACGTCTGCCATTTACTCACAAATTTAGTCGCTTTTTATAGTCAGAAGACTTTTAACTAGTTCCATTTTTTCAGCTACTTTTTTTCTGTTTTCACCGAGGACAGTAAAGTGACCAAGTTTTCTGTCAGGAGAAGTACTTATTTTTCCATACATATGGATGTAGACTCCTTTTATTTTTAATACCTCATCTAAGTGGTGGAGGTGATAATTGCCATTCACACCTTCTGGTCCTACGATATTGCAAGTAGCAGCGGGAGAAACTAAAGAAGTGTCACCCAAAGGAAGACCTAGTAAAATTCTATTTATTTGTTCGTATTGAGAAGTATAGCAAGACTCAATAGTGTGATGACCGCTGTTATGTGCTCGTGGAGCTATCTCATTCACATATACTCCTCCATCTTGTTCTACAAATAACTCTACTGCAAATAAGCCAGGACTATGAAAAGCTTCTATTGCTTGCAGAGCTATTTCTTCGCATTTTTTATTAATGGAATCACTTAGACTGCTAGGAGCTATTAGGTAGTCCATAAGGTTTGATTTAGGGTCAAAAATCATTTCGCACGGCGGATATGTGTTTTTTTCGCCATCTTGACCGACAGCTACAATGACAGAAACTTCTACTGCATCTTTGGCAAGTCGCTCTATTACATAGCCATCATTGCTTGTTAAGCCCTCATCTTTTTGATTGACAAGCACCTGAAATTTCGCTTTATCTAGAAGTTGAACTCCCTTACCGTCATACCCTCCTTTTCGATGTTTGAGCACAAACCTAGCCTCTTTCCAATTGTCAACGGCAGTAGATAAACCCTCTACTGAAACTACTGTAAAATCTAAAGTAGGAACGTGGTGGTCTTCATAAAACTGTTTTTGGAGACCTTTATCTTGAATGATAGACAAGACATCAGGCTTAGGTATCACGGTTTTCCCTTGAGCTTCCAGTTCCTTTAGAGCATCTACATTCACGTGCTCTATTTCGAAAGATAAGACATCGCTTTTTTTAGCTAACGCATTGATTTTTTCAGCATCTTGCAAGGAGCCAACTAGTTGGTTCTTGCAAACTAAGGATGCTGGGCATCCCTCTTTGCCTTCTAAAAATGTGTATGAAATATTTAAAGGAGACCCCGCTTCGAAAAGCATTTTTCCCAATTGTCCGCCACCGAGTATTCCGATTGTTTTTTGCATAGGTCTTTTTTCAGAGTACAAAGGTTAATAATTAATTGGACTAGTCCATTTATGGTACATCTTTTCCTGAAAATTGAAAAAAAATACTTTGCTTTGTTAGACTGCGAAACATAATGCAGTTTTTTTATAATTAAAAGTGTTATACCCTATGAGGCAATTTTTAATCACATTAATTTTCTTAACCCTATCTATTCTCTCTTTTTCACAATGTGTGGTGGAGCACTGGGATCTTTCAAAAAAAGTCGCCAAAAGCGAACTTATAATTGAGGGAAAGGTGATTTCTACACAAGGTGTTTGGGAAGCTAATCGAGGCAATATATATACACTCAACACTATCGAAGTCTATAAAGTATTTAAGGGTGAAACAGGTGTGATAGGACATGAAATTATACTAGCCACTGAAGGAGGGATAGTAGATCAGGAAGCATTAGTGGTAAGTCCGTCTCTTGAGTTAGCACAAGGAGAGATAGGCTTGTTTTTAGTTAGAAAGAGCACCGTTCAGTTTGAAACAAAAGAGTTGATTTATAAACCAACAGCTTCTATTCAGTCATTCATATCTTATGACATGTCTGAGTACAAGGCCTATGACTATCAGAAAACATATAACTCTATAACGAGTGATTTATACAAGGACTTGAAAAAAAGTATAGGTGCGAACTATATTGAAGTCAAATCCTTTAACACAAAACGAGGGCGAGGAGGAATTGTACCGTTGGCACCTCCTGTTATTTCTTCATTATCTGTATCAAACCTGACATCAGGAACAGAAACAGAACTTACTATAACTGGAAGTAACTTTGGATTGGCAAGAGGAGATAAGGGAAAAGTAGGTTTTAAAGATGCCAACTTTGGTGATGGAAGATACTACTATACTCCTACTGGCTGGTCGTATACTTCTTGGAGTAATAGTCAGATTAAGATACTTGTACCTAGTAGAGCCGGTACGGGTAAGATAGAGGTTACTAATATTTTTGGAGAAAGCAGTGAGTCTTCTACAGAACTTACGGTTGATTGGTCTCATCTAAATGTGATATATCCTTTAAGTAATTCAGATACACCGTTTTTTGAGCTCAAGCATGTAGATGACAATTCAGTTGGAGGTTACACCTGGCAGATGAATCCAAATTTCGCTAATAAACCTCAAGCGGTTTCTTCACTTTTGAGATCTTTAGAAGAATGGAGGTGTGAGACAAAAATCAATTGGGAAGTAGGGGCAAATACTAATGTCGATACTATTTTAAATGATGATGTGAACATAGTGCGTTTCACAGAGTTTTCTGATAGTAAACTAGGTGTTTGTTACAGCAGGTACAGAGGTTGTTTTACCAATGGTGGTCAGTCTATGGACTGGTATGTTAGTGAATTGGATATTGAATTCGACAGTACGATTAACTGGTATTATGGTACGGATCAACCCGCTTTTTCAGAGTATGATTTCCAAAGCGTAACAACGCATGAGTTAGGTCATGGTCATCAGTTGGGTCATGTAAGAGATGATAGCAAAGTCATGCACTACAGCTTGACAAATGGGCAACGAAAGGCAAACCTAGTAACTTCAGACATCAATGCTGGGAACTACATAAGTGATAAAAGTCTTGCGGCGAAGCCTTGTAACCAACGAATTATGATTGCAGTAAAGTCAGGTGAGTGCACTATTACAGAGCCTTTAGCGGACTTTGAAACTAGTCAGACAAGCGTATGTGAAGGGACCTCTATACTGATTTCAAACACTACAAAGGGCAGTGTACAGAGTTATCTTTGGGACTTTGGAGTTGAAGCAAGTCCAGCTACAGCTGATACTGAAGGGCCACACACCATTAGATTTGATTCAGCAGGCACTAGAACTATCAGATTAATAGCGACAAATAATATAGGCTCAGACACAGTCACTTACGAACTTTTAATCAAGCCTACAACTTTAGATTCTGTTTCAAAGTTTGTGATTGAGGATTCTACATGTTTGGAAGAGTATTCATATACTGTAGATGCAGTTGAATATGCTGAGAACTATACTTGGAATATATCTAACGGTGGCGAAATCACAGAAGACTTAGGAAACAGTGTAAAAATAAATTGGAAAGATACAGGTATACAAACGATATCGGTGTTTGCATTAAATAGTTGTGTAGATGGTCCGGCAAGAGAGTCTAGTACATATATAATGGACGAACCCATAGCTCAATTTTCAGAAAGTATAGACGGTATTGAAGTATCATTTACGAATGAGTCTACTCAAGGTGAAACATACTTATGGACTTTTGGCGATGGAGCTACCTCTTCTGGGGCAAGTCCTATGCATCGCTTTATTGATCAAGGAGAATATGAAACTACGCTAAGTGTTACCAATAGATGTGGAAATGATGAAGTAGAGAAAGACTTTAATTTAGCATATAATGTTTCAGTGAATGAGCTAAATAATCATACCCGTATTTATCCAAATCCACTAAAAGCTGGTGAAGAGATTACCGTCGAAGGCAGGAATTACGATACTTTCAAACTTCATAGTTTGGATGGTAGGATAATCGAGTCAAATAGGATGTTAAACAATAGACTTAAGCTGGATGTGAACACTCCTGCAGTGTATTTACTTACTTTGCAAAACAGTACTGAGGAAGTGCATTTTAGATTGCAGATAATAGAATAAAACGTATGGCACGAGTAGTCGTTGGTTTGTCTGGAGGAGTAGATTCTTCAGTCACAGCATATTTACTTCAAAAAGAAGGACACGAGGTAATAGGTGTCTTTATGAAAAATTGGCACGATACAGATTTTACAATAAGCGATGAGTGCCCTTGGGAAGAAGATAGCAAAGACGCTTTGCTAGTTGCAGACAAACTGGGCATTCCCTTTCATACAATTGATTTGAGTAAGGAGTACTATGACCGCATTGTATCCTATATGTTTGAGGAATACAAAAGCGGCAGAACTCCAAATCCTGATGTGCTATGTAACCGAGAGATAAAATTTGATACATTCTTGAAGCATGCTTTAAAGCTAGGTGCAGATTTTGTAGCTACGGGTCACTATTGCAGAAAGCGAAAAACAGAACGTAGATATCAACTTTTAGCAGGAAAGGACGATAACAAAGATCAGAGCTACTTTTTGTGCCAAGTCAATCAAGACCAATTGAAAAAAGTACTTTTCCCTATAGGGGAGTTAGAAAAAAGTGAAGTAAGAAGAATAGCGAAAGAGCAAAAACTCATTACGGCAGAAAAGAGAGATAGTCAAGGCTTGTGCTTTATAGGAAAGGTAAAATTACCGGATTTTCTGAAGCAGAAATTAAAGGAAAAACAAGGAAACGTAGTTGAGATTTCAAGAGATTGGAAAGGTTATAGTACAGAAGTTGGGCCTACGGATGAGTATGTTTACAACGAATCTGATGGTAAGGTGATTGGGCAACATAGTGGAGCACATTTTTACACCATAGGGCAACGCAAAGGATTAAACATTGGTGGATATGTAAACCCAATATTTATCATACAGATCAATACAGAAACCAATACGGTATATGTAGGTGAGCGTGAAAATCATCCTGGTCTTAGTCGTGATGGACTTTTAATTGCTCAAGATGACGTTCATTGGGTGTCTGAATCCGATAGCATGTTTGTAGGTGAAGAGAAAGAGTATGATGTAAGAATTAGGTATCGTCAACCCTTATTCAAGGCAAAGCTAAGACAAAGGGAGAACGGGCTTTCTATACTCTTCGAATCATCAAAGAAAGCAGTGGCAAAAGGCCAATTTGCAGCTTGGTACGATGGAGATGTTCTAGTGGGAAGTGGTGTGATTTCGTAGATACACCTAAGGGAAATAATCAAGAGAAGAATAAAAAAGGGACTAGAATTTTTTTGAAAAACTTCAAAAAAATGATAGGATTTGGCCACCTCGGCGTCACGAACTTCCAACGTTCTTCTCCGATAAATCAGAGAGTCTTTACCGACAAGTCTGGATTTGAGGCCTGCTCTTATACGCTTTGGTTAATGCCGGAAATGTAATCGGTGTAAATTTTTCAAATTGACCCAGTCCCTGATGCGAAGATAAAACAAGCAGCCTTCTATTGATATATTCCTTAAAATTTTTGGTGACTTGAAATAATTATGACGTCTCTATGATGAAATCACATGGATTAACGAACCCATTAAAATCAAAATCACTAAAGGCGTCCACTTGTGGGTGTCTTTTTTTATATATTATCTTCGAGTCTATGCTTGTCAGTATCATAATGCCCGTAAGAAATACAGAATTGTATTTACACGATTGCGTGAACTCTATTCTGCAACAATCTCATACGGATTGGGAACTCATAGCTGTGAATGATGGTAGTGAGGACTTGAGCCTGGAAATCCTTAAAAGCTTTTCAGAAAAGGACAAAAGAGTCAAAGTGCTTACCAGTAAAGGAAATGGAATAATAGCGGCTTTACAAACGGGGTATGAGCATTCAACGGGGAATGTCATTCACAGAATGGACTCAGATGACATAATGCCACATAGAAAGCTTGAGGTACTTTTATCAAAATTGCAGCATGGTGTAGTGACCACTGGTAAGGTAGAGTACTTCAGTACTGAAGGTATAATAGGTGATGGATTTAAGACCTATGAGCGTTGGTTAAATAATGTATGGAAGACAGGGAATGGTTGGAAAGACGTATATCGTGAGTGTCCTATTGCTTCTCCAGCTTGGGTTATGTTACGAGAGGATTTTGATCAAATAGGTGGATTTGAAAGTGAAGGAATGCCAGAAGATTATGATCTTGTTTTTAGAGTCTATAAGCACAAGCTTCGAATTCAGTTTTGTAATGAAGTGGTCCACCTTTGGCGAGAAAGTATAGGTAGAACATCCAGAAATGAAAGGCAGTATTTTCCAACGGCATACTACCCAATAAAGGTGAATCAGTTTTTAGAAATCGACTACAGGAGTGACAAAAACTTAGTGCTAATCGGAGCTGGACGTAAAGGAAAGTTAATTGCTCGATTGCTTCTAGAAAAAAATATAAAGTTTAATTGGGTGACTAATAATGAAAACAAACTTAAGGTGCCAATATATGATGTCAAATTGAGCAATATTAAGAGTTTGAATACAGATAACACTCAATTACTAATAGCCATTAGTAGTCCCAAAGATCGGAAGGAGATTAAAGATTTAATAAAATCCTTTGGCAAACAAGAAGATAGTTATTGGTTCTGTTAATCGCTGCTTATAGACTTGTTTTGTCTACATCGTTTACTGCAGTACTTTATATCATCCCAGTTCTTTTCCCACTTTTTTCTCCAAGTGAAGGGTCTGTCACATACCAAACAGATCTTGCTTGGAAGGTGCTGCTTCTTAGCCATTTGAAACAGAACCCATACCTCCGTCCACGTGAACAATTTGCCCAGTCATCCATTTAGACTTATCACTAATTAGAAATGCCGCCATCTCTGCTATATCTTTTGCCTCGCCAAATGACTTCAGTGGATGTCTTTGAGCAGCATTTTCACGGAGTTTATCGTTTCGTAAGAGTTTCTCTGCTAGTGGAGTGTCTGTCAAACTTGGAGCTACGCAGTTTACTCTGATCTTTGGAGAAAGTTCTGCAGCTAACGAACGAGTAAGACCCTCTACAGCTCCCTTTGCTCCAGCTATACTTGCGTGAAATGGCATTCCTTTAGTAACAGCTATGGTGCTAAAAAGTACTATGCTGCTATTTTCCGATAGTGCTTTTTGATAATGTTGTATCGTCTTCACTGCTCCAAGATAATTTAGAGCTATGTCATCTTGAAAGTGCTGCATTTTAAGCCCTCGAAATGGTTTTAATAGAATACTTCCTGGACAGTAGGCTATTCCATCTATTGACCCTTCGATTTCCGGAAAACTTGGAGATTCTTCAGTTATATCTAGTCCTCCTTCTGATCTGCTTGCAGAGGTTACTTTATAGCCTTCATTTACTAAAAGTTCTTTCAGCTCTTTACCGATACCTGAATTACCACCAATGATAAGAATGTGTTTGCTCATGGTACTAGTAACACTGTAACCAAGAAATGTGTTCTAAAAAAATTAAAAAAGCTACTCTACTTCTTTATAATCTATGTATTCACCACCGTGATTATCTTTTTTGTTCGGTGTGTTGCCTTTCACATTTGTGTCTTGATCTTTGGTATCGTTTTTAACGACTTCAGAGACACGAAAAACACGTTTCACTATCCAATAAATAATAAGACCTATTAGTAAATACCGAAACATTATCTACTTAAGAACATCGATTTTTGGTTGTACAGCTCTCTAAATACTGGATCTTTAGTATCGTCTACGAAAAGAATCATCTCTCCCGTAGACTTCATCTCAGGACCAAGCTCTTTATTTACATTAGGGAATTTATTGAAAGAGAAGACAGGTTTCTTGATTGCATACCCGTGTTTATACGGCTGAATATCAAAATCCTTAAGCTTCTTGTCTCCGGCCATTACTTTTGTGGCTATGTTCACATAGGGAACACGGTAAGCCTTGCATATAAACGGTACTGTTCTACTTGCTCTAGGATTGGCCTCTATCACATATACTTCCTCGTCTTTTACTGCAAACTGAATGTTTAGTAGCCCTAACACGTTCATAGCTTTCGCTATTTCCTTGGTGTAGGATTCTATTTTATTGATAACATTTTCTGAGAAGCTAAAAGGGGGTAAAACTGCTGATGAATCACCTGAGTGTATTCCTGCAGGTTCTATGTGCTCCATAAGACCTATGATGTGACAATCATCTCCATCACTTATACTATCGCTTTCCGCTTCTTCTGCTCTATCCAAGAAGTGATCGATTAGTACTTTATTACCAGGCAAATCTCCAAGCAAATCGATGACTGCTTTTTGTAAATCTTCATCATTGATGACGATTTTCATTCCTTGACCACCCAATACGTAACTAGGTCTAACTAGCACAGGATAACCTACCTCATTTGCTACTTCAATCGCCTCATAGGCATTTTCTGCAACTCCGAATTTTGGGTAAGGAATTCCTAAATCTTTGAGAAGGGTAGAGAATGAACCTCTATCCTCAGCAAGATCCATGTTTTCAAAAGATGTTCCCATTATTCTGACTCCTTCGTCCCTCAGTCTTTCAGAGAGCTTTAGTGCTGTTTGACCGCCCAGTTGCACTATTACACCTTCAGGTTTTTCTAGTTGGATGATGTCCCAGAGATGTTCCCAGAAAATAGGCTCAAAATAAAGTTTGTCTGCCGTGTTGAAATCTGTACTTACGGTTTCAGGGTTACAGTTTACCATAATGGCTTCATAACCCAGTTCTTGCACCGCTTTGATGCCGTGTACGCAGCTGTAGTCAAACTCGATACCTTGACCTATTCTATTAGGTCCAGACCCAATAACGAGGATTTTTTTCTTATTGGTAACAACACTTTCGTTTTCACCATCGAATGTAGAGTAGAAGTAGTTGGTAGGAGAAGTAAACTCCGCCGAGCAAGTATCTACCATCTTGTATGTCCTGCTCACACCCAATTCGTTTCGTTTTCGATAAACATCCATATCAGTGATTTCTCCACCAATTAAATGTGCGATTTGAGCATCCGCAAATCCTTTTTGTTTTGCCAACCTTAGCGTCTCCGGATCTATGTTATCTAAAGTATATTTTTTTATCTCTCGCTCCATTTTCACTATTTCATAGATATGTTCTAGGAACCAACGATCTATTTTAGTGATTTTTTGGATGCTAGTTATAGGCATACCTAACGCCATAGCATCTCTAATATGGAATATTCTATCCCAACTAGGATTCTCTAGACTTTCTAAAATAGGGTCTAGCTTCTTAAGTTCATATCCGTCAGCTCCTATTCCTAATCTTTTGATTTCTAGCGATTGACAGGCTTTTTGAAGTGCCTCTTGGAAACTTCTTCCAATAGCCATTACCTCACCTACAGATTTCATCTGAAGGCCTAATGTTGTTTCAGCTCCTTTAAATTTCTTGAAATCCCATCGAGGAATTTTTACGATTGTATAATCTATACTTGGCTCAAAGAACGCTGAGGTAGTTTGGGTAACTGGGTTTTTCAGCTCGTCAAGATGTAGTCCGAGTGCAAGTTTAGCAGCAATACTTGCGATAGGATATCCAGTAGCTTTAGATGCGAGGGCAGAACTACGAGAAACACGTGGATTTATTTCTATAGCGATGATTTGCTCGTCCTCAGGATTTACCGAGAATTGTACGTTACATCCACCGGCAAAAGTCCCGAGATTACGCATCATATCAAATGCCATATCTCGCATCTGTTGGAAACAAGTGTCACTTAGAGTCATAGCAGGAGCTACGGTGATACTTTCTCCAGTATGTATACCCATTGGGTCAAAATTCTCAATAGTACAGATTACAGCAATGTTGTTATTTCCATCTCGGAGAAGCTCTAGCTCGTACTCTTTCCAACCAAGGACCGCTTGCTCTACGAGTACTTCGTGGGTAGGAGATGCCTCTAAACCTCTTTTTACCGCTTCATCAAATTCTTCTTTCTTATGAACGAATCCACCGCCGTAACCCCCCATCGTGAAAGATGGTCTAATTACGAGTGGAAAACCTATTTCTTGAGCTACTTCTTTAGCTTCTAAGTAAGAATTGGCAATTTTAGAAGTTGCAATGGGTACTTCCAGTTCCATCATAAATGAGCGGAATAAATCTCTATTCTCCGTTTTTTCTATTGCAGCTATATCTACACCAATGATTTTAACATCGTACTTTTCCCAAAGCCCAATTTCGTCTGCTTCTATGGCAAGATTCAAAGCGGTCTGACCACCCATGGTAGGTAATACGTGAGTAATTGTTGGCTGCTCAACCAAAATCTTTTCCAAACTAGATACTTCAAGAGGCAGTAAGTAGACATGGTCTGCCATACTTGGGTCTGTCATTATTGTTGCAGGGTTGGAATTGACAAGTGACACTTCCACTCCTTCTTCTCGTAAACTTTGAGTGGCTTGACTTCCAGAGTAGTCGAACTCACAAGCTTGTCCTATAATAATGGGTCCGCTTCCTATGATGAGGACGTGTTTGATACTGCTATCTTTAGGCATAGTTTCTTAAAATTGAGCAAAGTTATTTTATAATTTTCTCGTGACAAGTGATGTGGAAAAGGTGGGAAAAGGGTGAGTGGAAATTATTCTACTAAAATCCCAATATTATACTCTCTTGTTTCCAATAAGGTGCCGTCTTGGCGATAGAAATACCATGCGCCGTGCATTACACTATGATCATCGAATGTGTAGTAATTGTTTCCAGTACCACAAAATAGCGAGTTAGGTTTCTCTTGCCCTTTAGAGCGAATCAATAATCCTGTTGACTTTATTTGCTCGTTTGAATAGAAAGAAGTAG
>ERZ1048068.701-NODE-701-length-28784-cov-4.061680_pt1 | contig 28784 bp, 22 predicted proteins | sample MGYA00383098_ERZ1048068 | MGnify/ENA primary metagenome ERZ1048068 (study PRJEB29581, sample SAMEA5548368) | metagenome | biome: marine; feature: coastal; material: water | depth 1 m | study: Short-term variability in the microbial, nano- and picoplankton dynamics... | reverse complement strand
TTCAGACTGCTCCAAGAGGTTCACGATATATTCCACCACCTCCGGTGTTTCCCCGTCAATCACGACCGTTCGCGTGCCACGACGGGAAATCACGGGAAAAGATGACTCGGCGACAATGACCCAATTTCGAGAACCCAACGCAGCCACCTCACGCGACACCGCAGCCCCCCACGCAGGAGGAGGATTCTCGGGCGGACGACTTCCGCACCCCACAAAGGCCGGAATAAGAAATGGGAGGAGGAATTTCATGGGAACACTACGCAACGAATGCCTCCAGAGTTACATTAAGCTCGCCCCTGCTTCAGCAAGATCGCTCCGCTCGCCTCGACTCAAGGTGACGTGGGCCGCAAAATCCTGCCCGCGCATCCGCTGGCGGGTATATACGAGACCATTGCTTCGACTGTCAACATAGGGATGATCAATTTGCGCGGGATCTCCCACCATGACCAACTTGGACCCCCGGGACATTCGCGTCACCACTGTCTTAGCCTCCTGGGGCGTCAACTGCTGGGCTTCGTCGAGAATGAAGAAGCGATTCGGAATAGAACGGCCCCGGATATAACACAATGCCTCCACCTCAATCACTCCTTGATTCACCAAGTCGTCATAGGGTTTCTTAATCGCCTCGCTTTCCCCTTTATTACGCTTTCGCTTAGGACCTTGCTTGCTCTGAGAGTTCATTAAAAGCTCCAGAGCGTCATAGATCGGCTGAAGCCAAGGCCGCATTTTTTCCTCCAACGAACCAGGCAAAAATCCCAGCTGGTCACCCATCGCTACCACTGGACGACTGACCGTAAGCCCATTGAAATCCCTGCTGAACACTCCGTGAAGCCCGGCCGCCATGGCGACGAGGGTCTTTCCTGTTCCTGCCTGGCCGTAACAAGTCACCAGCGAAATCTCCGGGTTTAGTAAGGCATCAATGAAACACTTCTGTCCGAGATTCAGAGGTCGCAGATTATGCCCGTCTGGAATGCGAATGACCTCGGGAACCATCAACCGAACCAATTTTCCCGAAGCACTAAGGCGCGCCGGGATCGTCTGCTTCTCCCCCGCTTCCAAAAGAACATATTGATTGATATGTAATGCCTTCGTGCGTTCTGGATCCAATTCTATCTCTCCGGAACTGGCAAACCGTTGAAGTTCATTTTGATCCAGAGGGAGCCGAGCCATTTCCCTCTTGGCTGCCTCCTGCGGCTCGACTTTATCATTCAGATAATCCTCACATGTGATGCCCACAGCCCTCGCCTTGAGCTGCATATTCAAATCTTTGGTCACCAACACGACCGGCGGATCAACATTCTCCTGAAGGAGTAAGGTGCAGGCGAGAATTCGGTGATCCACCCGAACACGATCAGGAAAAATTCGATGGAATTGCTGCAGCATGGCACTGCTTTTCTCACACAAATCAGGGTCGTAAATCACCAGACGGATGGTTCCCCCGCCATCCGTGCTCACTCCTGAGGTCACGCTCTCGCTACTATCAAATATTGAGAGGAGGGTGCGGTGGATTTTTCGGGCATTGGCTCCCCGCTCGGTTTGCTCATTCTTGAACCGATCCAACTCAGACAAGACATCCGCCGGAATACAAAGGTGATTTTCTTGAAAGCGATTTAAGCAACCCGGGTCGTGCAGAAGTACATTGGTGTCGAGAACGTAGTGCTTGCCTGGAGCCTCCGGCTGCCTCAGACCGAATTGCCTAAGCTGGGCCTCGCTGAGTTTGGAGTCATTCCCACTTGCATTTGAAGAATCAGGTGAGGAAGAGATTTTGGGATCGGATGGAGCATCGATCATACTGGTTAGGATTTATTTTGGTGACGGTGGTATAAAAAAAACCGCAATGAAGGCCGTTGTTCCTTCGAAGCAGTTTAGCGAAAAATTTTCATTAACTATTCCTAATTAAACCCCGATGCCCCTTCTGCGCAATCATATTCGACGTGAATCTTTTCCAATTCACTGCGGTCAATTTTCCCCAGAGGACCTCTGGGAAGATCATCTAAAAAGGCCCATCCGGATAGGCGCTCCAAGCCCGGCATCTTTCGATTCAATAAGTTTATCTCACAAGGCTCTCCCTGAACGAGCAACCACAAGGTGACTCCTCGTCGCTCGCTTCTTTTCTTCAAAATCACCACCGGACATCCAAGCGCATCGCGCCACTTTTTCTCCACCTCATCCAAATCCACCAATTCCCCGAGAATCTTTACCTGTCGATCCGCTCTCCCCAGAATTCGCAGATTTCTCCCTTCCAGCCCAACGAGATCGTTCGTCAAAAACCACCCCTCCTCCTTCGGATCGAAGCACCGGAATTCCCCGTCCTTTTTTTCAATCACCCAACTTAAAAGCCCTCCTCCCTTCAGAGCTAATCGTCCCTCATCGAGCCTGGCCTCCCACCCTTTCATCAATGGCAACCCGTCACCGGTGGCTATCTGCGAGGAGGTCTCCGTCATCCCATAACTTGGCAACACCGGCCACCCGAGAGCGATGGCCCGCCCTTGCAATTCCTCATCCAATGCCCCGCCACCCACGACAATCACCCGCATCGATTTAGGAGCAACCAACTCACATCGAACTAAATCACTCAGCTGGGTAGGAACCAAGGAAGTCACCGAGACTTTTTCCCGCTCACACCAACCCGCAAAGCGATCAGCCGACCAGGCACCTCCGAATTCCACCAGATTCGCACCACTGAAATAGGCTCTCGCGGACAAGCCAAAACCGCCGACATGACTCGTCGGCAACGCCAACCCCAATATATCCCCGTCAGAGATCTCCAAATGGGCAATCACGTTCCGTGCCGACCACTCCAAAGCCTCCTTTGAAAGTGCAACCCACTTCTCCACGCCACTACTCCCGGAAGTTTTAAAAACAAGATGGTTTTGAAACTCTTCTCTTCCACCCAACCACTCATCCAAGGCCGCATCTCCGCTCATCAACAACGGTTCGCAATTGTTCCAAGATGGAAATTTCAACACCCCGAAACGGTCTTCCGACATTGCCCTGCAAACAAGGCAATTTACCGACAATAAAAAACCGCCCTTCCGACATGCGGCAAGGCAGTTGCTTTTAAATTATCCTTGCGAATTAAAACTTAAATCCGGCATTCAAGCCAACGTAGTGACTTTCGGAGATCTCTCCCAGACGGGCCTGATAATCGAGGCCAAGATTCACTCCGCTATCAAGGAGGTAGTTCACCGCAACTCCACCGATGAAGATGTCCTCGTCAAGCTCTCCCAAAGAAATGGCACCGATGCTTCCATTATCAGCCTCGAATTCATGCTCCCATGCGACACGGACCTGCGGAATCAAGGTTCCGTTTCCATACGGCATTGGACGGGAAACCTGATACCCAAGTTGGGTCGCCAAAGATTCAAAATCGACCACACTATCGATGTCACCATTGAGCGAACGAATCTGGGCATATGGCCCGTGAATCAGGGCTCCGGCATTATAATTCAATCCGACATTCAACTCAATCAAGCTTGAATCACCACTCGCGCTGGCTCCATTGGCCTCGTAATCTGAATCGGTGTGGGCATACATCAAGTCTGCATAAAAGTCGGCACCTTGAATGACATCCTCCTTATAAAACGAGACATACGGCATAATGGCCACACTATCGATGTCGATATCACCAACTCCGTTCAAGTCAGCTTCTCCATTCGCGGCTCCAACTCCGAGACCAATGGTCCAATTACTGTCCAGACGGTAATCCACGCCAACTGTTCCTCCGAAAATATCCAATTCGGTATCAGGAGTTCTGAGAACAGCTGATAAGGTTGCTCCGATATTCTGTCCGTCGATATCCTGTGAGAAAGCGTAGATATCACCCCAAACACTGAAGCGATTTTCCACGACGGTATGTCCGGGAATCACCGCCTTGCCTCCGGGGGCAAGCGTTGATGGTGTTTGCGTTACGGACAGAGCACCAGATCCTCCGGCACGAAGACGGGAAAGGCGTCCTCCGACATCACGACTGATGGTATTGGACATCGTAATTCCGATAAGTCGCACCGTAGATGCCACAGAAGGATTTTCCAAATCACCTCCACCTGAGGGCGTTTCAATGATCACTTCGTCGAAAAGCCCAAGAAGAATTCCGTCGATTTCTTCTTCAATTTCTTCGATGGTCACCTCCCGATACAATCCCCCGATCAGTCCACAATCTAGGACCGTTTCGGTAATCTCAGTAGCTTGACCTAATCCATCAAGTCGATTGAGATCGACTGCGATCACCTGCACACATTCTTCGTTCAAGGCTGCGAGGGTTGTCGCCATTGTCGTGCCATCACTCCCTGGATCAAGGCTGGTGTCGTCACCAAACCAGAAAATCATTCGGCGGGATCCATCACGCCACGGAGCTGTCGAGGCAACTTCGCGAAGACCTAAAAGTCCGTCCTCAGGGAAATCTCCGCCTCCACTGGCACCCCAGGCACCAATCGCCCCGGAAACCGCTGCCGCGTCGTTGGATAGGATGGGAGCTCCCTCACCCTCCAAATTATAACGGAATCCAAAGGCATCGGCATTTCCGTCCTTATACTCACCCACCCCAAACCGAACATCTCCTCTGCTTAGGAAAGCGGTCTGAATTGCATTACTGGAATCTTGAGCACTATTGATAAGAGCACCCATACTTCCCGTCGTATCACTGAGGAAAACAACGTCAAAGATGTCGGGATCTTGGGCCATTGCGAGTGGCGCGATGAGTGAACCAAGCGAAAGCCCAGCTAATATATGCAGTCCTCTACTTTTTTTCATGGGGATGATAGTTAAAACTAATCCTTAGTATAACCTCCCCCTCTCACTACTCAACTCAATTTCTATCAAGTATCAGTAAATCTAAAGTTTCCGGAATAAAACAATCGATCGAAACACCTAAATATCAGCTTTTCACCCAATCCATACCTCCCAATAAGTCACTAAATCCCAATCCTTTTTCTACTGGGGGTCGAAATGCCGGACTCAACTCACCCAACTCCTCGCTGAACGGATTCGCTACAAACACCCCATGACTCTGCAAGCCGCAGATTTCCCTAATCCCTGATTTTCCCGCCTCGTAGGCCGCAAAACATTGGCCAATCGGATGATCCAGGTAACTGGTCACCACAACACGTTGACTCGACGCACTGGGGATCTCCTCAATAGCCGGTTTAATCACCAAAACCTCCGACGCCCCCCCGTCTCTCGCCATCTCGCGATCATTTGCCACCGAAACCGGCAGCCCGGCCCAATCCACCGGCCGGAAAGGCGACGGATCCTCCACAAAATCTATTCTCTCCAATTCCTCTCTCTCCCACCGGGAAAGAATCCCACGCAGTTCCTCACAATTTGCCAGTTCATTGAAATCGATCCTCCACCGGATATTCGGCCACCGGGATGAAAGATCGCGGATTTTCTCCATCTCGTCCCTCACCATCCTCCCCGCCTTCACCTTCACCACGGAGAACCCCCGCTCTGCAGCCTCCTCCAAGCCCTCCTCGGAAATCCCAACCATCAAAAAATGACTCTTCGGAACCACCACGCCCTCAAACAAAGACACCCCCTCCTCCCGGGCCTTCCCGTCAATCTCCGCACAATACAAGGCTCTCTGCACCAGGCGAGAATTCCTCGGCCCCTTCAAATCCTCCAGACACTCTTCAAGAGTGGGATCACCTAACTCCGGCCAGGGATGAAGACATCCAAATCCCTCTCCCACCCGAATCAAGGCCCCGGGGTAAATCCGCCGCTCCGTCCTGGCACCCAGTCCCATCGCCGATTGCAACTCGTAGCGCGATATCCAAATACTCATCGCTACTCCCAGAGGAAGGATTGTTTGCGGGAAATCACTTCGGATCCATCTAACAAAGTCATCCGCCAAGCCAGCACGCGACCGTTTTGATAGTAATCCGATCCCGTAATTTGAAATTCGGTCCTCCCTTCCGGAGACGGAGGCAAAACCCGCGTCATTTTCTTAACCCTCGCTCCTGTCGACTGCTGCCGGTATTCAAACACGATCTTCACCGGTCGGTTCCCGCTCAATTCACGCCAGCTCACCACATAAAAGTGCCCTTTTCTCAACTCTCGCGCCTTCTCGGTGACCGCGCCATACAGACGCTTATTCATCTCTGCCCTAATAAATTCATTCCCGTCTGCCACCGTGTCGGATCGCAAATGAAACTGCCGAACTCTAAACCGCTCGGAGGACCCACACGACGCCAAAGCCAGGCTCAACAGCGCTAAAACAACTCTCACGCTGCGAATCTTCGATTTTCGGGGTTCAATATTCAATCTAAATCACTATGATCCCACCCAACATGGAAGAAAGCATCCGGGAAAGGCTCGACCAATTCATCAGTAAAAAAGGTCTTCGACAGACCTCGCAACGCGATGAAATCGTCGACGTCATCTTTGCTTCCGACGAACATTTCACTCCGGAACAACTCTTCGACCGCCTCCGTTCGGCAGGATCGGCAGCTTCCAGAGCCACCGTCTACCGCACTCTCGCCTTGCTCGACGAAGCCGGACTCATTCACGAAATCGAGCTCGGCGACGGCCAAACGACCTACGACCCGAACTTCCTCGATCGCCCCACCCACAACCACCTTGTCTGCGTCGATTGCGGAAAAGTCGTCGAGTTTGAAGACGAACACCTCGACCTGCTCAACGACTGCGTGACCCGACGCCTCGGCTACCGACCGGTCCGCCAAAGCCTCCGGATCGAAGCGGCCTGCGAAAAACTACGTATGCGGGGGAATTGCCCCGACCTCATCCAAGCGCGGATGGAAGGCAAACGTCTGCCCAACCGAAGAAAATAAATTTCCCATTCCCTATCCCGCTTCCATCTGAAAATCTCTCCTTATGACAATTTCTTCTATCGAAAACACCTCCGGCATCGATCTGGGCATCCTCGGAACCCATCTTGGATTCATCGCCGGCCTCGTTCCTGACGAACACGGCAACCTTCCCCGTAATGCCGACGGAGACCTCGTCGTCTACGCCGGCTCCCGCGACATTTGCGAACTCTCTCCCGTCAAAGTCGATGCCATTCAAATCTCTTCCTTCGGTGGCACAAAATCCGATGACGCCGATGAACTTATCACCAACTTAAAAAGTCTCGGTCTGGAAGCCCAACTCGTCATGATGGTGGGTGGAGTCAACCCGATGAATCCCGACGATGAAGATGGCGCGGTCGAACAACTCCTCGTTCACATGGAGACCGCGAAACGTCACGGTATTACCCAAGTCAACTCAACCTCAGTCGAAACCTGGCTAGACGGTGAACCGCCGAAAAACGACGAGGAATTCCAGGCCCGCGTTGCACAAAACATCAAACTTCATCACCGCGTCTATCGCGATGGCGACCTCGCCAATTCCTGTATCAAGAACTGGAATATCGAGTTTCTCCGTCCCGGTGAATTTCAAAATTTCACCTCGCTGGCAAAGCTGAAACCTGTTCTCGACGGGCTCAAGGCAGAGATTGGATCATCCTACTTCAAAGCCCTCATCGACGCCGCCCACTGTGGCGACTCCGGGCTCAGCCTTCGCGAAAATGAAGCCCTTATTGCCGAATATGGCGAACAAGACTTCATTGGACCATTCCACTGCTCTGCTCCCACCACCCGGGGTTGTTTAAGCACCGACGATGGCTGGATTGGCGCCCTCCTCGCAGCCAATGCGCGGACTGGAAAACTCCCCAGCGCCTTCGTCGAACTCTTCATGCACGATGACCCCGCCCTCGAGCCTCTCCGCGCCCTCGTGCCGGGACACGGCGTCGATACTACCGGCGGCCGAAGCTACACCGAACTCATGGTCGACGGCCTCGTCGACACCGTTCGCCGCCTAAACAATTTCAAAGCCCGCGGGATCGTTTAGACAAAAACAGACTCCCTTTTCAGAGAGCCTGCTTTCGAATACTAAAACGAGAGAATGCTCCTTACTTCTTAAGCTTGGAATTCCACTCGTCGAGATTGGTCTTCTGAGCTGCGAAGAGAGCTGCAGTCGGATCCTTGGTTTCGATGTCGGTGATGACATCCCCCTTCACGATCGCGTTCACCACATCCTGGCCCTTGGTTACTTTTCCAAACACGGAGTGTCTTCCATCCAAATGAGGCGTTGCGACGTGGGTAATGAAAAACTGCGAGCCATTGGTTCCGGGTCCGGCATTTGCCATCGAAAAGATTCCGGGACCAGTATGCTTTAAAGAAGAATCAAATTCGTCTGCGAAACGATATCCCGGACCACCTCGACCGCTCCCCTCAGGATCACCTCCCTGAATCATGAAGTTGGGAATCACCCGGTGGAAAGTGATGCCATCGTAGTAATCTTTCTCGGCGAGATTAAGGAAGTTAGCCGCCGTCATGGGTGTCTTCGTCGCATAAATCACCGCCTCAATATCTCCTTTGGATGTCTTCATGACAATATTGACATCGGTGATCTCTGCAGGGGCATCAGGAGCGGGTGTCGCTTCAGTTTTCTCTGGCTTACCATTTCCGGTCTCAGCCTTTTCCTTATTATCGCAAGCGGAGAACATCAAGGATGCCGCCGTCAGAGGTAGAATCAAAAATAATTTTTTCATAAACAACGCGGCAAAATAGGCACGCCTTTTTCCTACCGCAAACCCAAAACCTACTTCAATTTCTCCAACTCAGTCTGAGTTTAGGGCATCTTACGATCTCCGGTGGCATTCTTGATCTCCAATAATCGCCAAGCTCGCCATCACAAAGCAATCGCCGATGCGGCTCATCCAGCCCCTGGGGAAAACAGTCCACGATTTCAATTCGCCAGCGCCGTTTTCCATCGGGCCGCCGATGCTGAAGCAAGGCCCTCACCCTATTCGAGCGGAAGAGGAAAATCTTTCCGTCCCCGCAAAAATAATGCCGAAAACCCTCCGATCTGAGCGACCCCTCTCCACCACAACCGAAAAACTCCCCTTGCGAAGAAGGAATCCTAGAGCAAAATCCTACCTCCCATGAAGTCTTTCACCTTGTTTAGCCTCATCCTCACAGTCCCTTTCTCCCTAATCGCGGCCCCGGATTGGCTCGAATGGCGCGGCCCCACTCGGGACGGACAAATCCACAAAGATGCCAAGGCTTGGCCTGATCGCCTCAACAAAGAAAACCTAAAGAAAGTTTGGTCCAAGGATCTCGCCCAGGGCTACTCCAGCCCGATTGTTTCGGGAAATCGCATCTTCACTGTCGAAACGAAAGACAAGAAAGATGAAGTCGTCCGCGCTTTCGACCGCAAAACCGGCGAGCAACTCTGGGAAGCCAGCTGGGCCGGATCCATGAGAGTGCCCTTTTATGCGGCCAAAAATGGGAGTTGGGCCCGATGCACTCCGGCCTGCGATGGCGAAACACTTTTTGTCGGAGGGATGCGCGACGTCCTCGTTGCTCTGGATGTAACCAATGGTAAGGAACGCTGGCGGGTCGATTTTCCTACCGACGAAAAAACAACGCGCCCCCAATTCGGCTTCGTCTCTTCGCCAATGCTCGGAAAGGAATACGTTTACGCCCAAGTAGGCGGCGCTTTGCGAAAAATCCGTAAGAAGGATGGGAAGTCTGTTTGGAAAGCAATGAACGACGATCGCGCCATGTGGGGCGAAGCCTTCTCCTCCCCTACTCGCGCAACAATTGGTGGGGTCGACCAGATTCTAGTGCAGGCCCGCATGGCCTTGGCCGGTGTTTCGCCTGAGGACGGCTCGGTTCTGTGGTCCACTCCGGTAAAAGCTTTCCGCGGAATGAACATCCTGACTCCAACTCCGATCGGAGACAAAATTTTCACGGCCAGTTACGGGGGCGGAACATTCTGGTATGACATCGCCACCAAGGGAAAAGCTCAAAGCGTAAAGGAACTTTGGAACGACAAAGTTGAAGGGAACATGTCGTCGCCCGTGGTGATCGATGGAAAAGTCTATCTCCACGGAAGAGACAAGCGCTTTCACTGTATCGACCCAAGTGCCCGGAAAGTTCTGTGGTCCACCGAAAAGAAATTCGGCGACTACTGGTCCACCGTTTCAAATGGCAACCGTATTCTCGCTCTCGACAGCAAGGGAAAGCTCTACCTGATCGAAGCGAATCCCAAGGAGTTTGAACTTATCGATGAACTCGAAGTCAGCGCCCGCCCGACCTGGGCTCACCTGACAATCTGCGGGGAGGAAGTAGTCATCCGCGATCTGGAAGGCATCTCAGTCTACCACTGGAAATAGCCTCATTTCCTTCCTTGGGTAATTTAGAGAAAGCGCTATTTCTTTTCCATGCGCCTCTGCCTTCTTGCCCTGTCCATTGCAACCCTCACCGCCCAGGTTCCGGGCGAAGCCGAGAAAGCCGCCCAGGCGATCAAGATCCTCGACGGTTGGAATGCCATTGCTCCCAGGAAAGAGACTCGAAGCCTCCACTTCGTCCTCTGGACGCCAAACGACCGAAAGCCTCCGGCAAATTACGAGGCTCGGCTGACTCGAATGATGGAGCACATCCAGGAGTTCTATGCCAAGGAAATGAAGCGACTCGGGTTCGGACCTCGCTCAATCAACCTCCCCTACTCCAAGCCGGGACAGCTGAAAATCCATCTCATCGAGGGAAACCATCCCAACTCTCACTACGGAAGACCCTCGGGAAGTGAAATTCGCAAAGAATGCCTCCCCGCTTTGAAAAAAGCAGGAATTGACGCCGATAGGGAAACCATCGTCCTCTTTTGTAACCTCGCCACTTGGGATGAAAAAAAACTCATCTTTAAACACAATTCCCCCTACTACGCCGGCGGCAACTTCCAAAGAGGCACCGCCTGGCAACTCGACTCCCCCGAGCTCGACCCCAAAAACATCCCCCTCAAGAAGCCCATGATACAGGACGGCGAGTACGGCCGCATCTCCCTTGGTAAACACAACTCCATTTTCATCGGTGGAGTCTGTCACGAATTAGGCCATGCTCTCGGTCTTCCTCATTGCAGGGAACGCCCCGACGAAGCCGCTCGCGGGACTGCCCTCATGGGATCGGGCAATCGTTCCTACGGCGATGAGCTCCGTGGCGAAGGAAAAGGATCCTTCCTCACCCTCGCCCACGCCCTCCGTCTGGCCTCCCATCCCCAATTCTCCGGCTCAACAAAAGAATTCAACTCCCCAAGCTCCGCCGAGATCAAAGAGCTCAGCATCAGCGCCGAAGGCAAAGCGATCGAGGTCTCGGGCTCAGTCGTCGCCAATCCACCTGTTTACGCTGTCGTCGCCTATTTCGACCCCGAAGGAGGAAGCGACTACAACGCCACCACCGCCACGGCCATTCCCGATACCAACGGAAACTTCACTCTCTCCTGCGACGCCCTCCCGGCGGGAAAATCCGGCGAACTTCGTCTCATCCCGCTTCACGTCAACGGCTCGACCAACGGCTGGATGTCCCAAACAAAATTCAAATACCCCTACACCGTCTCGAAGGACGGCACACCAGACCTCTCCACCTTCCAAATCAAAAAATCCCTTGCTCCTCTAATCGAAGCATTGAATACCAAACGCATCGACAAGGCCCGAAAAATCTCCTCAGCGCTCAAGAATCCCCGGGCCGCTAAAATTGCCAAAATTCTCTTAAGTCAAAATGATGCCAAAGGTCCTATTTCCCAATCAACCCAATTGGTCGCACTTACCCGGCTCACGCCCACTTCGGAAAAAGTCGGCTGGGGAAGACCAAGCTACGACACCCTTCCCGGACCTTCTCCCCTCCTCGAATCCGGATCAAAGATCTTCGCCACTGGAATCTACGCCCACGCGCCTTCACTTCACCAATACAAGCTCAACAAAAAATGGTCGAAACTCGAAGGTACTGTCGGCCTCGCTGCCGGGAAAAGTGGCTCCGTGCGATTCGAAGTCAAAGGCGACGGCAAATCACTTTGGAGATCTCCTGTAATCAAAGAAGGCCAACTTAAAACCTTCTCCCTGAACATCAAAACCATTATGTCCCTCGAACTCATCACCGAGACCACTCCAGATGGAGCCGCTTCCGACTGGGGGCTCTGGCTGGAACCAACCCTCAAACGATAGATTGAATCAATTTGCCATCCCCCCTCTCAACTCCTAGAAATACCACACTACAAATGAAAACAAAACTGATCGCCTCCGCAATCGCCGCCCTCTTTGCTCAATTCGCCTTCGCCGGAGAATGGGTGCAAATGTTCGACGGAAAAACTCTTAACGGCTGGAAGGTTAATACCGAAAACCCCTCCACCTTCTCCGTCGAAGACGGCACCATCAAAGTCGTCGGCCCCCGCGCCCACCTCTTCTACGGAAAAGACGGCAACGCCCAGTTCAAGAATTTCGAATTCGAATGCGAAGTCAAAACCGCCAAAAGCGCCAATGCCGGCATCTTTATCCACACCGCCTATCAGGAAAAAGGATGGCCCTCCGTTGGATACGAATGTCAGGTCAACGCCACCCAGAAGGATTGGCGTAAAACCGGCAGTATCTACAGCTTCAAAGACGTTAAAACCCCGGGCCATGTCGACGACAAATGGTTCACCTACAACATCAAGGTCGAAGGAAAAAAGATCACAGTCACCATCGACGGAAAGGTAACCAACGAATACACCGAGCCCGCCGACCACAAGGAAAAGACCAAGCGCCTCAGTAAAGGCACCATTGCTATCCAGGGCCACGACCCCGGCAGTTTGATCCACTTCCGCAAACTCCGAATCCGCAAGCTCGACTAATCCTTCATCTCAGCTTCAAAGGGCCTCCCTGACCGGAGGCCTTTTTGGGTCTCCAAAAAATAAAAAAACAGCCTCCGCCCGATCCCGGGTGGAGGCTGTTGGATTTTTAAAGGTAATCGCTTAACTCAATGCGCTCACCACGCTGGCGGCATTGATGCCGAGCTCGTCCATCACCACGTTGCCAGGTGCAGACATGCCGAATCTGTCGATTCCGACGACGGAACCTTCGAGTCCGACATACTTATACCAGAGGGCGCTGACACCGGCTTCGATGGCAACACGCTTGGTGCAGGAAGACGGGAGAACCTCCTCGCGATACTCGGCGGTCTGGCGATCAAAGCGCTCCATGCAAGGAACGGAAACCACGCGGGCTCCGGCTCCAAGTTCTTTGGCTGCATTGACAGCGTGCTCCACTTCCGAACCAGTCGCAAGAATGATACACTCAAGTGCGCCTTCTTCCTTCTTGAGAATGTAGGCTCCCTTACCAACACCATCACGGCGGGTTTCGACAGAAGCGTAACCATTCAGAGAAAGAACCTTCTGACGACTTAAACTGAGAACGGTCGGTCCATCAGTACGCTCCATGGAAGAAATCCAGGCTCCGGCGACTTCTTCCTGATCGGCAGGACGAATCACGTCGACGTTGGGAATGACGCGGAGACCGCTGACCGTTTCCACCGGCTGGTGAGTCGGTCCATCCTCGCCCACTCCAACGGAATCGTGTGTGAAGACATAGGTCACCGGCAGCTTGGCAAGACCCGCAATACGAATCGCAGGACGAAGATAATCAGCGAAGACGAGGAAGGTCGCTCCACTAGCGCGGAACAGACCGTCGTAGGCGATGCCATTGCAGATCGCGCCCATCGCATGCTCGCGAATACCGAACCAAATATTGCGTCCTTCCGGAGTCGCAGCAGAATAATCGCCACCGTCCTTGAGGTAGTTCTTGGTCGATCCGTAGAGGTCGGCTGATCCAGTGATGAGGTTAGGCATGGCCTTGGCCACAGCGTTGATCACCACACCACCCGATCCACGGGTTGCGTCGGCGTAATCGTCGGCGAAGGCGGGAATCTGAGCGGAGAGATCAGTCGGAACAATATTAGAGACACCTGCCTGGAGCTCTTCGGCGAGAGCCGGATTGGCAGCGGACCAGGCAGCGAACGTCGCCTCCCACTCAGTGAACTCGGCAACGCGGCCTTCGTTCTGTGCGGCGAAGTATGCTTTGGTCTCCTCGGAGACAAAGAAGGTCTCTTCCGGGAGCCCCAGCCCCTTGCGAGCGGATTCAGCAAAGTTCGCTCCACCCTCACCGTGGCCTTTGGCCGTTCCGGCAACTTCGGGAATACCACGACCAATCTCGGTTTTGGCAACGATGACCGTTGGCTTGCCGTTGTCGCTCGACTTGGCGGTATCGAGAGCGGCTTTCACGGCGGCGAGATCATGCCCGTCGATAGTAACGGCATCCCAGTTGAGAGACTCGAAATATTTCGCTGCGTCCCAACCTTGGGAAACGTCAGCCATGGCGTCGAGAGTGACGTCATTGGAATCATAAATTAAAATGAGGTTATCGAGTTGGGTGTGACCCGCGAAAGCAATCGCTTCCTGGGCAACTCCCTCCTGAAGACATCCGTCCCCGGCAAGAGCCACGACGTGGTTGTCGATAATAGTGTGGTCGGCGGTGTTGAATTTCGCGGCGGCGCGCTTTCCGGAGAGAGCATATCCCACGGCATTACCCACTCCCTGCCCGAGTGGTCCGGTGGTCGCTTCGACACCTTCGGTCTCGTCGAACTCAGGGTGACCCGGAGTGATCGAATGTAGTTTGCGGAAATCAGCGACGTCCTGAATGGAAACATTGTATCCCGAAAGGTGGAGCCAGCTGTAGATGAACATCGAGCCGTGACCGGCGGAAAGGATGAAACGGTCACGATTCAACCACTTGGGAGCGGCGGGGTTAAAACGGAGGGATTCGCCAAAAAGAACGGCGCCCATATCTGCGCAACCCAAGGGAAGGCCGAGGTGACCGGAGGAACAGGCGTGGACGGCATCGATGGCCAATCCGCGGGCCTCAGCGGCTACTCTTGGTAGTGCTTCTGTATTCATGAGGGCGGCAACCTCACTAAATCTAGCGGTTCAATCAAGAAGTATTAGCTTTCATCAAGGGGATTCTTTGCGGCAAATCGACATTTATTCATGATAATTCTTCATGCAAACCACCCATTCTTGACCTTCGCCCGCCACCGATTGATTATTTCCACGTGAAAAACACTTCGGATAAACCGGAATTGGAGGGAAAACTTCTTCTCGCCGACCCGTCACTCCGTGGAGGGATTTTTCACAAATCAGTCGTTCTTCTCGCTGATCATTCCCAGGAAGACGGTGCCATGGGCCTCATTCTCAATCAACCGGCCGGACACACCGTCGGAGATCTCCTCAAAGGAGACGAGTTTTCCGACCTCCTTTCAGTGCAAGTCCATATCGGTGGCCCTGTCGCCAAATCCCATCTTTCCTTCGCGGCATTTTGGAATGAGAAGGAGAATTTCTATTTTAAAGCCCGCATCTCCGCGGAAGACGCCATCCGCTACGTCCACAAGCCGGGCGCGATTGTTCGCGCTTTCGTAGGATATTCCGGCTGGGAAAAAGACCAACTTGAGGACGAAATAGAACAACAATCGTGGTTTGCGGTGCTCACGAAACCAGAACTCCTTTCCGTTTCGCACGATCCCGACCTCTGGAAGACCATCATGGAAGGAATTTCCCCATTCCACTGCATTCTCTCCAAGACTCCCGACGAGATCCTCTCGAACTAATCCCATCGATCACGAACTCTGACTTGGCAGCGGCTTTCCCAAAAGGATAGCGTCACTCCCAGATCATGTGGAAAGCGTTCGTCTCCTTTATCAGACCATCCTTTCTGGCGAGCACGACGAGAACGATCCGCTAGCGATCATCAAGTCGTAAGAACCTTATCCAAAACAGCCTGAAACTGCGCTTTTGATACCCGATGGCCGGTCGAGCTCTTACCACTTGGATTCCCCACCAAAAGAAAAGCCTTCTCTACGACGCTCTCCCTCAATTGAGGTTTGCGATCACTTGAAATCCACAGGCTCGCGCTTCCCATCTTTATTAACGATAGTGAACTGCCCACCGGATTTTTTGGCCAAAGTTCCCATCGCTTCCTGAGCTTTAGGCTCCATGAGAGACACGGTATTAATAATAATCCCCTTGGTCCGGGCACGTGAGCCGATTTTCTTGGCAATATCCAAAGACTCTTTTCCAGAAACACCATCGGTCATGAAGAAAATAGCTTGGGGAAGTGGATCCATATCGAACGCCATTTCCAGAGGACCTTTCCAGCTCGTCCCAAAGGAGAGCTTGGATTCCTTAACGATCTTTTGCGATTTTTTCAGCTGAAGATTGGTAAGGTCAAGCCATTCGGGAACCTGTTTCTTCCCCTTCGGCTCCCAGCCACCGGCCCCTTTACCGGTCCATTCAAATTTCTTGGACCCGTCAGTAATTGTCGCACCCCTCCTGTCCTTGCTGTGCTGCACCTGGTTACCCGCCACCCAAGCTGGACCGGAAAAGAAGACGATCTGGTATTTCGTTCCTGGAACAAGACTATCGAGAGACTTCTTCATCTCCTTCCGCATCAGCGGCTCACGTCCTTGGCTTTTCATGGAGGACGAGTAATCGATAATATAGAGCACCCGTTCCGCCGAAGTTTTCTGGCCGAAAAAGCTACCTCCTCCACCGGAGCCAAATCCGTCACCACTTCCCCATCCGGCACCGAACCCTTCACCATCTCCGAACTCAATACTGACTTCGGGAACATTAATTTCCGGCACGGGAACCGCGACCGGCGAGGTGGTATTGGCCGCAATGACGCGAGCCATAGCGGAAGAGGGGGCCGCAGGTTTTTTCTCCACCTGGGTTTGGACCTTTTTGATCTTTTGGGTCTCGTCATCCTCAGCCTCGGCCGAATAGGAAACCAATTCGGGGATTTCCTCCTTTTGAACTGCCATCGCGATCAAAAACAGGATCACTCCCATGAGAATAGTCGTCAAAAGGCCCACCAGCAGACTGGTGATCGTGGACCACCGACGTTGAGAAGCAAGGCGCTCGCGGGTTTCAGGGCTGAGATCTGCGTGTAAGCTCATGATGATTGGGTGGGTGAAGTGTGCTTGGGGACTTGAAATTAACTATCTTCAAAAACGCGATCCGACAGGCAAAAATTAGAAAAAATGGTCAGAAAAACAATATTTTCAGCTATTCCAGACCTTCCAGCCAATCCTGAAAGGCTGATTCGTCGGTTCCCAGTTGGATCGCCACTTTCTCGCGATCAGCGAGACAAGCCAGGCGTTCGGGAATCTCAATCGCGCTTTTACCAAGTTCCTCCTCCATTACATCGAGGAATTTCGAAGGATGAGCCGTTTCAAAAACGACGGTGTGGGCCTCCGGATGATCTTTCCGCCAGGCCTCGGCAGCCATCCAACCCACCGCGCCGTGTGGTTCGAGGGTATATCCGGTTTCCGCCTTGACCCGTCGAATCGTATCGCGGGTAATTTCATCATCGTAGGCAAAGCCCGCGATCCGTGAACGCATTCGCTCCCACTCGGAGCCAAAAATACTTTCCATGCGAGCAAAGTTACTCGGCGCTCCTACATCCATGGCATTGGAAATGGTAGCCACACTCGGACGCGGACAATACTCCCCTTCCTTGAGGTATACCGGGACGACATCATTCCGATTGGTAGCGGCCACAAATTGCTCCACCGGCAAGCCCATCTCCTCCGCGAACAATCCGGCGGTGAGATTCCCAAAGTTCCCGCTGGGAATCACGAAGGTCGGCTTCGCGCCTTCAGGCAAATTACGCGCGGCATCAAAGTAATAAAAACTCTGCGGAACGAGCCGGGAGATATTAATCGAGTTCGCCGAAGTAAGATTCATCCGATCTGACATTTCACGCTTGAGAAAAGCCGACTTCACCAGACGTTGACAGTCATCGAAAGTACCTTCGATTTCCAAGGCGATAATATTGTCGCCCAAAGTCGTGAGCTGCTTCTCTTGCAGACCGCTCACCTTCCCTTTGGGATACAAAATGATGACACGTGTTCCCGGCACCTTGTGAAAGGCGCTGGCAACCGCCCCGCCGGTATCTCCACTGGTCGCAACCAACACCGTGAGCAAGCCATCGTCATCTCTCGTCAACCACCTCATCAGACGAGCCATAAAACGCGCGCCGAAATCTTTGAAGGCCAGCGTCGGACCGTGATACAATTCGAGGACATACTCCTTCTCTTTCACCGTCACCAATGGGGCCGGAAAATTGATTGCCTCATGCACAATCATTTCCAATTGATCCGCAGGAATACTCTCGCGAAAAACCTGACGCGCAATTCGAAAACCCAGTTGACTAAGACTCAAATCCCGCCAGCCATTCCAAAAATCATCTCCAAGTGGCTCGATCTTCTCGGGCATGTAAAGCCCGTTATCTGCGGGGAGCGAGCGAAGAACCGCCTCTTTGACATCAACAAAATCTCCGGGACTTTTAGTACTATAAAATCGCTGGAACATGACTAGTTGATCACTTTAACGCCATCCAAATTCACCCCGGAGACATAGAGCTGATTTCCCAGATCAACTTTGGTAAACACTGCCGAAATCGCCCCACCAACCCTTTGAGCCGACTCCTCACCTTCGCAAAGCGCGAAGACACTTGGGCCCGCTCCCGAGATGCTGAATCCAAGAGCACCCGCGCCCATGGCCGCTCTCTTGGCTTTATAAAATTCCGGGATGAGCTTCTGTCGCCGGGGCTCCGCGATCACGTCGTGCACCGAACGACTAATCATGCCGTAGTCCTCCTGAATCAGACCACAGATCAAACCTCCGAGGTTTCCGATTTGTTGGGTGACATTTGCCAGTGGAACTTCAGTTGGCAAAATCTCCCGGGCCACCTTGGTCAAAATTTCGATATCAGGATGCACCACCGCTGCCCAGAGATTCTTGGGCACGGGAAGCTGGGAGATATCCAACTCCTCGTTGTCGCGAATGAAGACAACCCCTCCCAGTAAGCAAGGGCCGACATTATCCGCATGCCAGGCTCCATCGGCGCTGGCCTCTCCGGTCATCGCGAAAGGCAAAAGCTGCTTCTTGGTAAGCGGTTCTCCAATGAGCTTGTTCACTGCATACGCCCCGGCCACAGCACTGGCGGCACTGGAACCCAGCCCGCTGCCAAAAGGCATCTTCTTGTGAATCTCCAGTTCGATCCCCAGATCGAGCATACCCAGATGCTTCAGCAAATCCAACGATGCCACTCCGGCGGTATTCTGCTCTGCCTCGAGTGGCAATTTCCCGTCATCGCCGGTGATTTTAGTGATCCTGAGACCAGGCTCCGGTGAATGACGGGCCACGATTTCATCTCCCGGCGCATCAATGGCAAAACCAAGAACATCATACCCGCAAGCCACATTGGCCACCGTTGCTGGTGCGAATACCCGCACTTCTTTCATCGCTTCCCGCTGCATTTGAGGGCGCGAGTTAGCAAATGTTAGGCAAGGGGGCAATCCTTACTCTCGATTCGCTGAAAGACCTTTTTTCGATTTGGCAGCATAAATCAGAAAGCCAATCCCCACCGCGATCATGAAGAAGGAATAAAACTGCCCCTTCGTAACCCCCATGATCTTCTCGGCATCTGGCTGGCGAACATTCTCAACCAAAATCCGGAAAATGGCATAACTGATGAAGAAACAACCCGAAATGACCCCATGCGCAAGTCTCGGGAGAAAGACTCGCACCGCATAAAGAGCCGCGAAGATTAGCGCGCCTTCAAGAACTCCTTCATAAAGCTGAGAAGCATGACGGGCCGGCGTGTGATCAGCTAAAGCCTTCAGCACTTCCGGGTCACGACGACCGATTTCCAGGATTTTTTCATAGGCCTCTCCGGTCACATGGAAATATTCGTAGTTATCCTGCTTGAGGGTTGCCGTAATTGCTCCGACTTCTTCGGAGCTTGTCGCAGCTTGTTGTATCGCCAACTGCAGGTTTTCCGCATTTTCCCTCTCAAAGAGAGACTTCGGAAACTTCACCGCCCACCAATTCGAAGCTGCGGTCGTCGTTCCATAGAGCTCTCCGTTAATGAAATTTGCGATTCGACCAAAGAACACTCCCAGCGGAGCAACAATCGCGATTCCGTCGCCCAAACCCGGCCAGGAAAGTTTATTTCTCCAGGCGTAGAACAAAGTAAACACCATGATCCCCAGAATCCCTCCATGAGAAGCCATGCCCCCTTCCCAGACTTTGAAGATGATCATGGGATCCTCCGCGATCACGCCCCATCCCCGCTCGGGAATCATGTAGAAAAATACATACCCCAGACGCCCTCCCAAAAAGACTCCGAAAAGCGCGGTATAGGTCACCACATCTCCCACCTTCTCCGGCCCAATTACCCAGAGCTTCTTCCGGGCGAGACGTATAAGAATGTAGTAGGCCGCCACAAATCCGACCACATAGGAAAGCCCATACCATCGCAGGGCAATCTTTTCGTTAATCCCAAAAATGACGGGGTCCAAATTATGGACGTATGTGGCAAGTAAGCTGAGCACGAGCCGACTTGACACCATCACCGGCAAATCGGCAAGCTCAGGAAGCAGAGACCAGCCAACCGACGAAGCCAAGGTATCCCACGAAAAGAAGCAATCCCTCCCACCGGTCCAGCTTCATGCGGTGCCACATCATGGGCATGAGAATGATAGCCGTTCCCAACATCACCCCGATGTGGATCACGGTAACTCCATCAGCTTTCAATGGCGCGACCAATCCGGCAATTCCTACCACCGCAAGGAGATTAAAAATACACGACCCCACCGCATTCCCTACGATGATATCGCCCTGCTTTTTCATTGCGGCAACCACCGAGGTTGCGAGTTCCGGCAGAGAAGTTCCAAAAGCAAATAAAGTGAGCCCAATCACGGCCTCGGAGACTCCAAAGGCCCGAGCCACATGCTCCCCCCCAAAAACCATGCGATCCGCTCCCACGACTAAAAGAACTGCACCCAGAATGATGAGAAGGAGGTCATAAAAAATCCGCCCGGTTCCACTTTTTCGCACTTCCTCGATCATCTCGGGAGGAACTTCCCCGGAGCAATCAGCAGAGGGCTCACTTCGTGCCTCGATTAAACTGAAGATGACATAAAAGATAATTCCCACCGCGAGAATGGCGGCCTCCCAACGCTCGATCCCTCCATCGCGAAGCATCAGGGAAAACACAATGGTTGCCACAAGAAGGATCGGCATCTCCCGCCGAATCACCTGCCGGTGAATTGCCAGCGGAAAGATCGCCGCTCCAATTCCCAGCACCAAACAGATATTGCAAATATTCGAGCCAACGACATTGCCAATCGCCATGCCCCCCTGGCCACTCCAATTAGCCTTAATACTCACCACTAATTCAGGCGCACTCGTTCCAAAAGCCACCACGGTCAAACCAATCACGAGAGGACTGATCCCGAGCCGGATGGCCAATTCCGATGATCCCTTCACCAACCATTCCGCTCCATAGTAAAGCAAAACAAGTCCCAGAAAGATCCAGCAGATATCCAGTAGCACGGCGCGATAGTGGTGCAGATTCCTCGACCCCGCAAATACGAAGACCGGAAGATTTTATATTCCGACCGCTACCCCCCGATTTTGATCAACTCGACGTCAAAGACGAGCATGCCGGCGGGTGCTCCGGGACGGCTGGGCTTCTCACCATAGGCCATTTTCCCGGGAATCCAAAAACGACGGGTTTCTCCTTCCACCATGAGCTGAACACCTTCGGTCCAACCTTCAATCACGCCATTGAGCGGGAAGGAAATAGGCTCGCCACGTGCCACGGAGCTATCGAACATCTTACCGTCGGTGGTCCAACCGGTGTAATGCACGAGCACTTTGTCGACCGCCTTCGGGTGAGCCGAACCGGAGCCGGCCTTGAGCAATTTGGAAGCCAGACCACTGCTGGTTACTTCGGCATCATCGGGAGCTGCCGCAACATCATCAGGAGCATCAATCCCCTTGGGCTCTTCCGGAGCCTGGGCGACATCGAGGAGCTCGAAATCAAAGGTGAGATCACCCGTTGGGGCTCCTTGCGGTGGGTTTTCGCCAAAAGCCAGAGCGGCAGGAACCCAAAAGCGGGATTTCCCACCCACCTTCATCATCTGCAGGCCTTCAACCCATCCTTTGATGGAAACTTGATCCAACTTGAATTGAGCAGGGCCTTGATGAAGCGCGGTGCTTTCCACCAACTCGCCCGCAAGGGTCCAACCACTAAAATGAACCGTCACAACATCCTTGGGGCCGGGAGTATCTCCCTGACCTTCCTCCATGTGATGAACCGCCAGCCCGGAATCGGTGGTGATCGCATCTTCGTGAGCTTCCGCAACATTCTCAGGGATGTCGGGCGTCGGAGCGGCCTTTTCGATCTCGAATAATTCGACATCAAAGACCAAATCCCCCGCCGGAGCACCGGGTCGTTGGGGCACCTCACCATAGGCCAGGTCGGAAGGAATCCAGAACCGTCGTTTCTCACCCACGACCATCAACTGCACCCCCTCGGTCCAGCCGGGAATAACCTGATTGAGAGGAAAAGTAATCTGCTCACCACGCTTGACCGAGCTATCGAACATCTTGCCATCAGAAACCTGCCAACCGGTGTAGTGTACCTTTACGGTGTCACGCGGTCCCGGATGATCAGTGCAGCAACCTTCCTTGAGAACCTTGGAGACCAGACCGGAAGCAGTCTTCTCGGCATCGGCGGGGGCGGCGGCTACATCATCGGGAGTCTTCAGTTCGTCACTCATGGGAGCCCAGTAACCGCTGGAGACATTTCCGCAAACAAAAAACGGCCTGCTGCACGTGGCAGCAGGCCGTTTGAAATCGTTCGAGCCGACCTACTGGCCGATTTTGAGGACCTCGATATCAAAAACGAGCACTCCCTGGGGACGCCCATCCTGGCCGTCGTAGGCTAAATTTCCGGGAATCCAGAAGCGACGCTTTTCGCCCTCAACCATCAACTTTGCTCCTTCTAGCCAGCCTTGGATCACCCCGCCTCGCAAGGAGAAGGTAAAGGGCTCGCCACGCTGAACCGAGCTATCAAACATCTTACCATCTTCGGCACGCCAACCGGTGTAGTGCACCGTAACGGAGTCGGTCGCAGTTGCCTTTTTCTCGCCTGTTCCCTTCTTGAGAACTTTCGAGGCCAATCCTGACTCGGTCTTTTCCGCGTCAGCCGGAGCTGCTGCGACATCGTCGGGAGCCGAAATGGGAGCGCTGAACTCAAGAAGCTCAATATCAAAAACCAAGTCACCGGTGGGAGCTCCCGGCTGTCCTGCATTCCCGAAACCCAAAGCAGCAGGAATCCAAAAACGACGGGTCTCGCCTTTCTTCATCAACTGAATTCCTTCGGTCCATCCTTTGATCGGGGCCTTGGAAAGAGGCATCGCCATGGGGCGACCATTGGGCATTTTGCTTGATCCAACGGATGAGCCATCGGTCTTCCAACCCGAGAAATCGAATTTCACAAAATCATCCTCACCAGGAGTGGCGGTTCCCTCACCAGCCTTGAGAACCTTGCTGGCCAAGCCGGAATCGGTTTTGAAGGCATCACCAGGTGCGGCGGCGACATCAGCAGGAGCATCCGGAGCTTTGGGAGCCGGCGGAGGCTTCGGTGTGGACTTGAAGTCAACCAGTTCCATATCAAAGATCAAATCGCCGGTTGGAGTGCCTTCAGGACCTTCGTTACCGAAAGCCAGCGCAGCAGGAATCCAGAAGCGACGCTTCTCGCCCTTGACCATCAATTGAAGAGCTTCCGTCCATCCTTTGATGGGAACTTGGTCGATCTTAATCTGGCTCGGCTGCCCATCGATTATGGTGCTGTGAAGAAGATCGCCGTCTTTTTTCCAACCACTGAAATTCACGGTAGCAACATCGGAAGCGCCTGGCTTCTCCTTGCCCGTTCCGGCCTCCAGGATTTTGGACGCCAAACCGGATTCGGTTTTTTCGGCATCAGCGGGCGCAGTCAATTCCTTGGGAGCATCGGGAACGTTGGATTTAGTGAAAGAATGAAGCTCCACGTCAAAGACGAGCATTCCAAACGGACGCCCCTGGGGACTTGGCTCATTTCCGTAGGCCATCTCTCCGGGAATCCAAAAGCGACGCTTCTCACCGGCAACCATCAGCTGAAGCCCTTCGGTCCAACCGGGAATCACCTGAAAAAGCGCGAATTCCGCTGGCTCGGGAGCTTGGCCGGGACGGCGAGCTTTCAAGGAACTATCAAACATCTTGCCGTCCGAAGACTGCCATCCGGTGTAATCAACTTTCACCTTGTCCCACTTACTGGGCTTCTCCTTGCCTTCTCCGGCTTTGAGAATCTTAAAGGCCAAACCGGATTCGGTCTTTTGCGCATCGGCAGGCACTGCCGCCACATCAGCCGGAGCCTTGAAGGCTGGGTTTTCTTTAGGAGCTGCAGGAGCCGCCGGCTCTGCTTCTTTTTCTTTGCCGGGCGTTGCGGGGTCTTGAGCGACCGCAGCCAACCCAAGGGCACCACTTAAAATGCCGGTAAGAGCCCAGCGCGTTCTAATAGTCATGTCGCGGGGAACCTCACTGAGCGACCGCCCCGTGTCAACGCCACATCTCGCAAGAATGAGCCGAAAAACCGGCTCCAAAGCTCGTCAGCCAATATCGATCATCGCTCGAGTCTGATTTAAGCCGCTCTTCCAGGGCAAATAAAACACAAGGACTGGAGCAATTCCCGTAGTCATTGAGAACTTTTCTCGTCTCCTCCAGGGACCACCCCAACTTCTCTTCCAGCGCCTCGATAACATCGCGTCCTCCGGTATGAGCCAACACCTGGGAGGGATCTCCGCTCCGCTTTGCCCAAAGAACACTCACCGCATCAGCCGCCAATCCCGGCACGCTCTTGTGAAGTTTATTCTGTAATTTACCCCCTCCATTCACGAAGCGAATCTTCTCCCTCTCCTCAGGAATATGCACCGTTTGGAATCCACCCACTTGCCACTTTCCCTCCGATTGTTCATCCGACCAAACCGCCGCCGCCGCTCCGTCTCCAAACAAACACAAACTAATCAGAACACCCGGGTCTTCGTTCACATAGAGCGCCGCCGAACAAATTTCCACTGCGATCGTAGCGACTTTCTTCCCCGGATTTGCCGCCAAAAATCCTTCCGCAGCCCGCATCATCGGAATAGCCGCGCCACAGCCCAGCCCGACGATGTCTTGTAGGTAGACATCATCCCGCATCCCTAATTGCTCGGCGACATGACTGCTCACTCCCGGACAAAGATATCCGGTACAGGTACACACAATGAGCGCATCAATTTCCGCGACGCTCACTCCCGTGTTCAAGAAAGCTTCCACGGACAACTTCGGCGCTTCCCTCTCAAAAAACTCATTCAACTCCTGCGCTCCCGCATCAAACATCGCCGCAGGTTGACTTGTCGAAAAATGCCTTTTCGAAATGCCCGACTCTCCTCCGAGAATCCGGCCCAGGATCCCCTGCCCCCGTTTACTCAGTTTGTGAAACGCATCCGTCTCGCGCGTAAATTCCAAACACTCCGGCTGGGTATAAGACGATTGGGGGAAGGCACTAGCGAGAGCATCGAGAAACATCCCCTGCAATTTTACCTAGATTTCTGATTTGCCAACCTAATTCACTTCAACCGGAGGTCGGCATCACGATTTCCCCTGAAAAGATTAATCACATCATCCAGAATCAGATAAATCGAGGGAACCAAAATGAGTGTAATCGCTGTGGCAAACAAGATTCCAAATCCCAGTGATACGGCCATGGGAATGAGAAATTTAGCCTGGAGGTCTGTTTCCAATAGCATCGGCATGAGTCCGGCGAAGGTCGTCAACGAAGTCAGCAGAATTGGACGAAAACGTCGCGCGCCGGCAATTACCGCAGCTTCCTTAATCGTGGTAGCTCCGTCCCGATTTCGATTAACGTAATCGACCAGAACCAGACTGTCATTCACCACCACCCCGGCCAAAGCCACGATCCCGCAGAGCGACATGATGCTTAAATTCATGCCCATGACAATGTGTCCCGCGATCCCCCCCACAATCCCAAATGGAATAACACTCATCACGATCAACGGCTGAATGTAGCTTTTCAATGGAATCGCCATCAGGACATACATCATCAGCAAAGCCCCAACGAACCCAACCATCATCTCACGGATACTCTCACTCTGCGCGGCTTTCTCGCCTTCGAGGGAATACCGCACTCCGGGAAACTTCTCGGCCAATCCATCCAGCACTTCTTCCTGATAGCGGTCGCGAATCTTGTCGGCATTGTAGCCACTCGTCCGGTCCACATCGCCCGACATACTAATCGTCGGATTTCGGTCAATTCTACGAATCGTAGCCGGACTCCGTCCATAGTCGGGCTCCACTACCTCCAGCAACGGCACCTCGATACCGTTCGGCGCCCGCAACTTCATTGATTCGATATTCGCCACCGATTTTCGTTCAGCTTCCGGATAGCGGACCATCACCTTCACTTCGTCACGCCCTCGCTGAAGCCGCTGGACTTCGTTGCCGTAAAAACCATCACGAACCTGGCTCATTACTGAAGCAAGATCAAAGCCCAGCGCCTTTCCTCGATCAGTGAGATCTCTCACAATAAATTCCTCCCGACCACGGCGATCCGAATTGGAAACCTCAATCACGCCGGGATATTCCTTGCGTAATTTCTCCGTCGCCCAGACCGCAGCTTCCGAGAGCACTTGATCATCACGACTGGTCAAATTCACATCGATGGCATTGCCTCCCGCATTCGTCTCCGACTTAAAGCCAAGCACCACCACTCCGGGAATATCACCTACCAGCTCCTGCCATTTGATTCGTAATTCTTCACTGGAAAGATCACGATCTTTGGCCGCTGCGAGTTCCAGAGTCACCTCGCCCAAATGCGTCCCGCTTGGAATTCCGCCCGGCGCCAATCCCGCCTGAAACGGCTGCATTCCCGAGGTCGCGAGGAGATTCACGATAATCGAATTCCCGTTATTATCCTTCAACTCCGCCCCGAGCCGCAAGGCCGCCTCCTCAATCCGACGAACCGCCTCCTGGGTTTCTGCGAATGGAACACCCAAGGGCATCTCTAGCTTCGCCGAAAGAATCTCACCCTCGACCTTGGGCATAAACTCAAAAGGAATTCTCCCTGTCTCCACGAGCTTCGCGGACATCACAACCAAGCCAACAAAGGCAACCCAAACAACATATCGGAAACGAAGACAGAGCGCCAGAGTTGGGGTGTAGATCGACTTAATGAATCGCTCGAGCCCTCCTGAAATCCATTTCTGCAAACGCATCAAAGGATTACGACTCACCTTGTTTGATGTGGGTTTCAACAATGCCAGATGCGCCGGAAGAACAAACTTCGACTGCACCAAGGAGAACAAGAGAACCGGAATCACGACCAGCGGAATATTTGGCCAGATCTTCCCACTCACCCCACTCAAACCCAGCATCGGCGTAAATGCCATCGCGGTAGTCAGGACCCCAAAAATCACCACCACTCCCACCTCGTGGGTTCCCTTCCAACTCGCCTCTCTCGGATGCTCCCCTCCTTGAATCCGGGTATAGACATTTTCACCCACCACGATGGCGTCATCGACCACGATTCCCAGAACCAAGATGAAGGCGAACGCCGAAATCATATTCAGGGAAATCCCAAAATCAGGCATCAACCACATCCCTCCGGCAAAGGACACCGGAATTCCCATAGCCACCAGAAAGGCCAGACTCGGGCGTAGGAAAAGAGCAAGTACGAGAAGCACCAGAAGCAGGCCCATCCCGATATTCCGCTTCAAGAGATCAAGCCGACCTTGCAACATGAGACTCATATCATTCCAGAGAGTAATGCTTACCCCGGGCGGTTTTTCCAACCCACTAATATACTCTTTGGCCAGTGCCGCGATCGTCAGCGTATCCTGCTCCCCCACGCTGAAGACGTGAAGCACTACCGCCGAATTCCCATTAAAAGTGGAAGACAATTCACTATCTTCAAACCCATCGATAATCTCAGCGACTTCCTCGAGCTTCACAACGGAGCCATCAGGATTTGCCTTCACCACAATCCCAAAAAAATCCGCGCCACGGTAACGTTTCCCGATTCCCCGCACCACGATCTCTCCCGACGCCGTCTTTACCGATCCGCTCGGCAGATCCAAAGACGCTTTACGAACCGCCGCCGCAACCTGCTGTATGGTCAATCCATATTGCCTCAGGCGATCCTCGGACACCTCGATCGAAATCTCGTAATCCCGCACCGACGCCAATTCCACCTTCTTGATCTCCGGATCGCCCTTGAGGAACCGGGAGAGCTTTTGGGACACCCCTTTTGGCTCTCCGGGCTCATAATTCAACAAACCATCCCGGACAGTCTCGGCATACTCCCGCAAGCTCGCCTCATCGGTATCCGCACTAATCGCCAAACTTAGAATCTGCCGGTTAATGATCAACTCCTCCAGAACAGGACGCTCGGCATTCTCGGCAAAGTTGTCGATGGCGTCGATCTGGGTCTTCACGTCATCCATGACGTTGCGGGTTTCATACCCCGTCTCGACCTCAATGGTCATCGCGCCAACATTGCGACTCGCGTTGGATGTCACCCGCTTGATCCCCTCGATGTCGGCAATGGCCTCCTCCATCGGGATGATCACCCCGTTGGTCACCTCGTCCGGCGTGGCATTCGGATACGGAACGCTGACCACCACCGCATCAAACGAGGTTTCTGGAAAAATTTCCTTCCGAAGCTGAAACCAGGTTGCAAAGCCCGCCAGCAGCACCAACAACATCAAAAAGTTGGCCGCGACGTGGTTCTGGCTGAACCATTTAATTACTTTCTCCATGACTTAGGATTCTGGTTCGTCTCCCACGACTTTGAGGATCATTCCCTCCACGGGAAGTTCCAGTTTCGTCATAATTACGCGCTCGCCATCCTCGATTCCAGATTTCACATAAACCATCCCCGCCGTGGACCGGACAATCTCAAGTGTGCGAAATTCAAGCTGGTTCTTTTCGTTAATCACCGCAATTTCCTTACGTCCCCGAACCGCCGAACGCGGAAC
>ERZ1048068.699-NODE-699-length-28804-cov-10.586490_pt1 | contig 28804 bp, 21 predicted proteins | sample MGYA00383098_ERZ1048068 | MGnify/ENA primary metagenome ERZ1048068 (study PRJEB29581, sample SAMEA5548368) | metagenome | biome: marine; feature: coastal; material: water | depth 1 m | study: Short-term variability in the microbial, nano- and picoplankton... | reverse complement strand
ATAGAATTCGAATTTGAAAAACTATCTAATGATTGTGCCTGTGGTTCTCTATACTGGACCATCTCATATGTATTTTTGACTTGTTTTTCAAATATATTATTAAAAACATTGATATTGAAATTTTCGGAAAATACTTTAGGTTTCTCTATTTCTCGTTCTTCTAATTTTGTTTTATTTATCCATTGTCCATAACCATCATCGTTCACATCATGTAATCTATTGTCTTCATAAATTTTATTAAATAGTTTGGGGTCAAAACGTCCACTCTTTAACTTTATATTTTGTTTTTGATTATTGTTTTGTTCTTGGGTATAGTCTTGCGATTGTTGTTTTAATTCATTAAATTGTTTATCTTCGGATTTCATTTTTAATTCTTCCATCAGCGACATATACGCTTTTGTAATTAATTGAAACTTCTCGTTATTTCCATCGGGTCTATCTGGATGAAAACGTCTTGCCAAATTTCTATAAGCTATTTTTAATTCATCCATCGTATAATTTGAATTTAATTTAAATAATTTTTTTCCATCTATACCTGATTGGTTAAAACTTTTTATATCTGTTTCATAATTTCCTCGTCTCTTTTTTTGCGATTCATAAAATTTTTTTTCTCTTAATGCCTGTTCTCTTTTAAATTCTGCTTCTAATGTTTGTTCTTTCTTAAAAAAACTATTTTGTGGTGGATGTCCGCTTTTTGTATTTAAATCTAATTCTACGTCATCTAAAAAAGTGGCAATTCTATTAAATTTTTGATATGGAATCGAATGTTTTATTTTTGCCTGTATATCTCGTAATCTATTCACTAAAGACTGATAATTAATAACATGATTCGGATTGATACTAGTAATATCTTGTCTTAAAAGTGATAACTGATTGTCGTTCATAGTATATAATGTCTTTATAGAACTACTCTCATTCATGTGGGGTGATAGTTGGTTTCCCATTACAATTATATAAAAAACATTTATATTTTTTTATATATTTTAACTCAAAATATTGGAATTTAAAATTAAATTTAAATTAAATAAAAATAAAGTTTATGTGTTTTTATAAACTTTTTAAAGAACAAAATGATTCTATTAAAGAATCTAGTTAGAGTAAGCAAGACCACCCATACCACTCATGATTCTAAGAACATTGTAGTTAACGGCATAGATGTTATCAGTACCAACAAGATCGGCATTAGTGTCAAGATGAGCAGTGTCAATTCTTGAGAAATTGCAGGTTCCTGATGGTTGGTGCTCTTCTGGTTTAAGGGCAAATGAGTAGCAATTGATTTTTTTGGTCATTTGGGATGTGCGGCAACCTGCGTCAGCAATTAGAATGATGGAATTAATCGTCAGGGCAGTCGCTGCCGTCGCGTCGACCGCTGCGGATGTGCTGTTGTTATATATAATCTTATCAAACACCACACCAATAGTGTTTGCCCCAGGTGTGTATGTGCCGTTGTCGGCACCACCTGTAGTTACTAATGTGAGGCTTGCGGACGCCCCCCCATCTGCTGCGACGGAAGCAGCCAGACCTGCCGTAGAAACACACTTGGTAAGAGTTTGTTGCCGGACAACATTGGCACCGGTGTTAAAACTAGTATTAACTAAATATAGTTTTCCCGCAACAAAAGGAGTAGTGAGATCGGTGTCAAAAAAACCATATACAGTCGAACTAGCTGTATCTGTAGCGGCGCAAATGGTGCCGTCGTTCGTGCTGACAGATATTTTCTGTGTCGCACTGACGTCCAAACTCGCAGCATCAGATACTGGTGGGGCAACGATGGTAGAAACTAACAATTCAGTATAAGAAGTTGTTCCTGCACGAGCAGCAGCATAAGCATCAGTTGGTAAATTCTGTCCTGGGACAGCGGTGTGGCAATCTACTGGTTGTCTGAGCTGGAAATATTCTTCTTCTTGAGCGGAAAATCTGTCATGACCATTAAGTGTCAATTTGGCAGTATCATACGCTTGATCTGAAACCCAGATAAGTTCTTTAACGGGGTGATTAAAGTTTAATTTACTTTTTTTGCCAGCAGTAGCAGATTGTACTTGAACTTGTTCAATAAGGTATTCGTGTGATACTTGAGCGAATCTTCTACGTTCATCGGTATCAAGGTAGATGTAGTCACACATTACTTTAACTGCGACATTCGCCACACCAACAACAGACGCCGACGCCCCCCAAGTAAATTTGAGTTTAACTTCATGGTATTGAAGAGCAATTAAAGGTAAAGCAAGACCTGGATTGCGGCAGAAATAAAATTGAAGTGGTACTTGGACCATTCCTACACCTGTTCCACCACTAGCACCAACATTACCCTGCATAGCCTTTACACCAACCGCTTTTGATTCTGGTGTGTTTAATTCAGTTACGACTTGCATCCATTCAGCAGTTTGTCTATCAATTAATTGACCTCCAATTTCGAGATCAACACTATTTACAATTTCTGAACCGTTTGTAATACCAGTTGTTGCCGATGTAACATATACTTTATGGACTAAATCACCATTTCTTGAAATAGTGACTGAACCACTTGTGGCTGAGCCACCAAGTTTTGAAGTACCATTAATTGTTTGTTCAATAGTTTCCATTGAAAAGTTAGTGTGTCTTCTGTAAACAACTTTGAAAAAGGTAATTTGTGGATTACCAGTCAAATATACATCTTGAGCTCCGTAAGCAACTAATTGCATTAATCCTCCTCCCATTTTATACTATATGCCAAGAAAATAATTTTGGAAAAAAACGTAAATTAAATTAAATTAATCTTAATTTAATCTAAACTTAATTTAATCTAAACTTAATTTAATCTAAATAATCTATATAAAATAATTTAACGATTTAATCTAAATAATCTATATAAAATAATTTAACGATTCAATAAACCGTCACCTAATAAATAGTAGGCTACTAATCCAACACCCATCCCTACTAATTTCTTCATTTTCATTTCTTTATAGATTGCCAACCATGCATTCACTTTTTCTTGATTATTACCTATATGATTCAACATCCAATCCTTTTTGGGTATTGCCATATAAACAACTGCATTCACAATTAAAGCAACTGCTACAAACATACACGCCTTATTTCCTTTTGAATTTATATTAGACATCATAACAACAAAAAAAGCTGAAATAACTCCAACACATAATCCAATTAAATAAATCATTAATCGTTCTTTAATAATTTTTTCATATGCTTTTTCTTCTTTCTTATTTAATAATTTTTTGAATTCGGCATGTTTGGGTGATACTCTACTTGTAACCATCGAAGCAATAACTCCACATAACATAACGGAAGCAATCAAACAATTACCTACACACGACATTTATAATATAAATAGACATATTTTTTTTTTTGAATCAAATATTAAATAAAAAATAAAAATAAAAATAAATTAAAATTGATTTGTTCTTAAGATTTAGTAAAAATTATATATATATATGATGGCTCCATTCACTTCTGAAGATTATTCCTATTTTAATCATTATATTACACAAAAAGAAATAGATAGTTATATTTCATACCATAAATCTATTCTTAAATTTACAGGTGTCATATTTATTGGTTTTGTTCTATACTTTTTAATGTTTAATACTTATAATTAAAAATTATAAATTAATAAATTTAATGACGAAACAAATACATATTATAAAAATGTTTGATTTTACTAACTTATTTTTAATGAGTAAACACTTTTTTTTCAAAACTAAAAAAACAAAACAATAATAATTATAAAAAAGAATTAATCATGTCTTCAAGTTCTAATGGAATATGATGTTTTAAACAAACACTTCTAACAAATCTTTTTTTTATTAATAAAATAAAGAATTTTTTATTTTCTAAATATTCTTCTATAACATCCATTACTTTTTTACTAGGACACCAATTTTGACTACAAGTAATTGATTTACAACATAAACATTTATCGTCTTTACTTCTGAAACCAGTAAATTTTGATTGTAACATTTTAATATATCTATTGTTTTCAATAAATAAATTGGGTGGTTTAAATGGATAATGTAATGGCAAAACAGCTTTAATTATTTTCCCATCGATAATGACTGTCATTTCATTACAATTGTCTTTGTATTCTAACAAACAATTATTATAACGTTTACCTAATTCTTTCTCTTCACGGTCTAATCGCTTACTATAAATTCTACCAACATGATTCATTAATTACTATCAAATACTATTTGTTTAAATACTTAGATTTAGTCTTTTTTTCTTTCATGTTTTCTTTTTACTCTTTTTTGAATTTATCTATTATTGAGTAATACTAGTTCACATTCTGTCTTAAGTTGTTCTAAAAATTTCTTATCTCCTTCATCATAATTATTTCTAAAATTTTCATAATTAGTTTGATTAAATTCAGTCAGTAAATTTAAATTTTCTTGGTAGTGATTATCTAAAATAAAATACTTGCCATCAACAAGATCATTTATTGTTTCGTCTTTATTCTTATAGACCCATTTATCTCCCGAAAATATTTTTATCTTATTATCTCGTATATTGGTAATTGAAATATTATTATTTTCGGGTTTACGATCATTAAAGTGAATCGCTTCAATCATTTTTGGAATCATTCCATAGGGCATTCTTAAAAATTTAGTTTTTAAAGCATCCGTTATATGACTCAAATCTTCCTTACCATAACTATTTAATTGTATGTTATTCGTCTGATTATTAATAGTAGTATTACCTACTTTATCTAATAATTTTTCTATTTGTTTATGCAAATGATTTCGCTCTTCTTCAAAAATAGTTTTTTGTTCATCCAATATTTTTTTATAATCATTATCAATATTTTTTTTACAATAATTTTTAATATGTCGTGCTAAATGTCCTTTAGTACTCAATATTTTATCGCAAAAGTCACATTTATGGTGTGATTCCGATTTGACCACACTGTGGTCATTTGTGGTCAAATCCATATACTTTTTGACCATTTTGTGGTCATTTGTGGTCAAAAATATACTTTTTTCGGATTCAGCTGCTATTTTCTTTACATTATTTTTATGTTTCGTTGTTTTTAGGTGTCTATTAAAGTGTGTTTTTATTTTTGTAGAAATATTACAGCATTCGCAAAAGTAATGAGGCATATGATATAATAATGAAACATTTTTTTAAATATAAAATTGTTTGGTCTTTTAAAAATATACTTTTTTTATATACTTTTTCAAAACCAATATACTTTTTTTTTTTGAAAATATACTTTTTTTTGCGACCGATTTCCGAAACAAAAGTGGTTTTTAAATTTAACGATTTTTTCATTTTAAAGGGAAACTCAAAAAAAAAAGTATATTTTTGACCATTTTTTTAGTATATTTTGAGAGAGAGAGAGAGAAAAAAAAAAATTTAAAAATAAAAAATGAAATTCGAAAATTCGAAAATTCGAAAATTCGAAAATTCGAAAATAATGGCATTCATGAAAATTTATTAATTATTAAAATTATAAATATTTAATTAAATTTAATTTAATTTAATTTAAAGATTAAATAGGTGTAATAAATTTATTATGGAAACTGAAAAGGCAACTCTCTCTCTTAACGATCTTCAAATGGTGCTCAGTGTTATAGATACATGCTCTAAACGTGGAGCTTTTAAACCTCAAGAATTCGAAGCAGTAGGCAAACTATTTACTCATCTATCACTATTTGTAAAACAAAATTTACCACCAGATGAATCAAATTCTAATTCTGAAACAGAAACAGAAGGCGAAACTTCTAAAGCTGAATCCCAAGTAAATAGCAGTGATAATAAATCAGTTTGATAAAATTGATTTAAATTTAATAATAAAAATAAATAACAATAAATAAAAGAAAATGGATGAAGTACCAGAGATTATTACTCTCAAATTACGAGAAGAATACGTTCAAATACAACGCAAGGAGTTAGAAGAACTTGGTAATTGTGATTGGTTTCTTAAAAATCTAATTAAGTATCCAACTTCTAAAAAGAATGGTATATATGAAATTTGGGAAGATAAGAAAACTGTCATGAGTATTTTTGATTCTTTACGCTTCAATAGTCTAATTATATACCCTAATGTTTCCATTGATTATATGTTATTATTATGTGATAAATGGACTGTACCCGAAGAACTCATTGATAAATTAAATGAAAAACAATTAGAACAAATAGAAACAACAAAAAGAAACAAAATTAATATTTGGGATTTAATCCATTTAAGATGCGTTAATTGTAAATTAGGTTTTAATGTTATGGAAAATAAATCCGATTCATGTAAATTTCATTCTGAAACATTTACACATCAATTTAATACCTGGAATTGTTGTAATACAAATAACGAGTATTGTAAAGTTGGATATCATACAGCAAGTAATGGCTTATATGAAGTACCTAATTTAATTGATTCTATTAAATCTATGATGAAAGGAGAAATAGAATAAAATTAATTATTTTATAATAATTTAATTATAATTTTTATAGAACAAAATTGATTTGAATATATTTGTATTCAAATGAATAAATCTCATTATGCGTCATTTCCAAGAACATCTCGCTCGTCCTATGTGTGTGTCTGAAAAGAAACATTTTAATATTGGATATATGAATTCTATTGGAAATGGTTTCGGTGAAATTGAAAGTTTGGACCACATCAACAGATATAAAGCACTTATGTCTGATGGTAAACTACTAGTTAGTTGTAAAGATATTAAGACCATGGAAAAATATTTTAAGGTGTTGATGAATACTGATTATTTTATCAATTACCAACCTAAAATTGCAAATGACTATGTTGGTGATACTCCTATTGAAGGCATGACTGTAAATGGACTATTTAAGAAAATTGGAGGGGTTAAAATGACATTTCCAAATGTCGATGGATTTCCTGAATTTAGGCACCTAGAAATTAATGTTGAACGTGTAGATACGGAAACTGTATTCAACTACAAAGTCACCCAAAACTTTTCGGATTGGAGTGGTGATGTTGCTCCAGCAACTTGGGATGGTAGCAAAAGTGTAATGTTTAGGGGAAGTGTTGGAAATATTCTTGAATCTAATTATAGACATGGATTTATTGTAGACTTTATGGAACAAAACAACTATATCTAATACATAAAATTTAACTAAAATTTAACTGAATTATGAATTGTAAATAAATTTGATTATATTTTTTATTTTTATTTTGTTTTATATCATGACTATAATAGAAAAAGAATCAGTTTTGGACATTTATAATAAAATATCAGGACACTTTGATAATACCCGGCATTTTATTTGGCCTTCTGTAAAAACATTTTTGGAAGAAATACCTAAATATAGTATTGTTGCCGATATAGGTTGTGGAAATGGTAAAAATATGGAGTATCTATATCAAGATCACATCTTTATAGGTTTTGATTTCTCTATAGAATTATTAAACATTTGTTCTAAAAAGAAGTTGGAAACAATCAATGCCAATAATTGTTCGATACCAATAAAAGACAATTCATTTGATTCTTCTATATCGATTGCTGTTATTCATCACCTTTCTACCGAAGCATTGCGATTACAAGCTATTAATGAAATTCTCCGAATAACAAAACCAAATGGTCTCATTATGATTCAAGTTTGGGCATTTGAAAGAGAATATAGTACAAAATATCCAACACAAGATTCCTTTATACCATGGAAATCTAAAGGTGACATTTATTATAGATATTACTATTTGTTTAAAGAAAATGAACTGGATGAACTCATACATAAATCTAGTTATGACACAGAAATAATAAAAAGTTCTAAAGAACGTGATAATTATATCTTAATAATCACGAAAAAATAAAATAAATTAATAAATAACAAAATTTAAAAGAAATCTAACGACGCACAACATTGCTAATAAAACCAGTAATACCTTCAACTCTGGCAACACTTTTGTATTTTCTAACATAATGAAGATTCACAAAAGATAATGATGTTATTACTAACATAAAAATAATGGCACCGATTGGTCCATATTCTCTTAATTTAAAATTAGTTAATACATCCTTAGGATCATTTTTATTATATCCAATAGTTAATACATCTCCTTGTTCATATTCCGTATTTGAATTAGTTTTGATGGTTGTTTTTTCGGTGGCATTTGGGGTATTATAATCTAAATTGACATTACATTTATATATAACACTAGTATTTCCTTTAGAATCATTTTGACGATTTTTGTTACAATTAGCAGAAGTTACAGTCGCCTGTGTTTCTACATAATTCCTATTGTTTATTAATGTTTTGACACTATAAACAAGAACTAAAACAGCAACTATACTTACTATAATTGTACTTGCATGTGCGCGAAATGATCCATATACTTCAGCAGCTTCAGACAAATTATTCATCTTATACTTTATTCAAAGATAATAATAAATTAAATTGTATTAAATAATTAATTACAAAAATTTATAATATCTAAATAATTTTCTTTTATTGCTTTTAATGTTGGAATACTTTTACCACAATTACCTTCAAATTTTTCAACTATTAATAGATGATTTAAAATACTAATGGCATTTACATTATGATAGTTTGTAATATTTTCCTGTATTTGTTGTAATTCCTTTTTTTTATATTCTTTATACTGTTCTGTAAATAATGTATCTAATTGATTTTGTTTAAATTGTTCTAATGTTCTATCATTCGGATTTTGTTGTTGTTGATACCATGCTTTTGCCCATTCTTCTGTAGAATTTATTTTTTTATGGTATTGTAACATTAATAGTGTTGTATCATATAATTTATCAATAGTTTCTGAATCATAAAATAACGGTTTATAAATTAAATTTTTCCAAAAATCAGATGATTTTGATTTATTTATTTCTTTTTTTTGGTTTTGGGTTAAATTAATATTAATTTCTAACATATTAGGTATTTGTAAATATAACATGTTAAATAGCCATTCTTTATCTTTACACTCTTCTTGTGAAGTACCTATGTTGAAACAAAGTTTAAAATAGTCTGTTCCGATATCAACACTTCTTATTGCTTTTTTATTGACTTCTGTTACATATTTTTTATAAAATTTGTCAAAATATAAAAATAAAATATAATTTGTTATGTATCCACATAATTTTTCAAATGATTTTGAAAATGTTCGCATTAATTCTGCTATATCTAATTCTAATTTATACATTGGTTTGGATAATTCATCATTAAAATAGTGGTCTAAATAGATGTTAAGTTTTTCTATAAACATTTCAATATTATAAATTTTTATATTTTGTTTTTTACTTAGTTCATTTCGTCTATTTTTTTGCTGGGCATACAAACGTTTTTGTTCCTGTGTATATTTTTTTTTTCCACCTATTAATGTATCTTTACCACACATACGCGTACAACTACTATTTAGATTATCTTTAATTACATAAGGTGACTTATTTTTTGTTTTAGATAAAAATGTAGTTAATAAATCTAATTTTGTAAAAAAATTTGTTTTTAATGCTTCATACTGTTGTTCTCGCTTTTGTTGTTTTTCTTTTTCCGCCTGTTCAGCTTTATTTTTTGCTTCCTTTTCCTTTAGCTTTTGGTTTTCTTCTTCCTTCACTGCGCTAGCGGCTTTTTCCCTTGTTTCTTTCTTTTTTTCTTTATTGTCTTTTTTCTTTTTTTCAGCCTTCTTGTCTGCTGCTGCTTTTTCTGCTGCTGCTTTTTCTGCTGCTGCTTCTTCAGATAATGTATTGGTTAACCAATCGGGTGTGAATCTTTTAATACTTTCTGTTGATAATGCTCCCCCAACCAATTTTTTACTACGTTTATTAAATGTTATAGTCTTTTTTTTTTTTGTTCTTAATGGCATTTAAATATCTATAATATATTATTTGAAATTTATATACTTAAAACAGTTAGATATTAACTATATAAACCATATAAAGGAATAGATGTCTGGCTTTAAACGAAAAGTAACCGAATCTCAAAAGAAAAATATTGCTGGCAAACAATCCTATAAATGTGCCAATAATAATTCTTCTACATTAAAAGGTCTAGAAACCTATCATTGTCCTTTATGGGAAAAAGAAACAGATAAAGGTTCATTTGATGCTTCTGGATATGATATAGATCATATAAATGAACACTGTTTAACCGGAGATGATAGCGATGAAAATCTACAAGCACTATGTCTATCATGTCATCGTGTTAAAACAAAAAAATTCAATAGTCGTCCAAAAATAAAAATTCCTAAAAAACATAAACTATTTGGCAAACAATTAGACCATTATGGAAATCATAAAATCTATTTGGCATCTTCAAAAGAGATTTATAATCATACAAAAATATGGAGCAAAAATAGACCAGTAGATAAATCGCGCCTTGAAGTTATGGCAGATTACTTTACTAAAACTAACCATATTGATGGTATTATCTATTTAGCAGTATTAGAAGACGAGGGTATTGTGTGCTATGATGGCAATCATAGAAGAGAGTCTATCCAATACATTCCCGAAAATTTAAATATAAATGTATTGGTTGATGTAGTGGAACACCCAACTTATCATTACTTATGTCATAAATTTAAATCGTTAAACCAATGTGTTCCTGTTTGTGAACTGGATTCAAATCCAGATGAATATTCGGAAGATTTTAAATTAATAATCTATAGTTTAGTCGATAGAATAAGCTATAAATGGCAAGATCATAAAGTATCAAGTCCAAATCCTAAAAGACCGAATTTTAATCGTGATAAATTAACTGGTACATTAACTACATTTTTAACAGAAAATATGATTTATCCTGAAAGTGTAGATGACCTATTTTCTAAACTATTAATGTATAACGACTATGTAAAAAAAAATATAACTACCTATAAACTATCTTCAAAAATAATAGAAAAATGCCATAAAAATAATTGTTATCTATTCTTAGATAAAAATTTACAACAATTAGAACATTTTGTTAAATGAAATAGTTAACAAAATTTAAAAAATAACTATAAATATTATAAAAAATATTATAAAAAATAATCTAAAATGTATTTACATCAAATTACTCAACTTCATGGCTCTAATCATACGAGTAACCCCAATACCACCACCACATCTCTTGAAGAAATTGAATTTCAAAAATTCATCTAATTCCAATTCAACCCTATCTTTAGTGAAATTGCTGAAGAGAATATTGGCATAATTGCCATCACTAATACTATAAAATTGACTTCGCATTTCATCTACATTAGTTGAACGTTCAGCTGAACCAATCGTCTCAATACCATGGATAATAACATCAACTTTATTGGCAATACCTTCTTGAGTTTCGGATTGTTTCATATTCCAAAATGGGGAAGTGTAATTAGGGAAATTTTTAATAAAGTAAACTGGACCATGATCTTTACGAAGTTGTTCTTCGTGTTCATGTTCGAGTTCCGTGCAATTGTATCTTTCGGCAATATTTTTGTAATCATCTGCTGGGAAACTTGCGCTTTCACCAAAACCCATAAAGTCAAGCAACTCTCTTTCAAGTTGTACTAGTTCATCTAAACCACCTTTCATTTCAAATTCAAACATCGGGAAAATTTTATCGTGTCTTCCAGGAACTGGATTAGGTTCATTTCTATAACTGGTACTTACACAGAAAAATCCAGCGGCTTCTGGATTAGAAAGCAATTCATATTCCAACCACATTTGACCGGTTTGTGGAAGAGGCCAGACTTGACCTCCATAATTAAAAGTAGATATAGTTTGTGGGTCTTCACAAGCAGCCAAAATACTTAATCTATTTTGGGTGTGAACTTCAAGAAACCCTTTACTTTCAAAAAACCGACGCATTTTAGAGACGGCACTATTAAATTCGCATGGATTGATTAGAGTTTGGGCTGAGGCTGACATTGTTACATAATCTGGTAATTAGTATTTAAATATTTTTAATTTTTAATTTTTAATTTTATGAAAGGGACATTTTTTAGTATTTTTAAATAAATTGTTTGTTGTAGATTCAGTAAATCCTAATGCCAATGCATTTGACGGATTATCTAATGCTTCAAATAATAATTTACTATTATTATCACTATTAGAATTTTTACTATTTGTTACAATTTTTTGAGCTATTTTAATTTCTGGAATTACATCATTTACATTTTCAAATGATATATCATTAGTAGGAACTATAATGACATTTTTTTTTATATCATTAGTCATAAATGGTTTTAGAGTTGCCACAGCTGTTCCTCCGGTTAAACAATTTCCTCTAGATTGTCCTAATCCACCCTGTGAAGGCATACCACTAGATATTACTACATTAAGTTTTTTCCATATTTCAGGTGATGTCATACATTGCCATTTTTTTATTGATTGAACTGCTCTATGTTGTAATGGATAAATAGTGGCGTTGAATAACCAACTAGCATCGTTCATCAAATTATCAGTTTGCATCAACTTTTTTACATCTTCTAATTCAATTGAATTTTTATTTAATATGGTTGTTATAAACCTATCTACTTTAGTCAATATTAATTTAGCATATTTTATATAATCTTCTGGGGTTGATACTAATTTTACTGAAATATCATCTGTTTGAGGAAGTGTATCTGTTGCTATTGTTTGATTATTTATACCAACTAATAACTTTCTTATTACGGGTAAATTATCTAGTGTATCTTTTATATTTTGTTGTTGAGTTTGTGCATTTATTTTCCATTCATCACTAATCCCTTTATCATTTTTATACATTGATAATAACATATGAATCCAAATAGTTAAATGACAAACACCTTTACTCCAATTAAAAATATCCATAAATCCGTCTAAAGTACTAAATCGTTTTAAATTATCGTTTTTAGTTCTTTTAAATTCATATTTTGACCCACCATGAGTTACAATTATTAGTGGATATAAATCTTTTGCTTCTAAATTATTATGATATGTTTTTTTTCCGGTTTCTTTCATATGACTATCTAATTTATTTGCTTTTAAGATTAAAGGATTAAGAGAAGAAGGAGTTGTGATAATTGAAGTGGATTTAGAAGATTTTTTCTTTTTTGAACCTGACGCTTTTACTCTGGTTTTTAAATATGTTTTACTTTGTTTTTTATTTGATTTAGTATTAGTTTTTTTTTGTGATTGCTTATTTAATTTTTGATTCGATTTTTTTGATACATTAAATTTAGTTGTCATTATAAAATTAATATATATATTTTTTATTATTAATTTTATTTATTAAACAAAAACAGCCTTATCAATATTATCATAATACCTAAAAACACTATGATTTTGTTTACTTGAATGACCATTAGAATTAAAAATGATTTTCCCATCAACTTTTCCTAAACATTGGATATGTTCAAACTTCTTATCTAAACTCGGTAAATTTGGAATAGAATCAAATAAATTCATGATTGAAAACGTAGTGATATTTTTTTGCGAATTATAATCATCTACAAAACTTTGATTACCTACACGCGGAGATGCCAAATCATAATTATATATATATATTGATGGATATCTCTTTGAAACTATATAAGTTATGAGTGTTGCTAGGGCTGCACCTAAACTATGACCTGCTATAAAAATATGATTTGTTTTATTTTTTTTTACTAATACATCAATTTTTAATAGAATAGTTTCTAATATACGTTTAATATAATTGTAAAATCCGAAATGAATTTTAACATTTTTATTTATTCTTGGATCTAAATCTTGAATACCAATTAATTTTTGTTTTAAATCAACAAAGACATCATAGATAGATAAGGTACCTCTAAATACAATGACTATTTTATCTTTATCCTCTAATATAGTCCCAATTAATTCATCTTTATTAAATAAATTGTTTTTATTATTTTTATTATTTCTAATATTTTTGGTATTATTACTATCACAATATTTTTTAGCCAATTTAATAATATTCCCACAGAGTATTTTTGCATTAATCTTAGTGTCATCATTCCATTCCTTTAGTTTATTAATTTTTATATTACTTATATTTGTATATGCCATATAAGACTGATTTACACTATCATATTTTTGACACCAGTTTTTAATAGGTTTGTATTTATTAAATTGTACGTATAGTGTTATACTTACTAAAATTAAAATTAAAATTAAAATTAAAAATAGTTTAAATTTCATTATAATAGTATAACAATTTAATTCATTTAATAAATATTGATATTTATGGATATTAAAGTAGAAAAAATTGATTATTATTTCTTTTATTAATAAGTACAAAGTCTTTAAGATGGTGACAGGAAATGAAAAAGCGTGTTGTTTCGGACTATCCTCTATAGTTTGTTACCTAATTTATTTTACTGTTTCCATTTTACCCTTGATGCGATATAATGAATTTAGTGAAACGACATGTAATGTGACTTCGGTAGATTATCCAACTGAACTCCCTTTATTAAATAATACAAATCACTGGAAACGTTGTAAATGCGCCAGAAGTTGTAAATCATGGACCCCATGTATTGATATCTATGTTATTGTAGAAGATAACCCCAAAATTATTTATAAAGCAAAAGAAAATGTTAACAATATTAAAAATGATTGTACTTTCTATAATCAAAAATGTGGAGATAATGAAGATGTGATTCATCTTAGAGATGACCTAATTGAATCTAAAAATACTTATAATAGATATTTTAATAACACAATTTCATGTTATCAAGATCCAATTAGTAATATTGTTATCTTAAATAATGATTATAACTGGACGACCCTTATTGTACTAAGTGTGTTGATAGGACTATTTACGTGTTTCTGTGTGTTTTGTTTAGTGGATATCTATAAACCTGATAATAGGTCGGACGTTTACTAAAATTTAATAAATAAATAAAGTATTAAAATTGATTTATAATTACTTTTTTTATTTACAAAACTAATGCATTCTGGATGTGAAAGAGGTTGTTGTATTACGGGATTCACCATCATGTGGTACTTTATCTATTTTACAGTCTCTATTTTACCATTGATGAAATATAATGAATTTAGTGTAACTACTTGTAATGTGACTTCTGTCGATTATCCAACAGAGCTCCCATCCTATAATAATACAAATAATTGGAAACAGTGTAAGTGTGGTACAAGGTGTAAATCATGGACTCCGTGTATTAATGTCTATGCCACCAAGAATGATAAGCCACAAATTATTTATAAAACAAAAGAAAATATAAATAATATTAGAAATGAGTGTACTTTCTATAATCACAAATGCGAAGATGGTGAAGATATTATCACAATTCAAAATGCCCTAACAGAAGCAAAAAACACTTATAATAGGTATCACAATAAAACAATTACATGTTATCAAACCCCATTTAGCGATATCGTCATATTAAATAATAATTTTAATTGGAATACCCTAATTGCATTAGGGGTCATTGTGGGAATATTTACCTGTCTGTGTATATGTAGTTTGGTACATATTTCTAATAAACATAATAGACATAAAAATTATAGTACACAAATATAATTATTTAACTTAATAAAAAAATAAAATAATATTAATTTTTAAAATACTTTTTTTATTTAAAAATTTTATAATTATTATTACTATTATGAAATTAGCTTTAATTAGTGTATCGGATAAAACTAATCTAACAGAATTGTGTACCTATCTATTAAAAAATGATTATAATATTTTATCTACCGGCGGTACCTATTTACATATTTTAAAACAATTAGGTGCAGAAAAATGTAAAGATAGATTGATTTCTATTGATAATTTTACTGGAGCTCCTGAATTATTAAATGGACGAGTTAAAACCCTTCATCCAATGATTTATGCCGGTATTTTATATGATCCCTCTATAGAAAGTCATCGCACTGATTTTGAAAAGTTTTCTAATTGTAATAATAATTTCTATAATCTAACAAAAATAGATTTAGTTGTTGTTAATTTATATCCCTTTTCGGATGTTGTTGCCAGCAAAGAGAGTTCGGAAGTTATTATAGAAAATATAGATATAGGTGGAGTTAGTTTACTAAGAGCTGCCGCAAAAAATTATCAAAACGTCATTGTTTTAACCGATATAAATGATTATTCTAAATTTACCAATTATAATGAAATGTATAATACTCTAGAAACCTTTAGAAAAGAGTTGGCATTAAAGGCATTTGAACATGTTACTGATTATGATGCGAATATTACCCACTATTTTGATAAACGCGTAAACTATAGAAAACATACCGAAATAGAACGTTTGAAATATGGTTGTAATCCTTATCAAGATATGGCATACATTTCTAAATTAGATAATAATAAATTACCCTTTGAAGTTATTAATGGAAGTCCTGGATATATCAATTATTTAGATGCTTTCCAGTCTTGGTTATTAGTATCTGAAGCAAGTCAACAATTAAACTATTGTGTAGCAGCTTCATTTAAACACACTGCTCCAGCAGGTGTTGGAACCTCACATTTACCGATTGAACCTCTTGAACAAATAGTATATGATATCGATCCAGAATTAGATATGAATATAAATAAATCTACATCAGCAAGGGCATTTATTAGAGCAAGAAATAGCGATGCCTTATCATCTTTTGGAGATTTTGTGGCAATTAGCGATATAGTAGATGAGACTTGCGCTAAATTAATTAAACGTGAAGTGAGTGATGGTATTATTGCCAAAGATTACACAAAAGAAGCATTAGATATTTTATCTAAAAAAAAGAAGGGTAAATATATCATCTTAAAAGGTACTTATTCTAATAATAATTATTTTAATAATAATGATATAGAATCACGGGAACTTTTTGGAATTAGTTTAACCCAAAGAGTAAATACAGAATTAGTTGATGATTCTTATTTTAATACTATTCCAACAACTAGACAAGAATTACCACAAGAAAAAAAAGAAGATTTAATATTGGCAACCATAACTTTAAAATATACACCAAGTAATTCAATTGCCATTGCTTATAATAATCAAGTGATAGGTGTAGGTGCCGGGCAACAAAATAGAGTAGATTGTATTAAATTGGCAGGCAACAAGGCATTTGTATTTAATATGCGATTTCATCACAAATGTGTTGCCCTATTAGATAAATTTAAAGAAGATGTGAAAAGACAAGATAAAGTAAATGCCATTATCAAATATATTAATAATGATTTTATTCCATCCGAATTAGAACGTTGGAAACTCTTATTCAAGGAACCAATAGAATTATTAACTGAAGAGGATAAACAAAGTTATCAAGATACTTTTACTGATTTATGTTTAAGTTCTGATGCCTTTTTTCCATTTCGCGATAATATAGATTATGCTCAACGCTATGGAATTTCATACATTTTAAATCCTGGTGGAAGTATCCAAGATGAAAATATAAAAGAAGCATGTAATGAATATAATATATTAATGGCACTATCTGGAAAGAGAATGTTTTATCATTAACGCTTTGTAACTTTGAAGAAATCCGTAATTTCACGACTCCTATTTTTTCTATTATTTGCCTTTCTAAGAATCTCCCCAAATATAATATCTGTAGCATCATTAAATCTCATATCATTCATCTTAGATAATGCCTTGTCATGACCTAATGTTTTTTTCATATATTCATATCTTTCATTATAGTAATTAGGACCTTTATTATAACCTTCTAATGTTTCTACAATAAGTGCATAGATTTGACAGACTGGTTTAAGGATCTGATTTGTAATGTAGAATTTATAATCGGGTTTGATATTATGTTCTATAATATAATCTGGATGTTCTACTCTATCACCTTGTAATATCTTTACATTTTTACTTTCTTTTGTTTCTATATAGACAAATGGTATTCTATCATTCACCATCGGTTTATTTCCAGGATCTCTTTTACCCATTCTATCTGCCAATACTTTATGGGCCATCTGTTGTGGATTTTTGTAATGACCTCTAAGACTTTTAGATATAATTAACATATCTAATGAAAACTTACCATCTAATAAATCCAATAATTGTTGTTGTAGTGTTTTAATAGATTTATTCAAATTGCGTTCTTTCAATAAGATATCAATGACAGAACCATAGGTATGCTTTACGATGTTGGCATTATCTCGTCGTTTTAAAACAATTCCCATGCTTGTTTCCGAATAATTGTCAATATCAAATTCATATTTATAACCAATGTACCTCTTTTTAGAGAATAGGATAAAGGGCCAAAATGTTTTTTCATATTCTAATTTGTGTGGTGGTTTAAGGAATTGTTGGACGTATTTTTCAGCTTCAACCCCTAGATCAATTGCTCTTTGTAATCCTTCTTTACCAGTCATAAGTTTACCATCTTTATCTTTAGGGGAGAAATCAATAAAAACACTATCTGTATTTTTAACAATTAGAGAAAACCCAGTATTAAAATTACCTGTTACGGTTTCTATATCATAGACATAGTCATCCTTAATAGTTTTGATAAAATCTATTTTTTTAATTTGAGTTGGATTTTGTCTAAGTTTATCTTTTGTAATTGTTAATTTATATATATCCATTTTATCTTTTCTAGTATTAATAGATACATTCAAACCAATAGATTTAAACATATAATATAACATCGAAGACCCTATTTTTCCTTTATTAGATAAGACTATATTTGTTGTTTGATTTTTTCCATTGGCCGCATAATATCCAGCAAGATATGCTAATCTACATATATATTCATCATTCATAAATTCAACTGGAATAACTTTATAGTTATCACTATAACACACACTACTAAATAATTCAACAAAATATTTAATGTTACCTTTTGGTACAACTTTATACACTCCACTACTTTCCATGGTATTGATAATTGTAAAATTTGAGTCAAATACTTCCATACAAAGATGTTGAATTATAGAACATAAATTATAATTTTTGTTATTCATTGCCCAAGAATATTTTTTGCCATATTTTGAATCATATTTTCCACAACTTCCATCACCATAGAAGAAACCATAAATGTAGGCACGTTTTTCTTTCATTGATTTTTCATTTATAGTATTACTATAATTTGTAATATCTTTTAATGTTATAGGACAAGGACTAAAATCAGGATAATTATGTAGTAGACTAGTTCCAATATCAACTTCAGTTGGTTTAACTATACGATGATTACTATCAAGTAAACTATGATCTTCGGTGGCATCAACAGTTCCTGTATGAGTTGTGATTCTATAAATTTTCTTTTCTGTTTTATGTCTAATAACACGATTTATATCACTCCATCCATTACTTGTATAAATCATATATGTTTCGTTAATAGATTGTTGTTTATCTTTACGATTACTTTCACCCATTTTAAAATTGTCATAAGAAGTCCATAGTGTTCTAATATCTTTAATAGATTTAATTTCTATTTGATTTGTAATTTTATTTTTTAGGAGTAATGGTGTATCACCCAATACACTATCACCATATATAGCTTTTGCTCCTTCAAACTTTTCTTCTATCTTATCTTTTGCCAAATATAATAGTTTTCTTCCAGTTGCCGTTGTGGAAGCCGCAATATCTTTTAAACAAATGGCACTTGTACTTGCTCCGATTTGACCATATACCGAATTTGCAGTAACTTTATAGGCAAGCTGTTGACCATCCAAAACACATTTATGGAAAGGATCTTTCGCATTTTTCATTCGTTTCTTAGTCTGTTTCCGAGCATTAAGTAAATCTTGAAGAATACTAGGTATAATAGATTTCTTTCCATCTGGAAGTTGAACAAAGCGACATGTTTTAACACCAGTTTTCACTTTCCCTTTATTTTTGACTTTCGGATCTACCCATTTATACACATCGTGTGGAATATCCACGCAATCATATCCTAATTTCTTTAATTCTATGACACCTGAATCCCCAAGATATTTTTTATCCATAACAATAGATGTATGACACAGATTCTCACTTATCATACCAGAAGGATATAGAGAGGCATAATCCAAAACAACAGTATATTCATTTAAATAAATGCCAGGATTTGGTTTCAAGACGACTGCTCCTTCATAACCATCATTTTCTTTAACCAGTATACTATCATCATCACCATAGTCAAATTTGGCATATTCATTAAAACTCCAACTATTTTTACTTGTTTTTTCTTCTTGTTCACATTTAATAACTGGAATCAAGTAGTTTTCTTTTTTACACCGTCTACTAACTAGACTCAAAATTTTAATACCTTGACCTCTCAAAAAGATAAAGGATAATGGTACATAACAGACATTTGCCATGGCAATATTATTAGTAATAATTTGAAGTTTATTAATGATATGGAGGCACAAGGCACAATCCTGAATGCAATATACAGCAATAGTTCTTCTTTCATCTGGACCTTGTTTTTGAAATTTGAAAATATCATTAGGTGTAACATCGTCTTTTGCCAAGGTCCATTGACATTTCATACCATCAACATATTTAACCTTATCTTCATGTAATCCAGAAAGAATCAATTCATTGACACTAATAATACCATTTTCATAATCTATATCTACAATTTTAAGTTTTTTGCCTTTTTTGTATTTATCATTTTTAATATTCAGTGTGATATAATTGCCATTGTTAAGAGTAATAATACCTTTAATTTTTAATAGTGTAATATTTGAAGGTGGATTTTCCCTCATATCTATAATAGAATCATTAATAAATGTTTCGGCAACATAATCTAGTTTATAGGAAACCAAATTATGATCTCTTTGGATAATTTTGAATAAATCTAATTGTACTCTACCTTCCATCTGAATATAGGTTAATTTATTTTCACCCAAAGCAGATGATGATAGTGTTTTCTCTTCCAATCCAGCTTCTTTATTTCTAATTCTTGATAATTTAGAGAACTCTTCAACACAATTCAATTCTTTTGCCCTATTATACATATAGGCATAATCAAAACCAAATATATTATAACCAGTAATCATATCAGGATCTAATTGTTGAATAAATTTAGTCCATTTTAAAAGTACTTCTCTTTCTGTTTTACATTCTTCAACAATAGTACCTTCTATTTCTGAACATGTATCTAGGGTTACGATATGTTTCAAGAAACATTCCTTTTCACCATAACGTTGAATGGTAGTTCCAATTTGAATCACTTTATCACCTTCTACTGCTGGAAAAACATTAGATAATAGGGCATCACATCTTTTAATTTTGGTTTCATTCGAGATATCTATTTCTGGAAATCTATTATCAATAATAGTAATGAATTGATTAATGGCAGTTGTAATTGTAGTTAATAGTTTTTGTATCAGTTGATCTAATTCATCCGATTTATACTCTTCCATTTTATCTGCCTTCTCCAGTTTTTTAATAATATAAGAGACTTTCTTATCATTACTTAAATGTTGAATTTTATAATAATGTTCCAAAATTTCAAATAGTATATCAAGATCATCTTCATCTATACTATCAATAAATTTAGAATAACACGTCATCATTTTTTTAGAAATATCAAGAATTAATGTTTTATTCGGTTTACTATTATCTTTTGTATAGATTTTGGTTATATTATAATTTTGTTTATTTTCTGCAATATCACAAAAGGCATCTTCAATAAATTCTTTCATTTTTTTTACATTATTCAAATCTATTTCTAATTCATTATTTACTTCTTTTAATGCCGTCAAATGATAATTCGAAAGAATATCTGTAACAAGCAGTTTATAATTTTCTTTTTGATTAATAACAATTGCCAATTTTTTTGCCATTAATTTTAATTTCATATCATTCGGTTTCAGGTTTTGTTTTGTGTAAATTTTACTAATATTATGTTCTTCGTCACCTTCACTAAAGGCAGCCTTTAGATAATCATATAGAGTATTGGCAACAGTATCCAAATCTTTTTGAGTATCCAATTTATATTTATAATAGGTTTGTAAAATTTCAGTGACTAATTTTTTATATGTTTTTTGGGGTAGTGGAAAATCACCATGACTACTATCAGCTTCAATATCATACGAAGCAATGATGAAAGGTGCCATTTCATTTTTTTCAATCATTTCAATGTCTTTCCAGTTTATAGTAACTTCCATTTGAGTCATAGATTCGTGTTTATAACTGACTTGATATTTATCGGCACTCAATTTAACCCACCCAGCGGCATTAAGATTATGTTTATGAATAAATCGCAATAGAGGAGGGATATTACTTTCAAAAATGTCATATTTAGATTTTTGTTTAATGCCAGGTATTTTGACACCACCTTGTTTATTTAGTTTAGTAATAAGTTTATTGAATGAATAAAGTGTAGATGTGTTTTTAAAACAAATTTTGATAAATTTAAATTGTTTTTCATTCGTAAATCCCCAGAATTTTTTACGAGTGATAACTTCATAATTAAGAATAGAAGTCCGCAAATATTTAGGGAAATCTGATCTATTTTTAAGATTCTCTATAAACATTTTGGCTTTTATTTTGTTCCAATCATCAGGAATCTCGATATAAAAGTGTGGAGGATATCCATTAATAGTAATACATATCGAATTACCTTTTAATGTAACTCCATAAGCTTTAATCATAAATTCCTTGTCTTTTACTTTATAAGAACCTTTAGATTCATCGCCGGAATCATCATCAGATTCTAATTCTTCTGACTCTTCAGATTCAGATCCAGATAGAATGTCTTCTTCTGCGATTTGATTATCGGTATACCAATCAATAATTTGTACTTCTATATCTTGTTTATTAGTAAGTTTTATAGGTTTATTTCCTCTTAGTTGAGTCATAGTTTCTTATTATTATAGTGTAAATTATCTTCAAATTTATTTTAAATTTAATTTAATTTAATTTTATTATAAATATTATAAGATGGATGATTTTATTTCGTTTTTCATGTTATTGATTGTAATTACTATTTTTTATACTTATTTAGAATCTAAAGCAGTAGAAGTAACTTATGTAAAATCTAATATAGATGGCAAAGAATATTTAGTTCGAAAAATGAGTGATATGCAACAGGCTGCCGATTTATTATGTACCCTTAACACAAATTTAAAGAAACTAATTAATAGTATTGATGGAAAATGTAAAACCGATTCTAGTTATACACCACAAACTATAACAGATATTAAAAGACTAAAGGGTAATTATAATGAAAATTATATTTCTGAAAGTAGTCCTGGTAATACATACACCTCCTATTCAATTAATAAAGGCGAAAAGATAGTTTTTTGTTTAAGGTCCAAAGATGAAGCCAAAAAATTAATAGATTTAAATACTTTAACCTTTGTAGCCATACACGAATTGGCACATTTAATGACCAAAAGTATAGGACATGAACCTGAATTTTGGGATAATATGAAATTTCTATTAAGAGAAGGTATTTCTATTGGTATTTATAAGAAACAAGATTTTAATAGTAATCCAGTGGCATATTGTGGAATGACTATTAACGATACGCCATTAAAATAACTATAAAAAAAATATAATAACTAATTAATGACATCAAAACAATGTGATATGTTTGAACCAAAACCATTGGTAAAAATAAGTGATGTACTAAATGATAAACATTATTTATTTGTAGGTACTTATTTAGGTGTTGGTCTTATAATTGATAAAATAAATAAATCAGGATTTAGATCGCTTACTACCGAAGAAAAGGCAACATTAAAAAACAAATATAATTTAGTGAATTTAGAAAATAGTATAGGCAAAACCACCATATTAATAAAGGATTTTATTAATAGTGATGATACAATTCTTACTATTCAAAAAAAAATTATGACATTTATAAATCCGACATCTATTCCAAATAAACAACACTTATGGATAAAATCTGGAAAATCCACTGAACCTTTAGGAATAGAATATAATAATAATAATTCTAAATTAATATTAGAAGGTGATATAACTCAAAAAGCAGTTCGCGATACTATTAAACCGATTGATTTTTCATATACTTTTGTTGATAATAGACATGTATTATTGGAAAGTTATGGTGCTATTAATCATATCTATTACATAAATTATGATGAATTTGTAGCTAAATATCCTGATTTTAATGAAGTTATAACAACAATTTATTTTCCCTTTATTCGTAAAACCGAGATTGCCTTTGATAACTATAAAGAAATTATAATGGATAATATGAAATTAAATAATGAATATGAAGCGATGTTTATGTCAATAGAAGATAAATCATTATTAAATGGATGTAAAATGAAAAACGTGGCACTAGAAAATACACAACCAACTATTAATGTTAAATTATTATTTAATATTTTTGAATGTACCGAACAAATGCCTTTTATTAGATTTAAAGATTATACTAAAGAAGAGTTCTATAAAATTTATACGAAAACAATAAAAAATAAAACAGTTACCCGACAATTTAAAAATCCCAAAGACTATATTATAGAATATGATGTATCTAGATATAGTTCAAGTGTAAGTAAACGACAATTTTTAAGATGGACACAAAAAGAATTAACTACTAAAGAGAAATATTTATTGAAAATAGAAAAGGAAGCTAATTTATTATATGAACGTAAAACTATAAATGAGCTAATAATTAAGTTTTTATATAATGAGCTTTATTATGATATAAATATTACACCAAATAAAATTATTATTAGAGATCTGAATGGTATAGAACATGATTTAAATCACTATACTAAATTGAAACAAGAAGTGGATATTATGTTGAAGAAACTAAATAGTATATCTGGCACAAAAATGAATGTTGGTAATTGGAAATTTATAACCTTAGATTTTTCTCATAATCTAGTAAGTAAAACCAAATTATCATCAATTAATATTTCGAATTACTTTAATTATATTTATAAAATTAATACAGACACATTAAATACGCTCCATTTAAAATATAAAAAAGTAAACCATTTTGATTCATTTGAAAATATAAAGCGTTTTTATATAAAATTACAAAGTGCCAACAAATTATCAGTGGCAAAATTTAAAGAAGCCTGGTTATTGGAGTGTAAACATTTATTTAATTTAAGCGAGGCAGATGCCTTGGCAACCTTAACACAAATTAGTCAAGTACTAGATGCGGATGAGTTAAAAAAAGTGCCGATGAATATAGATATAGATGTTATTTTAACTCAAAATTATAGTGGTGTGAAGGGTAGTTATAACTATCAAGTAGATGTTAAACATTGTAATGATCTATTACATTTGAAACGAATCAAAAAATTACTATTAGTTTTATTTAATACTACTAAAAAATCAAAAACATTAGACAAAATAACACCAGACGTGTCTGAACTTTTAGAAATCAAAGATACCAAAATAACGACTGAAGATACATTTGAATTAGATGACGATTTTATAGATTTAGATGATGAAGTTGATGATGAAGTTGAAGTTGAAGACACGCCATTAGAATCTGAAGCTATAAAATCAGATGAACCTAGTGTTGCGGAAGATGAAGATGAGGATGAGGATGAGGATGAAACACAAATAGGATTAGATAAAAACACAGTAAGAAATTATATGACTAATATGAGAAAATTAGACAAAAAACTCTTTAATTTTCCGACTGATGTTAAACATACAAATTATAGTCGTAAATGTGGTGCAGTAGACATGCGACAACCCATCATATTAACTAAACAAGAATTACTTAATTTCGAACAAAAAAATCCAGAAGGGTTCAAGGCCTTAAAAAAATTAGAATGGGGGTCATCCGTAAAAAGCAAACATTTTTATACATGTCCTAGAATATGGTGTATCAGAGACAAAATAGCTTTAACCGACGAACAACTTATTAAAAATAATGGTAAATGTCCTTGGTGTCAAGGAGAAATTATAGATTTTCAGGCAAAAACAATCGAGGATAATAAAACATTAATAATACGCAAAGGAGGTTCAAATAAATACTGGGCCAATATGGAAATTGCCAAAACGAAAAGTCCTAAATGGAAACAGTTTTTAGAAGGCGCAGAGGAAGATGCCTATCCTAGTTTTTTAGATCCGTCATTACATCCTAGTGGGTATTGTATGCCTTGTTGTAATAAAAGTGAAAATTGGAAATATGATAAATGTTTAATTGTTGATGTCGATTATGCCATAAAAACTGAAATTAAACCATTAGAAATAGGTGCCAAAATAGATGATTTTACTTTAAAAGAAAATGATACCGTATTACTCACTTATAAAAAAAAGGATTTTATTGTTAAAATCACAAAAGATGGTTATGAACCACTTAACTATTTGGGAAAATTAGAATTGGAATTACAAGATGGTATGACTATTAATGTTACTAAATCTCCAATTAAAAAATATGCCATTTCTGAAGGTAGAGGCAATGGATTTTCATTAAGTGAAAAACGTAATATTCCTCAAGTAGTTGATGAAAAATATATTTTAGGAGTTGATAAATTTCCACTTATTGAAACTAAAATGGGATTATTACCCAAACAAATAGATGTTATTCTTAATGAAGATTCTTCAACCTATATAAATAAATCTAGGATAATTGACGACAGTCAATTATTAGTACGCCTCGGAATAAATCAATTACCAAATCTTTCATTTTTAGAAGCAATTGCATCTATACATGATTCTAAATTAAGTTCAAATGATATCATTGAGTCTATTATAAAAAACTTAACACCATTAGAATTTTTGGATTTAAATAATGGTGATTTATTGAAGATGTTTTCCACCTCACAAGATACATTAAATGATGATTTATATGTGGCATTTATTAAATGGTGTAAAGAATATAATGTTTTACCCTTTTTAATTGAAATGAATAATGATAAAGGACTAGTATTTTCATTACATAAGGACATAGAATCTAAATTAACCCCAACTGCTATTGTAACAAATTTAAAATTAAAGTTAAAAAAAATAGAGAATGCTGCATTAGATTCTAATTACAAGTTCTTGATATCATTATTTTTGGCATTTGAGAATTTCAAAAAATATTGTGGTGATTTAAATGTTTCCAAAGATGTTCTATTATTTATAGATATTTTAAGTAAACCAAGACCTTGGTTATTTCAAAAAGGATTAAATATTATTATATTAGAACAAAAGGGTAAACGTCTATTTATAAATTGTCCTTTAACCGAAGATATACAAAATTTATATAATGAAAATAAACCAATATGTATGCTCTATAAAAATAATACTATTTATGAACCCATAGTATTAGCCCATGTTACACATGAGCCTAAACCATCATTTATCCATCAATTTGATATGAGTAAAAAGAAAGATATAAGTGCCAAACTATTATCTCGTATATTAAATTTAAATAATATTTTATTAAAGAATTGTAAATCAGAAGTGGATAATTCCGATATTGTTTTAGATAAGCGGTCTATTAGATTTTCGAATCTTGTTTCTATTCATGAATTATTAAAAAAAGATACTATAAAATACCTAGTCATAGATGCATACTATAAAGGCATTGGGGTTTTTACTAAAGATGAGCTTCTCATATATACCAAACCTTTTGGAATACATACTGCTCATAGTTTAAACATAAAATTAAAAAAATTAAAAGATATCCCATTTAAAGACTATAAAACTGTATTAAAACAATTAGTAGTACATAAAAGACCCATAAGTGTTATTTTAAACCGCGATGAATCAACACTACTTGGATTATTATTAGAGGATGGTATAATCTATCCACTTAAAAAAGAAAAGTATGATCCTAAAAAACATACATTACCGATTGATAATATAAATTATGTATTAGATTTATCTAATAATGAATTTAATGATACTAGAGAACAATTTATAAATGATTATGATGAACATTTAGACCAATTTAAACAAATTTTATTAGAATTAAACCATTTCTTTATATCTAATAAAAAAAGTAAACAATTAAAAGTGTTAAAAATGTATATAGAAAATCTTATTAATAATACTATTTTAGATATAACTATCATAAGAACTAAATTAAACGTTATTTTAGACCAGCTCTTTTCAAATTTAATCCATAATAGTAAACCAGAACACGTTTCTAAATCTAACTATAAAACCAAAAAATGTAGTCATTTAAAACCTAAACAATGTGCGAAACGGACCCACTGTATTTTAAAAGACTATAAAAAATCGTTAATTCAGTTAGATGCCAACACAAATTTAAGCTTTAATTTTAGTAACTGTAAATTTAAAATAGAAACATCAACGGTAAAACGTTTTATACATATTATTATTGAACGCCTAATCTCATCGTATACATTTAGAATGAATTTATTTGAAAAAGATTTAGAATTAAATGATTTTGAAGACAATGTAATTAATCAAGAAGATTACATAGAACATATTAATAAAATATTTAATAAAAAAAATATATACATTAAAAATCCAATCACAAAAAGTACCAAAAATACCGAAATTACAAAAGAGCTTATACAAATTATATCTAATGTTAAAGATTTTGAAAGAGGTTTATTAAAACCGGCCGATATTGCTACTGAATTTGATATAGCTTCTGTATTAAGCGACCAAGAAGCTACAAATTATAATAGTAAAGGAATTATTATTGAAGATGATAAAGTAAAGGCTGGTAAATGTATTTTTCCATTTAAATTAAATTCAGATAGTGATTCAAGTACTTCTTGCGTAAAACAAGACGATTCTACTATTTGTGCCACACAAGTAGATAAAGATTCCGTTATGGAAAAATATGGGTTTTGCCATGAAAAATCACAATGTAAAAGTAGTATTATTGCCACCACTATTAATAAAGATGGCGTTGATAAATCGAAACAGTCTAATGTAAAAGCTGGTCCTTGTTGTTTTCCGTTTGTTATTAAATCAAGAGGTAAAACAATTAAAAACAAAACTTGTACTTCTAAAGATTCCCCACAAAAATGGTGTGCCACATCATTAGAAGATGGAATAAAAAAAGGTAAACCAAAAGGACTAATGAAAACATATGGATATTGTCCACCTGAAGCTGAAGCTGAAGCTAAAGCTAATAGCAATAGCAATAGCAATAGCAATAGCAAT
>ERZ1048068.693-NODE-693-length-28913-cov-48.197935_pt1 | contig 28913 bp, 24 predicted proteins | sample MGYA00383098_ERZ1048068 | MGnify/ENA primary metagenome ERZ1048068 (study PRJEB29581, sample SAMEA5548368) | metagenome | biome: marine; feature: coastal; material: water | depth 1 m | study: Short-term variability in the microbial, nano- and picoplankton... | reverse complement strand
ACACGCCCGCTGCCCCCGGCCGGACCATAGAGCGCGCCATTCACCAAAAAGAACAATGCGCTCGCATTGCCGGCCCGCTCAATGACAGCCGGAGCATCGTTGAGCGGCACCTCATAGGGCGTGCCCGCATCCATGATGCGCTCAAAAATAATTGAACCTTCGGAATCTTTGACCCGCAACCAAACCCCTTGGGACGACACAAGCTGCACCGCCTCGGGCAAATTCTCGACCACTTGCAGCGGAGCTTCAGGCTCAGGCTCGAATGCGGCCCCAACGATATCGGCCAAAATATCTTCAACGCTTTCATCAACAGCGGCTGTCACCATCGGCGGCTCCTGGGCCGCGAAAGCCCCGCGTTGGTCTGGATCAATATTTGCAATCGGCCCATCGCGCGGCACGACCACCGGAACATCTAAGGCCTGTGGCTGATAGATACGGCTATAGATTTCATCGCTTTGCGCATTTTGCAAAGACGACGCGACAGAGGCCGTCTCCCGCGGGCGCAGAGGATCCAGATCAGAGGCCACCAATGGGGCCTGTTCCACCGGGACCATCTGCACGCGCTGAATTTCTTGCACCACAGAATAAGCCCCATACCCAAGCCCGCCCAGCAACAGCATCAATACCACCGATGATACAAACGCCCGCACATCAACCCGGTTGAAAAAACTTTCCTTGGGCGGCAAAAATGGGGTTGTGCTGGCAATGGCACCAGCGGGCCGGCGCGTGATTAAAGCGGCCAGGCGCTCTTCACGGCTCAGCCGCGTGGGCAGCGCACGCTCCGACATGCCGTGTATCGATTCAAAACCGCTTTCTTTACAAAACATTTCAAAAGAAGCGTCCGGGTCCATACCAAGATATTTGGCGTAAGAGCGCACATATCCAGCGATAAACCCCGGCGTGTCGAACACCGAAGGGTCGCAATCTTCCACTCCTGCGATATATGCGGCCTTGATTCTAAGGTCGTGCTGCACGTCCATGAGAGACTTGCCGCGCGTCGCACGCTCGCCACGCATCACATCGCCAAGGGTCACCTCAAAATCGTCAAAGCCCTTCAGCTTTAACGGTTTTTTAATGTCCTTAAGGCGTGATGACTTGCGGCCAATCATGGAGCTGCCCTGTGCGTTTTACCCCCGGGCGCCCCCAATGGCCTCCGGACAAGTGAAACATTAATAACACAGCGGCAAAAAAAACATAGAGCTTGGACTTACAATTTGGTTCAATAAGCGAGGTTTAGCCAACTTTTTTGCCCCAAAGCGCAAATTCTCAGTCGTAACATCTTTGATAGGCCGATAAATCGGTCCGAAATGCCCCGTGTTTTTGTTTGACTAACACTGGCAAAATCCAACCAATGGGCAGGAGATTCGCGTTCAAATAATGTTTGGAGATCCCATGTCCGCAGCTGTGCTCGACCCCGTTTTAGCTCACATTGACGCTCACATCGACCAAACAACCGAACATCTGTTCAACTTGCTTCGCATTCCAAGCATCTCAACGGATCCCGCTTATCGTCAAGACTGCGACAAAGCCGCCGATTGGTTGGTTGAGGATTTAAAGTCCATTGGCTTTGACGCCAGCAAGCGCGCCACGCCAGGTCACCCGATGGTGATTGCCCATGCCGGCTCTGAGGGGCCGCATGTGTTGTTTTATGGCCATTACGACGTGCAGCCGGTGGATCCGCTTGACCTATGGGACCGTTCTCCCTTTGAACCGGTTCTGGAACAAGGTGATCTCGGGCCAGTGATCCGCGCACGCGGCGCGTCAGATGATAAGGGCCAGCTGATGACCTTCATCGAAGCCTGCCGCGCCTGGAAAGCGGTCCACGGCTCCCTGCCCGGCAAAATCAGCCTATTTTTTGAAGGCGAAGAAGAATCGGGCTCACCCTCATTGGTGCCCTTCATGCGTGACAACGCAGAGGAGTTAACCGCCGATGTTGCGATGATCTGTGACACGGGGCTGTTCGGCGATGACACTCCGGGCATTGTCACCCGCCTGCGCGGACTTTTGGGCGAGGAATTGACCATCACAGGCCCGTCCAAAGATCTCCACTCCGGCATGTATGGCGGGCCCGCGATGAACCCTGCGCGTGTGCTGGCCAAGATCATCGCGGCGCTGCATGACGCGCAAGGCCGCATTACGGTCCCGGGATTTTATGACGGTGTGCCTGAGCTGCCCCCTGAGATTGCCGCGCAATGGGACGGGCTCAACTTCGATCATGACGGGTTTTTAGGACAGGTCGATCTATCTGCGCTGGCCGGTGAGCAAGGGCGCACTGCCCTCGAAATGATCTGGTCGCGCCCCACCTGCGAGGTCAATGGCATTTGGAGCGGCTATACAGGGGCAGGATTTAAAACTGTTTTGCCGAGCCAAGCACATGCGAAAATCTCATTTCGCTTGGTTGGGCAGCAAGACCCCCATGTGATCCGCGAAAACTTTCGTGCGATGGTGCGTTCGCTCCTGCCTGCCGATTGCAGCGTCACCTTCAAATCGCATGGTGCCTCTGCCGGGTCCGAAATGTCGATAAAAAACCCGGCCTTTGACGCTGCTCGCGCTGCGCTCTCAGATGAATGGCCCAATCCGGCCGCATTTGTGGGATGTGGCGGGTCGATCCCAATCGCTGGACATTTCAAATCGATTCTTGGGATGGATGCGATGTTGATTGGCTTTGCCCGCGACAATGATGCGATTCACAGTCCTAATGAAAAATACGACCTGCGGAGCTTTCACAAAGGCATTCGCAGCTGGGCGCGGATCCTACACAGGCTGTACGGCTAAGGCGACCTGGCCTTTTACCTGCGCTACAGCTTTAAATTATATTGGAAAATGGCGCGGTTGACGGGGCTCGAACCCGCGACCCCCGGCGTGACAGGCCGGTACTCTAACCAGCTGAGCTACAACCGCGCATCTGTCTTTACAATCTCACAGTGGCGCGGTTGACGGGGCTCGAACCCGCGACCCCCGGCGTGACAGGCCGGTACTCTAACCAACTGAGCTACAACCGCCAACTGTGTGTCTTGTAGGACTGAGGGTTCTCTAAGCAAGCCGCCCGGCAGCGTCAAGCGGCACGACGAGCTTTTGGCCATTATTTTGCAATTCTTTCATGGCCCGCAGAATTTGGCAAAAACACCCGCCGGATAAACAATGCGACAATCGCTACAAATCAAGGCTCAATCCGCCGCCAGATTTGAGCTCCTCCATACTTAAAAGCGCTGTGACGTTAAACACCCGCACCTCCGAGATAAGTGCTTGGTAAAAATTGTCATATGCCCGAGCATTGGGCACGATAACTTTTAAAATATAGTCAATCTCCCCTGCCAAACGATGCGCTTCGAGCACCTCAGGACGGTTTTGCAACGCGGTCAGAAAGCGATCTTGCCAATCGGCCTCATGTTCGGACGTGCGGATCAACACAAAAAAGCAAGCTTCAAAGCCGAGCGCCTCTGCATCTAGCTCAACCGTGGTGCGCTTGATCACCCCCGCTTCGCGCAGTTTTTTGATTCTATTCCAAACCGGGGTTTTCGATGCGCCGATTGTCTTGGCAATGTCATCCAAGGACCGGCTGGCATCCTTTTGCAGCTCCGATAAAATTTTGCGATCCACCACATCTAGACGAACAGTCATCCGATTTTCCCTTTCTGATGAGAACAGGCGCGTGCATCGCGCAGCCTTCCGAAGATTTCATCCTTATTATCGCAGATGCCTAGGCAAATACCAGAATAATTTTCTATTATAGCCGCTATGGAGGCGAGATTATGAAATATTTTCCCATTTTTCTGGATGTGGTGCAAAAGCCGATTGCCGTGGTCGGTGGGGGTGAAGCGGCGGTCGCCAAACTGCGGCTTTTGCTGAAAACCGAAGCCAAGATCACAGTTTATGACCCCGCCCCATCGGCGCAAATACAAAGCTGGGAACAAGATGGTCTGTTGAAAACTTCGAAGGGGCCCCTCACCCTTGACCAAGCGCGCCAAGCGCAACTCATCTATGCGGCAAGCGAAGATGACAGTTGCGATTTACAGACCCAAAAGGTCGCGCAATCCGCCGGAACATTGTTCAATTGGGTTGATAACCTACAGCAGTCACAATTTATTACCCCCGCCATCGTGGACCGCGATCCGGTGACCCTGGCCATCGGAACCGAGGGCACCGCGCCCGTGGTTGCAAGAGCCATTAAACGCCACATGGAAGAGCGTTTGCCGCAAAACCTTGGCGCATTGGCACGTATTGGCCAAACCTTCCGGTCATTGGCCCAGGCGCTGCCCTTGGGGCGCATACGCCGAGATTTTTGGAGCAGCTATTATTTTTCCAAAGGCCCCGGCGCCTATGCCGCTCGGGGGGATCAGGGGGCCAGGCAGGCTTTGCATGACTTGCTTGCGGAGTATCAAGATGCGCGCCCCAAGCAAGGTCATGTGGATTTTGTCGGTGCCGGCCCGGGTGATCCCACCCTTCTGACCCATAAGGCCCGCGTCTTATTACATGAGGCCGATGTGATCTTGCACGATCGGCTGGTGGATCGGCGCATCTTAGAGCTGGCCCGTCGTGAGGCCACGATGATCGACGTTGGCAAAACTGGGTTTGGCCCGGCTATGGCGCAGGAAGATATCAATCAATTGATGATCCACCACGCGGCGCAGGGCGCACAGGTCATTCGCCTAAAATCTGGCGATCCTACGGTTTTTGGTCGCTTGGACGAGGAATTAGACGCGATTGCCGCCCATGACATCTCTTACAGTATTGTGCCGGGCATCACCGCGGCCTCCTCCGCCGCCGCTGCATCGGGACGCAGCTTGACCCGCCGCGGGCGCAACTCCCAGCTGAGGCTGATCACGGGTCACGATATGGTCGGCTATGCCGAGCAAGATTGGCGCGGCTTGGCCAAGCCGGGCGCTGTTGCGGCCATTTATATGGGCAAGACAGCCGCAAGATTTATTCAAGGGCGCTTGCTGATGCATGGCGCTGATCCGCTCACGCCTGTGAGCATTATCGAAAACAGCTCACGCGCCGACGAAGTCATTCGGGCCGCCCCGCTTAACGCCCTAACGGAGGCGCTTCACGCCATGGCAGGACCGGTGGTGCTGCTTTACGGAATTTCGCCCCGGACGGCTGCGGCGCAAATTTTTCAAAACCAGGAGGCGGATCTATGTCTGTAACGGCAATCTCGAAAGTCGTCACCGCCAATGATTTAAGATCGGGAGAAGTCTTGTACCTACGCTTCCCGCACAGCTGGACCCCAGAATTGGCGAAGGCGTCAGTGATCAAAGACGATGATTTGGCCAAAGCAAGCCTCGCCTTCGCCCAAGGGCAACCCAACACAGTTGTCGGCGCCTATCTGAGCGACGTGATCGACGAGCGTGATGGCCCGAGGGCCAGCCATTTTCGAGAGAGGTTTCGCGCCGCCGGCCCGTCCAATTATCGTCACGGCAAACAGGAGCTTTAGGATGTATCAATATTCTCGTTTTGATCATGAATTCATAGCAGAGCGCGTGGCGCAGTTTCGCGCGCAAGTCGCCCGCCGTCTGGACGGCAGCCTCACAGAGGAGGAGTTCAAACCGCTCCGCCTGATGAACGGATTATATTTGCAGTTGCATGCCTACATGCTGCGCGTCGCCATTCCCTATGGCACCCTCAACAGCCGCCAAATGCACCAACTTGCGATGATTGCCGAGCGTTGGGACAAAGGCTATGGCCATTTCACCACACGGCAAAACATCCAATTTAACTGGCCAAAACTCGAAGATGTGCCCGATATATTGCAGGCTTTGGCTGACGTGGAGATGCACGCTATCCAGACCAGTGGCAACACTGTGCGCAATGTCACAGCGGATCATTTCGCCGGGGCCGCGGCCGATGAGCTTGCCGACCCCCGCCCCATCGCCGAGCTGATCCGACAATGGTCGACCGATCATCCCGAGTTTCAATTTTTGCCGCGCAAATTCAAGATTGCAGTCACCGGCAGCCCCAATGACCGCGCCGTAACACGGGCGCATGACATCGGCTTGCGCATGACCGAGCAAGATGGGCTGCGCGGGTTTGAGGTGATTGTCGGCGGGGGCTTGGGACGCACACCCATGATTGGCAAAACCCTCTCGCCTTTCGTAGCTCTCGACGATCTGTTGCCTTATTTGGAGGCCGTGGTCAGCACCTATAACCTACTGGGTCGGCGGGACAATAAATATAAAGCCCGGATAAAAATCACCACCCATGAGCATGGAATAGAGCACATCAAACAGCGGGTCGAGGCGCAGTTTGCCAAGATTAAACCTCGGTTTGCGGGTGCGGATTTGCAGCTCCTCAAAGATATTGAGCAGCATTTCGCTCCGCCAAAATTTAAATCCTCAAGCGCACAAGCTGAGGCAGATAGCGCCCCGGCGCAAAGCCCTGCGTTCCGCGCCTGGCTGGACACGAATATCAGCGCTCATAAGCTGCCCGGCTATGCGATCGTCTCTGTGAGTTTGAAAAAACCCGGCGCAACACCTGGGGATGCAAGCGCAGATCAAATGCGCGCCTTGGCAGAAATTGCGCGCAATTTTGGCCATGACGAATTGCGCATCTCCCACGAGCAAAATGTCATTTTGCCTCATGTGCACCGTGCTGATTTACCCCAAGTGTTCCAAGCGCTGCGCCAAGCGGATTTGGCGGCTGCCAATATCGGGTTGATCTCAGACATCATCGCCTGCCCGGGCATGGATTACTGCGCCTTGGCGACTGCCCGCTCCATTCCGGTGGCCCAGCAGATCGCGACACGCTTTCAAGCGCTCAAGCTGGAACATGACATTGGGCCGTTGAAACTCAAAATCTCAGGCTGCATCAACGCCTGCGGCCATCACCATGTCGGGCATATCGGGATTTTAGGTCTCGAGAAAGCCGGAGTTGAAAGCTATCAAATCACACTTGGCGGCGATGGGGGGGCTGAGGCGGAGATTGGAACCCGTGCGGGCCCTGGCTTTGGCGCCGATGAGATAGTCCCGGCAATCGAGCGCTTACTGCTTGGCTATCTGCAGCTGCGCCTTGACCGGAACGAGAGCTTTTTGGAGGCCTATCGCCGGCTGGGATTGGCGCCCTTCAAAGCCCTGTTATACCCACAAGCAAGAAAGGCAGCCTAAGCCATGCCCTACCTCAATGACATGCCCCTAGAGGCCCGGCTCGCTATGCTCAACCGCCGCGATGCAGGCAGGCAGCCGCAAGATATTTTAAAGCCTGCGCTTGCCCTTTTGGATCAAAAAATTGCTTTGGTCAGCTCATTTGGCGCAGAGTCAGCGGTGTTGCTTCATATGGTGGCACAAACCGCAACCAAAACCCCAGTGCTCTTCATCGACACGATGATGCTATTTCGCGCCACGTTAACCTATCAAAAAAGTCTGACAAAACACCTTGGCCTTGAGAATGTAACACATATCTCACCAGATCCCGGCCGAGTGTTTTTGCAAGACAACGAAGGCCTGCTGCATCAATCAAATACCGATGCCTGCTGCACCCTACGCAAGGTGGAACCGCTACAACAAGCGCTGACACCGTTTTCAGCATGGATCACGGGCCGCAAGCGACATCAATCCGCCACCCGCACTGACATGGCGATTTGGGAGGCTGATGAGACAGGGCGGCTCAAGCTCAACCCCCTCGCGCATTGGAGTAGAGATGATATCAATGCCTATTTTGAGACCCATAACCTGCCCCGGCATCCTTTGACCGATAATGGCTACCCCTCTATTGGCTGTGCCCCTTGTACCTTTCGCGCCCGCCCCGGCATGGATGACCGCGCGGGCCGCTGGCCTGGGCAATCCAAAACCGAATGTGGCATTCATTTGCCGGTAAAGCCCAGAAATGCATGAGGATCCCATGACTGTAATCGTGAATGACCATGGCTTTGCGCCGCAAAATACCCGCAGAATTGCGACAGATTTACCATCTGACTTTGATCCAGAGGAAATCACATCGGAGCTGCTCCAGCGCAGCTGCATTCGCATCACGCTCGACAGCTTTGCCGATGGGCGCGGCTTTACCCTGGCCGCAAGGCTGCGGCAATGCGGCTATCACGGCCATCTCAGGCTCGCCGGCTATGTGCTGGCCGATCAATACGCTATGGCGCGGCGCTCTGGCTTTGATGATGTCGAAATTCCGCAAGACTTAGCTGCGCGGCAGCCAGAGCCCCAATGGCTGGCCCGCGCAGACTGGCGCGCCCATGACTACCAATCGCGCCTGCGCCGCTCTGCGGGCCCATCGCAACAAAATATCGAAAGCCGCAATTGAACTTCTGCCTTTGAAAGACTAGACCGAAAAGGATCCTAAATGACCGAGCAAAGCACCGTGACACTGACGACAGCAACACCCGTGACCCTGCCTGACGCCCAAACCGTCACTGAGGTTGAACATTACACTGATCGCCTGTTTCGCTTTCGCGTCACCCGGCCCGCCTCATTGCGGTTCCGCTCGGGCGAATTTGTCATGATTGGTTTGATGGGCGATCCTGATCCTGTCACGGGCAAACAAAAACCGTTGCTGCGCGCCTATTCCATTGCCTCGCCGGCCTGGGATGAAACCTTGCAGTTTTATTCCATCAAGGTCGAAGACGGTCCGCTGACCAGCAAATTGCAGCATATCAAGCCGGGCGATCAAGTGATATTGCGCCCCAAACCCGTCGGCACCTTGGTGCATGACGCCCTCACCCCGGCCAAGCGCATTTGGTTTTTCTCGACCGGCACTGGGATTGCCCCTTTCGCCTCACTTCTCCGCGAGCCGGAGACCTATGAACGGTTCGAAAAGGTGATCTTGACCCACAGCTGCCGCGATCTGGCTGAACTCAAATTTGGTCAAGAGCTGATCGAAGAAACGAAAAATGATATTTTGGTGGGTGAAGACGCTCAATCCAAGCTGATCTATTATCCCACCACCACCCGCGAGACCTCGGCCAAGATGGGCCGTATCACCACATTGTTAGAAAATGGCGCGCTCTTTGCCGATCTGGGGATTTCAGATTTCAACGCAGAAAATGACCGCGCAATGGTCTGCGGCTCTATGGGGCTGAACACGGATATGAAACGCATTCTTGAGGCCTATGGCCTTCGCGAGGGAGCCAATTCCGATCCTGGCGACTATGTGATCGAGAAAGCCTTCGTCGGCTAGAGGCAAGCCCGCCCATAAAGATATGCCTTGAAACTATACCGCCACGCCGCTAGATAGGCGGCGTTAATTTATCCACAAAAGGACGATAGCTATAGCCCGCAGACCTCACAACGCGCCTCCGCAGCGCGAAACCGGCCCTCGTATCAACGATCGCATCCGTGGGAGCGAACTTCGCTTAATTGACGAAGATGGCGAAAACATTGGCGTGGTCACGCCAGAACGCGCTTTAATCATGGCAGAAGATGCCGGATTGGACTTGGTGGAAATTTCACCAAATGCAAATCCACCTGTTTGCAAGATTATGGATTTTGGGAAATTTAAGTACGAATCTCAAAAGAAAGAAGCCGAAGCGCGCAAAAAGCAAAAGATCATTGAGATTAAAGAGGTCAAATTCCGACCGAACACAGATAAGCATGACTATGAAGTCAAGATGCGCAATGTGTTCAAGTTTTTGGAAAATGGCGACAAGGTAAAAATCACCCTGCGCTTTAAAGGGCGTGAGATGGCACACCAGGAATTGGGCCGTGATTTATTGCTGCGCGTTGCCGAAGATACCAAAGAAACTGGCCGGGTTGAAAATATGCCGAAAATGGAAGGTCGCCAGATGATCATGCTGGTTGGCCCGCTGCCGAAATAGTCTAAAACACCAACTCTATTGAAAACCCGGAGTGCAAGCTTCGGGTTTTTTTCTCCTATTTGCCGCAGATCCTTCGCCACGCGAGGGGTTGTACTCCGGTTGCGCATAGATCAAATTCGCCGCAATCGAATAGGAGCAATCACCATGGCGGACCTCAAACCACAATTGGCCAATTTTAATTGGCCCGACCCTTTCTTGCTGGACAACCAGTTGAACGAAGATGACCGCATGCTGCGCGACGCGGCGGCCCAATTTGCCCAAAATGAATTGCAACCCTTGATTGTTGATGCCTACCGGGAAGCGACGGTTAATCCGAGCCTATTTCCCAAAATGGGTGAGGCGGGCCTTTTGGGGGCGACGATTCCGGAGGAATACGGCGGGCTTGGTGCCTCTTACACGGCCTATGGTTTGATTGCGCGAGAAGTTGAGCGCGTTGACAGCGGTTATCGCTCAATGATGTCGGTGCAGTCTTCTTTGGTCATTTACCCCATCCATGCCTATGGAAGCGAGGCCCAACGGCAAAAATTCTTGCCGGGGCTCTGCTCTGGGGCCTTGATTGGGTGCTTCGGTCTGACCGAGCCGGATGCTGGATCTGACCCCGCAGGAATGAAGACCCGCGCTGAAAAAACCGCAACGGGATACAGGCTTACCGGTTCTAAGATGTGGATTTCCAACGCGCCGATCGCAGATGTCTTTGTCGTTTGGGCCAAATCTGAAGACCACGGCGGGAAGATCCGCGGGTTTATCTTGGAAAAAGGCATGACCGGGTTATCGGCGCCGAAAATCGGTGGCAAGCTCTCCCTGCGGGCCTCGGTCACTGGGGAAATCGTCATGGATGGTGTCGAAGTGGGTGAAGACGCGCTTTTGCCGAATGTCGAAGGTCTCAAAGGGCCCTTCGGCTGTCTCAACCGAGCCCGCTATGGCATTGCTTGGGGCGTCATGGGCGCGGCTGAGTTTTGTTGGCACGCGGCATTGCAATATGGTTTGGACCGCAAACAATTCAACAAACCTCTGGCGCAAACCCAGCTGTTCCAGAAAAAGCTTGCCGATATGCAGACTGAAATCTCCCTGGGTTTACAATCGGCGTTCCGATTGGGTCAGATGATGGACGATGGCACGGCCAGTCCTGAGCTCATCAGCCTGATGAAACGCAACAATTGTGGCAAAGCTTTGGACATCGCGCGCGTGAGTCGCGACATGCATGGGGGCAATGGAATCGCAGAGGGGTTCCAGATCATGCGCCATGCGGCCAATCTTGAGACGGTCAACACCTATGAGGGGACGCATGACGTACATGCTTTGATCCTTGGACGGGCACAAACGGGTTTGCAGGCGTTTTTTTAGGCATCAAAAAACTGTGCCACCCGTTTGACTTACCCCAGATCCTGGTGAAATTTGCTTTTTGTGATCACAGATTTTTTTTCTGTGATCACAAATGTACGAAAAACAGCTTCTCTGCAATAAATTTACTATATCGCCACAATTAATGTGTTTTACATGCGGTAAGGAATAACTTGCAGGATCAGCTCTATGAATATTCATGAATATCAAGCCAAAGCCCTATTGCGCAGCTACGGCGCACCTGTCAGCGACGGGCGCATTGTACTCAGCGCCGATGCCGCCAAAGCGGCAGCCTCGGAAATGGATGGTCCCCTATGGGTTGTGAAAGCGCAAATCCATGCCGGTGGACGCGGGAAAGGCAGCTTTATTGAAGCTGACGCCGGCACAGCCGGTGGCGTGCGCCTGGCGCGATCGGTCGATGAAGCTGAAAAAGAAGCCAAGGCGATGCTGGGCCGCACACTTGTGACCAAACAAACCGGTCCTGCCGGGAAATTGGTCAATCGGATCTATATCGAAGACGGCTCCGGTATTGAGAAAGAGTTTTATCTCGCAATCCTGGTCGACCGCCAAACAAGCCGCATTTCCTTTGTGGCCTCCACTGAAGGCGGAATGGATATCGAAGAGGTGGCAGAAGCAACGCCAGAAAAAATTCTCTCCTTCTCGGTGGATCCCGCCACTGGATATCAGGGCTTTCATGGCCGCCGCATCGCATTTTCCCTTGGGCTGCAAGGCGCACAGGTCAAGCAATGTGTTAAATTGATGGGCCAGCTCTACAAAGCCTTCGTCGAAAAAGACATGGAGATGTTGGAGATCAACCCTTTGATCATCACCGATGGTGGAGATTTGAAGGTTCTGGATGCTAAAATTGGCTTCGATGGCAATGCGGTGTACCGCCATGCAGATATCGCCGAACTGCGCGACACCACCGAAGAGGACGCCCGTGAATTGGAAGCGTCCAAATATGATCTGAACTATATCGCCTTGGATGGCGAAATCGGTTGTATGGTCAACGGCGCTGGTCTGGCCATGGCCACCATGGACATCATCAAACTCTATGGCGCGGAGCCGGCGAACTTCCTCGATGTCGGCGGCGGTGCCACGAAAGAAAAAGTGACGGAAGCCTTCAAAATCATCACGTCTGATCCACAGGTGAAAGGTATTTTGGTCAATATCTTTGGTGGGATCATGCGCTGTGACGTGATTGCTGATGGCGTGGTCTCCGCGGTCAAAGAAGTGGGGCTAACGGTGCCTTTGGTGGTGCGCTTAGAGGGCACCAATGTGGATGAAGGCAAGCGGATCATCACCGAAAGCGGGCTGAATGTGATCGCAGCCGACAACCTCCGCGATGGGGCCGAGAAAATCGTTGCTGCTGTAAAGGCGCTGTAACGCGGCCCTGTGACCGCTGAATTGGAATTTTGCAGCCGGCCGAAACTGCCGCTGCCAACATACGAACGAGGAGCGCCGAATGGCCGTACTTATCGACGAGAACACCAAAGTCATCTGCCAGGGATTCACCGGCAGCCAGGGCACATTTCACTCAGAACAAGCCATTGCCTATGGCACCAAAATGGTCGGTGGGGTCACCCCTGGCAAGGGCGGGCAAACCCATTTAGATCTGCCGGTTTTCAATTCTGTGCATGAGGCCAAATCTGTCACAGAGGCCAATGCCTCAGTCATCTATGTGCCGCCCCCCTTCGCGGCAGACTCCATTCTCGAAGCCATTGACGCACAGATGGAAGTTATCGTCTGCATCACTGAAGGCATTCCCGTTTTGGACATGATGCGCGTCAAGCGGGCACTTGAAGGCTCCTCGAGCCGGTTGATCGGGCCAAACTGCCCCGGGGTGATTACACCTGACGCCTGCAAAATCGGTATTATGCCAGGCCATATTCACCGCCGCGGCTCTGTCGGCGTGGTCTCCCGCTCGGGCACTTTGACCTATGAGGCTGTAAAGCAAACCACCGATGTGGGATTGGGCCAATCCACCTGCGTCGGCATCGGCGGCGATCCGATCAAAGGCACAGAGCATATCGACGTGCTGGAATGGTTCCTTGCCGATGAAGAAACCCAATCGATCATCATGATTGGTGAAATTGGCGGCTCAGCCGAAGAGGAAGCCGCGCAATTTCTGGCCGATGAAAAGAAAAAAGGCCGCTGGAAACCCGTGGCAGGCTTTATTGCTGGCCGCACAGCTCCCGCAGGGCGCCGAATGGGCCACGCAGGCGCGATTGTCGCGGGCGGCAAGGGCGGCGCAGAAGATAAGATCGAAGCCATGAAAATGGCCGGAATTGTTGTTGCACAAAGCCCTGCGAGCCTTGGCGAAGCGGTTTTGGCCGCGATCGACGCGTAATATGGGAGCGGCGGATATGACGCTGAGAGCCGAATTAGATGTTAGTCATTCGCTGCGCCCCCAAAGCGGCAAGGTTGCTTGTGTGAGCGTCCTTGCCGTGACACGTTCAACCCCTCTTTTTGTTCCTTACCAAGGTGTCATCCGATGACAGATCAGTCTGCAAACGATCAGTTCCATGCCTCAAGCTTTATGCAAGGCCACAACGCGGAATATCTAGAACAAATGCATGCCCGCTACAGCGCCGACCCTGTGTCAGTCGACGCGCAATGGGCTGAATTCTTTGCAGCAATGGGCGATGAGGAGCGCGATGTTCGCGCCAAAGCCTCTGGCCCCTCTTGGGCGCGCAGCGATTGGCCGCCCATGCCGATGGATGATCTCACATCTGCTTTTACCGGCGAATACCCGGCTGCGGCCGAGGCACGCGAGGCGGGTAAGAAAATCAGTCAAAAGGCCGCTGAAACTGGGGCGTCCCTAAATGAGGATCAACTCAAACGCGCAGTGCTTGACGGTCTGCGGGCTTTGATGCTGATCCGTGCCTACCGCATCCGCGGCCACCTGGCGGCGGATCTGGATCCTTTGGGCATGCGCGAGGATGATCCGCGCCCCGAGCTGGAGCCAGCCAGCTATGGCTTCACCGAGGCCGATATGGACCGGCCGATTTTTCTCGATAATGTTTTGGGGCTGCAATTCGCCTCCATGCGCGAGATTTTGGAAATTGTTCGCCGCACCTATTGTGGCACTTTCGCCCTGCAATATATGCATATTTCCAATCCCGAAGAATCCTCTTGGCTCAAAGAGCGTATTGAAGGTTACGGCAAAGAAATCAGCTTCACCCGCGAGGGCCGCAAAGCCATTCTCAACAAATTGGTCGAGGCGGAAGGCTTCGAAAAATTTCTCCATGTCAAATACATGGGCACCAAACGCTTTGGGCTTGATGGCGGCGAAAGCTTGATCCCAGCGATGGAGCAGATCATCAAACGTGGCGGCGCCCTGGGCGTTAAAGACATCATCATCGGCATGCCCCACCGGGGCCGCCTGTCGGTGCTGGCCAATGTGATGGCCAAACCCTACCGCGCGATCTTTAACGAATTCCAAGGCGGCTCGTTCAAGCCCGAGGATGTGGATGGATCGGGCGATGTGAAATATCACCTCGGCGCCTCCTCAGATCGCGAATTTGATGGCAATTCCGTACATTTGTCGCTCACCGCCAACCCAAGCCATCTGGAGGCCGTCAATCCGGTCGTATTGGGCAAAGCGCGCGCCAAACAAGATCAAAATCACGATACCGAGCGCACCGGCGTTCTTCCCATCTTGCTGCATGGGGATGCGGCCTTTGCCGGTCAAGGTGTCGTGGCAGAAGGGTTTGGACTGTCGGGCCTGAAAGGGCATAAGACCGGCGGCACTATGCACATCGTGGTGAACAATCAAATCGGCTTCACCACCGCGCCGCATTTCAGCCGCTCCTCCCCCTATCCCACGGATATTGCTTTGATGGTTGAAGCACCAATTTTCCATGTCAATGGCGATGATCCGGAGGCCGTGGTCCATGCGGCCCGCGTCGCCACAGAATTCCGTCAAAAGTTCAAAAAAGACGTGGTTGTCGATATCATCTGCTATCGCCGCTTTGGTCACAACGAAGGCGATGAGCCGATGTTTACCAATCCGTTGATGTACAAAAAGATCAAAACACAAAAAACCACCCTCACACTTTATACAGAGCGCCTGGTGCGTGATGGCCTGATCCCCGAGGGCGAAATCGAAGATATGAAGGCCAGCTTTCAGTCGCTTTTGAATACGGAATTTGAAGCCGGTAAAGACTACAAGCCCAATAAAGCCGATTGGCTGGATGGGCGTTGGTCGAAAATGAATCGCCACGGCGAAGAGTATCAACGCGGCGCCACTGCCATGGCCGAAGAGACATTTGATGAGGTGGCTCAAACCCTCTGCCGCGTGCCAGAGGGCTTTCCCATCCACAAAACCGTTCAGCGCATGTTGGATGCCAAATCAAAAGCCCTGAGCAGCGGCGAAGGCATTGATTGGGCCACAGGCGAGGCTTTGGCCTTTGGCTCCTTGCTCACAGAGGGCCACCCGGTGCGCCTGTCCGGACAAGACAGCACGCGCGGCACCTTTAGTCACCGCCACTCTGGGCTGGTCAATCAAGATACCGAAGAGCGCTATTACCCGCTCAACAATATCCGTGAGGGACAGGGCCAGTATGAGGTCATCGATTCCATGCTCTCGGAATATGCGGTCTTGGGCTTTGAATATGGCTACAGCCTAGCCGAGCCCAATGCTTTGGTCATGTGGGAGGCGCAATTTGGCGATTTTGCCAATGGCGCGCAGATCATGTTTGATCAATTCATCTCCAGCGGGGAGAGCAAATGGCTGCGCATGTCCGGTCTGACGATGCTGCTGCCCCATGGGTTTGAAGGCCAAGGCCCAGAACACAGCTCAGCCCGCCTCGAGCGCTTTTTGCAAATGTGCGGCCACGACAATTGGATTGTCGCCAATTGCACCACCCCGGCCAATTACTTCCATATTCTGCGCCGGCAAATTCACCGCACCTTCCGCAAGCCTTTGGTTCTCATGACGCCAAAATCTTTGTTGCGTCACAAAATGGCGGTGTCGAAGCGTGCAGAATTTACCACCGGATCCAGCTTTCACCGGGTGCTGTGGGATGATGCACAATATGGCAATTCCGAGACAAAATTGGTGGCGGACAAAAAGATCAAACGCGTGGTGATCTGTTCGGGCAAAGTCTATTACGATTTACTCGAAGAACGGGATGCCCGCGGCATTAACGATATCTATCTCCTGCGGGTCGAGCAATTCTATCCTTTCCCCGCCATCTCGATGGTCAATGAATTGGAACGCTTCAAACAGGCTGAAATCGTCTGGTGCCAAGAAGAGCCGAAAAATCAGGGCGCTTGGAGCTTTATCGAGCCGAATATTGAATGGGTTCTGACTCGCATTGGCGCCAAATACAGCCGTCCGGCCTATGTCGGACGCGCGACCTCGGCCTCCCCCGCAACCGGGCTTGCCTCTATACATAAATCACAACAAGCCGCGCTCGTCGATGAAGCGCTTACGTTGAAAGGATAAAATCATGGCCACCGAAGTTCGTGTTCCCACCCTGGGCGAATCTGTGACCGAGGCCACTGTCGCGACGTGGTTCAAAAAACCCGGCGATCAAGTTGCTGTGGATGACATGCTCTGCGAGCTGGAGACTGATAAGGTCACAGTTGAAGTGCCCAGCCCCGTAGCTGGCACTTTGGCGGAAATCGTCGCTGCCGAAGGCGCAACCGTCAATGCCGAAGCTCTGTTGGCACAGATCAACGAGGGGGCCGCAGCCTCTGCCCCCGCGCCCGCGGCCGCAACGCCCGCCGAAAGCACCGCCGCTCCCGCTGCGCAAACCATCGCGGTAATGGTGCCGGTCTTGGGCGAATCTGTCAGCGAAGCCACAGTCTCCACATGGTATAAAGCACCCGGCGATACGGTGGCTCAGGACGAAATGCTCTGTGAACTGGAAACCGATAAGGTGAGTGTCGAAGTGCCTGCTCCGGCTGCTGGTGTTTTGGGTCAAATTCTGGCCGCCGAAGGCAGCACCGTACAAGCGGGCGGCCAATTGGCTGTCATTGGAGGGGAAATCTCCAGCGCAGCCGCCCCGGCACAGGCAAGCGTCTCCGCCGCTGCCGCAAATAGCCATGATGTAGAAGATGCCCCATCCGCGAAAAAACTCATGTCCGAGGCCGGCCTGAGCCGCGATGAGGTCACCGCATCAGGCAAGGACAACCGCGTGATGAAGCAAGACGTTCAAAAAGCCCTAGCCGCAACCCAGGCCGCAGCTGCGCCCCAGGCCGCTCCGATCCCGCCAGCCACTCCCATTCGAGCGGCGGTTTCCACAGATGACGCGGCGCGCGAAGAGCGTGTGAAGATGACTCGCCTGCGCCAAACCATCGCCCGGCGTCTCAAGGACAGCCAGAACACTGCCGCCATGTTGACCACATATAATGAGGTCGACATGACCGAGGTCATGGCCCTGCGCAATGAATATAAAGATCTGTTTTTAAAGAAACATGGCGTGAAATTGGGCTTTATGTCTTTCTTCACGGTCGCTTGCTGCCATGCGCTGCGCGAGGTGCCAGAGGTCAACTCGGAAATTGATGGCGCAGATATTGTGTACAAAAACTTCGTCCATATGGGCATCGCCGCAGGCACGCCGACCGGATTGGTGGTCCCCGTCATCCGCGACGCAGATTCCATGTCTTTTGCTGAGATCGAAAAGGCCATTGCCGAAAAAGGTGCGCGCGCCCGCGATGGCAAATTGTCTATGGCAGAAATGCAGGGCGGCACCTTTACCATTTCCAATGGTGGCGTCTACGGCTCGCTGATGTCTTCTCCCATTCTCAACCCGCCACAATCGGGCATATTGGGCATGCATAAAATCCAAGATCGTCCGATGGCCATCAACGGCGAGGTGGTTATCCGCCCCATGATGTATCTGGCTTTGAGCTATGATCACCGGGTCGTGGACGGCAAAGGTGCGGTCACCTTCCTTGTGCGCGTCAAAGAGGCCTTGGAAGATCCACGCCGCCTGTTAATGGATCTTTGATCCGGCCGCGGTCAAACGCCACTGGTAACGGCCATACATAGTGTTCATTTTGGACAATTGTCCGTTATGATCTTTTTCCAGCCTCACATAGTCTGAGGTCGAAACAGAAGTTCAACCATGGGCCCAGGGGCCCGACATGAAAATAAAGGACCTGTCTTATGGCTTCTTATGATGTAATTGTGATTGGCTCCGGACCGGGCGGCTATGTCAGCGCTATTCGTTGCGCGCAGCTGGGTCTGAAAACCGCCTGTGTCGAGGGGCGCGATACGCTGGGGGGAACCTGCCTGAATGTCGGCTGTATACCCTCCAAGGCCCTGCTGCATGCCAGCCACCAATTACATGAAGCACAACATAATTTTGCCAAAATGGGTTTGATTGCCGAAGATCCAAAGGTCGATTGGGCCAAGATGCAGGGCTACAAAACCGATGTGATTGATGGCAACACCAAGGGCATTGAGTTTCTATTCAAGAAAAATAAAATTGACTGGCTGAAAGGCTGGGGCAGCATTCCTGCGGCAGGTCAGGTCAAAGTTGGCGATGACATCCACCAGGCCAAACATATCATCATCGCGTCTGGCTCCGAGCCCTCGAGCCTGCCAGGAATTGCGATCGACGAAAAAACCGTCGTAACCTCCACAGGCGCTCTGGCGTTGGACAAAATTCCGAGCAAACTGGTGGTGATCGGCGCCGGTGTCATTGGTTTGGAATTGGGATCTGTCTACGCGCGGCTGGGCGCTGAGGTTGAGGTCATTGAATTTTTGGATGAGATCACCCCCGGCATGGATGGTGAGATCCAAAAAACCTTCCTCAGAATTCTCAAAAAACAAGGCCTTAAGTTCACCATGGGCGCAGCAGTGCAATCGGTTGCGGTCAAAAAAGGCAAAGCAACTGTTTCTTATGTCAAACGCAAAAAGGACAGCCAGCATGAGGTCGAGGCCGATGTGGTGCTTGTCGCCACGGGACGACGCCCCTATGTCGACGGCCTCGGATTGGACGCGCTTGGCGTCACCCTGACTGAGCGCGGGCAGATCCAAACCGATGCGCATTATGCCACCAATGTTGCTGGTATTTACGCTATTGGCGACGCAATTTCTGGCCCCATGCTGGCGCATAAGGCCGAAGATGAAGGCATGGCCGTGGCGGAACTTTTGGCTGGGCAAGCCGGTCATGTGAACTATGATGTGATCCCCGGTGTGATCTACACGCATCCGGAGGTCGCCACCGTTGGCAAAACCGAAGAGCAATTGAAAGAGGCAGGGCGAGCTTACAAGGCCGGCAAGTTTTCTTTTATGGGCAATGGTCGCGCGAAAGCAAATTTCGCCGCCGAGGGCTTTGTGAAAATCCTTGCGGATGCTCAGACCGACCGTATTCTCGGCGCTCATATCATCGGCCCGATGGCAGGGGATCTGATCCATGAAATCTGCGTGGCGATGGAATTTGGTGCCGCTGCTGAAGACTTGGCCCGCACCTGCCATGCGCATCCCACCTATTCCGAAGCGGTGCGCGAGGCGGCTTTGGCCTGTGGCGATGGGGCAATTCACAGCTGAGCTTGGCCGCTGGCGTCACGCCATTTACTTAGTTTTTAGGCCTGCGCCATGGGTGCAGGTCTTAGCGCGCCAACATGCGCAGCCCCTGGGTGACATCCGCACGCACGGCCACCCGCAAGCCCGGTTCATCGCCAGCTTTTAAGGCCGCAAGAATGAGGCGGTGATGCATGGGCGGATCCTTGCGCTGCAACCGGCCATATAGGGCCCGCATCGTCGGGCCCATTTGCAGCCATACCGTCTCGACCGTTGCCAGCATCGCCGGCGCCTGCGCCCGCAAATAAAGCGTGCGGTGAAACTCGAGATTGGTGCGAATGTAAGTCACAGCATCCGCCTTCGCCACCGCAACAGAAATGGCGTTATTTATGGTTTGCAACCGCTCAACCAGCGCCATATGCGCGCGCGGCAGGGCCCGCGTGGCCAATTCCACCTCGATCAACGCCCGCAGGGCCGCAAGCTCCTCGATCCGATCATTAGACAGAGCCGGGGTTTGGAACCGTCCACTCACCGAAATACTCAAAGCCCCCTCTGCCGCCAGCCGCTTCAACGCCTCGCGCACCGGGGTCACTGAGACCGAAAATTCCTCGGCCACACCGCGCAGGGTCATCGCCTGCCCCGGGCTCACTTCGCCGTACATGATCCGCATGCGCAAACTGCGGTAAAGCTGGTCATGAGCGGCCAAATAGCTGTCTTGTAATTTCTCTGCCATTTGTATTTGTGATCACAATTGACCATCTCTGTCAAATGCCAGCGGCCTAGAGCCCGCGCGCGGCGCGCCTTCGGTCGCGGCTAGAAGTGATAACGGTGCAGATCTTCGCCATGGCGCTTGAGCCAGTCACGCTGCTCCTGATGGCCCGGAAAGAGGCGCTCAACAAGCGCCCAAAATGCAGCCGAGTGATTCATCTGTTCCAAATGCGCCACCTCATGCGCCGCCACATAGCGCAGCACCTCAGGTGGTGCCATGATCAAGCGCCAGGAGAAGTTCAAATTTCCCTGTGTCGAACATGACCCCCATCTTGAGGTGGTGTCCCGCAGCGTCAGGCGTCCATAGGGCCGCCCGAGACGTTCGGAATAGTGATCGACGGCCTCGTGCAACGCGAAACGCGCTTGCAGCTTCAAAAAGGCTTTCACGCGCGCAGGAACCAAAGATTCGTGACCCGGCACCAACAGATGCGCCCCTTGCAGCACAACCTGCCGCCCCGCGCCGGGGCGAATGGTCAACTGTCGACCCGCAAAGGGCACTTGACGGTCCAAACCAGCATGAGCCACTTGCGGCAAATCGGCCAAATGCGCCCGGATCCAAGATTCTTTTTCTAAAATAAAACTTTTTGCCTGCGCCATCGGGCAAGACAATGGCAGGCTCAGCGTCACCTGCCCTTTGAGACGCGAGATCCGCAGAGACAGCCGGCTTGCCCGGCGCGAAGGGCGCAGCTGCACCGTAATTTCAGGCCGCCCGGGCAGTATGAGCTGCCGATCAGCGGTATTTGAGTGCAGATTCATCCCAGACATCCAAGAATTAATAGATTTCACCTTTGACACTGCCTCTTGTGTATGGCACTCGGCACAGATTGTCACCGATTGCGAGAGGGGAAAACCCATGCCGAACGAAGAATGGGGCACCAAACGTATTTGCCCCACCACAGGCAAGCGTTTTTACGACTTGAATAAAGATCCGATCATCAGCCCCTATACGGGCGAAACTGTTACGCTTGATGCAAATAAAGGCCGCACGATGGTGGCCGATGCGGAAGACGTGCAAACAACAAAGATGAATGAAGCCGATACTGACACCGATGAAGTGGTGTTGGACGATGATGACGTCGATGTAGATTTGGGCGATGATGTGCTTGATGACGACGACGACGATACGGTTTCACTGGATGAGATCGCAGATGTCGCCACAGACGACGACGACAGCTAAATTTCTTTGCTTGGCGTGCTGATTTCCTCTTGATCCCGCGCCGAGCCTTGCCTAGACAGCATGACATTAGAGGGCCCTTAGCTCAGCTGGGAGAGCGCCTGCATGGCATGCAGGAGGTCAGCGGTTCGATCCCGCTAGGGTCCACCATTTTCCAAAATCTTCAAACCAGCGATCGGTGTTTCAACCCGTGGTGAACGGGCATATCGCCGGCATACGTCACAAGTCACAAATTATTGAGTTTGCGTCTGTGTACATTAAAATTTAGATAGATAGTTGGGTGGCATGGGAGGACTGATATGAAATATTCAATTCTCACAATTAAGTGGGGCTCAGAATTTTCTTCTGAACATGTGAACATATTGTTCAGGGCCGCAAAAGATATGAGCTCTTTGGACTTTCAGTTCATCTGTATGACCGATGATCCGAAGGGTTTGGATGAAAATATCATCAGCATGCAGATTCCCATGAGCGGGCTCGATGCCTTTCCCAAAACAGAGGGCGCTTGGCCCAAACTGTGTTTGTTTCATCCTGAGATTGCCGAGACGCTCGACATCGTAGTGTTCTTAGATATTGATACTGTCTTGACTGGCAATATTGATCCGTTCTTTGAGGATCCTGGCCAATCGCTCCGCATGCTGAGTTGCGGCCCACGCTGGCGGCAGTTTGATCCGAGCTTTGAGCCCATGGGGGCCACGGGCATGTTTACCTATCGGCCCTCTTTTCACACAAACATCTTTGATGCCTTTCGCAAAGATCCGGAATTGGCCTATAGGAATAACGTTGTTGAGCAAGGATTTGTTGCCGCTCATGCGCGTGAGAAAGATTACTACCCACTGGAGTGAATACAGAGTTTCAAATATCATTTGCGGCGTCAGTATGTTATGGACATATTTGTGCCGCCCCTGAGACCTTAATGGTCGCTTTCCATGGCTTTCCGCGCCCCAACTTCATTGTCGAGAAATCAAGCCGTTGGGCGAGGTTCCCACGCTGCGGGCTGCACAGACCGAAGTGGTTGATCGATTATTGGGATAAATATAAAGATATTTGATAAGTTTAGCTATTAGGCCTGCTCTGTCATCTCAAGGATATTCTGGTCTGGGCCTTCATGCCGCAGGTCTCAGACCATGCTTTCAGATCCCTGCCTAAACAGCCGCTAACCTAAAATTTTATTGATCAGCGCGGAGAGTAAAACCCAGATTGCAAAAGCGCTGACCATCAACAAGATTGATATGCTCCCAAATAATGGCTCGGTCAGCATCGTCGTCATCAATGACTCCTGAAAGTAAAAATGCCAAGGCGCCATGCCCGCAAAAATCCATTCATGAAGCGCATAAAAAACTCTTTGAGGACCGACCGCCAAGACCATGCCGCAACAAACTAGCAAAAGTGCCAGCATGCTCAAAAATGATTTTGCGACAGTGTAAGGTCTCCATATATTAATGTTTTTCCAAGATTTTCCTATCCAGAAAACCATCACCAAAACACCTAGAATGGCCGCAAGATATGACAATATTCCGCTGAGATGAGTGATTAAACGCGCCACATCATTTAAATGGTCAATTTCTGGCTGCGTCAGAAACGTATCAATGATTTCGCCACTGGCGTCCCGATAAACAATGTCTTCTAGACCCTGACCGCCATTATTAACGGATCGAACAATTTCCCCAAATATTTTCGCCCGCTCCGACTTGGTTGTCGTCTCAAAATCATTTCGGTTCCTATTTTGAGGGCCGTATTTGGCAATTTGCTCCTCTATTCCGTTGTATTCATAGATTTGGGAAAAAAAGAAATTTGTCTCCGACAATGCACGCCATGACAACATTAAGCACACAGCCAGTAGCATCACCGATAGGGTTGAATTTATGAGAGCTCTTACCAACAGCCCAGACTCCGATACCTTTTAACATCTCAAACCTATCGGATTTTAGGGTCGCCTTCAAGTTGATGGAGCCATTCTTCAGGCGCGCAACCTGTTTGGACGCAATCTGTCAAAGCCCTCCGCATAACGCCATTGCAACACAGCCATGCCACCGGGCAAAGTGTTATGGCGCGCAAGCCGGGTTATGCAGGGGACTATGAAAGCCTCATAAAAATGGCATCTCCACCAGCCTTGCCGCGACCATCCGGCCGCCGGAGCGAGACAGGGTTACTTTGTCGCCGACCATGCAGCTGCGTGAGATCAGCGCGTAGCCGATATTTTTTTCCATACGCGGAGACCAAACACAATTGGTCATATCACCAACTTTCTGCCCATCAACGGTGATATCTTCCCAAGAAAAACCCAGAGGATCAGGCGTTTCGCCCTCTAAGACCAAACCAAGTTGATGACGCTTAGGCCCTTGCGCATGAATCCGGCGCAGCGCTTGAATGCCAATCACGTCATCCGGCACATCCAAGTCAATATAGTTGCCCAAGCGCACCTCATAAGGATTGGTGGTGCCATCGCTATCAGAGCCGCAGCTCACCAGACCGCTTTCGGTCCGCTCCGGTGAGGTTGGGCCACCATTGCCGATGTCAAAAGGAGCGCCGGCTTCTTTGACGATCTTCCACAGCTCATCGCCGCGTGTTCCATCGCGCAGGTAAATCTCAAACCCGCCTTGTTTTGACCAGCCCGAGCGTTGCACAGCCACGGGAATTCCGTTGATTTCAGTTTCGGAGAACCAGAAATATTTCAAATCATTTACCCAGTCGCCAAAGATTGACGACACAACCGCTCCGGCTTTTGGACCTTGCACCGCCAAGGGCGAAACATCCGGCTCAGAAATTTTCACATCCAAGCCACGCTCAGCAGCAATCGCACGGGCCCAAAACCAAATATCACTATCAGCAATGGAAAACCAAAACAGATCTTCGCGCAGTTTGAGCAAAATCGGATCATTGATCAAAATACCGTCGTGATTGCAAAGCGGCACATATTTGCCTTGCCCAATCTTACATTTTGACAAATCGCGCGGGCTGAGGATCTGCGCCAATTTGGCGGCATCGGGTCCTTCGAGCTGCACCTGCCGCTCCGCACCCACGTCCCACATGACGACCCCATTCAACAGGTCCCAATATTCCTTATCCTTATCGCCAAAACTGGCCGGCAAAATCATCCGGTTGTAGATCGAGGCATTTGTACAGCCCTCGGCAACCACCGAGTTGAAGAAAGGCGACGGACGCAACCGCGCAGTGGCATGAACCTGAAACATTTTGAGCTCCTAATATGACGCTAAAACGCGCTTTAGTGCAGGCAGGGCCCGTCTGGCAATCCCTCGAATTGCAGCTGCAATGTGACCTTGCGTCATCAGTATGACCAAGACATTAAATCCGCCCTCCCCGCTTCAAGAAAATCGCATAAAATTGCACGGTCCAAGCCCGGTCAAAAACTGCGCGAGTCCCTGGCCGCTTTGTGACAAAAAGTGAGCTAAATCCCTTCCCCTGCTGCCATATTCTGTTAACCTGAAAGCAAGTTGGAGGATGACATGCAAAAGCAATCTGTGCGCCTGGGTGTGGATATTGGCGGTACATTTACGGATGTCGTTTTAGAGCGCGGCGAAGACCTGTTTTCCACCAAAGTCTTGACCACCTATAGCGCCCCAGAGGAAGCCATTGTCGAGGGCATGGCGCGCGTTTGCGCACAAGCCCAGATAGATCCCGCGCAGATCACCCAGATCATTCATGGCACCACTCTGGCCACAAATGCTTTGATCGAGCGCCGCGGTGCCAAAACCGCTTTAATCACCACCGATGGGTTCCGCGATGTGATTGAGATGCGCACCGAAAGCCGCTTTGAACAATATGACCTCAACCTCACCCTGCCTCCCCCGCTCCTGCCCCGCAATTTTCGCTATACACTCAACGAGCGGATGCAGGCTGATGGGCAAGTGCTCAAGCCGATCAACCGCGCTGAGATTGAAACCCTGGTCAATGAAATTAAGCAGGCCGGTTTTGAAAGCATCGCCGTGGGCTTTCTGCATTCCTACGTCAATGACGCCCATGAGCGCCTCGTGGCGGACGTGGTTGGCGAGCACATGCCCGGCGCGATGCTGTCGCTCTCTTGCGAAGTCAGCCCGCAGATGCGCGAATATGAGCGCTTCAACACCACCATCGCCAATGCCTATATAAAACCTTTGATGAAAACCTATTTGGACCGTCTCAAAGGGCGTTTGAATGGCGAAGGGGCTGTATGCCCAATCTTTTTGATGCACTCCGGTGGCGGAATAATCAGCCTCGAAAATGCCGCTGAGTTTCCCGTTCGCTTGGTGGAATCAGGCCCGGCCGGCGGGGCGGTTTTTGCGGCCCATATCGCCGCGCGTCATCGGCTTGATAAGGTGCTCTCTTTCGATATGGGCGGCACCACAGCGAAAATTTGCCTCATCAAAGACCAAACACCAAAGACCGCCCGTGTCTTCGAGGTGGCGCGCAGCTATCGGTTCAAAAAAGGCTCAGGCATGCCCATATCAATTCCCGTGATTGATATGGTCGAGATCGGTGCCGGCGGCGGCTCATTGGCCCATGTCGACAGCCTGCGGCAAATCAGGGTTGGACCAGAAAGTGCCGGTTCCGAGCCTGGTCCGGCTTGCTATGGCCGTGGCGGCACACGGCCGGCGGTGACCGATGCCGATTTGGTTCTTGGGCGGCTGGATCCCAATAATTTTGCCGGCGGGCGCATCACGCTGAATGCTGAGGCAAGCTCTGCTGCGCTTGCAACACATGTGGGCGATACGCTCGATATGGAGTCCCAAACCGCAGCCTTCGGCCTCTGTGAGGTCGTGGATGAAAATATGGCCAATGCCGCGCGGGTCCATGCGGTAGAAAACGGCGAAAACCTCAGCGAATACACGATGATTGCCTTTGGTGGCGCAGCGCCGTTGCACGCCGGGCGTTTATGCGAAAAATTGGGGATTTCCCGCCTTCTGGTGCCCACTGGCGCTGGGGTTGGATCTGCTATTGGCTTTCTGCGCGCGCCCTTCAGCTTTGAAGCCACCCGCAGCCAATTCATGCGTCTGACGGATTTTAGATCGGATCTGGCCACCGATTTGCTGAGGGATTTGACACAGGAAGCCACCGCCTTTGTCTCCAGCTGCGACGCGCAAGCCGAAATTGAAGCGCAATATAAAGTCTATATGCGCTATTCAGGCCAGGGATGGGAAATCCCCGTGCCCTTTGACGCTGCCCTGGCCCAATCTCCCGATGCGGCACGGTTTGAGGCCCTATTTGAGCGCGAATATCAAACCCTGTTTGGCCGCAGCGTCGCAGGTATGGACATTGAGATCACCGTTTGGTCGGTCAATGCCGCAACCACCGCCGCAGCTGCACAGCCCCTGCCGCCTCAGCCCGCTCCGCAGCGCTTGAAAGAGGCCCAGTCTCGCAGCCTGTTTGACCCGGCATCCGGGCAAATGACACGGGCGGCACAATGGCGCCGCGCGCAGATGGCCATAGGCGCAGAGCTGGACGGGCCTGCGGTGATAGAGGAAGAGGAAACCACCATCATCGTACCCAAATCCCGCTGCGCTCGGGCGATGAGTGACGGGTGTATTGAAGTGACCGTGCGTTCGACTGAAAAAGGAGCGGCCCAATGATCTCTCCCACGACATCCCGATCCACCTCAGAGGTGCAGTATCAAGTCATGTGGAACCGGCTGATCTCTGTGGTCGAAGAGCAGGCGCAAGCCCTGGTGCGGACGGCCTTCTCAACCTCAGTGCGCGAGGCCGGCGATCTGTCCGCCGGGGTCTATGATGCGCAGGGTCGGATGCTGGCCCAAGCGGTCACCGGCACCCCGGGGCATGTCAATGCCATGGCCGATGCGGTGGCCCATTTCATGCGCCGAATTGGCCGCGAAAATTTCGCGCCTGGCGATATTTACATCACAAATGACCCCTGGGAAGGCACGGGGCATTTACATGATATAACCATTGTAACGCCCAGTTACTACAATGAAACCTTTGTTGGATTCTTTGCCTGCACCGCGCATATCGTTGATATCGGTGGTCGGGGCTTTGGGGCGGATGCCAATAGTGTCTATGAGGAAGGTCTCTACATACCCATCATGAAGTTGGCCGATCGGGGCGTGGTGGATCAGACTTTGATGCGGATCATCCGCGGCAATGTGCGCGAGCCCGATCAGCTGGTGGGAGATATCTATGCGCTGGCCAGCTGCAACGACATTGGGCATCGGCGCTTGGTTGATATGATGGAAGAATTTGAGCTGGTGGATCTGGCTGGTATTTCACAGTTTATCCTCTCCAACTCCCGCCGCGCGACACTTGAGCGGATCAACGCGCTGACGCCCGGAGTGGCTCAAGGGGAAATGCGCAGTGATGGCTATTCGCACCCGGTCGATCTCAAGGTGCAGCTCACCATCGAACAGGACCGGATTCTATGCGATTTTGCCGGCACCTCTGGCCTGGACAAGAAGGGCATCAACTGCCCTCTGGTCTATACCAAAGCCTATGCCTGCTACGCCCTAAAATGCGCCATTGCACCGGAGATCCCCAATAATGCGGCCAGCCTGGCGCCTTTTGAAATCACGGCTCCAGAAAACACCATCGTGAATGCCCTACATCCCGCCCCGGTGGCGCTGCGCCATATCATTGGCCATATGGTCCCCGATGCGGTCTATGCCGCTTTGGACCAATTGCTGCCCGGGCTCGTGCCTGCCGAGGGCGCGGGGTGTTTGTGCAATTTCCAAGTCTCCCTGCGCCCCCGCAGCGATGCGCCCGCCCCACCGCATGCCCAGCGCGCGGAAGTCTTGACCTTCAACTCCGGTGGCTCTGGCGCACGGCCCAGTTTGGATGGGATGAACGCCACCGCTTTTCCCAGCGGTGTCATGACCATGCCCGTCGAAGCCACCGAGCAGGTCGGCCCGGTTTTGATCTGGCGCAAAGAGCTGCGCCCCGACAGCGGCGGCGCGGGCCGGCATCGCGGCGGTTTGGGCCAATATATGGAGGTCGGCGCGCAAGACGGCTATGAATTTGATATCCAAGCTATGTTCGATCGCGTGAGCCACCCCGCCAATGGCCGGCAAGGTGGATCAAGCGGCGGGGCCACGACGATCGCGCTGGACGATGGCACGGCCATGCAGGGAAAAGGCAAGCAATTTGTGCCTCATGGCAAAAAAGTCATGATGGCTTTCCCCGGTGGCGGGGGCTATGGGCCAGCCGCAGAACGCCCCACCGCAGAAATCCTCAAGGATCTGGCTGGTGGATATATCACCGCCGAGGCGGCCGAGAAAATTTATGGCCTGGCACCACAACAGATCGCAGATATTTTGGCGCGGGCAAAAAACGGGGAGGCGTTCTGAATGGCACAACAGCTGCAATCGCCCAGGGCGCAAAGCTATGACGTAATCCTCATTGGCGGCGCTATGTATGGCAGCTCCATCGCCTGGTGGCTCAGCCGCGATCCGG
>ERZ1048068.691-NODE-691-length-29032-cov-6.073955_pt1 | contig 29032 bp, 26 predicted proteins | sample MGYA00383098_ERZ1048068 | MGnify/ENA primary metagenome ERZ1048068 (study PRJEB29581, sample SAMEA5548368) | metagenome | biome: marine; feature: coastal; material: water | depth 1 m | study: Short-term variability in the microbial, nano- and picoplankton dynamics... | reverse complement strand
AGGTGCCCACCATGGGCTAAATCAAAGCCTAAAATTTTATCACCTAACTTTAGACAAGCGTGAAAAACTGCAGTGTTGGCCTGACTGCCGGAATGCGGTTGCACATTGGCCCATGCAGCGCCAAAGAGGGTTTTGGCACGGTCGATTGCAATTTGTTCCACTTGATCCACCACTTCGCAGCCGCCATAATAACGTTTTCCAGGATAACCTTCAGCGTATTTATTTGTCAATACAGATCCCGTAGCCTCCATGACTTGTTCACTTGTAAAGTTCTCAGAAGCAATAAGTTCAATTCCGTTGAGCTGACGGTTTTCTTCGGCTTGTATGAGTTCAAAAATTTCTGCGTCGCGTTGCATAGGTTTAAGTTATAGATTATACTTTGCAAAAATAAGTATAACATCACTCATATACATTAAAAAACATATATTTGAATAAAGATTTATTAAAAATTAATTAACATTCATTACCATGCCAAATTATGCTAACAACCCGGATCGTGCTTCTTGGCTACATGTCGACCCCCATTCCGATTTTCCAATTCAAAACATTCCATTTGGTGTCTTTTTAACACGCGATGATGTCATTACCATTGGCACGCGAATCGGTGACACTGCTATTGACCTTGGAGCGCTACACCAATTGGGTTATTTTGATGGAATTCCATTAACCGAAGATATTTTTCTACAAGACACTTTAAATGACTTTATTGCTGATGGCCGTCAAACATGGCGTGCAGTCAGAAATAGAATTGCAGAACTATTTGACGCCAACAATCCAAGCCTTAAATCAAATATTCAACATAAAAACACCGTCCTTTTTAGATTGGATAAAATTGAAATGAAATTACCGGTTCAAATTGGAGATTATACAGATTTTTATGCCAGTAAGGAACATGCTACCAATGTAGGAACCATGTTTCGTGGGAAAGAAAATGCATTGATGCCAAATTGGCTGCATTTACCTGTTGGCTACCACGGGCGCAGTTCTTCTATAATTCCCTCTAACACGCCTATTAGACGTCCCAAGGGCCAAACCCTTCCACCGGCTTCTGAAACGCCTGTTTTTGGACCTAGTAAAGCGGTTGATTTTGAGCTAGAAATGGCTTTTATCACAACGGATGCCAATGAACTTGGAGATACCATTTCTGTTGAGAGTGCCGAATCTTATATTTTTGGCTTGCTGCTTTTTAACGATTGGAGCGCGCGTGATATTCAACGTTGGGAATATGTCCCATTGGGTCCATTTCTTGGTAAAAACTTTGCCTCTTCAGTGTCCCCTTGGATTGTAACCTTAGATGCTTTAGAACCTTTTCGAGTAGCCTCCCCAAAACAATCCCCAGAACCACTGCCCTATTTACAATTCAAAGGCTCTAAAAGTTTTGATATCCATTTAGAAGTTGCCATTCAACCTGAAAATTTCAAGGAAACCATTGTAACGCGTTCAAATTTTAAATACATGTATTGGAACATGTCCCAACAATTGGCACATCATACGGTCAACGGTTGTCCTGTGAATGCTGGGGATATGATGGGAAGTGGGACCATATCTGGCCCTACAGCTGATTCTTATGGATCCATGTTAGAGTTGGCATGGAAGGGAGAAAGGCCTGTTCAATTAGACAATGGAACGGAACGCAATTATATCGAAGACCACGACACTGTTATATTGCGCGGCTATTGTAAAAATAAGACGGTAAGAATTGGTTTTGGAGAGGTGCGAACAAAACTGCTTCCTGCACAATAATTTCGTTGTACCATTATTCAATCCATTGAATTAATCTTAAAATTTAAACTAATTTTTGATTAAATTTTAAGAGATTCTCTTTATAGGCTAATAATTCGTAATTTTTCATGTTTTGTTTTTTTAATGCATTAAAAACAATAGATTTGAATCTAATTTTAGGCTATGCATTTACGCAACGAGATAATATCTAAAAACATCTTAAATACCTTATCCTTTTTTGGTATTACAGCCACTATGACTGTGTCAACTGTTATTACCCCTTTGGGGTGCTTTATATCATAATTGTCGTCATATTTTAAAGTTGTTTCAACAACACCTATCGCTAATCAATTCATCAACAATGAAAGTTTTAAAATTTGGAGGAACTTCAGTCGGTTCTTCAGAAAACATCCAAAAAGTAACACAAATTGTCAAAGCAAAAGCTGAAAACACAGCTATTGTAGTCGTGGTTTCAGCAATTGGAGGCATTACCGATAAACTCATGGCGGCTTCCGATAAAGCCATACAGGGTAACTTGGACTATAAGACAGATTTTGATGAAATTAAAAAACATCACATTGAAGTCATGAATGGCTTGCTCTCTGGATCTTCATTAGAGAACACAAAAGATCTAGTTTTAGAAAAATTAACTGAGCTTGAAATATTGTTAGAAGGAATTTATTTAGTCAATGAATTGTCCATTCAAACTACCGACAAGCTTTTAAGTTTTGGAGAGTTGATCTCTTCATTGTTAATCTTTGAGTACATGCAGCAGCAAGAATTAAATGTACAGCTCAAAAACAGTCAAAATTTAATTGTCACTGATTCAAGTTTCACAAATGCTGCCGTTCAATTTGAAGAAACCAATGACAACATTAGAACTTATTTTAATAATAATTCTAAGATGATTACCATTTTACCTGGTTTTATATCAAAATCCGAATTGGGTGAAAACACAACCCTTGGCCGTGGTGGTTCGGATTATACAGCTGCCATTGTTGCAGCAGCACTGGAAGTTGAAGCCTTGGAAATATGGACCGATGTGAGTGGTATGTACACAACCAATCCAAAACTGGTTAAACAGGCCAAACCTATCTCAAAATTATCCTATTTGGAAGCTGTAGAGCTGTCACATTTTGGGGCAAAGGTTTTATACCCACCAACAGTATTACCTGTATTAAACAAAAACATTCCCATTCTAATAAAAAATACTTTAAAACCAGTAGAAGCGGGTACGCTTATTACGCAAAACGTTAACAATGGTTCCAACAATCCAATAAAAGGCATCAGCAATGTCAATAACATCTCATTGTTGACATTGCAAGGCAATGGAATGGTAGGCATTCCAGGATTTTCAAAACGTTTGTTTGAAACCCTTGCCAATGAAAAAATCAACATCATTATCACAACACAAGCCTCCTCTGAACACTCTATTTGCGTGGGTGTATCAGATAGCGATGCAATCCGCGCAAAACAAGCCATTGATAAAGAATTTGAAAATGAAATATCACTTTTAAAAATTGATCCTATAGTCTCTGAGTCTCAACTTTCAATAGTAGCTGTTATTGGAGATAAAATGAAAAACCACCAAGGCATCAGCGGTAAAATGTTTAGCACCTTAGGAAAAAACAATGTAAACATTCGCGCAATTGCGCAAGGCGCTTCTGAAAGAAATATCACGGCTGTTATTTCTAAAAATGATGTCAAAAAGGCGCTTAACTGTCTCCATGAGTCGTTTTTTGAAGTCGAAACAAAACATTTAAATTTATTTATTGCTGGTGTTGGAAACGTTGGCAGCACCTTGTTAAGTCAAATACAACAACAGCAAGATTATGTAAAAAATAACCTAAAATTAAAGCTCAAAGTTGTTGGGATTTGTAATTCTAAAAAAATGACATTTGATTCGGATGGCTTAGATTTGAATTCGTGGTCCAATGTACTTGAAACAGGCGCCTGCGTTTCTCCATTAGAATTTTTTGAAAGCGCAAAAAAAATGAATCTTAGAAACTCTGTTTTTGTAGACGTTACCGCCAATGCAAGCATAGCAGAAACATATGCACATTACTTAAAAGAAAGTATTGCGGTTATTGCTTGTAATAAAATAGCCTGTTCGGGTACCCTTGATTATTACCAAGAATTAAAGCAATTGTCCATTAAATACAATGTGCCATTCTTGTTTGAGACCAACGTTGGTGCTGGACTTCCAGTGATTGACACACTTAATAATCTAGTAGCTTCTGGGGATCAAATTCAAGCAATTTATGCTGTTTTATCTGGAAGTTTGAATTTTATTTTTAACAATTATAAAGGAGATGATAATTTCGCGAATATTGTAAAACAAGCGCAGTTAGAGGGCTATACAGAACCCGATCCACGCATTGATTTAAGTGGTGTGGATGTCGCAAGAAAACTTTTAATTTTAGCCAGAGAATCCGGGGTTTCTATAGATATGGATGCCATTGAGAACAGCGCTTTTCTGCCCAATGGTGCAATGGAAGCAGAAAGTGTAAAAGAATTTTATACATTTATAGAATCGCAAGAAAGTGTTTTTAAAGCAATTTATGAAGACGCCAAAAACAACAATGCGCAGTTAAAATATGTAGCAGAATTTAAAGATGGGATAGCCAAAGTTGGACTGCAATCTATTGAAGAAGGCCACCCATTTTTTAACCTTGAAGGAAAAGATAATATTGTCATGTTTTATACGAATCGTTATAAAGACCAACCTTTAATTGTAAAGGGCGCTGGCGCTGGCGCAGAAGTGACGGCTTCAGGACTTTTTGCCGACATCATTAGAGCATCAACCATATAAACATGGAAACAATCAGAATTTTTTCACCTGCTACAGTCGCCAATGTTGGATGTGGTTTTGACGTCTTAGGCTTCTGCTTGGACAAGGTTGGAGACGAAATGGTAGTGAAGAAATCACAGCGAAAAGGCATTTTTATCACCAAAATTGAAGGCTTTGAATTGCCCTATGATGTTCATGAAAATGTGGCTGGTGTTTCTGCCCTTGCTATGTATGCTGAGCTGGATGTTGAGTTTGGATTTGAAATTGAAATTTATAAACAAATAAAGCCTGGAAGTGGCATCGGAAGCAGCGCTGCTAGTGCTGTGGGCAGTGTCTTTGGAATGAATTATTTACTGGGGAATCCTTTCAGTAAAATTGAACTTATAAAATTTGCGATGAAAGGCGAAGCAGTTTCGAGTAATAGTGAACATGCAGATAACATTGCGCCCGCTGTTTTAGGCGGTTTTACGCTCGTCAAACAGAGCAATCCTTTAGAAGTGATTCAACTGCCCTCCCCCGACGCATTACATGCGGTAATTGTACATCCTCAAATTGAAATTAAAACTGCTGACTCTAGAGCAGTGTTGCCTAAAAATATACCCCTTTCAGACGCTATTTCGCAGTGGTCTAATGTGGGTAGTTTGGTGCATGCACTGCACACCTCCGATTACAATCTTATGGGCAAATCTCTCATTGATGTTGTCATTGAACCCCACCGAAGTAAACTGATCCCAAACTTTAACAGTTTACGAAAAATAAGTTTAGAAAACGGTGCATTGGGATGCTCAATTTCAGGCTCTGGCCCATCTCTATTTAGTTTATGTAAGGGATTAGAAAATGCTAAAAAAGTTGAAGCCAATCAACGCGCGTTTATGGCCAATACCGATATTCACTTTGAGACCCATGTTTCAATTATCAATAAAGAAGGTATTAAAATTTTGTCCTAAAAATTCATGCAATACTACAGTCTAAATAAAAAAGCGCCAAAGACCTCATTTGAAATAGCGGTTCGAAAAGGATTAGCACCAGATAAAGGACTTTATTTTCCTGAAAAAATAACACCCTTAGACACTTCTTTTCTGGAGAATTTAGATCAATTATCAAATATAGAAATTGCTTTTCATGCCATAAAACAGTTTGTTGGCTCAGAAATTCCTGAATCAGAACTAAAAACCATAATTAAAGAAACGCTAAACTTTGAATTCCCTATTGTTTCTATTGAAGATAACATTTCAACACTTGAGCTTTTCCATGGGCCTACCATGGCTTTCAAAGATGTTGGCGCCCGATTTATGGCGCGCTGTCTTGGATATTTTAATAAAAATAATAACAAAGAAGTAACCGTGTTAGTGGCAACATCTGGAGATACTGGAGGAGCCGTTGCAAACGGTTTTTTAGGAGTAAAAGGGGTCAAAGTTGTTATTTTATACCCTAGCGGTAAGGTCAGTAATGTACAGGAACAGCAACTTACAACACTAGGACAAAACATTACAGCTTTTGAAGTTGAAGGCACTTTTGACGATTGCCAGGACATGGTAAAAAAAGCTTTTTTAGACAGTGATTTAACCACAAAAAAAGAATTAACTTCTGCGAATTCTATCAATGTAGCACGTTGGTTGCCGCAGATGTTTTACTTTATGTTTGCCTACAAACAACTCAAGCAATACAATAAACCCTTAGTTTTTTCTGTACCTAGCGGGAACTTCGGAAATATTTGTGCTGGGATGGTGGCCCAAAAATTGGGATTCCCCTTCCCTCATTTTATAGCCTCAAATAATGAAAATGATGTCGTTACACGCTATTTGTCTTCAAAAAAATATACGCCTTTGGCAACGGTTCAAACGATTAGCAATGCCATGGATGTGGGCAATCCAAGTAATTTTATTAGGATCCAAGCACTTCACAACAATGATTTTCAGGCACTCAAGTCCAATTTATCGGGTTACCGGTTTTCTGATGAAGAAACTCGAGAAGCCATTGATTCCATTTATAAATCGACCGGATATATTACAGACCCACATGGCGCTGTTGGCTATTTGGGCTGCCATCACTATTTAAAATTAAATCCAGACGTACACACCGTTTTTTTAGAAACTGCACATCCAACAAAATTTTTAGATGCCGTTCAACCCCTTGTTCCTGAAGTTATTGAATTACCACCTCAAATCAAAGCTGTCATGGGGCGCCCAAAAAATGCCAAATCCATTGTAAACTACGCAGATTTCAAAGCAAATTTATTAGCCCTATGAGTATAAAATAGATTCTAAATTTACTTAAATTAGCAATCTATTATTAATACTTATGAAACAAACTGCCCTCCACGAAATACACAAGGCTTTAGGCGCAAAGATGGTTCCTTTCGCTGGTTATGAAATGCCCGTTCAATACGATGGTGTTAATGTAGAACATCTTGCCGTCAGAAATTCGATAGGTGTTTTTGACGTCTCCCACATGGGAGAGTTTTTAATCGAAGGTCCAAACGCCTTAGATCTTGTGCAATCGGTATGTTCCAACGACGCTGCACGTTTGGCAATTGGACAAGCACAGTACAGTTGTTTTCCCAATTCGAATGGTGGTATTGTCGATGATTTAATTGTTTACAGACTTGAGGAAGCAGCCTATCTTATGGTGGTCAATGCAAGTAATATTGAAAAAGATTGGAATTGGATACAATCCAAAAACCTAGAGAACGTAAAAATGAAAAACCTAAGCGATGACTATTCGCTTTTGGCCATTCAGGGCCCAGTAGCCGTTCAGGCCATGCAGCCGCTTTCAAATTTGGATTTAAGCGCCATAAAATTCTATCATTTTAAAGTAGGTGATTTTGCAGGTGTCGATGGAGTTATCATCTCTGCAACAGGTTATACCGGCAGTGGTGGATTTGAAATATATTGTAAGAATAAAGATGTAAAGCATATTTGGAATTCCATTTTTGAAGCTGGAAATTCATTTGGAATCAAACCCATTGGATTGGCTGCACGTGATACTTTGCGCCTTGAAATGGGCTATTGCTTGTATGGAAATGATATTGACGACAGCACCTCCCCCATTGAAGCTGGTTTGGGATGGATTACAAAATTCTCAAAAACCTTTACAAATTCCGAAAACCTTCAAAAACAATCAAAAGAAGGCGTCGAACAAAAATTGATAGGATTTGAGCTTCTCGAGCGTGGTATTCCAAGAAAAGGTTATGAAATTATTGACACCAACGAATTGACAATTGGAGAAGTGACCTCGGGTACCATGTCACCTTCTTTAGGAAAAGGAATCGGCATGGGCTATGTAAAAACTAATCATACTGCGGTTGGAACACCAATTGGTGTTAAAATTCGAAAAAAAATTGTTGCAGCCGTTGTTGTTAAAACCCCTTTTTACAAACCCTAAAATGAGAAAATGAAAGCTAAAAAACACCGTATTCTGATATTGGGTGCTAGTGGATTTTTAGGCCATTCCATTTATAAAGAATTAGCCCCATATTATAAAACATTTGGGACTTACCATACCGATAGTAAAAACTTTAAATCCAATAAACATTTCTACAAATACAGCCTTGAATCGGATGATATCGTCAGTCTCATTGAATCTGTAAAGCCATCTCTGATAATTTCAGCCCTCAAAGGTCCATTTCCAGCACAAGTCTTAGCCCATCGTCACATTTATGAACATTTAAAAGATCAGTCAAAAATCAAAATTTTATTTTTGTCCTCCGCAAATGTTTTTGACGCTTACAGCAAGTATCCAAGTTATGAAAATGATACAAGGCTTAGCAACAGCATTTACGGGCATCTAAAAATTCGGATTGAACACCAGCTTCAAAAACTTCCAAAACAACAATGGGCTATTCTTAGGCTTCCAATGGTTTTTGGCTTAAAATCTCATCGCATTCAGGAAATTAAACAACTGCATCAATTGGAGGTTCCTGTTGAATTATTTCCTAACCTTGTTATGAATGTATGTTCCGCGGACAGAATGACGCGACAGTTGCATTATATAGTCAATAGAAATAAATATGGAATTTTTCATTGTGGCAGCACCGACTTGGTACATCACCAAGATTTTTTCAAGGATTTAAATAGGTATTTGGGAATTAAAACCGCTAAATATAAATTCGTTTATACCACGAATAATGAACGCTATCTTGCTGTATTGCCAAAATACAATGCATTGCCGAAGTATTTGCAATTTAAATGCCAAGATGTCTTGGACGAGCTTTTTAAAACCCCTTAATAATTTAAAACTTTGTTTCCTTTAAATGATATTGATATTTTTGTAACTCAATAAATAACAAATATGGGAAGAGCATTTGAATTCAGAAAAGCCAGAAAAATGAAGCGTTGGTCGGCAATGAGTAAGGCGTTTACTCGGATTGGAAAAGACATTGTCATGGCTGTTAAAGAAGGTGGTGGTGATCCTGAAAACAATTCGAGATTGCGTGCTGTCATTCAAAATGCTAAATCTGTAAATATGCCTAAAGATAATATCGAACGTGCAATTAAAAGGGCTAGCGATAAGAGTCAAGGCGATTTTAAGGAAGTTTTATTTGAAGGTTATGGACCCCATGGTATTGCGATTTTGGTAGAAACTGCTACTGACAACAACACCAGAACTGTTGCAAATGTTCGCAGTTATTTTAACAAATGTGACGGGAATTTAGGAACTTCAGGGTCGGTCGTTTTTATGTTTGATCACAGCTGTAATTTTAGAATCAATGCGGAGGGATTAGACCCAGAAGAGATTGAATTGGAATTCATTGATTATGGTGCTGAAGAAGTGTTTTTGGATGAAGATGGTATATTGATCTATGCCCCATTTGAATCTTTTGGTGCCATTCAATCGGAACTAGAAGCTAGAGGCATCGAAATATTATCCTCAGGATTTGAACGCATTCCTCAAACTACAAAAGCATTGACGGAAGCACAAATGGCAGATGTCGAAAAACTATTGGAAAAAATTGAAGCAGACGATGATGTTCAAAACGTTTACCACTCCATGGTTGAGGTTTAAGAATACTCTGGAATTTTACCCACGACTCCTTCAAAAAAGCCACGCATTAGCTTAAAATCCGCTTTAATATCATCCGTTGGGTAAAAGGGCTCGGAAAATCTATTTTCTTTATTTTTAAAATCTAGTGTAAACATCACGATGGGCACATTTGCTTTTTTGGCAATATAGTAAAAACCTGTTTTCCATTGTTCAACTTTCTTTCGAGTGCCTTCTGGCGCAATGGCCATTCTAAACACATCTCTATTTTCAAAAAGTCTGGCAATGGCATCCACTTGTCTTTCATTACCTTTTCTGGTTACAGCAGCCCCGCCTAAAGCCCTAAATATCCAGCCCGTTAGTGGATTGAAGAGAGATTTTTTTCCAATAAAATTTGCTTTTACGCCAATCACTGAGCGCAATAATACGCCAATATAAAAGTCATGCCAACTGGTGTGGGGAACTGCAATGATGACCGCTTTTTTGACGTTATCAAAATCTTTAAATCCAGTGACTTTCCAACCTAATATTTTACGGTATATAAATTTTGAAAGCATCGTGATATTACATTTTCTTGTACAAGGCTTTGAGCAATGCTTTATCTATTGTGTTTTTCCAGTCCTTACCAATGGCATTTTCCCACAAGGGTTCAAGCTTTAATGCAATATCAATCATTGAATCAAACTGTTCCTCGGTCAAATCTTTACAGACCCCTGAAGGGAGAACGATTTTATGTTTGGCCATCATTGCTCTAAAAATGAGTACATCTTTTGGATAAAATTGTTCCAACTGGTTGAAAACAATACAATTACCTATTCCGTGTCTAACGCCTAAGACAAACGATAAACCATAACTAAGCGCATGGGCCACCCCTACTTGAGAGTAAGCTATACTCATACCGCCATGCCAGGAAGCCATCATTAGTTTGTTTTGCATTTCGTGTTCTTCAAGATCTCCTAAAAAGACCTCTTTACAAAGTGCGTAAGCCATGTCACCATAACTTTTACTAAAGTCATTGATGAAATGCCCGTTAAGAGATTCTACACTATGTATAAAACAATCCATGCCAGTATAAAACCATTGGTTTTTTAAAACACCTTCTGTAAGTTCAGGGTCTAAAATGACTTGATCAAAGGGGGTGAAATCACTGTTGATTCCCAACTTCATTTTTGAGCCATTTAAAACAGTTGTTCTTGATACTTCAGCACCAGTGCCAGAAATGGTGGGAATCCCAACATGAAATACAGCAGGGTTTTTAACTAAATCCCAGCCCTGGTAATCTTCACTAGAGCCAAAATTTGTAAGCATCAAAGCGACTGCTTTGGCCAGGTCCATGACAGAGCCTCCGCCAATGCCTATAATCCCAGAAGGAACAGATTTGGTGTTTAGAATGATCTCTTCAACCATCGCGTCAACTTGAGATGTTTTAGGTTCTTGCGCTGTTGAAATAAAAATAATATAATCGTAGTAGGCTAAGGAAATTTTTGAGAGTATATTTTCATTTTCCTTGAAAACATCATCAATTAAATAGATAAATGGCGCCAACTCATTTTGACGTTTCGGAGCGATAATTTCATCTATTTGATTGAAACTACCACGTCCAAAGACGACATTTGACACCATGGGGAAGTTTTTAAAATTCATATGTGGTTTGGGTTGTATTTCATTTTGAAGTCCAAATTTTTTGCGCTTTCAACAAATCTTCAGGAGTGTCGATCTCTACACCTTCAATAAAAGATTCTACCATTTTAATTTTCTTTCCATGCTCCAAGTAGCGAATGCATTCAATTTTTTCGCTGGCTTCAAGGCCCAAGATCGGTAACTTCGTAAATTCTAAAAGCGAGGCTTTACGAAAAGCGTAAACTCCTTTGTGTTTGAAATATTGTATATGAGCTGAATCAAGTCTTGGGTGTGGAATGACACTTCTCGAAAAATAAAGCGCAAAATTATTAGCATCAGTAATCACTTTTACACAATTGGGGTTTTCTATTTCAGACTTGTCATCAATTTCAACCATTAATGAAGCCAAGTCAATTTGCTTTTGGGAATCAGATTTAAAAACGTCAATTAATTTTTTTAGACTTTCCTTTTCTGTAAAGGGTTCATCACCTTGTACATTAATGACAATATCACAATTTATGTTTGCGACAGCTTCTGCAATGCGGTCACTCCCGGACTCATGTTCCTTTTGACTCATGATGACATGGCCGCCAATAGATTGGATTTCGTTGAAAATATCAGCACTGTCCGTAACAACATATACAGCGTCAAATAAACCAGTATTCAAAGTGGCTTGATAGGTTCTTGCAATCACAGTCATCCCGCCTAGGTCTTTCATTAGCTTACCAGGAAATCGACTGGCACTGTAGCGTGCAGGGATCATCGCAATAATTATCATTAAATACAATTTAGGGATTAAAAATACATTTTTTTTTTGAGCAATAAATTAAAGAACTGTTAATTGCTTAGGATTCGAAAAATTGATCTTTAAAGCCAATAAGGAAAAGTTTTTCTTTGGCTCTTGTTACAGCCGTGTAAAGCCATCTTAGATAATCTACATCGATGCCATTTGGCAAATATGGCTGCTCTACAAATACTGTGTGCCATTGACCCCCTTGTGATTTATGACAGGTAATAGCGTAGGAAAATTTTACTTGAAGCGCATTGAGGTACTTGTTTTTCTTTATAGCTAAAAACTTTTTGTACCCAGAAGTTTCATTTTCATAATCTTTTAGAACCTCTTGATACAACGCATTAGCATCCTCATAAGGTAAAGAGGGTGTTTCCAATGCGATGGTGTCTAACATAAGAACCGTTTCAAAAGGCTTCATTCTAGGGTAATCTACCAATCTTATTTTAACTTCTGCAAAACGAAAGCCATAAAGTTCTTTTATGTTGAAAACTTCCAAAACTTCAATAATATCACCGTTGGCAATAAAACCAGCCTCACTACTTGGTTTAAGCCAAAAATAATTGTTTCTAACAATCATTAAATAGTCACCAGCAGTCAATTCGTGTTCATTGAATAGGATGCGTGATCGGATTTGCTGGTTGTATAAATTTGCGCGCTTATTAGACCTTACAATCAAGGCTGTATCTTCGTTTCCAAGTTGGGAATAAGCATCGTTAATGGCATCCATAATATCGTGGCCATCAATAAGTCTTACAATATCAATAAACCCATCTAATTTAAATTCGAAATTATCAAAAAATTGGTTTGAGATACATTCTCGAAGTTCTGTCGCATTGTACAGGATACCAGAATCTTGATCTTGACGCACCACTTCATCTAATTCAATAGAAGTGACATTTTTATTGTAGTTTAATTCAAGTTTATTGGCATTGAGTGCAGGGCTTAATTCTATGTTAACCGGCGGTAATTGCGCGGTATCACCAATGAGTAACAACTTGCATTGATGGCCCGAATAAACAAACTGTATCAACTCATCCAACAGGGCACCACTTCCAAAAAGACGTGATTGAGTTGAAACATCTGAAATCATAGAGGCTTCATCAATGATGAAAAGTGTATTTTTATGTTTATTTGGACCGAGAATAAAGCTCATCTTTCCATTTTTATCAGACCTTGGAACGTAAATCTTTTTGTGAATGGTAAAGGCTTCTTTGCCAGCATAGCTTGAAACAACTTTAGCAGCCCGTCCTGTGGGTGCCAATAAAAGCACTTGTTTCTTGGCTTTCCACAAGTTTTTAACAAGCGTTCCAATGATGGTTGTTTTACCAGTCCCAGCATATCCCTTCAAAAGAAATACATCTTCTTTTGAAGATTCAAATATATAGGTAGAAAGCAGTTGTAAACTAAGGGATTGCTTAGCGGTTGGTGAGAAAGGAAATCCCGATTTTAACAATTGATAAAAATCAGATGCAGTCATTAAATGAAAAAGCTGAAAATAGTTTACCCAAAGATAAGAATGATTTTTGGCCGCATTCACTTTATTGAATAAAAAAAAATTGTAGATTTGTCTTATCTGATTTTATTTAAAACAAAACTATGGCCATCTTCTCTATCATCACTGTTATTATTCTAACAATACTAATTGTTTGGTTGATTGATAATTACATTCCGAAAAAATTCAAATCTGCCATACTTGTTGGATTGTGGGCAATTATAATTCTTTTAGCCTACATGACTTTTATGTCAATATATGGAGAAATTCAGTTCAATCAAGAGAAAGAAAAACGCTATAAAGTTGTCATTGAAAACCTAAAAGATATTCGGGATTCACAGCTGGCTCACAAAACTGTAACAGGTGAATTTCAAAACAATTGGGATTCATTGGTCAAGTTTATCGAAAATGAAAAATTTACAATTACCCAGAGAAGAGATTCTACAATTATAGATAAAATTTTAACAAAGCGCTATGGTGTTGATACCACCAAAGACATTGTTATCATTGACACTTTGGGGTTTGTCCCCGTTCTTGACTCACTATTTGGAGCTGATACGCGCTACAAAACCATGATGAATGTCCCTGTTGGAAAAGCCGATCAAAAATTCAAATTAGAGACTGGATATGTGCCTCTAAATGGGTTAAATATCCCCGTTTTCGAAGTTTCTATAGCCAAAGAATTACTCTTATATGACCAAGATAAAAATCTCGTCAACAAAGAAAAAGAGGTGATGTCGGTTGAAGGGGTAAATGGACCCACTCTAAAAGTAGGTTCCATGGATGAAGTAAATACCAACGGAAATTGGCCAAAGAATTATTCAAACGAACAATAACATATCGGATAAGAATTTAGTATTGTCCATTCAAGTAGGTTTGAGTGGACTTTCTTTTTTGATACTAGATACGTTCTCAGATTCTATTGTTAATTTCATAGCTCAAGATTTTGAAAAAAAGTGCACACCTAAAGTACTTTTAGAGAAAATTATCAAGGCCTTCAATACCCACGAAAGCTTGCAAGCAACCTTTGCTAAAGTTCAAATCATTCATCACAATGAAATGCAAACTTTAGTTCCTGTACCATTGTTTGAAGAAGCACATTTATCAGATTATATAAAGTACAACACAAAAATTTTTAAGAACGACTTTATAACCTACGACGCCATTCAAAATGAAGACATGATGTTAGTCTATGTTCCCTATGTAAATGTCAATAATTATATCTTTGAACGTTTTGGAAGTTTTGAGTACAAGCATACTGCTACAGTTCTTATTGATAAAATTTTACAATTGGAGAAAAACAACTCTGAGCTAAAAGTCTTTGTAAACGTTGAACCTTCATGTTTTGACTTAATTGTAGTCAAAGACGACAATCTGCTCTTGTACAATCAATTTGAATACCAAACCAAAGAGGATTTTATATATTACATCCTTTTTACTTCGGAACAGTTGGAATTAAACCCAGAGCATTTTAAATGCGTTTTGTTTGGCGCGATAGCAGAAAACGACGCATTGTATGACATGGCCTACAAATACATCCGTCATGTGTCTATGCTTGGTCTTTCAAACATTAGATGTGCGCAAAACAATTCTACTCAAAATTTCACACTTCTAAATAGTATTTAATGCGTATTATTTCTGGCAATCACAAAGGAAGGCGTTTACGGGCACCTAAAAAGCTACCAGTCCGCCCCACAACCGACATGGCCAAAGAAGCGCTTTTTAATATTTTGTCAAACCGATTCGATTTCGTCACACTAAAAGTGTTGGACTTGTTTTCCGGTACTGGAAATATAAGTTATGAATTTTGTTCACGTGGGACCACTTTCATTCAGGCCATTGAAAAAGACCGTCGCTGTATCAAGTATATCCAGGAAACCTCTAAATTATTAGAAATGCCTATTGAAGCATTTAATTCAGATGTATTTACCTATTTGGAAAAAACTATTCAAAAATATGATTTAATTTTTGCAGATCCACCCTATGCATTGGACCAAGCTAATTTTGAAAAATTTGTTCAAACTATTTTCGAGCGAAAACTTCTCAAAGCCAATGGTATTTGCATTGTCGAGCACTCCAAACACACCAATTTAAGCTTTATTGAAAACTTTATTGAGGTAAAAACCTATGGGGGGAATTGTTTTAGTTTTTTTGAATAAAAAAAGCAGATCTATAAGCCGAATTCTGTACCCATTAAGGCCCTTATCATTTATCTACGTTTACTGTTACCAGAAAACTTTAGCTGCCTACCCTTCAACATTGTACGTGCCGCACTCAAGCGTTGATTTACATGGCATTGCACCGCATAGAGTTTACCTGATTTCACTACAGCTTAACCTGTACATTCTTTCTGTTGCACTTTTCCTAATTTCACAATTGGTGGCCGTTAACCACTATGCTGCACTGCGGTGTTCGGACTTTCCTCTCTTCGTAAAACGAACAGCGATAAGGCGATCTGCTTTGTCGCAAAAATACATAAATTGTTGATAACTCCTCATTATTTTATATTGCGTAAGCCAATGATTTTAGACTTGAATATTTAAATTTGTTAACAATGGAAAATTTTATTGTATCTGCATTAAAATACAGACCCCAATCGTTCAAGGACGTTGTGGGTCAGTCGGCCATTACAACCACCCTAGAAAAAGCCATTAAAGACAATCATTTAGCGCAAGCCTTACTTTTTACAGGTCCCAGAGGGGTTGGTAAAACCACTTGTGCCCGTATATTGGCTAAAATGATCAATAGCCAAGCTGAGGTTGATAACAATGAAGATTATGCCTTCAATATTTTTGAATTAGATGCTGCATCTAACAACTCCGTTGATGACATTCGTAACTTGACAGATCAAGTAAGGATTCCGCCTCAAATTGGTGCTTATAAAGTTTATATTATTGATGAAGTACACATGCTTTCCACCAATGCTTTTAATGCATTTCTAAAGACTTTAGAGGAACCTCCAAAGCATTGCATCTTTATTTTAGCAACAACCGAAAAGCATAAAATTATCCCAACCATTTTATCGCGTTGTCAAATTTTTGATTTCAAAAGAATCACTGTTGCAGATGCCAAAAATTATTTAAAACTTATTGCTAAAGAGCAAGGTGTAGAGGCCGATGACGACGCCTTACACATCATTGCTCAAAAATCCGATGGTGCCATGCGCGATGCCCTGTCAATTTTTGATAGAGTTGTAAGCTTTTCAGGAGCTAAGCTGACACGTCAAGCTGTTGCCGAAAACCTCAATGTGTTAGATTATGATATTTTTTTTAAGGCCACAGATCTAATCTTAAATCATAACATCCCTGCCCTTCTAATTTTATTTAATAAAGTGCTTTCCAAAGGCTTTGAAGGTCAGCACTTCATAAGTGGTCTTGCAACTCACTTTAGAGATTTATTTGTATCCAAAACTCCAGAAACGCTTGAATTGTTGGAAACTGGTCCCACAGTCAATGAAAAGTATAAATTGCAGTCAGAAAAAGCTACTGCTAGTTTCCTGAGTGAAGCTCTATCGCTTGCCAATACTTGTGATTTAAATTACCGCAGCAGTCGAAATCAACGTTTACTGGTGGAGATTTGTTTAATGAAATTAGCCTCTATCAATTTTGATGGAGAAAAAAAAAAGCCCCTTAACTTCATAATTCCCGCCGCTTATTTTTCAAAATCTGAGCCTATAACGCCCCCTGCTGCTGTACAAGAAAATAAACCATCAAAGCAAACATACAGCCCAGATAATAAATCTGAAACGCCTAATGAAAGCATAGAAGACACAACCACGGCGCTAACACCACCCAAAACGACTGTTAAAAGTCCCGTAATACCAATTGGCAATAGACAATCCTCCGGCTTGTCTCTAAAAAGTATTCAGCGTAAAAAAGACCATCAAATTAGGCAAATGGACGTCGCCATAAATCAAGAGGATTTACCAAAAGATACTTTTTCACAAGCACAATTAATTGCGTCTTGGGGTTCCTATGTTGAATCATTAGAAGCAAAAGGGCGGTATAATCTTGCGGCGATTCTTAAGATTGACATTCCAAAACTGAAAGAGGACTCTTTAATTGCGTTAGAATTTCCAAATTCAACCAATAAAATAGAAGTGGAACGCCAACAAACGGAATTGCTACAATTTTTAAGAAAGTCATTGAATAATTTTGACATTAAATTGGACATCAACGTGAATGAATCAATGGAAAAAGAATTTGCTTATACTGCGGAAGAAAAGTTTGCAAAATTAAAAAGCAAAAATCCTGCCCTAGAAACCTTAAAAAAAACCTTCAATTTAGATTTGTAAACCATGTTAGGACTGAAACTTCCAACTGACCCAAGATGGGTCAATATTGCTAAAATGAACATAGATGAAATTCTGACAGATCATGCCTTTTGTGAACAAAAAGCCGCCAGTACCGCCATATCACTTATCGTTGGATTTCCTGAGTACACGGCGCTTGTTCAAGAAATGACCGCCTTGGTAGAGGAAGAAATCAGCCATTTTAAAATGGTACACGATTTAATTATTGCACGTGGAAAAACTCTTGGAAGGGACCGCAAAGACGCCTATGTAGTGGCCCTTTTAAAATTTTTTCCAAAAGGCGGAAGCCGAACCACTCAACTGGTGCATCGCCTGCTTTATGCCGCATTAATCGAAGCGAGAAGTTGTGAGCGATTTCGTTTACTCTCTGAAAATTTAAGCGATCAAAAACTGGCTAAGTTCTATAAAAAACTGATGATTAGTGAAGCCCACCATTACACAATGTTTCTAAATTTTGCGAGACAATACGGAAATCGCAACGAAGTAGATGCTAAATGGAATGCGCTTTTAGAATTTGAAGCCAAAATCATGAAGGATTTGAGCCGCACTGAAAGTATCCACGGATAGATATGTCTAGCGAAATGCCCACCCATTGCCATAATTTATGGTTTTCATGAAATATTGCTCTGCTGGCAGTAGGGTCTCTTCAATTTAGAGCCAAAAAGTATTTAGCCAATAGTTATAATATAAGTTTTAAAATAACCACAGTATTAGGCAATTAAGGAGATAGACGTTCAATTTTCCAATTAAAATCCTTTTGAAGTTGGTAACGAATGCGATCGTGAAGTCTATTGGCACGTCCTTGCCAAAATTCAACTTCAATAGGTTTTACAATGAAACCACCCCAAAATTTAGGGCGAGGTATAGGTTGGTCTCTAAATTTTTCTTCCAACGTTTTAAGATTGTTTTCAATTACTGAGCGACTTTCAACCACTATACTTTGATGAGATGCATGAGCACCTAGTTGACTTCCTCTAGGACGAGAACTGAAGTAAGCATCACTTGATTCTGCTGCGATTTTTTCGGCACTCCCTTTGATAATAACTTGTCGTTCTGCACCTTCCCAATGAAAGGACAAACAAGCCTTTGGATGTGATGCCAATGCCTTTCCTTTTTCACTTTGATAATTGGTAAAAAAAACAAACCCCTGAGAACTGAATTGCTTGAGCAATACCACCCTTCCTTTGGGGTAACCACTAGCATCCATAGTTGAAAGCGTCATGGCATTGGTTTCAATTTCAGGAAAATGATGGTCTACTTCTGAGAACCATTGTTCAAAAAGCATAAAGGGCGTTTTTGGAACGTCTTTCTCATGCAGACTTCCTTCGTCATAAGATTTTCTGTAATGCCCTAAATCTTTTTGCATGGTAATAATTTATTCAAAATTAAAAAATTAGACTTTAAAAATTGATTTAAATTAGTCTTAAATTCACAAACATTGGATTACATCACTTCCAATGTTTAAGTTTACTGCTTTGGCCTATACCCGGATTAAAACTGTTGGTAGGATCTAATGCTTTGTAGAACGCTAATAACGTCGATTTGGCTTTATATTCGTGACCAACATTGTGTTCCGCAGGGTATTCTGCGCCGCGGGAATCATAATATTTAAGTAATTCTTTTTTCAAGTGTTTGGTATCGACCCCTTTCTTTACAATGTAATTTTGATGCAAAACATGACAAAACAAATGCCCGTAATACAATTTCATCTCGAACATATCATCGATTTCCTTTGGTAAGGTTTCAAACCATTTTTTTTCATTTCTAGGAAATGCAATGTCCATGGACATGGTACCACCAATTTTAGAAGCGTTTAGAACCGCATACCTTCCAAAGGCACTGGCAGCAGTGAACCTGTGTAAAATGGCCTTTTGTCCTTCTCGTTCTGAACATTCGAAAAAATCGCCTTCATTTTCATTAAAGAAATCATTAAAATAAGTACGCGCCTCTTCAATACCCGCGTCAGACATCTCTACAATCCAATGGTGTTCGTATAAATCCCTGAAGTTTTCCATTTTTTTTGGTAAGTGATTGAGGAAAAGCTTTCCTAAAAATTGCATTATTTTATCTGACAAATTTGAGGGTAGTATTGGTATTTTTTTTGAAAGGAGATCAACACTTCTTTTAAATTCAAAAAGGGTTGGAAGAAAATTTGTCCCTAATTTATGCAACACAATAAAAATATCCTTGCTATACTTTTTTGCAGCATCATAACAATCTCTATGTAAATAATCGCCTGAGGTTGGCAATGTTTTAAAACTTGAAAGAATGTCACGTCTTATTTGCCAAAATACGTCGGCATCGTTAGAACCTAGATAAAAAATCTTATTTTCTGTCGGCTTTTTATAGCTATCCAGTCGAACGGCAAAGACCACAATTTTTCCTGCAGATCCAGAAGCACCATATAAGAGTCTGGGGTCAGAATTGAATCTTGACGGGGTATTTGAATTAATGTTTCTCACAATATCAATATAGCCGTCATCTGAAGCCCGCTTTTTTGTATTGATAACATCAGAAGCCTTGTAATTTTTGAGCTGTAAATTCTCTAATATTTCTTCTGGAGTCTTCCCCAAGTGTATGCCTAAATCGTTGATCAATTCTAAACGACCATTTGCATTGACTTTGGCGTACAACGCCATCTCTGTATAAGCTGGACCTCTTTGCACCAAAGACCCGCCAGAGTTGTTACATATCCCACCAATAATTGAAGCCCCAATGGAAGTGGAACCAATGACGGAATGCGGTTCACGACCTAATGGCAGGAGTTTTTTCTCTAAATCAAATAAAGTACTTCCTGCAAGACCAATTATTTGCTTTCCATGATCAATTAAATGAATGTCTTTGATGCGCATGGTGTTGATGATAACAATAGGGCGGTCATAATCATTTCCATGGGGCGTTGAACCACCAGTTAATCCGGTGTTGGCTGCTTGCATCAAAACAATGACATCATTTAAAATACAGACCTCCAGAAGTTTCCATATTTCCAACAAGGAACCAGGACTGGCAACGGCTAAAGCTTCACCGAAACCATAGCGCCAACCCTTAGAATAAGTTTGTGTGTTCCACTGTTTGGTTAATAGGTATTTGTTTCCAGTAATTTGTCTTAAATCTTGAATGATTTTTTTATAAGTCTCAATCATTTATTGGAAAATGGTAATTAGAAAAGTTTTAACAATCAATTTAAACAATAGATAACGTCAAACTTTTATCAAAAAAAATAAAGATATAAATTTTGAACAAGTTATAGATTTATACAAGAATTAAAAACCTTGGTATGTTTTTTGTTTCAAGTTCATATCTTTACAGCAACATTCAAGTCCAGACAGATGCAGCGATTGTTCGTTTTTATGGGATTATTTTCAGCTTTAAATTGGGGACACTCTCAAGCTGAAACTATTAATGAATCGCTGCGAATCAAAGCCAAAGAATTGGCCAGAAAAGACGAAAATTCGCCATCACTATTCCAATTATCCCCGATTCGAGGTTTAACCAACAAAGATTTTCAAATTATCATGGGCATCCCTCCTATTGATGGTTTTTCAAAAAAAGAAAGCGGTATTACTACAGAACGCGATGTCGTGGATCCTAGTTGGGATATCAAACAAAAATTTAACGAAAATCAGAAAGATGTCTCAAAGTATAACAAAGACTATTATTTGGGAGATATTAAAACAAAATCAAAATACATTAGAATTGTTTGCCGCGATCACGAATATGAAGACGGCGATCGCATTAAATTAGTGCTTAACAAAGCAACGATACATCCTAATATAACGCTTCGAAACTCAGGTTATGCCATTGACATTAAATTAAATGAAGGGCTAAATACAGTGGAGTTCTTCGCATTAAATGAAGGAACTTCAAGCCCGAATACGGCAGAACTGAAAGTCATTGACGAAAGTGGCAGCATTATAAATTCCGGGCAGTGGCTCTTGACTACTGGCTATAAAGCCCGATTAATTGTACTCAAACAATAGTTAATTTACGATAGGGTTGGAAATTTGAGTATTGCTTTTAACTATAACATAAGTTGAAGTTGCATAGTATGCCCCCGTTTGACTACTGATTGTGCCCCCATCACTTGTCCAGTCCTCAAAATCGTACTCAAATGTGAAGCTTGTACCGTTGAGGCTTGTACCTAAATCATCGGAACGAACAGGCACTACCATTCCAGGACACCATCCTGCGCGATCTGTCGTCCAATTTCCAACCTGATTAGGATTACTTGGGTTGTATTGATTGCTAATAGGATTAGCAGCACAGCCAATGGGACCCATATAGTGTTGAAATGTGTCTGCGCCATTTGAATTCAATCATTAGGGAAAAGAAATTAACTTTACTTACCAATACAGAAATTAGCAAAGATATTACCCAATAAATCGTCTGTAGAAATTTCGCCTGTAATGCGGCCAAAATGATGCAAAGCCTCACGAATGTCAATGGCCATGAGATCGCTTGAAAGGCCGCCATCAAGCCCCGCTTGAACGTTTTGAATGCTTTTTAAGGCTTCACCTAAAGCGTCGTAATGACGGGCATTGGTAATGATAGTATCATTATTACGCAGTTTTCCAGTTTGGACTAAACTTAGAAGCTTAGATTTGAGTACCTCCACGCCAGCCCCTGTTTTGGCACTAAGTGCAATAGGCTGAAGATTTGAAAACATTACTTTTACCTCATCCGCATTGGTGAGATCCATTTTATTTAAAACCAACAAACATTCGGTGTCTGGGTGTTTTTCTTTGGTTAGTTGTACAGTTTTTAAAAGCTTGGCGCTATTTGTATTTGAGATACTGGAAGCATCTAATAATTGTAAAATAACTTGAGATTGGGCCATTTTCTCAAAAGTTTTTTCAATACCAATAGATTCAATGGTATCATCCGTTTGGCGAATGCCTGCCGTATCAATAAAGCGGAATTTAACCCCTTCAATGATCAATTCGTCCTCAATGGCATCGCGGGTTGTGCCTGCAATACTACTCACAATGGCTTTATCTTCATTTAATAAGGCATTTAAAAGTGTAGATTTTCCAACGTTAGGGGCACCAACAATGGATATTGGCACTCCATTTTTTATGACATTTCCCGTAGAAAAAGAATCCATAAGGTATTTCAGAACTTCCGTAATGCGCTTTAAGAGGGCTTCAAATTGTTGACGATCTGCAAAGGCCACATCTTCTTCAGAGAAATCCAATTCTAACTCGATAAGTGATGCAAAATTGAGCAGTTCGGCCCGCAAAGCTTTAATTTGTGAACTAAAACCGCCGCGCATTTGCTGCAGAGCAATTTGATGGGCCGCAGCACTGTCACTGGCAATGAGGTCAGCCACGGCTTCCGCTTGACTTAAATCCATTTTACCCTGCAAAAAAGCCCGTAAAGTAAACTCTCCAGGTTCCGCTGCACGACATCCCTTGCGAATGAACAGTTGTAAAATTTCGTTTTGAATGTAATGGCTGCCGTGGCAAGAGATTTCAACCACATCCTCACCAGTGTAAGATTGTGGGTTTTTAAATAAACTGATTAAAACTTCGTCTAAAACTCTACTACCATCAACAATATGTCCCAAATGGATACTGTGTGTAGGCTGTACAGCTAGTTTTTTGTTATGAATGGATTTAAACAAGCCCTCTGAAATTCCAATGGCCTCAGATCCAGATACTCTGATAACTGCAATAGCACCAGCACCTGATGGTGTAGCCAAAGCAATGATGGTATCTTGATGCTGCATTTCTTATTTTTTACAAAAGTATTAATATTCTCTCAAACCATAAGGTTGTCAAATTTTATTTATTTTTACGAAAAATTAATCCATGTTAAGATTTTCTCTTTTTTTTACTGCGGTTGTATTGTGTCTATTTTCAGCCTGCGTATCCAACACAGCTTCTAAAAACGAATTTGTCATAAGCGGTAAGGCAGAAGGCGTTTTCAATGGAGTTCGGGTTTATTTAAAGACCAGTGAAAATGGCCAAAAAGGCAGAATAACTGATACGGCCATTGTTGTAAATGAAGCCTTTAATTTCAAAGGTAAGGTCGATGGTTCTGAAATGCGTATTTTAACTATTGATGGGATTGTAGGGCAAACAGCACTGGTGCTTGAGCCCGAACAAATTGAAGTCACTATTTACAAAGATAGCATCAATCAATCAGAGGTCAGTGGGGGAAATAATAATGTCATTTTCAATAGCTACAAAAATGGGTATCAAGTCTTGGTTGAAAAAGTTAGTGGTTTGCGCCAAGCGTATGTGCTTGCACAAGGCGATGCCGATGCCATTAAGGAAATTCAGAAGCGCAACACAATATTAAGATCAGAATTAAAAGACTATGGACTTAATTTTTTAAAACAAAATCCAGATTCTGATTTTTCATTGATGTTATTGGATGGTATTACTGGACAACAAGGCTTTGATGCAAAAATGGCCTCAGAAGTTTTCAAGCTGATGCCTCAGGCATTGTTAAATAAGCCTACAAATACTATAATGGCGCAAAAGATCACTGATAAAATCAATACCGCACTAAATACCTTTGAGCCTAAAATTGGAGTTAAAGCGCCGGATTTTACAGCCCCTAATCCAGATGGTGAAATGATCACCCTAAGTAAAATACTCGGAAAAGTGACCATCCTTGATTTTTGGGCCTCTTGGTGTCGTCCATGTCGCATTGAAAATCCAAACTTTGTTAAAATTTACGAACAATACCACGCTAAAGGGTTAGAGATTATCAGTGTCTCCTTAGATCGAAACAACCAGAAGCAACGTTGGGTTGAGGCGATTGAAAAAGACCAGCTTAACTGGTACAATGTATCCAATTTAAAATTCTGGCAAGACCCACTGGCTCAGCTTTACAATGTTTCCTCAATTCCAGCAACTTTTATTCTTGACAAAGATGGAGTAATTTTGGCGACTAAGCTTCGAGGCGTAGCATTGGAGGCTAAAATTTCTGAACTGCTTGACAATTAAAGCTTACCATTCCATTTTAAAAACAATAGTAAAAAAATGGGCGCGGCCAAAATCAGTACCATCCACATGTGGTATTGTAAGATCCAGGGTGCTAAAATTAAAGTGATGAAATAGCCGCCGACAGCTCCTCCAAAATGCGCATCGTGTCCTATGTTACCCAATTTTGTTTTCATGCCATAAATAGAAAATAACAAGTACCCTACCCCAATGAGATAGGATGGAATCGGAATGGGAATAAAATAAATAAACATTTTCATACCAGGATTAAGTAAAATAGACGCATACACAATGCCAGTCACTGCACCACTAGCCCCAACCGCTGTATAATAGGGTTCGCTTTGATGAAAGTAAAAAGACAGTAAATTACCTGCAATGAGGGAGGTTAAGTAGACAAAATAAAAACTTACAACTCCCATTTCATAAATAACAATTTCTGCAAAAAAATAGAGTGTTAACATATTGAAAAGAAGGTGCTGAAGGTCGACATGAAGAAAACCAGAACTTAAAGTCCGTTTGAAATCTCCATTTTGAAGGGCTTTTATGCTAAATTTAAAACGGTCAAAAAAAGCAGTGTCTTTGAACCCACGCATGGAAATTAAAACATTGGCAATGATAACAACAAGCAGATGTAGATGCATAGATAAAAGATGTTAATTCGTCTAAATAAAGTATCTTTGTGCTGTAAAATTAAGCTTAATTTATGCAATTGCTTGCCTTTGTTCTCATTTATCCTTTTTTATGGGTGGTTTCTTTACTCCCGTTTCGACTATTGTATGCGCTATCGGATGTCATGTATATATTTTTATATCGGATATTTGGTTATCGCAAACAAACCGTAATGGCCAATTTAGAATTGGCATTCCCAGAAAAAACACATCTCGAACGCAAACGCATTGCAAGAAAGTTTTACCACCACCTTTGTGATATGATATTGGAGGCCATCAAATCGATGAGCATTCGTATGTCAGATATGAAAGAACGTTTTAAATTTACCAATATTGAACTCATTCATGACCTAGAAAAACGCAATAAAAGCATTGCAATGATGTGTGCCCATTACGGAAGCTGGGAGTGGATTTTCATCCTACAAGCCTATACAAGTCACAAAACCTTTGCGATCTACAAACGTCTTAACAACAAGTATTTTGATGCCATGGTTCGCAAAATTAGGGCACGCTATGATTCCTATTTGATAACCACTAAAGAAGCGGTAAAAGTCTTAACTCAAAATAAGGAAAAAGGGTTGTTAACGATCAACGGCTTTGTGGCCGATCAAAGTCCAAAAAAACGAAAAGCTTTTCATTGGAATACGTTTATGGGCATTGAAGTTCCCATGTACACAGGCGCTGAAATGCTATCCAAAAAATTAGACCTTACTGTTGTTTTTTTCTCTGTTGAGCGTGTAAAACGCGGGTTTTACGAAACCACGTTTCAGACGCTAACTGAAACCCCAAAAGACTTTGACGACTATGAAATTACAGATCAGTTTACAAAACTTGTTGAAAAGCAAATTTATGAAGCCCCAGAGTACTACTTGTGGACCCACAAACGCTGGAAACACCGCAAAGAATAATTTTTAAGATAAAGCTTTAAGTTCGGAAATAAAGCGCTCTGCCAAGGTGTCGGCTTGTTGTTGAGTTGGGGCCTCTGTATAAATTCTAATAATGGGTTCTGTATTACTTTTTCGAAGGTGTACCCAAGAATTTACAAAGTCAATTTTTACACCATCAACCGTTGTTAGGGGTTCATTTTGATAGGATTTTTCCATAGCAGATAACAAAGCATCTACATCAATATTGGGGTTCAAGTCAATTTTCTTTTTACTCATAAAATACAAAGGATATGTGTTTTTTAGAGCACTTACCGACATTTGTTTCTCTGCCAAGAGGCTTAAAAATAAGGCAATACCAACCAGGGCGTCACGACCGTAATGAGATTCTGGAAGAATGATGCCGCCATTACCCTCACCGCCAATGATGGCGTTATTAGCCTTCATGGCCGCGACAACATTGACCTCTCCAACAGCGCTGGCTGTATAGGTTCCACCGTGTTTAACTGTAACATCACACAAAGCCCTAGTTGAACTCAAATTACTCACTGTATTTCCCTTTGTGTGACCCAAAACATAATCGGCACAAGCCACTAAAGTATATTCCTCTCCAAAAAGCTCCCCTTTTTCATCCATAAAAGCCAAACGGTCTACATCGGGGTCAACCGCAATTCCGAAATCGGCACCCGTACTCAAAACTTTTTCAGATAAATCTGTCAAATGTTGTTTTAAAGGTTCAGGATTATGTGGAAAATGGCCATCAGGGATACAATGCAAATTAATGGGCGTTACACCTAAGCGTTCTAATAACATTGGTACAACGATACCCCCCGTAGAATTAACGCCGTCTACAACCACTTTAAATCGGCTTTTGCGTATAGCTTCAATATTCACCAAATCTAAATCTAATACCGCATCAATATGTAAATCAAAATAAGCAGCATTTACAGTCATCTTTCCAAGTACATCAACATCTGAAAAAACAATATTTTCTGAGGCGGCCAAATCTAAAACACGTTGACTGTGTTTGGCGTTTAAAAACTCCCCATTTGCATCCAACAACTTTAGGGCATTCCACTGTTTTGGATTGTGACTAGCGGTTAAAATAATTCCGCCATCCGCATGTTCCATTGGCACTGCAATTTCAACAGTTGGCGTGGTAGATAAATTTAAATTGACCACATCAATTCCCATTCCAATAAGCGTATTGATGACTAAGTTTTGAATCATTTCTCCAGAAATTCTTGCATCTCTTCCAATCACTACAGAATAATTGTTTTTGTTGCGTTGCTCCTTAATCCACATGCCATAGGCCGCAGCAAATTTCACCACATCTATGGGCGTTAAATTGTCTCCTACATTGCCACCAATAGTGCCACGAATTCCAGAGATTGATTTAATTAGGGTCATTTTAAAAATTTTGTGTAAATATAAGATTTCAATTCTACATTAATAAAATAGTATTCATAATTTAGATTTATGAACTACCTCGCACACATTTACCTTTCTGGCAAAGAACCCCAAGTGATTCTCGGCAACTTTATGGCAGACAGTATCAAAGGAAATCAATATAAGAAGTATCCAAAACAGATTCAAAAAGGAATTTTATTGCACCGGCATATTGACAGTACAACGGATGCGCATCCCAGTTTTAGAAACAGCACCAGACGTTTGCATGCCAATTATGGGCATTATTCAGGCATTATTGTAGATATTTTCTATGACCATTTTTTGGCCAAAAACTGGGATAATTATGCGACAATAAGTTTGGAAGAATTTGCAAATAAGAATTACCAACTTTTTAAAGAAAATCACACACTTCTAACGCCGAAAATACAATATATGTTACCATATATGGTACAAAATAATTGGTTGTATAATTACCAGTATTTAGAAGGAATTGCCGATACTTTAACCGGTATGAATAGACGCACAAAAAACAAGTCAGGGATGGATAAAGCAACCTACGAACTTATGGAGCATTACGAAGCGTTTGAAGCCGATTTTAGAGTCGTTTTTAAGACTTTAATGCAACGCTCTGAAAAATTCATTGAAAATTTCAACTGATATAGTTCCAAATATTTTTATAAGTTCCCATGGCCACATAAGTGGCATTAATGGGACGGTTCTTTGGCGAAATCAATTTTGGATCTTCTTTTAAAATATTTTTAGCCGATTCTCGCGCAATGCCTAAAAGTGCTTTGTCTTGAATGATATTGGCAATTTTTAGCCTCAAAACACCACTTTGCTGGGTTCCCATTAAATCGCCTGGTCCTCGAAGTTTTAAATCCACCTCTGCAATCTCAAAACCATCACCAGAAGCTACCATGGTTGCCATTCGAGTTTTACTATCATTGCCAAGCTTGGAGCCTGTCATCAAAATACAATAGCTTTGTTCCGCACCACGGCCTACCCTACCACGCAATTGGTGTAATTGAGAGAGCCCAAAACGCTCGGCACTTTCAATAACCATAACAGAAGCATTAGGGACATTGACACCAACTTCAATAACAGTTGTGGCTACCATTATTTGTGTTTCTCCATTGACAAAACGCTGCATTTCATAATCCTTATCCGCAGCCTTCATTTGTCCATGAACAATGGATATTTGATACGCTGGCATTGGAAATTCTCTGGAAATACTTTCATAACCATCCATTAAATCTTTGAAATCTAATTTTTGACTTTCGTTTATGAGTGGATAGACAATGTAAATCTGGCGGCCTTTTTGTATTTCATCTTTTATAAAACGAAATACCTTGAGCCGGTTGCTGTCATAACGATGAACCGTTTTAATGGGTTTTCTTCCAGGTGGTA